>ERZ777003.2531-NODE-2531-length-20837-cov-26.166250_pt1 | contig 20837 bp, 19 predicted proteins | sample MGYA00374956_ERZ777003 | MGnify/ENA primary metagenome ERZ777003 (study PRJEB29302, sample SAMN06268252) | bioreactor metagenome | isolation source: Joint BioEnergy Institute, California, USA | place: USA:Joint BioEnergy Institute, California, USA | collected... | reverse complement strand
CTGATCGTGCGCGCGTCGGGCTGGCACGATCCTTGTTCCATCCTTGGGCGAGAATGGCGATGACCTACGTTCCCGCGGTCTGCACGGCTGGCGTTGCGCTGTTGCTCACGATGGCAGCAGCTGCCGGCGGTTCGTGCGTCCGTCGTGCGCTGGCTGACGGCTCGACATCGCCGCGCGTTGAGCGCGCCGCGCCCGAGCGGACTGTCGACGCGGGGGAACGGCGAGTAGAACGGGTGCACCGGAAACCATCGTCGGCCGGCAGCACGATTCCGGTGCACGTCGAGCACGGAACGTCGGCGGCAGCCGAACCGCTCGATGCCGCGACGGGCGTGAGCGTCCCGCTGTCCATCGTCGCGCCTGACGATCCCGTTCCACTGCCGGAACCGTCCCGCTAGTTCCACTGGCGCGCACGTTCGCTGCGCACCTGCTCGCTCACGTCAGTCCCAGGAACTTCGTCAGCTCTTCGGCCGCCGCGCGGCCTGCGCGGTTGGCGCCGATCGTCGACGCCGACGGGCCGTATCCCACCAGGTGCACGCGCGGATCGCGCGCGACCTGCGTGGCGAGTCGACCGGTCATCGTGATGCCGCCGGCCTCGCTCCGCAGCATCAGCGGTCCAAGGTGATCGAGCGCGCTGCGGAAGCCCGTGCACCAGAGGATGACGTCGGCGCGCAGCGTGCGTCCGTCGGCCCAGCGGATGCCGTCTTCGACGATCTCGTCGAACATCGGCAGCCGCTCGAGCACGCCGCGCGCCCGCATTGCCTCGATGGCGGGCGTGAGCGGGATGCCGGTGGCCGACACGACGGATGCGGGCGGCAGTCCGCGCCGCACGCGGTCTTCGACGATGGCGACCGCCGCGCGTCCCAGGTTCTCGTCGAACGGCCTGTCCAGGAACTGCGGCTCCCGCCTCGTCACCCACGTCGTCGTCGTGACGCGCGAGATTTCGTCGAGCAGCTGGATGGCCGAGATGCCGGCGCCGACGATCACGACGTGCAGGCCGGCAAATTCGTCGGCCGTGCGGTAGTCCTTCGTGTGCAGCTGGCGGCCGCGGAAGCGACTGGCGCCTGGAATGTCCGGCACGTACGGCCGTTCCCACGTACCGGTCGCGTTGACGAGTCCGCGCGTCTCGATGCTTCCCCGAGTCGTCTCGACGACCAGTCGATCACTGCGGCTGCAGACGACGGTGGCTTCGACCGGCCGGACGACGCGGAGGTCGAACGTCTGTTCGTAGACCGCGAAGTAGCGCGGCACCGCCACGCTCGCCTGTACGCCGGGCTGATCGGTGCCGACGACCTCCGCGAAGCGCAGGCCGGGCAGATCGTGGATGCGGTTGACCGTGCTCAGCGTGAGCGACGGCCACCGGAACTGCCACGCCCCGCCCGGCGCCGGCGATCGGTCGATGACGACGAACCGCGTGCCCGGCTCGAGGCCGAGGCGCTTCAGGTGATAGGCCGTCGAGAGCCCGGCCTGACCCGCACCGATGACGACGATGTCGACGGAAGCGGGAAGCGGCGGCGGGGCGGCGGCGGTTGACATGAGCGGGCGCGGGAAGCTGTCGCCCATCGTACCGCGTCGGGGCACGCGGGCGGGTGGTCGGCGCTGATTGTCCCGTGCGGGAACGGCCGCTCGCGACTCGCAGCGTGCCGGACGGCGTCCGCTCAGCATCACGCCGCAGGAAGCGCGGCGTTTCGGCCCGGCGTCCCAGGCCTGCGGAACGTCAGAATGTCCACGCCGTTGGGACCGCGGGCGATGAGCGTCAGGCCGAAACGCGCGCGGACGGAGGCGTGATTCCCCGGCGTGTCCTCGCGGAGTGCGTGGAACGACCCTCCACGCCCGGCGCCAGCGTCCATCGAATCACTCTTGTACTGGCCCGCCGGATCGACGATGATGATGCGCGCGCCCGAAGGCCTCAGCGTCCGGGCGCCATCGGCCCTGCATGAACCGGACACCTTCCTCCGACATCCCCGACACGACGTACCCGTAGCTCTGGCGACGTTGCCGTTTCGTGCGCGACAGGCGCGTGTCTCCGGCGGATTGCGACCCGCACGGCAGACGGGTGTGCGCCTGCGGAAGTTGGTTCCAACCGGACGCCCGTGTGGCGGGCGTCGACGGGCCGGAAGGGGCCCTTCTGTCGACGGGAGAGACGCTTCGAATGGCATCGTTGGCCGAGCTCCGCGAGCAGGCGGAGCGGTTCAGCCGCATGGACGCGCGCGACTCATCGCAGGGGCGCGCCATCTACAACCAGGTCGTGTCCGGCGTGCACGAGATGATGGCGTCGATCGATCGCCTCGTCGCCGAGGGCGTGCCCAGGCCGGAGATCGCCGACGCGGCGGCGCCGGCGCGGCAGGCGATGGCCGCCAGTCCGTTTGCCGCGCGGCTGCAGACGTGGCCGCGCGGATATCCCGGCGACTTCGAGACCATCGAGTACCTGGTCGACGCGATCAACAGGGCGGAACCCGACACGCTCGGCTACTACTGCGAGCGCTTCTTCCTCAGCACGCCGCCTGCCGTGCAGCATCGCGAGAAGCTGCGCGTGCAGGCCGACTGCTATCGCTCGTGCGTGTCCGTGCACCCCGACGCGCGGATTCTCGTGCTGGCGGTCGGCGGCGGCCGCTGCATCCTGCCGGCGCTCGACGACCTCCTCCGCTCCCGTGCCACGCTCGTCGTCGTCGACATGGACGCCGACGCGCTGGCGCTGTGCGGAGAGCGGCTTGCGCCGTTCGGCGACCGCTGCGAGCAGATTCGCGGCAATCCCGTGCGGCTGCTGTCGCGCTACAGATCGCGCGGGCCGTTCGACCTCGTGGTGGCGGGCGGGCTGTTCGACTACGTCCCGCAGGGCGTGCTGCAGTGGGTGGTGCCGACGATTGTCAACGACCTGCTGCGCCCGGGCGGCCGCTTCTTCTTCACGAACATCGCCGACGGTAATCCGTACCGCAGCTGGATGGAGTACTTCGCGAGCTGGGACATCATCGAGCGGTCGGCGTCCGACATCGAGAAGCTCGTCGAGCCGGTGCGCGACGCCTGCCGCCTGCAGATCCGGCGCGACACCTCCGGCCTGACCTGGCTCGTCGACGTGGAGCGGCGCGGCTGAGGGAGGGCGCGCGGGGGCGGTCGATGGCGCACGAGTGTGCGTTGTTGATACGCGAAAGGCCGGAGTGCGCACTGTGTCCAACTGTTCGACGTCCCGCAACCCGTCCGCAATGCCGGCCCGCTAGAGTCTCCTCGCGCGACTCCGTTGGAGTTCGTGAATAGAGGAGTTCTCCAGTGTTTCGCTCAGCAGTCGTTCTTGCTTCTTTGGTTCTTGTCGCGTCGGCGTGCGGAAAGAGCAGCAGCCCGACCTCGCCAAGCGGTTCTGGTGCGCCGTCGGCGCCCACCGTAACCACTCTCAGCGTGACGGCCGGAAGCAGGGATCTACAGGTCGGAGAGTCGACCACCGTCACGGCAACCGCGACGTTCAGTAACGGAACGAAGGGGCCGACCACGGTTTCGTGGGAGACGGACAACGCCACGGTCGCGACGGTGTCGGAAGCCGGTCGCGTGACGGCGGTCGGGCCCGGATCGGCCACCATCATCGCGCGGACGCCCAACAACGTCGTGGGGACGGTGCTCGTTACCGTCAGTCCGGCGGGCCCGCGCACGCGCTTCGGCGCCGGCAGTCACCGCGTCGGGACCGACATCGCCCCGGGCCGCTACTTCAGTAATCCGCGCAACGGGTGCTACTGGGAGCGCGTGAGCGGCTTCGGCGGCTCGCTGTCCGAGATCATCGCGAACGACTTCGTCGGCTACGATCCCGCGCAGTACATCGTGGACATCCTGCCGAGCGATGTCGGGTTCGAGTCCGATACCGACTGCGGCACGTGGGACGTCACGCCGCTTGCCGGATCGTCCACCACCATCCGACCGGGCGTCTGGCTGGTCGGATCGCAGGTGCCGCCGGGCACGTACGTCACCAACGCCTCGCCCGGGTGCTACTGGGAGCGCCTGCGAGACTTCCAGCATCAGCTGCGGAGCATCGTCAGCAACGAGTTCGTGTCGAACGGCGGGCGCATCCGCGTGACCATCCGGCCGGGCGACGTCGGGTTCCAGACCGACGGCGACTGCGGCACCTGGACGCTCGAAAGCAGCGGCTCGTCGCTGGCCGGTGTGCCGGACGAGTCGGGCCCTTCGCCGGCCGAGATCGCCGTGAACTTCGATCGCGCGCGGCGGAAGAAGGGATTGCGGTAGAGAGGCGCTCGGAACGGGGCGTCCTCCGCTCAAGGGACGTCACACCCGGGTTATCACTGCGCTCCGAAGGGCTGGCAGGAGTTTCAGTTCGGACGGCGACACAGGTAGAATCCGACCATCCAGCTCATGCCTTCGCAGGGTCCCGACGTTTTCTCGCTGCGCGATTCGGTTATCCAGGAATACCGGAACTTCGCGACGTCGTTCACCACGATCTTCGCGGATGACATCCGCCAGCAGATCGAAGCCATCTACGCCTCGAACCGCTACTGGCCGGAGCCCCTGATTCAGATCAATCCGAGCTTCCGCCGGGCGACGACGGTAGAGGCGCTCGCGGCGGAAGGCGCCCTCCAGCCGAAGACGGCGGACATCTTCCGGCTGCCCCGGCGGGCCGACGGCAGCCCCGGCGCCTCGCTTACTCTCTACAAGCACCAGGAGCAGGCCATTGCCCTCGCCGCGTCCGGCCGCAGCTTTGTTGTTACCACCGGCACGGGATCGGGAAAGTCGCTCTGCTTCTTCATCCCCATCGTCGATGCGGTGATCGCGGAGAAGGCGGCCGGCGGAGGTCGCCGTACCCGCGCCATCGTCATCTACCCGATGAACGCCCTGGCGAACAGCCAGCTGGAGGAGCTCCACAAGTTCCTAGAGAACGTTCAGGGCGATGCGCCTGTCACCGTCGCGCGTTACACGGGGCAGGAGGACGATAAGGCCCGTCGCGCGGTGGCTGCCAACCCGCCTGACATCCTGCTGACGAACTTCATGATGCTCGAGCTCCTGTGGAGGCGCGGGTCGCGGTTGCCCGCGAGCGGGCCACTCTCGCCGAATTCGAGCGGTTGATCCGTAACGCTGAGCAGGCGGAGGCGGAGGCCGCTCGATTGAGAAACAGGCTTCAAGAGCTCGAGGCTGACATCAGACAGTCACAGGGCCGTCAGGAGGAGTTCAGGGTGGCGAGTCGTGTCGCTCTTGGCCACCTCTCTCGGGCTTTCGACCGTGTCGTGCAAGCGCTCCTGGGCAGGTCCGTGCGAGGCGCTGTGAAGCTGTCCGGGCGCTCTTTGACACTTGCGATTGAGGCACACGGCGATCGAGACAGCGCCGCAATTGCAACGGTCAAGCTCCTGGCGTTCGATCTGGCCGCGTTGATATGCGGGATCGAAGGACACGGCAGCGTTCCTCGGTTTCTGATGCACGATGGGCCACGCGAGGCGGATCTGTCTCCGGATGTATACGAGCGCTTGTTCCTGCTTGCGGGCGAACTCGAGCACGCTGGCGGTGGCGAGCCTGTCTTCCAATACATCCTCACGACGACTACGCCTCCGCCCAAGGCGTTTCAAGGGCTTCCCTTCCTCCGGCTCCAGCTGGCGGGGACTCCCGCAAGGAGTCGCCTTATGGGCCAAGATCTCTGAGCGTGACAGCAGATGGCCTTGGTCTTGACTCGAGAACGCGCAGACGGGACGAGTCTGGTATCGGCACGCACTATGGCGATGATGTTGACGGTCCCGGCAGCTCAGCCGTAGTATCGCCCAGGGCTTTCGGCAATGACTGTCGCCGGTGCGCCACGGCCCGCTGATGGTGCTTTCTCCCCTCACAATCACCCGCCTCGACAAGGTCGCCGCGGACAACGGCTTCGATCGCGAGCGTCCGCGTGAGGAAGGCTGGCTCGCGTACGCCAGCACACGAGTGCCACTCCGCATCTGGATGACCAGCGTGGGCGACACGCAGTACTACCTCGCGCTCTCGGACAGGGCGGTCGCTGCGGAGTTGGGGAACGAGGGTGAGACGGTTGCCCCCGTATCCATGCCTGCGGGGGCTGTGGCGCTGCGCGCCGTGCCGGGCATTCCGGCATTGCACGACCTGGTCCGGCGCGCGTTTCAGCTTTCCCGAACGCTTCCGGACGCGCTACTCCGCCGCTTCGAACTGGAGACCGCCACGCTCCCGCGCGCGACGGAGGCGGAACGCCTTGCGGTTCAGCGCATCGGCCAGGACGTGTTCCGCGAAGGGCTCATGGACTACTGGCAAGGCCGCTGCGCGATCACAGGGCTCGCCATCCCTGAACTGCTGCGCGCCAGCCACATCAAGCCGTGGGCCGCCTGCGAGTCGGACGCCGAACGGCTCGACGTATTCAACGGTCTGCTACTCGCGCCGCACCTCGATGCGGCATTCGATAGCGGATTCATCACCGTCACCTCTGACGGCCGCGTCCAGGTCGTGTCTGCCCTCGATGCCTCCTCACGCAGAGTGCTCGGTCTCGACGTTCAACTGCGAGTACGGTCCCTAGCGAGGGGTCATCAGCACTATCTCGAGTACCACCGGGCGCATGTGTTCAAGGGGTCGGCGGCTTAGAGACGTGAGGCAGATCGCACAGGGAAGCAGACGGCTAGGGCACGTATCCCTGGGCAAGCGGAGCGAGGCAGAGATAGAATCCCGGTCCGCTACATCCTCCGATGTCGAGAGAGTCGAGAGCCTGGTCCCGAGACGAGCTCGAGCTCATCGTGGCCGACTACTTTGCCATGCTCGAGGCCGAGCTGTCGGGACGTCCCACGAACAAGGCGGCGCGCCGGCGGCAGCTGGCGCGGAAGCTTCACAACCGGTCTGACGGCTCCATCGAGTTCAAGCGGGCAAACATCAGCGCGGTCCTGCTGGCACTCGGCAATCTTCCTTACATCGACGGCTACAAGCCGCGCGGTCACTACCAGCGGCTGCTGGAGCAGGTCGTCCTCGAGCGGCTCGCGACGGAGCCGGACTTCTTTGAGCGACTCGCACAGGCGCCGGTCGTACGGCCCGAGGTGGCGGGACGCGTACCGCTGGACGACCCGCTGGCACTCGTCGAAGCGCCGCCCGAGCCTCTCGACGATGCGGGTATTCTGCTGGGGCTCACGGAGGATCGGCGCGTCGCCGTCTCGCGGACGACCGACTTTGCCCGTCTCGATGCTGACAACCGTCGCCTCGGTCAGCTCGGCGAGGAGTGGGCCCTCGAATTCGAGCGCCGTCGTCTGCACGATGTAGTGGGGCAGCCGTCGTGGGCGAAGCAGGTCGTGTGGGTGAGCCGCGAGGAGGGCGACGGGGCCGGCTACGACATTCGGTCGTTCAACGACGACGGTAGCGCGCGGCTGATCGAGGTGAAGACGACGGGGTTGGCGAAGTACCACCCGTTCTATGTGACGCGCAACGAGGTCGTGGTCTCGCGTGCGCAGCCGGAGGCTTATCACCTCTATCGCGTGTTCCGCTTCGGCGTCGGCCCGCGTCTCTACATGCTGCGCGGTGCGCTGACGGATACGTGCCGCCTGGAGCCGACGCTGTATGCGGCGAGGGTGGGGCGGTAGGGGCGTCGGAAGGATACGTCCGGACGTGTTGGAAAGAAGGGGCAGGATGGCCGGTATGAAGGCGGGACACATCGTCTTGCCGAAGTCTGGACGCCCGCGCCCGCACCGCTGAGTGTTCGGTCGATAACGGCTACGAATAGCCCGGCGGCTTTCGATCGCGATTCAGGAACGGGCCAAGGGAAGACGTTCGTCACCTTGTCATCCAAGAGGCGCACCGGGCATGACCAGCAAGCAACTCGGTACGCAGGAAGGCTCGTCGCTGGCCGGTGTGCCGGACGAGTCGGGCCCTTCGCCGGCCGAGATCGCCGTGAACTTCGATCGCGCGCGGCGGAAGAAGGGATTGCGGTAGAGGGCGGCTCGGAATCAGGGAAGCGCGTTTCTCGCTCCGGGGACGTCACACTCTGCCGGACCGATGGAGCCTCGACATCACCGACGCTGCTCGAGCCTCCGGTGCTCGTGAAGACAATCGGCCCGCCCCGCTGGTCCCGCAGCCGCTGTTTCCCGGACGTTCACCGGATTGCGTCGCTCGGCCGGGCGCGGATGGTCGTTGCACGAGCGACTCGGAGCACGCCGGATGGCGTCAGTGCGGAATCACGCCGCAGGAAGCGCAGCGTTTCCGCCCGCGTGTCCCAGGCGTGCGGAGCGTCAGGATGTACCACGCCGTTGGGACCGCGGGCGATGAGCGTCAGGTCGAAACGCGCGCGAACGGAGGCGTGATTCCCCGGCGTGGCTCCGCGGAGCACGTGGAACGACCGTCCGCGCCGGGCTGGACTTGTTTCACGCCGCTGGGACCGCAGGCGTGGGCGTCAGTGTGAACGCGAGCGGACGGAGGTGCGATTCCCCGACGCAGCGCCGCGGAACGAGCACGACGGCCATCGGCTCGCGCTGCTCTGCGCGGCTGGGACCGCAGGGGCGTTCCCGTGTCGTTCTGCACGCTTCCGCTCACATCCGCGAGCAGATTCGGCTCGTAGTGATGCTCTCTCCGAGTGTGCTGGCTAGAATGTCGCCCGTGCGATGTCGCTGACGCGCAGGGCGAGCGCCTGACGCATCGCACCGGACTGGCTCCCCATGACCGCCGACCTCCAGACACGTGTCGTCGAACGCCTGAATGAGACCGGCCACGACAGCGAAGCGTGGGCGCTCGTCCTCCTGGCCGCGCTGGAAGGCCCGGAAGCGCTCACGCGGCTCCTCGACGACGGCGTCGAGCCGCCGACGCCGCAGCGGGCGGGGCGCGACGAACAGGCTGCCGGCGAGCCGCCCGGCGTGTACGTCTCGTCGATCTCCGTCTGCGGCTTCCGCGGAATCGGCCCGACCGCCACGCTCCCGCTCCGTCCCGGTCCCGGCCTCACGCTCGTCGTCGGCCGCAACGGCTGCGGGAAGTCGAGCTTTGCCGAGGCACTCGAGTTCCTGCTGACCGGGCGCAACTTCCGCTGGCACAGTCGCACGAAGGCCTGGGTCGACGGCTGGCGCAACCTGCACCACGACGGTCCCCGCTCCATCCGCGCCGAGCTCGTCGTCGAAGGTAAGGGCCCGCTCGTTGTGAGCCGCAGGTGGACCGGCGACGAGCTGGAAGACGGCGAGACGACGGTCGTCGCGTCTGGAGAGAAGGCGCGCCCGTTCGAGTCGCTCGACTGGAAGGGCGCGCTCGAGACCTGCCGCCCCTTCCTTTCCTACAACGAGCTCGGCTCGCTGCTCGAGGACGGCCCGTCGAAGCTGTACGACGCGGTCAGCAGCGCGCTCGGTCTCGACGAGCTCGTCGAGGTCCAGCGCGTCCTGGCCGATGCGATGAAGCTGCGGAAACAGCGGGTCGACGACGCGAAGAAGGGCGCGCAGGCCATCGTCAGACTGATCGAACAGGCGCCGGCCAGCGGTGACGAGCGCTTCGAGGCGGCCGCCGCGGCGCTGAAGAAGCGCGACTGGGATCTCGAGGCGCTGGAGAAGCTGGTCGCCGGCGAACCGGCGCCGCAGGAGTCGGCCACGGCCGTGCTTCGCGAGATCGCGAACCTCGTCCCGCCCGACATCGACTCGGCTGCCGACGTCGTCCGCCAGCTGCGCGAGGCGCATGCCGCCTGCAGCGCGCTGGAAGGCAGCAGCGCCGGGCGCGCGCAGCAGCGGGCGCAGCTGCTGAAGACCGCACTCCAGTATCACGAGGCGCACGGTGGAGCCGACTGTCCCGTCTGCGGCACGGCCGGCGTGCTGTCGGCCGACTGGTTCGAAGCCACGCGACAGGAAATCGCTGCGCTCGAGCAGGAAGCGGCTGAGGTGAGGCGCGCGTTCGCCGCCCGCGAGGCCGCCCTGCAGAGCGTCCGCACCCTCGTGCCTCCCGAGCCGCCCGTGCTCGGGCGCGCGACGGAGATCGGTTTGACGAAGCTGGCCGACGCGCGGCGCGCGTGGGCCGGGCTGGCCGAAGCGCGGGAGATGACGTCGCCCGCGGCGGCTGCGGATCACCTCGAAGCGGGCGTGCTCGAGCTTGTCGAGGCGCTGAAGACGCTCGTGGATGAGGCGCGGGCGGAGCTGGCGCGCCGTGAGGATCTGTGGCGTCCCGTGGCGGTCGCCATTGCCGGGTGGCTGCAGGCGGCAAGACAGGCGAAGCGAGCGCGGGCGAGCGTGGCCGACCTTCGCGAGGCCGACAAGTGGTGGAAGGCGTTCGTCGACGTCGAACGGAACGCACGCTTCGAGCCGATCCGCGCACGCGCACGTGAGACGTGGGAGCAGCTGCGGCTCCAGAGCAACGTGAGCCTCGACGAGGTCGGGCTCGAGGGGACCGGGCAGAAACGGAAGGTCGCGCTGCGGGTGACCGTCGACGGCACGCCGGCTGAAGCGGTTGGCGTGATGAGCCAGGGCGAGCTGCATGCGCTCGCGCTGAGCCTCTTCCTGCCGCGGGCGATGCTGCCCGAGAGCCCGTTCCGTTTCATTGCCATCGACGACCCGGTGCAGTCGATGGATCCCGCGCGCGTCGATGGTCTGGCGCGCGTGCTGGCCGATGCGGCGAGGACGCGACAGGTGATTGTCTTCACCCACGACGATCGGCTGCCCGACGCCGTCCGTCGCCTCGGGCTGCCTGCAACAATCCTCCGCGTCTCCCGCCGCGATCGCTCCGTCGTCGACGTGCACGAGGCTGCCGATCCCGTGCTCGGCTACCTGGACGATGCGAGGGCGGTGGCGAAGGCGGGGGAGGTGCCGGTGGACGTCGTCAGGCGTGTCGTGCCGGGATTCTGCCGGTCGGCCATCGAGGCCGCGTGTATGGAAGTGGTGCGGCGGCGGCGGTTGAAGCGGGGCGAGCCGCACGACGCGGTGGAGCAGCTGCTCGCGGCAAACGGGAAGACGCATCCGCTCATGGCGCTGGCGCTGTTCGACGACGAGTCGAAGGCGTCGGACGTGTATGCGACGCTCAGGAACCGCTTCGGGCCGGCAGCGGCCGACGTGTTCCGGGCGTGCAAGGAAGGCGCGCACGAGGCCTGTGCGGGCGAGGTCGACGATCTGATTTTCAGGGCGGAAAGCCTTGCGAAGTCTGTGAGGGCGTTGGCGTGACGGCGGCGGGCACTGAATCCACCGTTGCGCGGGATCTGCTGGCGGCGTCGGAGCGGCTGATGCGTCAGCCGGCTGCGGCGGCGGGCGGAACGTGGCCGCGGGCGGCGGCGCTGCTGGCAAGGCAGGCGCTCGAGGTGGCGGTGAAGACGTTCTGGGCTTACGTGGCGCCGGGGACAGACGAGGCGCCGATGCGGGCGCAGCTGCTGTGCCTGGAGGGATGGCTGCCGGCGCCGGTGGCGCGTGACGCGTACCAGGCGTGGGCCGCGCTCAGCCGCGCGGCGCACCATCACGCCTACGAGCTGCCGCCGACGGCCGACGAGCTGGCCGTGTGGCGGCGGTCGGTCGCCAAGGTGCTGGAGGCGACGGAGCGGGTGTGGGGGAGGGGGTAGGTCACCGTCACCGACTGGGGAGGGCGGTACTTCATCCGGTTCGGATTCGAAAAGCCGAGGCTGATCGGGAGGAGACCGCGGACAGAAGTCTGTCGTTCGAGAGACATCCCTGTTTCGCCGTTTCCGTGTGACCAACTGTTCACCCTTGTGCAACAGGCAGGCAATTTGCCGTACGTATGATTTGTGGCGGACATGCCGAAGCGTGCTGAAAACTCCGGCGCGTCGATGGATACGGGCTGGCAGCAACCGGTGAGAGTGGTGGGGGAGGAAAGGCAATTCGACGCAGCTGCTGTGACCTGTCCTGTCTCTGCCATCCAGCAAAATACAGGCGACTGAAACGTCAGTCACGACCATCACTCCGGACTCCCCGGCGGAGGTGTGGTGCTCACTCGTCCGTTTCTGACCGAACTCGACTCGCGTGCCCATGTGAAGGGCTCCATCGACCCACTGGGGGCGATGGCCATCTGGACCAGGCTCGGACGCCGGGTCGTCGGCAATCTGACGACCGTTACGACCTCCGTCAAAGACTTCAAGACCGTCGTCGTTGGCTTCGGGTTGCTTGCAGATGCCCGGAGGGGCGCCGCGCACGAGGCCGGAACTGACGACCTCGGGACGTTCCTCCGCTGGGAGCAACTGGCGGCCTATACGAGGTTCCGCGCCGGCGATCGGAGGTTCCCGGGCATACGTCGCGTACGCGCCCGTCTTGGAGCGCGTCCGATCGTGCCCCTGTCGGCGGAGCGGGACTGTCAGATTCTCGGTAACCAGAAATCGTACGGCCTCTGGGGCCTCCTCACCGCGCCGTCGCGGGCGTCGGGACTGCTGGAAAGAGAAGCGAATGAGCTGACGCTGGCTGCTGAAGAGTTTGTCGGTTCGGTGTGGAAGCCGAGGCTGAGTCCGGTGTGGCGGAAACTGATCGACTGGGTCTCCCGCGACAACCGTCGCTTCAACCTCGAACGAGTCGCGTCGGACCTCGCCCGGATCGAAGAGATATGGCAGCGGTACCTTCCTGGCGAACAGCCGTTCTGGCGACACCACCTTGTGGGAGGAGGCCCGCTCGATCCGACGGGCGGTCGGCAGCAGCGCCTGGCATCCCTGCTCAGGCGCACGCTTGCGGATGAACAGTTCGCGTTCAGCCAGGCGTCGGTGCGCCACCTGGCGGGTCAGGCGAAGAAGACAGACCGGGAACTTTCGGAAGACCTCTTCGACATCGCAGCCTGCGAGGCGGTGCTGGCCCCTGCTGCGGCACTGTTCGGCTATCTGCTCACGCAGGATCGGCAGAGGATCGAGCGACCTGTCGATGCGATCCGCCGTCGGTGGCCCAGCCGACTGGCCATCGACCGGGACAGATTCGAGCGCTTGTCACCGGACCTCGCGAACGCAAGCGGCAGCAACCGCATCGCTGGTTTGTGGCAGGAGGTCGCCGGCGACTTCGCGGAGGGACGGTGGGCGCGATCTCTCGAGAGGTTGCTCCAGATCAACAGGCTCGTGATGGAGGCAAGGGGAGGGGGCGCCTGGATTGTCGAGGAGGGTGGTGTCCTGAGGGTACGGATCCGAAGCGAGGAGACAGCGCTGCCGTCGGCCGACAGACTGGAAAGGCTCTGGTGGCACCCGTACTTCCTCAGTTCGCTGCGCACCATCGTTGCCGAACTGGAGGCGGCCTGAATGGCTGAGGCGATTCCCCGTGAGGTCCTCTCGGAACACCTGCAGGAACGGCTGGCGGGGAAGCAGGTCCTTGGCGCGGTCTTCCTGACGTTTCAGTACGATCCGGGCTTCTTCGAGCAGGAGATTCTGCCGGTCATTCTCGATGTGCCGGTCAGTCACGCTCAGGTCGCCCGGTGGCTGCAGCTCGAGGGCGCCCTTCGAGAGGTTCCGTTCGGCGTCGCAGTGTTCTACGACTGGGCCGGCCTCTGCATGAGCGAGTATCCCGCGCCGCGTCTCGATGTTCGGCGGTTTCCCGTTCGCGTACCTACCGGCATCTTCCATCCGAAGATCATTCTGCTGCTGACCGAGGACAGAGATCCTGATGGGCAGGGGGCTCCCACCCGGCGACTGATGGTCGCTGCGCTATCGGCGAATCTGACCCGCACGGGATGGTGGGAGAACGTCGAGGCGTGTCACGTCGAGGAGCTGGAAGAGGGACAGAAGACGACGTTGAGGGACCCGCTGCTGGACCTTCTCCATCGTGTGTCCCGCCTGACGCACAATCGATCGGCCCGGCGTGTCTTGCGTCCTTATCGACAGTTCCTGAACGGGCTGAAGCAGCGGCGAGCCAGGTCGCGACATGGCCGTCTGGAGCCGCACCTTTACGTCGGCGGAGGCGGTGCAGGCGAGAACGTCGCGGAGTTCCTCAAGAGGCGTCTTCCCCGCGATGCGACGTATCGCCTGGAGATCATCTCTCCCTTCTTCGATGGGGCTCCCGGCAGCGGGAGTCCCCTGGCGTCGCTGATAGACGCCTTGAACCCGCAGGAGGTCCGCGTGTACCTGCCGCAGGACGATACGGGAGAGGCCAGGTGCTCAGAAGCCTTCTTCTCACACGTCGAGAGTTTCGGTGACCGCGTGGCGTGGGGCACCCTTCCGCGCGACGTAGTAGAGGTTTCGAGGAATGCCGACGCAGGACGCCGGTCTGTTCACGCCAAGGTTTACAGGATCTTCAAGCCGCGTCCCAGAACCGAGTACATTTTCGTCGGTTCAGTGAACCTGACGACGGCTGCCCACTCAGGCAGCGGCGGCAACCTGGAGACAGGCTTCCTCGTGGAAGTTGAGCCAGTGTCACGCCCGGACTTCTGGCTCAGACCCCTCGAACAGAGACCTCAGGCCTGGACCCGAGCCGACGCGGGCGAGGACGAACACGAACCCGACCGCATCCTGCCGCTGCAGCTCCGGTTCTCATGGAGGTCGGGTGAGGCCTCCGGTCGATGGGATGGCGAGTCAGACTCGCCTCCGATCACATTCGCAGCCCCAAGCGGGCCGTTCGGGGCTCCGATCGTCTTCCGCCGCCGCACCTGGCAGTTGCTCGGATCCGATGTCGCCGAGCGGCTCGCAGAAGAGCTGAAATCGACCAGCATCGTGACCGCAAGGTCCGAAGATGGCAGGGAATGCAGGGTACTCGTGCAGGAGGACGACATGCTGCACAAGCCCGAACTCCTGCGCGTCGTTCCCGTGCGCGACATCCTCGAGTACTGGGCTTTGCTCAGGCCTGAGCAGAGACAGGCGTTCCTCGAGAGCAGAGGCGCCCTGCTGTCTCCCGAGGAGGTGTCCTCACTCGTTCCGCTGGCCGACGACGTGAGGGGAATCAGGAATGACATGTTCGCGCGGTGCGCCGGCGTGTTCCATGCCTTCGCGCAGCTCGAGGCGAGAGTCCTCGAGGCCCTGGATCGTGGTCTGGAACACCAGGCTGCCGTCCTGATGTTCGGTGAGCGATTCGACTCGCTTCCGACCGTCATCGACCGGGTGAGCAGGGCGACGGACGAGGATGCGGAGGAGCTGTCGGTGGTAGACCGGTATCTGATCCTGATGTGTGCCGTACAGCTCTGCGAGCGTGTCCGGGAGCGGTCGCCCCGGTTCTGGCAGCAGTATGCGGACAGGGCGACTGTCGTCTCGGAGAAGCTGAACGCGCGCCAGGCCCTTCGGGAGCAGTTGTGCTCGTCCGAACCCGAGGAGCTGTCGCGTTTCATGGACTGGTTCGACCGCTGGTTCCTGGAACGCGCCGAGTCCGCAGGGCACGTATGACCGTCTCCCTCGACCTCGCTCGTGAGCTTCTGGACATGGGAGCGATGCTCCGAGGTCCGGGCGACGGTCCCGGACCGCATCCGCAGGCGGAAGAGCAACTGAAGGGGGTGGTAGCGATCCACAACATCCTCCAGCGGGAGGGGGTGGCCTACCTGGCCGACGAAGTCGGCATGGGAAAGACCTACGTCGCTCTCGGGGCGATCGCCCTTGCCAGACACTTCAACCCCGACCTGCGCGTGGCCGTCATCGCACCCCGGGAGAACATCCAGGAGAAGTGGATCAAGGACTGGACGAATTTCGCGCAACATCTGGTTCGTGTTCGAGATATGCGGGTCAGAGGCCTGTCGGGAGGGCTGGCCAGATCCATCTGCAAGTGTGACAGCCTGAGGCAGCTCATTCGGGAGACGACGGTCAACCCTGATCGAGACTTCGTCCTTCGCCTGACCAGCTTCAGTCTGGGGACAGGGGACGAAGAACGCGCCCTGCGATCACTTCGGGACGGCTTCAAGCGGGAGCTCCCGTGGGTGGCAGACGCGATTCGCTCGTCCAGGAGCAAGCAGGCGTTCAAGGACGATCTGGCCAAAGCCCTGTGCTGTGCCCTGCCCGTGTTCGATCTGGTCGTCGTTGATGAGGGGCACAACCTCAAGCACGGGTTCGCGCGCCGGAGTGCAGCTCGGAACCGCGTGTTGTCATTTGTCTTCGGCCGTCCCTCAGACGAAGTCTTTCGGCGGGATTTTCCGGACTACGGCCCCCGAGCGTCACGTGTGCTCCTTCTTTCGGCCACGCCTGTGGAGGATGACTATCGCCAGCTCTGGAACCAGCTCGACGTGTTCGGAAAAGGCGAGCCATTCAGGGAGCTGCGGGATCCGGATGTGGCCGAAGGGCGGAAGCGGGAGATTGTCGGCCGTTTCCTGGTGCGCCGGGTGACAAGTCTGCACGTGAACGGCCGGCGTCTCACCAAGAACCTGTATCGCCGTGAATGGCGCCGCGGAGGGCTCTTCACACACGACGAGCCAATCCGCGTGGACGACGTCCGCCAGCAACTGGTCGTGGCCCTCGTGCAGAAGAAGGTGTCCGAACTGCTCAATACGCCTCGTTTCGGCGCCAGCTTCCAGATGGGAATGCTGGCGTCATTCGAGAGCTTCCTGCAGACGGCGAAACTCGACGACGGGAACGGGAGCGCGGGGCAGTTCGACGATGCAGAGCAGGCCGATGACGCCGAGGAGCGCGAAGGCGTTGACGTCGCAACGATCAACGCACTGGCTGCCGACTATCGAGCGAAGTTCGACCGGGAGTTGCCGCATCCCAAGATGGACGCGCTCGTCCGTCGGCTGTCCCAGGCATGGCACACAGGGAGGAAGGCCCTGGTCTTTTGTCGAAGGATCGCTTCCGTCTGGGAGATCAAAGAGCGGCTGGATGAGTCGTACAACCAGTGGCTGATTGGGAAACTCCGCCGGGCATTCGCAGACGTACCACAGCTGGCAGAAGATCTGGAGACCCTCTGGGCTCTGTACCTCGACGAGCGTTCGAAGGATCGAGAGAAGCGGCTCCGAGCGCGCATGTACGGCGAGACCTTCGGAGACGGAAGCCAGGACCGCGGCGCGAACGACACCTTCTTCGCCTGGTTCTTCAGAGGGAAGGGACCGGATGGGTGGTTGAGTGGTGCAACCGTCAAGCAGCGACTCACGAGGCCCAGCTACACGTTGTCGACTGTCTTCGACGACAACCATGTTGCGGCGTTGCTCGACGTCCAGCCCCCGGGCGTATTGAACCGGCTTTGTGACGCACTGGGACTGACCCGGGGTCAGGTCGAGAGCGCCCTGAAGGAGCGCGCGCGGTGGTATGCGACCAGTACAGATGCTCGACACCGATTCGAGGCCGTGCAGGCCGCTGCCCTCGAGCTGCTTCGTGAGCGAGCTCGCGATGATCAGGTGCGTGCAGACGCGGACGTGGTCTGGGAGTTCCGTTTCAAGACCCAGCGACAGCCGATTCCGCTGAGTGCTGAATTTCGCGTCGATATCGTCGAGAGCACCACGTTCTTCTCGGCATTGCGCGAGGACCAGTGGGCAGCTCTGCGGGCGGAACTCTGGCCGGAACCGGAGCACTCAAAGTTTGTCGATCGCTTCAAAGAACGGGAGCTGCGACGCGAATTGCTCGCGTCGATGGTCCGCAATGGACATTCGTTCATCGAGGTCTATGCAGCGGCCGTACGAGCAGCAGGCAGTCTGCGGACGCGGTCAGAACGGCACACCTCAGGAGAAGACTCAGAGCGGCTCACGGTACAGCTGCTCGTCGCGGTAATGCTGCGGCTGCTGGAAGACCAAAGAAGAAGATCGCCCGAGGAGCGGGGATGGGGGGCGTTCGATGAGCTGAAAGCCGCCGCCCGGCACTTTGACCTGATTCTCGATGTCAACGCGCCGGAGGTCCGAGGCAAGGACTTGTCTGAAGTTCCCAAGGCCCTGGGCGATCTCCTTGGCGAACAGCACCCGGCCGGGGGGATGACCGGGCAAGTGAATCGAACTCTCGTCAGGCAGTTCCGAATGCCGGGCTATCCCCTTGTACTCCTGTCGACGGACCTGTTGCAGGAAGGAGAGGATCTGCACACCTTCTGTGCGGAAGTGCACCACTACGGGCTGGCCTGGACGCCATCGGCAATCGAGCAACGGACGGGCCGTATCGACCGGGTACGCTCGCTGACTGAACGGACTGCGATGAGTCTGGGAGACCTGGGCGACGAACACCGTCTTCAGGTCTTCTATCCCCACCTCGAGGACACAATCGAGCGCCTGCAGGTGAGGCGAGTGTTGAGGCGGATGCACGAGTTCCTCCGATTGATGCATGAGGGGCTGGCCCGTCACGTTGAGGATTCCTCGAAGCTGAATGTGGCCGAGGAAATTGTCACGGTGCTCGACGTGCCACCACCCGTCGACAGGGCGCTCGAGACGGCGTTTCCGGTCCGAGAGAGTGATCTCGTGGGTGAGCGGACACAGCTGGCCTTCTCGGAGGCCGATGCGCAGGCGCTGGCGAACCGTCTGTGGGCAGCTACCCGCTCCCTGACGGACGTGATGTGGCACGAGCCTGTCGAGCCCGGCAAGGCCAGAGGCACGATGGCACTGTCGGAGGGACGACAGCAGCATTTCATCGTTCACCTGAAGTCGAGGGGCACGCAATTGCTGGCCAGATGTGTCAGTCATGTTGGGGCCCTGCATACACCCGACCTGTTTCAAAGGGCGAAGCAGCTTTCGGCAAGACTGCCCGAACAGCTCGGACTCACCGAAGGAGAGGACGGATCCGAGACGCTGACTGTGGAGGAAGAGGTGCTGCTCGCCGACCCGAAGTTCGACGCTGACCGAATCCGGTGGCTGATCGAACGGGTCTGTCGGGCCGCGGACGAGCTCGAGCGGAAGCTCTGGGCCGGGCGCGACCTGGCCCTCTCATCCGTGGTGACGCTGCTGGAGCGGGAAGCAAGGCTGGTGGGCTGATGGCAGAGAGGTATAGGGCCTGGCTCAAGGGGCTGGATCGTCGTGTCTTCGACGTCGACGGCGGCACCGTGACCTGCTGGTTCGGTCCGAAAGGCGCGAGTCGGAAACATGTCGTGCGTGTTCATGACACAGACGACGGCATCAGGTTCGAAGCAACGGTGGCGACCGCCAGAACGCTTGATCGGATGGTAGAAGACCCTGCTCGCTGGGCATGGCGGCGAAACCGGGACAGTGATCTTGTCGGCTTCCGGGTGGTCGGCAGGTGCCTGGTGGCCGAGGCGGTGGCTCCGTTGATCGGCCTGACCAGGAACGAGTTTCTGGTCTATCTGCAGGCCGTTGCTGCAGAGGCCGATCGTATGGAGCTCGTGCTGACGGGGAAGGACGTGCAGTAGAGCTTGGGCTCAGGCCGGTCGGGAAGGGAGAGAGCCAGATGTCGGTCCGCAGTCGTCGTGTCCGCCTGATCGTCGGTCTTGCGTTCCTGCTGACCGCCGCCTCCGCCGGTGCGCAGCAGAACGTTCCCGAGCAGGTCTTTCCGGCGCGCGTGGTGCTGGTCGAGGATGGCGATACCGTGCAGATCGCCGCAGGCCGAGGCACGATGCGTGTGCGCATCTTTGGCATCGATGCACCTGAGTCCGGTCAGGCGTTCGGCCGCGAGGCCCGTGAGATTGCGGCGCGGCTGCTTGCCAGCCAGCTTGTCGACGTCGTCATCCGCGACGTCGACTCGTACGGCCGGCTGGTGGCCGAGCTGCGGCAGGGCGACCGGAACCTGGGCCGGGAGCTCGTGGCCGCCGGCGCGGCCTGGCACTACACGGCGTATTCGGACGACGCGACGCTGGCGCGGGCGGAGCAGGAGGCGCGCGCGGCGCGGCGGGGACTGTGGGCGGCCGCCAACCCGGTGGCGCCGTGGGACTACCGGGCGGTAACGCGATCGGCGGCACCGACCGCGCCGGCTGCGGCCGCGGGAGCCGCTGCGCCTGCAGCAACGCCGCGTTCAGCCGCCCCCGCCACCACCGCCGTCGTCTACCACGGCAACCGCAATTCGCGCGTCTTTCACGCTCCAGGCTGCCAGCACTACAACTGCCCGAACTGCGTGGTGGAATTCACCTCAATCGAGGCCGCGCAGCGGGCCGGCTTCCGGCCGCATGCGGCCTGTGTGAGGGCGCGGTAGGAAGACGACAGAGGCCGGGCCGATCCTTATTCGAAGGATGGAGGCTTGCGACGATGAAACTCGCTGCGGGAAGCGTGGTGCCGGGCACCCCGAAGAGGCTCGGTCCCACCGAGGCGACCGCGACGGCGTGGCGCAGGAGGCGGTCGCAGCAGCTGGGCGGCGCAGAGGCCAGTAGGGCCCGCTCACCCTCGCCACGGCGCGCAGTAGAATCGCGCGCATGGCGATCTATTCCATCCGCTCGGTCGAGACCCTGAAACGCTGCGCGGTCGCGGCGGCCGCAGCCGCCTGCCTGCTCACCGCGCCCGCATCTGCCGCCGCCCAGGGCGCCGCATCCTCCATGACGCTCGTCGTCGAAGGCTTTCCCGACGGGGGCGAGATACCGATTCGCTTCACGCAGGCGGCGCCGGGCGCCGCGCCGGGCGAGGGAACGTCACCGGCCCTGCGCTGGGAGAACGTCCCCGACGGCACGCGGTCGTTCGTGGTGAACATGCGCGACCTCGACGTCGCGCGAAACCGGACGACGGAGGATCAGGCGCACTGGGTGGTGTGGAACATCCCGGCGACCGCGACGGGGCTGCCCGAGGGCGTGCCGCGGGGATCGCAGCTGCCGGACGGCAGCTACCAGATCAGCGTCACCGGGCCGGTTTACCGCGGACCGGGCGCGCCGGCGTCGGGCCCGCGCCACCACTACGTGTGGGAGGTCTACGCGCTCGACACGATGCTCGACGTCAGGCCGACCGACGATGCGTTCGAGACGCGACGGATGGTGATGGACGCGATCCAGGGACACGTCCTCGGCAAGGCGGTCTACGTCGGCCTGTTCCGGCGGCTGCAATAGTTCCGATGAAGACGGCCGCAGGGAAACGAAGTGTTCCCGCCCGCGTGTCCCAGGCGTGCGGAGCGTCAGAAGGCTCCACGCCGCTGGGACCGCGGGCAATGAGTGTCAGTTCGACGACCGTTCACGCACGGCACACACGCGTCCGTTGAGACGCGCAGGGCG
>ERZ777003.2525-NODE-2525-length-20884-cov-7.353690_pt1 | contig 20884 bp, 18 predicted proteins | sample MGYA00374956_ERZ777003 | MGnify/ENA primary metagenome ERZ777003 (study PRJEB29302, sample SAMN06268252) | bioreactor metagenome | isolation source: Joint BioEnergy Institute, California, USA | place: USA:Joint BioEnergy Institute, California, USA | collected... | reverse complement strand
AACGTCCACGGCGCACTCTGCACCCGCATGCGCACGCCCGCGCGGATCGCTGCAAGATCGCGGCGTTCCGCCAGCAGCAAGCGCTGCGCCTCGCGGATGTCCACCTGGCGGAACGAGAGCCTGCCGCCGGGCGGCGTCTGGGCGAGCAGCGGCAGATCGACGCTGATGACCTGGGCGATCACCGGATATCCGCCGGTCGTCTGGCGATCGGCCATCAACACGATCGGCATGCCGTCGGGAGGCACCTGCACGGTACCAGCCGTGACCGGTTCGGAATACAGCTCCCGACGCTCCCGCAGCATCAGCCGCTTCCCTTCCAGCCGATACCCCATCCGGTCAGACTGTGGGCCAACCACATACGAACCTTGCCGAAGATCCCCCAGGCTGTCTTCGCGGAACATCCCATAGTGCGGACCCGGCAGGAACCTCACCTGTGGATGCTTCGAATAATGCGGCAATGCCCGGCTCGAGATCGACCAACGGGCCGCGATGAACGGCCTGTCGGCCGCCCCACCGCCATGCGGCGAATCTTCGACCTCTTGCAGGAGGGACCTCCGGATCGCTGCGCCAGCGGCCGTGGAGCGACCCCAGACCAGCTCATCCCCTTCGATCAAAGCTCTCCCCGCATATCCTCCGATGCCCGCACGCAGATAGGTCGAGCTGCTGCCCATCCGCTGTTCGACGATCAACCCTCCGTTGATCGCCAGATAAGCCCTGGCGCCCTCCCTGGCGCTTGCAAACTCGAGCAAGGACTTCGCTCGCACAAGGACCGGCCGCCACAGCGGTACGCGCTCCCCCTGGATGGCGGGCGACATATCGGCTCCGCATATGGCGACAAGCGCATCCTGCGCAAACCACAGCTTCGGTCCAACCATGGTGATCTCGAGCGCGGCCGCCGACGGCTCATTGCCGGTCAGGATATTGGCGCAGGCGTAGGCGAACGGGTCCATCGCCCCCGCCACCACAACGCCATAGCGCTGGTATCGGTATCTGCCCATGTCCTGCACGGTGGTCAGCAATCCCGGCTTGTGCACGATGATCGTCATGCTTGCCCCTCCCATCGCGCATACGCTTCCTTTGAGATCGGTCTGAACCGGACGATATCTCCCGCCCGCAGCAACGAAGGAGGATCCCGCTCTGGCTGGAACAGCTTCAGCGGCGTTCGGCCGATCACATTCCAGCCGCCAGGCGTTTCGACAGGGTATACTCCGGTCTGTACACCGGCGATGCCGACCGAGCCAGCCGGCACGCTGGGGCGCGGCGCATCCCTGCGCGGCGCAGCGATGCGCGGATCCATCCCGCCCAGATACGGAAAGCCTGGCGCAAATCCGATCATATGAACCACATAGGAGGCCGAACTGTGGATCTCCACAACCTCTTGCGCAGTCAGGCCATTCAACCGGGCCACATCCTCCAGATCAGGCCCGCAGTCGCCGCCGTAACAGACGGGAATCTCCACCTCTCTGGCAGGCGGGGCATCCCGCGCATCCAGCGTCCGGAGGATGTCCAGCAGCCGATCTCGCACATAGTCATACGGGCAAGGGAATTCAACCGGCGCAAGCCTGTCTGCAGTCTCAATCAGAGGCTCGATCTCCGCCGGATCATAGTAGATCGCAACCGAAGTGTAACCCGGCACCACCTCCACCTGACCAGGCAGCGGATGATCATCGAGGTAGGCTATCAGCGTGACGATGCGTTGAAAGGTCTCATCCGGCCGCTCCCCGAGCCTGACCATGACCGCTCGATCGCCCAGCGGCTCAATCCATGCATGCTGCACAAGGCTTCCCCTCCTCACTTTACGACCATTATACCGCATCCCCCGGGCCGCCGTGCACCATTCGTCTTGCAGAAGCGCGCGGCAGTTCGCCTGGTTCCGGGCGCTGTCCATGCCTCGACACCGCCTGCCCACGAGCGGATAGCCGATCAAAAAAGGAGCCTCCGCTCCTGAGCCAGCATCCTGGCGGAAGCTTCCGCTCCGCTAATCTCGTCTAATTGACCACTTCACCCAGCTGGTTGTTATAAATGAAATAATGATTCTTGCCCTCTTGCTTCGCCTTATACATCGCACTGTCGGAATTTCTGAGCAGGGTGATCGGATCATCTTTCATCGTCCCGAGGCAGATGCCGATCGTTCCGGATACGCGCAGATCGAGTCCGCCAATATCATACACATTGCGGATGCAATACAGGATCTGATCAGCCAGCCTTTCCGCCTGCTGCATATCGTACCGCTCCACGATGATCAGAAATTCGTCGCCACCGATGCGGAAGACTCTCACAGAAGGGCTCATGAACAGAAGCAGCCTCTGTCCGATCGCACGGATGAGCAGATCGCCAACGTGATGTCCCAGCTTGTCATTGATCTCCTTGAAATGATCCAGGTCGAGGAACAGCACTGCGATGTCTTTGTCCCGATTCTGATACTTTCGGAAAAAATCATTCAGAGCATTGCGGTTCAACAGACCCGTCATCTCGTCCTTGTAGGACATCTTCTTCAGCTTATGCCGATCCACCAACAGGTAAAGGATCGCAAAAGCCATGATGATGACGATCATCCATACTGCGAACTCGGGCTCCAACATAAACATTCACTCCTGCCGCAGCAATCGAATCGCCGCGCTAGAAAATCTGACGAATATGAACGGATAACTCCTTCGCAAGATCGATATATTGACCGTCAACCTGCACGAGCGGTCTCGTAGGGTCATGCTCCGGCACCATGACGATCACTCCCGTTCGCCCATCCGTGAGCATCACCTGCTGACCAGTCAACGTGGCCATGATCTTGCGAATGAACAGGTTCGTGATTCGCGGGTCCAACGGACCATATGCATCCTTGCTGATCTGCAGCAGCACCTCATAGAAGGGCGACGCGTCGCGGTACACGCGCTTGGAGGTCATGGCGTGAAATACATCGACGACGGATACGATGCGACTGAACAGATCGATCTTGCTCGCGGTGAGGCCATAAGGGTATCCGCTGCCATCCAGCCGTTCATGATGCTGCAGGGCAACCATCGCCTGGCGATGGGTGACGCCAGTCGTCGCCTTCAGGATCTCATAGCCGTACACCGTATGCTTCTTGACCTCATCAAACTGCTCTGGCGTCAGTTTGCCAGGGTGATTCAATATGTAATCGGGCACAAGCATCTTGCCGACATCATGGAGCAGCGCAGCCGTCGTCAATTGCGCCAGCTCCTGCTTGTCCATACCGAGCCATCCGCCCAGCAGATTCGAGAACATGGATACTGCCAGATTATGGCGATAGGTGTAGTCATCCCTGGCTTGCATGGCCATAAATAATTGATAGAGCGTTGCGCTGCGGCTTGTCTCGTAAAGGGCCGGTATAATATTCTCCCGAATGTCGGCCAGCGGGACCTTCTTGGTCAATCGGATGCTGTCGAAATACTCGGTGATCCTCTGGACAGAGTGGTGTATTTCCTCTTCCACATGATCCTTTTTCTGTTCGGTTGATGGCTCCTCATATCCCTCTATATCCTGCTTGCTCAGCTGTATGCCGTGTCTGAGCAGAAGCTCGATATGCTCCCTCGTGATGACCGAGTGTGCGGACAACAGCAGGACGCCTCTGTTGCTGAATATATGTCTCTGGACCCTCTTCCCTATCATTTCTCTCATACGGTCGATATCGTTCAATTGGCAGTCCTCCCAAGTACACGATGCACCTTATGCCAATAACCGGACAGCGCCTTTATGTTCGAAAAAAACAGTCAAGAATCGGGTATGATGAATTTGACAACACTTACACTATCATACATATTTCCCCCGCGATTCGTCAATGTCCTTAGTCACATGTCCGGGATTATTGATCTAGGCGCATATACCTAATTATACAAAAAACATAGGATGATAAAGCTAAACACCATGAATTTTGACAACACTTTTTTCGGCAAACATGATAAAATGATGGTAATATAATGGAAGATTTGTCGTCATAAGTCGAATCAACCAACTAAGGAGGGCCACATATCATGTTTAACAGTCTTGTACGCAAGCTGGTCATCGGGATCTTCGTCGTGTCGTTGGCCACTTATGGAACAAGCGCATTTTTCATCTTCATCCTCAAGCCGATAATTGCGCCGAACATGAACGACTGGGCATATATCACCGGAATATTGATGCTTGGAGTATTCTGGACGGCTTTCCTGGGATGGATCGCAGCGCAACTGATCATACGTCCTCTTACCCGCCTGACCAAAGTGGTCAACACCGTCGCATCCGGCGACCTGAGCGTGGAGATACCTGCCTATCGTTTTCGGGATGAAATCGGTGAGCTGAATCGCTCGTTCCAGGTAATGGTCGACAGTCTGCGGGGCATGATCTCCAGCGTGTCGGACAGCGCATCCGTTACCGATCATGGCGTCCACACCTTGAGCGACGCGATCCGGCAAGCGGCGGAGCAGATCGAGACGATCTCCGAAAATATCGAACACATGGCGGAAGCAGCTGCCCATCAATCCCAGGCCGCGCGGCAGCTCCTGGACAACGTGGAGAAATCGGCGCAAACCTCGCAGCAGATCAACGATGAGGCGAAACGCGCCATTCGGATATCGGAGACGATGGTCGAGACGATCCGAGACAGCGTCACCCAGCTTCACTCGCTGGTTGACGGGATGCTGAATGTTTCCGAAACAAGCGAGAAAACGCTTCAGATTGTCAAGCATCTGGAGCAGCAGGCTGAGGAGATCAGCCATATCTCCCATCTGGTGCGGGATATTGCCAACCAGACGCATCTCCTGGCGCTGAACGCATCCATCGAAGCCGCGCATGCCGGAGAGCAGGGGCAAGGCTTCGCCGTCGTCGCCATGCAGATTCGCAAGCTCGCCTCTGACAGCGCTTCAGCGGCTGAACAGATCAATCATCTCGTGGCAGAGATGCAGAAACAGACGTATACCGTGGTGAGTGAATCGACCCGACAGGTCGATCTCATCCGCCAGGAGGCGGCGGCAGGCGAGTCGGCCAAAGGGGTCCTGGAACAGATCCATGATTCCGTCACCGAAACAGCGGGAGCTCTGCAGAGCATCGTGCAGCACATCCATATTCAGACGCAGCAGATCCACAGCACCTACGATCAGGCCCGCCACATCACGGATACTTCTGAGACCATCTCCCGGAACAGCATGAACATCGCCGGTGCGGCGCAAGGGCAAACCGCCATCATGCAGGAGATCACTTCCTCATCCCTGGTGCTGCGCCAGGAAGCGGACCGTCTGCACGAGAAGACGGATGCCTTCAAGCTGTGATGCATGCTGACCTGATGGACATGCATGGTCACGCGAGCGACTCAAGCCATATCCTGGGCACCCTGTGAATGGAACAGATGCACACGGGCGCGCACATCCTCATAGACCCGGGAGTCGCGATCACAGGCCTGCTGCCATGCGTCGACGACTTTCGGGTCGAAATGCGTTCCCTTGTGCGTCCTGAGATAATACATCGCCTCTTCATGCGACCAGGCTTGCCGATAGGCGCGCTCTGAGGTCAAGGCATCATAGACGTCCGCAACGGCAACGATCCGCGCCAGAAAAGGAATCTGCTCGCCTTGCAGGCCATCCGGATATCCCTTCCCGTCCATCCGCTCATGGTGGGAGCGAATGATGCCCAACTCCTCCCGCATAAAGCCCAGGTTCTTGCACAGCTGATAGCCTCTCACCGGGTGGCTCTCGATGATCTTCCTCTCTGCTTCCGTCAGGTTCCCGGGCTTGTTCAGAATTTCATTGGGAATATTGATCTTGCCGACATCATGCACGATCGCGCCCGTTACCAGCGCGCGGCGCATCTCGGGCGATACCCCCATCTCCTCGGCGATGCGCAAGGCATACAGCGCCACCCGGAAATTGTGCCCCGCCGTATAGATGTCCCGGGATTCCACCTGGATGATCAGCGATCGGACGCTGTTCGGCAGGAAGTTGGTGATCCGCTCCCCGGGATCGGTCACATACATGGCCTGAATCGTCTTGACGAAGGAACGGCTGGTTCCATATTGTCTGACAAATCCCACGACCATGGCAACCATCGCGGCAAGCAGGAGCAGATGATACGACCACCAGCTGAGTCTCCATTGCTCGCCGGTGACGATGATGATCTCGGCGACGATAAACCAGCCAGCGCTGTACACGATGGCGATCTGCATGGGGAATTTGGAATAGCGATAGGATTGGAAATAGGAATACATGGTATATCCGTTCAGGATGACGATGATCGCAAAGTAGATGGCGCGCACCAGATCGTCGATAAATAAAAGATTCACCGCCTCGTCCGGATAAAGGAAAGCAAGCGTGCAGAACAACAGCAGGAGTCCGGTCCAGATGGGAATGATGGAATTGACCCAGCGGGACAGGAAGCGGACGATCACATGATCCGCTGACAAGGACGACAGGAACAGCCAGACCGATGCCAGCATCACGCCAAATTGGGCCGAGATGCCAGGCAGCTGTCCCGGTTCATGCAAGAATCCGGGCGTCGTCAGACCATGTAACGTCAGTACTCCGGCCAGCGAGATAAATGCCAGCGCCAGAAAGATCACCTTGATGTTGCGCAATCTGCTGCCCGCCACGCCAATCGCGATGCTGATCACTGTCGCTATGCCTGCCACAGCGCTTACAAGATAGAAGTGAATATACGGGGAATTGACGATGGCATCGAATGGTGTGATCCGCAGCAATTCGTAGATGAGATAGGGTATGCAAATTGCTCCAAACAGACGCACTATGCTTCCCTTCATCTCCGACTCTCCTTTCCTGTATTTATCCATATCTTAGCATGTTTTGGGACATGGTTATAGACAGAATCATAGAAAAAATGGATGGGGTTTCGACAAGAATCGCAGAACTTCACCCAGACAAAAAAAAGGCCGCACCACAGGCATACGCCCGCACGCGACCTCGTTGGCCCAATATCATATGCGCAAGAAGCGGTCTTGTCAGACCTGTATCCTCGAGATATTCAATGAGAAGTCCTTGCTGAGATCTATAAACTGCTCGCCCACCTGCAGCAAGGGACGGAGCGGATCCATCGGCTGGATGAGGACGATCTTGCCTTCCCTGCCGTCGGTAAGCTTGACCGAATGCCCGATCAGCGTGCTCATAAACTTGTTGATGAATACTCTGGTCATCGTTGGGTCCAGGGCGTTATAGGCTTCCCGCTCCAGCTCCACAAGCGCTTCATGGAACGGAGCCGCATCCTTGTACACCTTGCTGGAGATCATCCCGTGGAACACGTCGGAATCCGGGATCAGACCTGCACAAGTGTGCTTCAGAATCAGCGCCATGTACAGCAGGGTCAGGAACAACGAACCCGCCATGATCTTGTAATAATACGCCGGAGGAAGATCGAAGAACAGCATGAACGCCCGATCCACATTGGTGAAGAAGCTGAGGCCCAGGGTGATGCAATAGAGACCGAAGTACAGCAACCCCCGATCGCTTCGACGGACGGCGAAGATGCAGAGATGATAGACGCCAAGCATCATCAGCGCCATGACGATCATCGTGCTGCGCGTGGTGAGCGAGCGGTCCAGGCGGTGAATCGCTTCGGCATCGCCGAAATAGATGCTGTTCGGCACCCCGCCCTGCACGAAATCGTAATTGGCGACATGGATGACGATCTCCGCAACTTCCTGATCAAGATGGAACAATGCCGTATACGGCCTGTTCTCGTAGACGTATTCTTCACGCGTGAGAGCGGGCACGCCGCTGGAACCGACGAGCTCGCCATTCACATAGACGGCGCTGGCCATGCGAATGTTCGATAGCCGCAGTCCGTATGTGCCCTCGCTGGACTGCAGATGAATATACATACGGTAGGTGGCCGCACCTTTCGTCTGCAGCTGCTCGCCATTCCGTTCCCCGTTCCAATGCTTCGGAATCGCATAATAGGACGGATCGGGCTTCACCACTCCGGGCGGAACGAGCTCGTTCCAATAGAACTCCCAGTCGCCGTCCAGCTTCACCGCCTTGCGGTCATCCGGCGTCCAGTCCGTGAGATCCAGATGCCCGTGCTCCACCCGATAGCTGCTGGCCACGATGAGATCAGCGAAACAGGTCCACAGCAGAATGACTGCCAGCAGCAGGCCGACGATCATCCATATCATGATTAACAGCGGTTTTCTCCATCTGGATTGCAGTATCCCCTGTATCGTCATCCTCGCGCGCCGCCTTCCCCGAGTGCTGCACATTCATGAAACGGTGAAATTATTAAAGAAATCTTAATTCTATTCTACATGATTCGACATTTACTGAATACAAACATTTTGTCATATCTTCTGCAGATTCGTGATCGTCCTCCTGACTTTCGGCGATCACATCATATGCGCGATCGGGTCCTGTCCATCTTCATTCGTTCGATAAGAAGTTGGGAAAGAGGGGGGAGCAGATAAAATCGTCTGTCAGGCGGGGGCGAGGCGGCCGAAGCAACTTCTGGACCGCCCTCAGTTGAAGTGATCTAGTTCCGGATATGCGGCTCAGCCGCTCGTCGCGCGCACGTGCAGACGCACAGCCAGGCGATGCCTGCGGCATAGCCGGCGACGATGTCCGTCGGATCATGCACGCCCAGGTAATTGCGGCTCAGGCCGATGAGCAGGATGATCAGTCCGAAGAAGACGGCAATCGCCGTCTTCGTCCCCGTCCCCTTGACGGCGCGGCCGATCAGGAAGGCCAACACGGCGTAGGTGGAGATGCCGATCATCGCATGTCCGCTCGGAAACGAGAAGCCGTCGGCTTCAGCGAGGTGCAGGATGTCCGGACGGGGACGCTGAAACAGGTTCTTCAGCAGCGTATTCAGCAGCCAGGAGCCCACTACGGCGACGAACACCGTCAGCGCATCAAGCCATCTGCCTCTGAAGGATGACCATACGACCGCCAGCAGGGTCACGAGCAGAATGCCCACGGTCGATCCCAGGAAAGTGACCGCCAGGAAAAAGCCCGTAAGCCCATCCCTCTCCATCTCCCTGAGCCCTTGCAGGATAGACCGATCCAGCTCGCTGAGCCACAGCGATTCATAGCTTATGGCGAGCGGCGCAAACACCAGCGCACAGATACCGATCACCATCCACATGCCTTTCGCCTTCATCCGCATACTCCTCCAATACTGAACCTGTCATGGCACTCTCACCATGGAAAGGATAGATGACTTCCAGCATGGCAACTTCGCTGTGCCCAGCGGCTGATCTACAAGCTGGCGCCAGTGCCATATGTGGATCGGGGCTTGACGGTGGCCTTGCCTGGCCTTGCACGCCGCATCACCAGCCAGGCCGCCGCGATCAGCAGGACCGCCACGCACACGCTGGCCACAAGCGCGCTCCAGACGCCAAGCCGCAGCGCGTCGATCGCGCAGAGCCACAGCCACAAGCCCAGGAGGGTCATGAACAGCGTCGGAAGCGTGAGCACGACGCCTACGCGGAAATAATACCCCCAGCCGACCTTCACCTGCTTCGTCGCCAGCACGTGCAGCCAGAGCAGGGTGGCCAGGCTGCCGATCGGCGTCATCTTCGGACCGAGGTCGGAGCCGATGACATTGGCGTAGATCAGCGCTTCCCGCACCAGGCCCTCGGCCTGCGTGTCCTGGATCGCCAGCGCGTCAAACATGACCGTGGGCAGATTGTTCATCACGGATGACAGTATGCCCGCGATGAAGCCCATGCCGAGCGAAGCGGCGAACAGACCGTGGTCAGCCAGCTCCCGGATCAACCTGCCGAGCATATCCGTAAAGCCCGCGTTGCGCAGCCCATAGACGACCATATACATGCCGATCGAGAAGATCACCACGTTCCACGGAGCCGACTTCACCAACTTCCCGATGTTGACTGCCGGACTCGTCCTGGCCATCAGAAGCAGGATGACGGCGGCCACGCCAGCAACCAGCGAAACGGGGATATCCATCCATTCGCTGAGCAGATAGGCGGCGAGCAATGCGCCGAGAACGAACCAGGCGAGGCGGAACAGCCGCCTGTCCCTGATCGCTTCCTCCGGGCGTTTCAGCGCTGAAGCTTCATACCCGGAAGGGATGCTCCTGCGGAAGACCGCATACAGCACGATGAGGCTGGAGATGATCGAGACGACGGTAGGCACGATCATGCGGCTCGCGTACTCGACGAAGCCCACATCGAAGAAATCCGCTGACAGGATGTTGACCAGATTGCTGATAATAAACGGCAGGGAAGCCGTATCGACGATGAAGCCAGCCGCCATGATGAACGGCAGGATCAGCTTGCCGGTGAAGCCCATGCGCATCATCATGGACAGGACGATCGGAGTCAGGATCAGGATCGCTCCGTCATTGGCGAACAGAGCAGAGGTAGCAGCTCCGAGCAAGACGATCATGACAAACAGGAACAGCCCGTTTCCCCTGGCATACCGTGCCATATGAAGGGCTGCCCACTCGAAGAAGCCGATCTCGTCGAGCACAAGCGAGATGATGATGAGCGCGATCAGCGTCAGCGTCGCATTCCATACGATGCCGACGACGGTGCCCGCATCCGCCAGATCGACGATGCCGAGCAATAGCGCGAGCACAGCACCGCCGCTTGCTGACCAGGCGATGTTCAGCCCCTTGGGCTGCCAGATAACAAGAATGAGCGTGATGACGAAGATGATCAGCGCTGCCGCTTCCATGGATCAGTTCCCCCGATGTTGACTGAGATCACGTGTGCGATCATGATCAGGGCCATGGGTCATGCCATCCTCATGTCACACCTTCCCTATCATACAATAAGCGAAATCCCTTGACTACAAGCGATTGAACTCCTCGTTCTCGCATTCCTGAAGTCCTGGACGAGGCCCGCCTGGTCGGGAACCGGGATCAGGAGCGGAGTTCCCGGTCATCCCGCACCAAAACGGAAGCATGTTGCATTTCAAATGATTATTTCATCATTTGTTGATATTTGGCAGCAGGATATTGTTATTTTTTGCCGTATTTTTATATTAAATGGGATTGCGAGGAGTGAGAAGCTTGGACCTGCTCGGAGGCAAAAGTCGAAGAACAACCGCCTACCAGTTGAATCAGGAATTCAGGAAATTCATGAACGAACAGAAGAAGCTGCACGATCTGCACAAGGCGATGCGGGAAGTGGAGCTGTTCGAATCCTATATCCATATGCTGAGAACGATCCATCTCGATGCGGATGAACCGCTCGATTGGCATGGCATCTACACAACCCCTCCTCCCTTTGAGCCAGGAAATCCGGGGCCGAACGAAGCTCGAGCGATACAGGAGGAAGCCGCGTACAAGCCGACCCTGTGGGATCGGCTGTTCGGCAGGGTCAACCGCCGCCGGAATGCCCTGCGAGATCGGGTGGCCAGAGCGAGAGAGGAAGATGAAGCCGCCTACCGGTCCTGGAAGGAAGGCCGCGAGCTGGCTGAGCGAATCCTGAGCGGCGACGAGTCCGCATACGTGGAGGCGGTGCGGGTGCTGAATCCCTTCAGCGATCTGGCCGAGCTCGGCAGCGACTTCACCTGTTATGCGACGGAGAAGCCTTCGTTGCTCGCCGTGGAGTTCCGCGTTCACTCCGACAAGATCGTGCCGAGGGAGGTCAAGACGCTGACCAAGACCGGCAAACTGTCCGTCAGCGAAATGCCCGTCACCCGCTACAACAGCCTGAAGCAGGACTATGTATGCAGCACGATCTTCCGCGTCGCGCGCGATATGTTCGCGATCCTGCCGATCACCGAAGTGCTCGTGCATGCGACCGACTTCCTCATGAACGAGGCGGTCGGCAGGATGGAAGCCGTGACCATCGTCTCCGTACGCATCAACAAGAAGCTCCTGGAGTCGCTGAATCTGGAGGCGATCGACCCGTCAGAGGCGATCTCGCTTTTTGAACACCGGATGAACTTCCTCAAGACCAAAGGCTTCCGGGCGGTCGAGCAGCTGAGCGCATAGCCGCCCTGCTCCGTCTCCATCGTCGCATCACCAGCTGTGCTTGGATAATTTCCCCACCCCGAGGCCATAATAAAGCCGATATCGACGATGGACACAAAAGGAGGGCTTGACATGCAACAGACCCAAACGCAACAGGCTGCGGCCCAGCAGCCGGTCATGATGCGGCCGCCGCAGGTCATCACCACCAAGGATCATCTGTATCTGAAGGATCAATTGTCCTGGGAGCTCATCGCGATGAAGAAATGCCAGCACTTCGCGAAGGAATGTCAGGATACCGAGATCCGGCAGGCGATCGACAAGGCCGGCCAGATGCATCAGCGGCACTACAATATGCTGCTCAAACATCTGAAGCATGACAACACCGGCGCGATGAACCAGATACGCCAGCTGCAGCAACAGGCGCAGCCATCCTGAAGAAGAGAAGGATGCTCATGCGAGACCAGCTCCGCCAGACGCCTGCAAGCATGGCCAGGTATAGTCTGCGGCAGCCTTGCGTGAGCAGGGAGCCATCACGCAGAGAAGGAGGTCATCCAGGAACATGAACATGAATCAGGCGCAAGCCAACCAACAGAGCATGAATACGATCCAGAATCCGAAGCCGGCCGGCGAACCCCAGGTGAAGGGACCGGAGATGAATGACCGGGATCGGCTCAACGATATTCTGGCGCTGGAGAAATACCTGACCGACAGCTTCAACGTGTCCGCGAGGGAAGCCAGCCATCCCGAGCTGCATCAGGACATCATGACGATCCTGAACGAGACGCATGCTTGTCAATATGAGCTGTATGAATTGATGTTTCGCAAGGGGTATTATAAACTGGAGGCTGAGGATCAGAACAAGCTGGATCAATCGTATCAGCAATTCGCGGGCTACAGCTCGCAATTTCCGTATACGGGCGGCCATGTGATGTAATACTGATCGATCTGAACATAGTGGGGAGCGAAAACCGCATGAACTTTGAGATCATCACCGATTCCTCGGCGAATCTGCCCGATGAGGTGATCCGTGAGGCAGGCATCCGGATCGCATCGCTGACCTTCCTGGTGGATGGAGTCGAATACAGGAGCTATGATGAGGGGGTCAAGTCCGACCTCGGGAGATTCTACGAGATGATGAGGAATGGCAAGGTCATTCAGACATCCCTCGTCAACACCGGACAGTTCGTCCAGATCATGGAGCCTCTGCTCAAGGAAGGCAAGGATATCCTCTATATCGGCTTCTCCAGCGCGCTCAGCGGCACCTATCAATCGGCTGTGACCGCCGCAGAGCTGCTGAAGGAAGACTATCCCGAGCGGAGGATCGTCACCGTCGATTCGCTGTCCGCCTCACTGGGACAAGGCTTGCTCGTCTGGTATGCGGCACAGAAGCGCAAGGCGGGCAGCTCGCTGGAGGAAACGGCGGAATGGGTGAAGGAGAACAGGCTGCGGATGCGCCATCACTTCACCGTGGATGATCTGATGTTCCTCAAACGAGGCGGACGCATCAGCGCCACATCGGCCATGCTCGGCACGATGCTCAACATCAAGCCGATGCTGAAGATGGACGATGAGGGCAGACTGGCGGTCATCGGCAAAGTCCGTGGCAGACGCCATTCGTTGAAAGGGCTCGTCGATGAGCTCCGGGAGCATGCGGTGGATATCGAGGATCAGACGATCGCCATCAGCCACGGCGACTGCCTCGATGAAGCCAGGTATGTCGAAGAGCAGATTCGGTCCTTCTGCCAACCGCGAGATATCCTGATCAACATCATCGACCCGGTCATCGGCGCCCATTCGGGTCCTGGCACGATGGCCCTGTTCTTCCTCGGCCAGCATCGGTGAGGATGGTACCCACACATCCAGGTCAAGACCGCGATCTCACCTCGATATGTCAGATTGGCAGGGCACCCGGAAGTCCCCGCGACGGATGGGCGCCCTGTTCTTATGTGGAATGCATGTACTCGCCGGGCGTCATGCCCGTCATCCTCCTGAACATCCTTCCGAAATACGTCATGTTCGTATACCCCACCTCAAGCGCAACCTGTTGCACCGTATAGCTTCGGGTCCTCAGCAGCTGCCCCGCCTCGTGAATGCGCAGCGCATGGATGTACTCCAGCAGCGTCTTCCCGGTTGCTCTCTTGAAGGCATAGCAGAGATGATTCGGACTGACGCAGCAGATTCGCGCCGCCTGCTCGACCGAGAGCGGTTCGCGAAAGTGTTGGCTCAGATATTGCAGCAGGGGCTGGATGAGGATGTGCTCCCTTCTGATCCTGGGCGCGGCGCGGTCGGTGCGCGAGCACTGGAAGGCATAGCCGAGCAGGCTGAACAGCTCCCCCTTGATCAGCAGCTCGGAGCCGGCCGGTCTCTCCCGAAAGAGATGAACGATCCGCAGGATTCCCCGATGAATCCGCTCGGTGACTTCCCGCACCGTCTCCCGCTGGTAGAAGGATGGAAGAACCCCGTCTTCCTGAAGCATGGGGATGATGTACTTCGATTCCGTAAGATCGAGCGAACTGTTGCGCAGCAGCGAGGGGCTGAACACCGCCGCGAACAGCTCGCTGCCTTCCTCGATCGGAAAGGCCGCATGCATCTGGCGCGCGCTCACGAAGGCAACCTCGCCCTCGTGAAGATCGACGAACGCGGCGCCTACCTGCACGCGAAAGCCGCCTCTGACGATGGCGATCCATTCCAGATGGTCGTGCCAATGCGGCGGGATGATGGGCCCCACGCTTCCTCCCACATGGAAGCAGTTGATCGGGAAGGCGGCATCGGGGATCACGGTCTGCTCCTGGAACGACGGCAACGGAGTGGCTTCGGTCATCTCATCTCCTCCTGATTCGTAAGATTGTACGAACAGATCCTGTTATTGGATATGGATACCTTACCATAGCACATCTATAATCTGCATGTAAATGGGGGTCTTGACCAAGCAAGGACACGAAGCAAGAAAGGATGACAAGGAGGAGAAAGGCGATGTTGCGTGCAGATCATGACCGATTGATCCATGAATACGACCATGAGAAACTCTGGATCGAGCCATGGGGGGATCATGCCCTGCGCGTCAGGGCAACGTGCGGGGAGAGGATCGCGGATGATGATTGGGCACTGCTGCCGAAGCCTGCCAACAGTCAGGCGATCATCGACATCCGCGAGGACCGTGCATCGATCACGAACGGCAAGATCCGGGCGGAGATTACACGGGATGGGAGGATCACGTTCTACAATCAGAATGGCGAGATCCTGCTGCAGGAATGCCAATACACCTACCAGCTGAAATACGGCGGCCGGGAGTTCACTCCGCATCCGGGCAGCAGCGATTATGAGCTCAAGGTGCGCTTCGAATCGAACCCGAAGGAGAAGCTGTTCGGCATGGGGCAGTATCAGCATGGATTCTTTAACCTCAAGGGCTGCATGCTCGAGCTCACCCATCGCAACTCCCAGGTGAGCGTGCCGTTCGTCCTGTCCAGCCTCGGTTACGGCTTCCTGTGGCACAATCCCGCCATCGGCCGGGCGAGCTTCAACCTGAACGTGACGGAATGGAGCGCCCCGTCGACGAAGCAGATGGACTATTGGATCGTGGCGGGGGATACGCCGGCCGAGATCGAGGAAGCGTATGCAGCGGCAACCGGCAAGGTGCCGATGATGCCGGAGTACGCGATGGGTTTCTGGCAATGCAAGCTCCGCTACCGCACCCAGGAGGAGCTGCTGGAGGTGGCCCGCGAATACAAGCGGAGGAATCTGCCCTTGTCGGTGATCGTCGTTGACTTCTTCCATTGGACCAATCAGGGGGACTGGAAGTTCGATCCGGCCTACTGGCCGGACCCGAAGGGGATGGTCGAGGAGCTCAGGCAGATGGGTGTGGAGCTCATGGTGTCGGTATGGCCGACGGTGCAGACGGAGAGCGAGAACTATGGGCGCATGCTGGAGAGGGGTTACCTGCTGCGTTCCGACCGCGGCGTGCGGACGCAGTTCCAGTTCCTCGGGCAGAATGCGATCTTCGACGCCACCCATCCGGAGGCGAGAGCCTTCCTGTGGTCGATCATCCGGCAGAACTATTATGCTCACGGCATCCGGATCTTCTGGCTGGATGAAGCCGAGCCGGAGCTGGCCGTCTATGATCATGACAACTATCGCTATCATATCGGGTCCAGCCTGCAGGTCGGCAATATCTACCCGGCTCGCTACAGCCAGACGTTCTATGACGGCATGCGCGCCGAAGGGCAGACGGAGATCATCAACCTCGTGCGCGCGGCATGGGCGGGAAGCCAGCGGTATGGCGCGCTCGTCTGGTCAGGAGATATCGCCTCGACCTTCGAGGTGTTCCGCCGCCAGGTCAGGGCGGGCCTCCATATGGCGATCGCCGGCATCCCCTGGTGGACGACGGACATCGGCGGCTTCCATGGCGGCAATCCCGAAGATCCGGCCTTCCGCGAGCTGATCGTCCGCTGGTTCCAGTACGGCGCGTTCTGCCCGGTATTCCGCCTGCACGGCGACCGCATCCCGCACCAGCCTGGCACCGGCACATCCGGCGGTGGGCTGTGCGGCAGCGGCGGCCCCAACGAAGTATGGAGCTACGGCGAGGAAGCCTATGAGATCATGGCGAACTACATCCATCTCCGCGAGCGGCTGCGTCCGTATATCCGCGAGCTGATGAGGCAGGCGCACGAGAAGGGGACGCCTCCTATGCGTCCACTGTTCTACGACTTCCCGCATGATCCGGCTTGCTGGGAGGTCGAGGACGCCTACATGTTCGGCCCGGACCTGCTCGTCGCGCCGATCCTCCATGAAGGGGCGCGCAGCAGGAACGTCTATCTGCCTGCCGGGTCATCCTGGACGGATCCGTACACGGGCGAGACCTTCCCGGGAGGCATCACCGTCACCGCCGACGCGCCGCTGGCACGCATACCGCTGTTCCTGAAGGACGGAGCGAAGCTGCCGATCCTCTGATCTCATTTTAAATCACGCTGAGGCGGTCCTCCTGAGGCGCTTGTGCCGCAGGATGGACCGCCTCCACCGTTTCCAGGTCTGATCTCGGGTGATCTCGCGTGATCTCACATTATCTCGCGGTGAGCGAGCGGTTGCGATACAGCAGGGAACCGAGCAGGAAGGTAACGGCTCCCCAGAGCACGAGCACGCCGACCCCGAACCAGAAGGCGCCGCTCAGCCAGCCGGTCGCGTACACCATGCCGTCGCGAAGTCCGGATACGAAGTAGGTCAGCGGCAGGGCCTTCGATACGGGCTGCAGCCATCCCGGCATCGTCTCGATCGGGAAGAAGACGCCGCTCAGGAACATCATCAGGAAGCTGGCGATGTTGGCGATGCCCATGTAGGCTTCCGTCGTCTTGCTGAACGAGGAGAAGAAATAGCCGATCGCGTTAAACGCCAGCGCGCCGAACAGGAAGATGATGAGCAGGCTGATGAGATCGATGTGCAGGGTCGCACCGAATCCATACACGCCGATGAGAGAGAGCAGGATGATCTGGAAGACGGCGAACAGGAGGCGCATGAGCATGTCGCTCAGGCCGAACAGCCCCATCCTGGCCGGCGTCATGCGCAGCCGCTTGATCAGCCCCTTGCGTCGCATCTCCACCATGTCCACCATGCCGAACAGGCCGCCCTGGGCGATGGACAGCGCGATCATGCCGGTGAGCAGGAAGTCCTGATATTTGAGATCATCGCTGCCGGCGGAGATGGACTCGACATCCAGCGAGAAGACCGGCTCCGCTCCGGCAGCCATCAGGTTCGCCGTCTGAACATACTCATTCAAGAGGCCGATCACCGCCATGGAGGTCGAGTTCTGCTCATCCTCCTTGTTCAGGATCAGGGACAGCGAGGTGTCTCCGGCAGCCGACGGCAGGACGATCGCAGCCGCGATCTCCTTGTCCTTCACCAGTTCTTCCGCATAGGCTCTGGTCACCGGTTCTTCCTCGATCCATTCGAAGACCGGGATCTGCTTCAGCTGCGCCAGCATCATGCCGGTCCCCTCATGGGATGCATCCGCGACCGCCGCCACCTTCACCTTGAAGTCGTCGGACCCTCCGCTGAAGATCAACATGAAGATCACCATCAGGATGACCGGGAAGAAGATGCCCCAGAACCACACCTGCTTCTCGCGCAGCGTCATTTTCACATGTGTCAGGAACATGGATCTGAATTGTTTCAACGCACTCATCCTAATCCCTCCATTCCTTGCCCGTATAGCTGATGAAGACATCCTCGAGACTCATCTCGCGGATGGACACCTGATCGATCCGCCAACCGCGATCCCTGGTGAAGCCGAACAGGGCGTGCAGCGCCTCCTCCGGCCGCTCCGTCCACAGCTTCAGATCCTTGCCGATGCGCTCCGTGCGCAGGATGGAAGATTGGGCACCGGCGAACGACTCGGCTTCCTCGGCCGCGATATCGCCATTGACGAAGGTCATCCGCACCTCGCGTTCCTTCGTCAATCTGCCGATGAGCGCCTCAGGTGCATCCAGCGTCACGATCTCGCCAGCATCCACGATGCAGACGCGATCGCTCAGCTTCTCCGCTTCATCCATGTAGTGCGTCGTCAGGATCGTTGTCTTGCCCATCTCCTTGAGCGCCAGGACGATATCCCAGATGTTGCGCCTCGCCTGCGGGTCGAGACCGGTGGTCGGCTCGTCCAGGAACAGGACCTGCGGGTCGCCGATCATCGCCAGTCCGATCGCGAGCCGTTGCCGCTGCCCGCCGGAGAGCACCTTCACCTTCTTGTGGCGATGCTCGGTCAGGTTTACCATATCCAGGATCTCGATGACCGACATCGGCTTCTCGTAGAAGCTGGCGAACAGCTCCAGATTCTCCTGCGGCGTGAGCAGGTCAAACATCGCCTCCGCCTGCGGCTGCACGCCGATCAGCTTCCTGATCGCCTCCGCATCCTTGTCCCAGCTGAGACCACCGTAGCTGATGCTTCCTCCGTCCGGCTGCACCAGCCCCTCGATCATCTCCAACGTCGTCGTCTTGCCGGCTCCGTTCGGACCGATGATCGTGAAGATCTCACCAGCTTCCACAGCGAAGCTGATATCCTTCACGGCCTGAACGGAGCCATAAGACTTGCGCAGGTTCTGAACCTCAAGTACGGTCATCTTCACCACTCCATTTCACTGACTTGGGAGCAGATAGCACCCGTCATTTCATCCTTAACCATACTACTATTATGGGGGCGCCTTCCAAAACTTTCCCAGGTCTGGTTGTGATCTGGACTTTGGTCGGGGTATAAAAAAACGACACACTCGTCTGAGACCAATGTGTCGTGGTTGGCTCACGGATCATGTGCTCCCGATAATCATTGACCGTTCCGACGATCCGACCCCTGACCTCGATCAGAAGCCTCGACGGAACATCCCGCCAGTTAACCTTGCAGCAATACTCATTAAACGCTTCCAGAGATTCTTCCTTAAGCGGATAATACGGCGCATCCCACTTCTTCCACTCCGGATCTTCACTTTAGATCAACTGGTACAAGATGGGGATATCCTCTCTCCGGATGGTTCGCAGCGTGACTTCGTCTTTCGTCATGATGATGTTAGGGCAAGCATGGACTCTATCCCCTCATTCCTGTTGTCTCATGGTATCCTGGGTCACCACGTTCGATCTCATACAACACATGCCTGCACAGCGGGCTGTCCTTGGCCAATCGCGGATGATCGAAGAACTTGACGAAACGCATGCCGAGCTTCGTCATGACCCGCCTGGAGGGCGTGTTCACTTCCGCCGTGAAGCTGCAGACCTTGTCCAGGCCCAGGGATTGAAACCCATACCGCAAGCAGGCCGACGCCCCTTCCGTGGCATATCCTCGGCCCCACGCCTCTTTCCTTAGCCGCCAACCGATCTCCGTACACGGGGTGAAATCCGCCACAAACGTCGCCCTGTGAAAGCCGATAAAGCCGATGAAAGCCCCATCTTCCTTCGTCTCCACCGCGTACAACCCGTACCCGCACTCCTGAAACTCCGCCCGGATCACATCAAGGAACCTGACGGTTTCTTCATAGGTCAAGGTTTTGGGGAAATATCGCATCACTTCTGCATCCGCATTCATACGGGCGAACGGTTCGAGATCTGTCTCTTGCCAGTCGCGCAGAACCAGTCTAGGTGTCTCAAGGTAGATCATCATGATTCACTCCTTATCCTAGCCGGTTAAATGGAAAACCCGCATCCGGCGCTATCCGGAGGCAGGCCTGTATCAAGCACCAATCGGCACCGTCATCATACTCGGCAAGACTTATCCTTCTGCAGGCGATGACTGTCCTGCGGCGATCAGCGTCTTGTTCCTGTGGATCAGCATGCTGATGAAGATCATACATGCGCCTGCAGCCATCAACAGGAGCTCGATCGCGATGTGGTCGGCGATCGGTCCGAAGACGAGCGAGCATGCCGATCGGCATCATCGAGTTGGTGAGCATGCTCATGACTCCAAATACACGGCCCAGATAGTCTCCTTCGACTTTCTCCTGCAAGAGAACCATCGCCGGTGTATTGAATATCGGCAACATCACGCCCGTGAACAACATGACCAGAAGATAGATCCAGAAGTTTGGAATGATCCCCAGCCCCACCGTGCACAGTCCGATCAACGAGATGCCGAGGATGATCGTATATGTCCGGTTGCGGAAACCACCCCAGGCGGCGATGATCAGACCGCCCAGCATCATTCCGCCCGAGAACGCGATCTCGATCGCCGAAAGTCGCCACACCTCCGCGCCGAACGTTCGCGTTACCTGCAACGGCGTCAGGAAGGCAGCGGGGGCGATCATCACATTGAGGATCGCTACAAATGCAAAAAACTGCTTCAGGAACCGATGTTGGCCGATATATGCGAAGCCTTGCTTCAGATCGTGCACATAACTGACGGGCTGGGCCTTCTCCGCCTTCGCATGCGACGGGATGTGCAGGAAGAACATCAGGATGGCGATGGCCACAGCAGCTGTCGCGACGTCAATCAGCATGACCGCTTCGATAGAAGCCACTGAGAGCAAACCGGCGGCGATCATCG
>ERZ777003.2524-NODE-2524-length-20907-cov-5.600374_pt1 | contig 20907 bp, 18 predicted proteins | sample MGYA00374956_ERZ777003 | MGnify/ENA primary metagenome ERZ777003 (study PRJEB29302, sample SAMN06268252) | bioreactor metagenome | isolation source: Joint BioEnergy Institute, California, USA | place: USA:Joint BioEnergy Institute, California, USA | collected... | reverse complement strand
ACTCGCTGAACAGCGCGGTGAACGCGTCCTCGCCGAGGTCGACCTCGCAGCCGACGCCGCCGCGCAGACAGGACTCGGCCAGGGCCACGCCCAGGCCGCCGTCGGAGAGGTCGTGGGCCGAGGCCAGCGTCCCCGCCGCCGCACCGTCGACCAGCACGCGGGCCAGCGCCGCCTCCGCGTCCAGGTCGACCCGGGGCGGCCTGCCGCCCAGGTGTCCGTGGACGACGTCGGCCCACGCCGAACCGCCCAGCTCCGGCCGGGTCTCGCCGAGCAGCAGGACCACCTCGCCCTCGCTGCCGAACGCGCTGGTCAGCCGCTTGTGGACGTCCTCGATGACGCCGAGCACCCCGATGACCGGGGTCGGGTTGATCGCGGTGCTGCCGGTCTGGTTGTAGAAGCTGACGTTCCCGCCGGTCACCGGGGTGCCCAGGGCCTGGCAGGCGTCCGCCAGCCCGCGCGTGGACTCGGCGAACTGCCACATCACCCCGGGGTCCTCGGGCGAGCCGAAGTTGAGGCAGTTGGTGACCGCGATGGGGCGGGCGCCGGTGGCGGCGACGTTGCGGTACGCCTCGGCGTAGGCGAGCTGGGTGCCGCTGTAGGGGTCGAGGCGGGTGTAGCGCCCGTTGCCGTCGGTGGACAGCGCCACCCCGCGGTCGCTGTCGTCGGTGATGCGGATCATGCCGCCGTCGTGCGGCGTGGCCAGCACCGTGTTGCCCAGCACGTACCGGTCGTACTGGTCGGTGACCCAGCTCGGGTCGCAGATTCCGGGCGCCGCCAGCACCCGCAGCAACTGGTCGCGCAACTGCTCGTCGCCCTCGGGGCGCGGCAGCGCGGCGGGGTCGTCGGCCAGCAGGGCGTCCTGGTCGGCGGGGCGCTGGATCGGGCGGTGGTACACCGGCCCCTCGTCGGCCGCGGTGCGCGGCGGGATGTCCACGACCGTCTCGCCGCGCCAGGTCATGACCAGGCGTCCGCCGCGCGCCTCCTCCTCCGGGGTGACGTCGGTGACCTCGCCGATCACGCTGGCCAGGATGTCCCACTTGGCGCAGACCGCGAGGAACTCGTCGAGCTTGTCGGGCTCGACGATCGCCATCATCCGCTCCTGCGACTCGCTCATCAGGATCTCCTCGGGGGTCAGCCGAGGGTCGCGCAGCGGGACGCGGTCCAGGTCGATGCGCATGCCCCCGGTGCCGCCCGCCGCGAGTTCGGTGGTGGCGCAGGAGACGCCCGCCGCGCCCAGGTCCTGGATGCCCACCACGAGGTCCTTGGCGAACAGCTCCAGGCTGCACTCGATGAGCAGCTTCTCCATGAACGGGTCGCCGACCTGGACGCTGGGCCGCTTGGCCTGGCTCTCGTCGTCGAAGCTCGCGCTGGCCAGGACGGAGGCGCCGCCGATGCCGTCGGGGCCGGTGGTCGCGCCGAACAGCACGACGTGGTTGCCCGGTCCGGGCGCCTGGGCGAGCTTGATGTCGCCGTGCTTGAGCACCCCCACGCACAAGGCGTTGACCAGCGGGTTTCCGGAGTATCCGGCGTCGAAGCCGATCTCCCCGCCGATGTTGGGCAGTCCCAGGCAGTTGCCGTAGAAGGAGATGCCCGACACCACGCCCGGCAGCACCCGCCGGGTGTCGGGGGCGTCGAGGGGGCCGAACCGCAGCGCGTCCATGACCGCGACCGGGCGCGCCCCCATGGTGAGGATGTCGCGCACGATGCCGCCCACGCCGGTGGCCGCGCCCTGGTGCGGCTCCACGTAGGAGGGGTGGTTGTGCGACTCGATCTTGAAGGTGACCGCGTAGCCGTCGCCGACGTCCACCACGCCGGCGTTCTCGCCCATGCCGACCAGCAGCACGTCGGTCTCGGGGGCCTTCTCCCCGAACTGCCGCAGGTGGATCTTGGAGCTCTTGTAGGAGCAGTGCTCGCTCCACATGACCGAGTAGATGGCCAGCTCGGCGGAGGTGGGACGGCGGCCCAGGATCTCGCGGACCCGCGCGTACTCGTCGTCCTTCATGCCGAGTTCGGCGTAGGGCTGCGGAAGGTCCGGGGTGGCCGCCGCCTTGGCGACCGTGTCGAACCGGGGTTCTTCAGACATACGGGTGTTTTTCCGTTCGGGAAGCGGATCGGAGTTCAGGAGGCCGGGGAGGGCGGCACGAGATGCGCGAGCAGCAGTCCGGCGGTGGTGCCCTCGACGTAGGGGGCGAGGCTGCCCTGCACCATGACCGAGCCGTCGGTCAGCGCCGACTCGGCGTAGGGCACCTCGTCGAGGTCGCTCTCCCCCTCGGGAAGCATGCGCCCCCACCCCTGGTCGATCAGGTGCGTGTAGACGGCGTCGATCGCCCCCTCGGCGTCGAGCCCGTCAGCGGTGACCGCGACCGCCCGGTAGCACTCGTCCTGGGTGCACTGCTCGCCGAGGTCGGTGTAGGCCACCCCCTCGGGAGCCGCCCCCAGCGCCTCCAGGGGCGGTGCGGCCGCGGGCGCGGCGGGAGCGCTCTCGGAGGTCCACGGCCGGTACAGCAGGGTGACGGCCGTGGTGCCCAGCAGGGCGAGCACTCCCGCCACCGCCAGGCCGACCTGGACCCTCCGGGACCGCAGCAGCGCCATCATCGCGACATCATCTCCCGAGCCCTCCGGGCGGGCGTGGTCAGCCGGCGGCTGCGGGCACCGGCGCACCGCCTGCCAGGTGGGCCAGGATGGAGGTGAAGAAGCCGAGGCCGTCCGTCGACGGTCCGGTCAGCGCCTCCACGGCGTGCTCGGGGTGCGGCATGAGCCCCACCACGTTGCGGTGCTCGTTGGTGATCCCGGCGATGTCGTCGGTGGAGCCGTTGGGCGCGGAGTCGACGTAGCGCGCCACCACGCGGCCCTCGCGCTTCAGCTCCGCGAGGGTCTCCGGGTCGGCCACGTAGTTGCCCTCCCCGCTCTTCAGCGGGATGAGGAGCTCCTGGCCCGAGGAGTAGCCGTTGGTCCAGGCGGTGTCGGTGGCCTCCACGCGCAGCAGTTGGTCGCGGCAGACGAAGTGCTGCGAGGCGTTGCGGGTGAGCGCACCCGGCAGCAGGTGGCTCTCGCACAGGATCTGGAACCCGTTGCAGATGCCCAGGACCGGAAGGTTTCCGGACCGGGCGGCGGGCACGATCTCGGTCATGATCGGCGCGAACCGGGCGATGGCCCCACAGCGCAGGTAGTCGCCGTAGGAGAAGCCGCCGGGCAGCACGACCGCGTCGACGCCTTTGAGGTCGGCGTCGCCGTGCCACAGCGAGACGGGTTCGGCGCCGGCGATGCGCACCGCGCGCGCGGCGTCCCTGTCGTCAAGGGAACCGGGGAAGGTGACGACGCCCACACGAGGGGCAGCCATATGGGCACTCTCCGAATGTGTCGATGGGAGCAAGGCCTGGGCCGAGTCTCGTCCCGAACAGCTCGACCTCCTACGAGACTACCCGCTGTGCGGGGCGGGGGTCGTGACCGCCACCGGGGCGGGCGCACCGCGCGGCCCCGGGCCGACCGGGGCCGTTAGGGTCGGGACGACTGCTCCACGGGAGGTCTGTTCCCCATGTCACTCAGCCCGGAGACCCGCCGGTTGATCGACGAGCTCCTCGCCTCCTTCCCCCGGCCCGGCCGCGTGGGCGTGGACGCCGTGCTGCTGCGCTCCTGCCTCCGGGAACGCAGGGTGGTGGGGGCCGACGTCGCCCTGGTGCGCGACCTGACCGTGCCCTCCCCCGCGGGCGGCGTCCCGGTCCGGCTCTACCACCCGGCGCCGGAGGGCCCCGCGGCGGGCTGCGCGGTGTTCCTCCACGGCGGCGGGTACGTCGTCGGCGACCTCGACACCCACGACCACGTGGCCCGGCTGATCGCGGCGGAGAGCGGGGCCGCCGTGGTCTCGGTGGACTACCGCCTGGCCCCGGAGCACCGGTTCCCGGCGGCCGTCGAGGACGCCTTCACGGCCACCCGCTGGGTCGCCGACCACGCCGCCGACCTGGGCGTGGACCCGGCACGGCTGGCGGTCGTGGGAGACAGCGCGGGCGGCGGGCTGGCCGCGGCGGTCGCGCTGCTGTCCCGCGAGGACGGCCCGGAACTGGCTCTACAGGTGCTGATCTACCCGGTGACGGACCTGACCGGCTATCCGGTGGCCGAGGACACCCCCTACCCGTCCCGGATCACCAACGGCGAGGGGTACTTCCTCACCTCCGCGGGCATGCACTGGTTCGCCCGGCAGTACCTGGCCGACCCCGCCGACGCCGAGGACTTCCGGGCCTCGCCCATCCGGGCGGCCGACCTGTCCGGCGCCCCGCCCGCCCTGGTGGTCACCGCCGACTTCGACCCGCTGCGGGACGAGGGCGAGGCGTACGCGCGGGCGCTGGCGGCCGCCGGGGTCCCGGCCACCACCGTGCGGGTCAACGGGGGCCTCCACGGCCTGTTCGGCCTGGGAGCGCTGCTCCCGGAGAGCCGCCGGGCCGAACTCCCGGTCGTCGGCGCGCTGCGCGGTACGATCGGCCCGCCGAGAACGGCCGGTTGACCCTCCTCTTACCCCTCCGACCAGTAGCGTGCCCCCATGGCTGCCAACCATGACCCCCGAGTCTCCCGCCTGGCCCGGTCGCTGCGCGGCACCGGCCTCTTCTTCCGCCAGGCGGTGCAGACGTTCCGCGCCACGGGTGCCGTCATCCCCAGTGGGACGGCGCTGGCCACCGCACTGACCCGCTACGTCACCCACCGGGACGACCCGTCCGTCCCGATCAACATCCTGGAGGCCGGCCCCGGGACCGGTCCCGTCTCCCGGGCCATCGCCGCGCGCATGCGCGAGGGCGACACCTTCGACATGGTCGAGGCCAACCCGAAGTTCGTCGACCATCTCACCGGGCTGGTCAAGAGCGATCCGGTGTTCCTGCCGGTCGCCGACCGGGTGACCGTCCACCACGCCCTGGTCACCGAGTTGGGCACGGACCGCCGGTTCGACGTGATCGTCTCCGGGCTGCCGTTCGCCAACTTCACCGCCGAAGAGGTCCGCACGATCATGGAGTACTACTTCACCGTGCTGCGGCCGGGCGGCCACCTGTCCTTCTTCGGCTACCTGTACACCAAGCAGGTGAAAGCGATCATCGCCCCGCTCGACGACTACCTGCGCCAGGTCCGCTCCGGCTGGGAGGTCCAGGAGTGGGTGAACCGCTACGCGGTGGGCCGGGAGCAGGTCCTGCGCAACCTTCCCCCGGCCTGGATCCACCACCTGCGCAAGCCCCTCGGCTGATCCGGGAACGGCCCCGATTCCGTCGTCGCGTCGGGGCCGCTCCCGGCGTCGTTCCCGCGGAGCGCGGGGAGGAGGGACGGGAGACGGGCCGCGGGGGCCGAGCCTCCGGTGGCGCCGCTCCCGGTCAGCCGCCCAGCGCCGACAGCGCCGCGTCGAGGCCGCGCGCCAGCTCCGCGGGGTCCCGCCCCGCCGCCTGCTCCTCCAGTTCCCCGCGGCTCACCACCTGGAGCGCCCCCCGGTAGCCGGGCTCGCCGAGCCGTGCGCTCGGTACGACCTCGGCCGCGCCGGACCGGACCACGAGCACCGCCCCGGCGTCGGCCGAACGCAGCAGCTCCTCCACGTGCTCGGTACGGATGACCCCCATGACCGCTCCTTCCCGGTCTGCTCCCGCGGCGCCCGGCGACGGCCGCCCCTTCGGGCGTCCGTCCGCGTCACCGGGCGCCGCTACCCGCCGCCCGGCCGGGAACACCTCCGCGGCGGAGGGCACGGCCCCGGGCCGCGCGACTAGGGGCGGTCGGCGACGAAGATCGCGGTCCCCGGCAGGATGCGGCCCCGCAGCGGGCTCCACCCGCCCCAGGTCCGGGTGTTGTCCTCGGGCCACTCGGGCTCGACGAGGTCGCGCAGGAGCAGCCCGGCCCCGGTGACGGCCCGCACCCAGTCGCCGATCGTGTGGTGGGCCTCCACGTACAGCGCCCGCCCCTGGCCGTCCTCCTCGACGTAGGCGCGGCGGTCGAAGTAGGAGTCGCGGGCCCGGAGCCCCTCCTCCCCCGGGTCGTCGGGGAAGCACCAGCGGATCGGGTGGCTGACCGAGAACACCAGCCGTCCGCCCGGGCGCAGCACCCGGGCGGCCTCCGCCAGCGCGGCGCGGGCGTCCGGGATGAACGGGAAGGCGCCGTAGGCCGAGCAGACCACGTCGAACGCGGCATCGGCGAACGGCAGCCGCTGGGCGTCGGCCTGCACGACGGGCAGCGCGCACCCGACCTCCTCGTCGATGCGGCGCGAGTGCTGGAGCTGGCGCGCGGACACGTCGATCCCGACCACCTCGGCCACCCCCTGGGTGCGCAGCCACCTGCCGCACTGGCCCGCGCCGCAGCCGATCTCCAGGACCCGCCGGCCCGCGAGCTGCGCCGGGGAGCCCAGCAGCCGCGCCTCCCGCTCGGTCAGCCCTTCGGGTCCCCACACGAACTCGGCGTCGCCGAGGAAGTCGCCGTGCTCGGCCTGGTACTCGTCGGCGGCGCGCTCCCACCACAGCCTGCTGGCCCGCGCGCTCTCCCCCGCGCCGGCCGGTCTGCGCGCGATCCGCTCGACGGTCGCGGTCCTCAGGTCGTCGATCATGCCCCCATCCTCGCACCGGTCCTGAAGACGCGGACGGGACCGCACGGACCCGTGCGGTCCCGTCCGGGGCGCCGGGCGGCGCCTCTGCGGGGTCAGCGCAGCACCGGGAACCGGCGCACGATCTCCAGGCGGCTCCACCAGCGGCCGAGTCCGGCGGTGTCGCCCGCGTTGGTCAGCGTGAGGGCGATGACGGTGAGCGCCATGACGATGTGGTCGTCCATGAAGGGGTTGGTCTGCGGGGGCAGCGCCGCGGTCCACATCATCACGAGCAGGAGCGATCCCGTGGCGGCGGCGACGCGCATTCCGATGCCGAGCAGCAGCGCGGATCCGATTCCCAGCAGGCCGACCATGAAGAGGACGTCGGCCCAGACGGCGCCCGCGAGGGACTGGTAGAAGCCCGCGAACGGGCCCGACACGGCGTTGGTCAGGTAGCCCGTGGTGGGGCTCCCGCCGTTGATCCAGGCTCCTTCGGCCGGGGTGGCGAAACCGAGGCCGAGCAGCTTGTCCAGGAAGGCCCAGAGGAAGATCCACCCGATCGACAGCCGGACCGCGGCGAGGACGCCCCGTGCGGCGGGCGAGTCGACGACGGCCCGCGGACCGGTCGGCGAGCGGTCGCCAGCAGGGGAGGGAACGGTCCGGACCTCGGTGGTTTTCTCCGACATCGCACACACTCTTTCGTGGGGGGTCGGTGCTGTTGCCTCCAGTCAACGCCGGTTGCTCGGGTGCCTCCAGGGACTCCGGTACGGACGGCGGCGCAGAAGGTCACCGGAACCGACGGCCCCCGGTCACCGGGAAGAACTCTCGCTCCCCCACCGAACAGGCCATTTCCCAAAACACCGAAATGGTGGTTTTTACCCGTGTGCGACGGAAGTCCCGATCCAGGTGCTCCTTCCTGGCCTTCAGGCCAATGTCCGGTTCTGGCCGGAGGTCCTCCGGGCAGGCCGGGAGGAGCGGACGCACGGGCCGGGGCGCAGCGCCCGGTCAGGACCGGGAGGAGGCGCCGGACGCGGTGTCCACCGTCTCCGCGGGAGGCTCCGGCTCCGCGGCCCCCGCCTCCTTGACCTCGCGGCGGACCAGGAAGACCCACCCGCCGACCGCGATGACGGTGAAGCACCACCACTGGACCGCGTAGGAGAAGTTCATCCCCGTGTTGACCTCGGGCACCCCGACCGGTTCGGGCGCGGCGGCCGGTTCCGGGTCCTCCTCGACCAGCTCTAGGTACCCCCCGTACAGGTCGTAGGGCAGGTCCTCGGCGATGTCGGCCACGTCGATGATCATGACCTGCCCCTCGGGCAGCCCGTCCCGGAGGCGGATCCCGGTGCTCTCGGGGGTCTCCGAGGGCTGCACCCGTCCGACCACCGTGACCTGGCCCCCGGCGGGCGGCGGCACCTCCGGCTGTTCGGTCGCGGTGGGCGGCTGGGCCACCCAGCCCCGGTTGACCAGCACCGCGGTGCCGTCCTCGGTCACCAGCGGGGTGAGGACGTGCATGCCGATCCCCCCGGAACCGCTCCGGTTGCGCACCAGGAGCTCCCGGTCCGGGTCGTAGGTCCCCGTGACGGTGACCCGCCGCCAGCGGTCCTCCCCCGCGACCTCCCCGCCGACCGTGACCAGTTCGTCGAGCGGGACCGGGTCGGCCGCGAGGTTGGCCTCCTGCTGGCGGACCACCGCGGCTTTCTCCTCGGCGCGTCCGTACTGCCAGAAGCCCAGGGCGATGAACGAGGGCACCACCACGAGCAGCAGCGCGTGGAAGGCCAACATCCGAGGTGAGGTCAGGACACGAAGCACACCATCGAGGCTAGGGGACCTCCGCCCGCACCGCGCACCGGCCCGCCCCAGCGCCCGGGTCAGGTCCCGTACACCACGGGCCGGTTCACCCGGAGCACCGCCATGACGGCGAGGTGGTCCGAGTACGGGGCGGGGAGCACCGCGCCCTGCTCCCGGATGAGGTCGCCGGTGGAGAAGATGTGGTCGATCTCGTACTCCGGGTCGTCGGCCGGGAAGGTGGCGGAGGGGCGCACCCGGAACAGCGCGTCGTAGAGTCCGGCGCGTTCCATCTCCCGCCAGGCCACGCTCCCGGGGGCGAAGTTGAAGTCGCCGCCCACGACGATCGGCCGCCCCTCCTCCGCGCGTTTGATGACGATGTCGGCGAGGTCCGCGGCCTGTAGGGTCGGCTCCTCGTCCCCCCGGTCGGGGCGCGGCTGCAAGTGGGTGCTGATCACCTCGACCTCGGTTTCGCCGTGCCGGACGACCACGGACAGCGCCTGCGCGCCGACGGGGGCGCCGTAGGAGCGCAGCGGGTGGCCGACGGTCTCCACGACCGGGAGCCGGGTCAGCACGGCGTCGCCCCAGACCTGGTCGGCGGCGGGGGCGAACACGGCCTGCATGTCGAGCGCGTCGGCCAGCACCCCGAGCAGGTCCTGTCCCCCGGTGAGGAACCAGCCCCGGTCCACCTCGCTCAGCAGCACCACGTCGGGTTCGGCCTGCTGGATGGTCTCGGCCACTCCCTCGATGTCGTAGGTCCCGGTGACGCCGTACCCCATGCGCAGGTTGTAGGAGACCACCCGGAGCTCGTCGTCGGAGGCCTGGCCCGTGCCGTAGGGGGGCACGGCGATCCCGTGCACCGGCACGAACTGCGGCAGGAGCGCGGTGAGGACCGCGGCGGCCGTCGCGAGCGCCGCTCCCGGCCAGCGGTAGACCACGGACCGGCGGACCCGGGTGCCCGGGTCGCGGTCCTTGCGCCGTCCGTGCCCGACGGCCACCGCGGCGATCAGCAGGGCCGCCGCCACCAGGAGCACGTCGGCGCGATAGCCCAGTCGGTATCCCGCGTAGTAGCCGTAGAGGACGCCCAGGAAGACGAGGCCGCCGAGGACCACGGCCAGGCCGGCGCGGCCGCCTCGGGGGGAGCGTCCGCGGGCCCCGGGCCAGTCGGCCCAGACCAGGCAGGCGACGAGGGCGACCGCTCCCACCGCCTGCGCGGCGACCGTGTAGCACGGCAGCAGTCCGGGGATCTCCCCGCGGGTCTCGGTGGTGAGGACCGCCACCGCGACCGAGCCGACCAGGGCGGCTCCGGGGAGGAACGGGGTGCGTCCGGGGGTGGCGGACGCCCCCGAGACGACGAAGGCCACCGCCGTCGCCACCGTGACGAGCACCGCGGCCCAGCCGTCCGCCCAGTCGCCCGGCCATCCTTCCGACCAGTTCTCCAGCCAGGTCCCGGTCCAGCCGTCCGGCCAGCCGACGGCGGCCCCGGCCCGCGCCGGTGCGGCCGTGACGGTGCCGGCGACCAGCAGCGCGGGCAGCAGCAGGAAGCACAGCACCGAGTCCGCGGCCTGCCCCTTCAGGTCCTTCCGGGTGAGCCGCGGCGTCTTGGTCAGCACCCACACGAACAGCAGGACCTGTGCCGCAGCGAGCAGCCATCCGGCGATGCCCGGCCGCCACACCGCCGCGTAGGTGCCGAGGGCGGCGTGGGTGAGGGTGGCCAGGGCGATTCCGAAGGCGAAGCCCTTCAGCAGGGTGCGCCGGATCCGCGCGACGATCGCGGCCAGCCAGGTCAGCCCGGCGAAGACCCCGACGGAGGCGAGGTAGAGCTGGGGTTGGCCCCCGTCGGTGGCCGGGAGGGCCAGGCGCACCGCGGCGAGCAGGGCCGCGAACCACACGTCCAGGGGCAGCCGGGGGGAGTGCACGACCGGCTGGCTGCGGGCGAGCAGGGCGCGCAGGAACAGCACCGGCAGGGGCGCCAGGAACCAGCCGAGCGCGAAGAGACCGACGACCTGCGGGGGTGTCTCCTCGGCCTCGCCGAAGACCGTGATCAGTGACGGAAGCCACACACGGAAGAGGTCAAGGAGAAGCCAGATTCCGATTCCGATCGTCGCCGTGGGGACGAGTCCGCGATCGACGATGCCCTTTGGCACGCCCATAAGAGTTCTCCCGGTCGGGCTCTCACTCTCCCCCATCCAGCAACAAAATTGTGGCGCAAATCACCCGAAAATCCAAATTTCTTCCCAGAAGATCACGCACGACGCAGACTTCTTTCTCCGGACATACGAGTGCCCCCGGTCGGTTGACCGGGGGCACCGAATCCGGCGGTGACGGCTCAGTCCTCGGCCGCCGCCTTCTTGCGGCGGGTGAGGAACATGGCCGCACCACCACCCCCGAGGGTCGCGAGCGCGGCGACGACCAGGCCACCCAGCGCGGCACCGGTCACCGGAAGGGCGCCGCCGGTCGCGCTCTCCTGCGGTGCGGGCTTGTCGGCGGGCTTCTCAGCGGGCTGCTCGGCAGGCGTGGTCGGCGCGGCCTCGCCGGGCGCGGTCTCCTCGACGCACTCGGCCTGGGCGGAGCCCAGGACGGAGACCGTGTTGCCGCAGACCTCGACGTCGGCGCCGACCGGGACGTTGACCTCGTTGCCGCTGAGGATGCCGCCGCCGGAGCCACCGGAGCCGCCGGTTCCGACGGCGTCCGCCGTCTCCTGGCGGTTCTCGTTGCCTCCGGTGGTCTTCGACGCCTGCTGCAACGCCTCGACGACGGTGACGCAGGCGGCGTCGGCGCCCCCGGCGACGGCGAGAGAGTTGCCGCAGACGTCGACGGCGACGTCCGCCGGGACGTTGACGCGGTTGTCGCTGGCGACGCCGCCGCCGTCGCTCTGGCGCGTCCGCGTCTCCTTGGCCGACGCCTCCTGGAGGGCCTGGACGAACTGCTGGCAGACGGCTTCGGCGCCCCCGGCCACGGTGATGGAGTTGCCGCAGACCTCGACGGCGACGTCCGCCGGGACGTCGATGCGGTTGTCGCTTGCCACCTGATCCGCGACGGCGGGGGAGGTGAACCCGACCACGAGACCGGCCGCAAGTACGGCGGTCGAGGCGAGCATTGTCTTACGCATGTTTCCGGTATGACCTTTCGCTAACTGCTACCAGGAGCGAATGGATGGGCGCTGACAGTCACCGTGAGCGGGATCGGTGAACCGCAACCCGATATCCAAAGCTTGGGTGTTGTCCTCTCCAGCGACGGGGGCGGCCCACTTGGCCGACGGCGGACCCACCAGGAAAAACCACGGTCCGCTCCAGATCGCTGACAGACAGTCACGTTAGCAGCTTCTGGGGTTTCCGTGAGAGTTTCCACGGGACCTTTTGGAAAACCTGAGGATCTGCCAAGGATTTTTCTGTCCCAATGCCGCGGATAATTCCGACAAGCTTCCGGCAACCGCGACAAGTAGCGCATACGCCCCGGCTATTACGAAAGCCGTTCATGACTGCTTCTTGACGCAGAAGTTCTGCGAAGAATCTTCGTAAAGCCGCGGAGAACATGTTTTCCCCGTTTCCTTCGGCGTCGCGGAAAAACGCCGGTGCCCCGGCCGGGAACCGGAGTTCCCGACCGGGGCACCGCGGGGTCGACGGCGCGGCGGGGCGCCGACGGCGTCGGCTAGGACTCGACGCCCAGCCCTTGGGCGACGCCGCTGCCCAGGTCGGGGTGGACGTTGGTCCAGTACTCGACGATGCGCTTCTTCATGTCGGAGGTGACCTCGGGAGCCGAGGCGTGGCCGACGATGTTGCTCACCATGTGGGCGCGGTCGGTGTCGGAGAGGACCTTCTCCCACAGCGTGCGCGCCTGGCCGAAGTCGTCGTCCTCCTTGTGGAGGGTGTAGGCGGACCGGATGATCTCGCCTGCCACGTGGTATTCCTCACCCTTGAACAGGTCGGGCTGGGCCACCGGACCGCCCGCGGTGTTCGGCGCGTACACCGGGTCGGGGTTGTTGTAGTAGGCCATCGGCCCGTCGTAGTTGTAGCTGCGGACCGGCGACTTGGGCCGGTTGACCGGAAGTTGCAGGTAGTTCGGGCCGATCCGGTAGCGGTGGGTGTCCGGGTAGGAGAACAGCCGCCCCTGCAACATCTTGTCGGGGCTGGCCCCCACACCCGGCACCAGGTTGGAGGGCTCGAACGCGGCCTGCTCGATCTGGGCGAAGTAGTTCTCCGGGTTCCGGTTGAGCACGAACCGGCCGATGGTGATCTCCGGGTAGTCGCCGTGCGGCCACACCTTGGTGAGGTCGAACGGGTTGAACCGGTAGTCGGCGGCCTCCTCGAACGGCATGATCTGGACCTTGACCGTCCAGGAGGGGTAGTCGCCCCGCTTGATGCTCTCCCACAGGTCGCGGCGGTGCGCGTCGGGGTCCTCGGCCTCCATCGCCTTGGCCTCGGCAGCGGTCAGGTTCTCGACGCCCTGGTCGGTCTTGAAGTGGTACTTCACCCAGTACTTCTCGCCCTTGGCGTTGTACCAGAGGAAGGTGTGGCTGCCGTAGCCGTGCATGTGGCGCCAGGTCTTCGGCGTGCCGCGGTCGGTCATCAGGAAGGAGACCTGGTGGGCCGTCTCCGGGTTGAGCGTCCAGAAGTCCCACTGCATGTTGTTGTCGCGCAACTGGTTGTCGGCGCGGCGCTTCTGCGAGTGGATGAAGTCGGAGAACTTCGACGGGTCCCGGATGAAGAAGATGGGCGTGTTGTTGCCGACGATGTCGTAGTTACCCTGCTCGGTGTAGAACTTCAGGGCGAAGCCGCGCGGGTCGCGCGCGGTGTCGGCGCTGCCCAGCTCACCGGCGACGGTGGAGAAGCGGATGAGCAGCGGGGTCTTCTTGCCCTTCTGGAACAGGTCGGCGCGGGTGTACTGGCTCACGTCCTCGGTGATCTCCAGCTCGCCGAAGGCGCCGCCGCCCTTGGCGTGCACCACGCGCTCGGGCACGCGCTCACGGTTGAAGTGAGCCATCTTCTGGATCAGGAAGTGGTCCTGGAGCAGCAGGGGCCCGTTGGGGCCGACCGACTGCGAGAGGCCGTCGTGCGGGGCCGGAATGCCGGCGTCATCGGTGCTGTACGCGACCAATGGTCGTACCTTTCTTGTCACAGCTCAGCCTCGGAAGGCGGGAACGCCGCAGCAGTCGGCGCCCCGATGGAGCTCCGGTCCGCACACGGTGCGGGACGCGTCCCGGAGGATCAGGCCGTCGACTCTGCTCCGTTCGCCTGACACGCGGGGCAGATACCCCAGAACACCACTTCCGCCTCGTCCACGGTGTAACCGTGCATCTGCGACGGCTGGAGGCACGGGGCCTCCCCGACCACGCAGTCGATGTCGGTCACCGTGCCGCAGGTGCGGCAGACCAGGTGGTGGTGGTTGTCGCCGACCCGGGTCTCGTACCGTGCGGGAGACCCGGCGGGCTCGATACGACGCAGCAGTCCAGCGGCGGTGAGAGCGTGCAGGCTGTCGTAGACCGCCTGGGTCGACACGTGGCCGACCCGGTCCCGGACAGCACGCGCCACGCCGTCGGCGTCCAGGTGGTCCCCCTGACGGACCGCGTCGAGGATCGCCAGACGGGCGGCGGTCACCCGCAGCCCGGCCGCGCGGAGAGAAGCGGCGTCGTCCATGATTCTCCACCCTAGGCCACTATCTGGAATTGCTCAATAAAAAGAGCACTTCCGCCTATTGCGCCGTCGATCCGGTTCCCCCGGAACCGCCGTCACAGCCCCGCCGATACCGACGAAAAGTCGCCACATCGCTACGCTTGGTAGCTGGCATGGCTCATTTCGATGAGTTAAAACCGACATTCGTAACAGATCGGACTCGTCGGTCGGGTTCTCCACAACGGGCGGCAGGTCGTCCGCGTCCTAACCAGTACCGGCCGAACCAGTTTCCCAGGAGACACGTGTGACCCCGCTATCCCCGACATCCCCTCCCCACGGTCGCCCGCTCCGCTTCGGCGCGCTGCTGCTGACCACGGCCCTGCTCGCCACCGCCTGCGGCTCCAACGCCGAGGAGTCCGCCCCCGCGGACCTGCCCGACGGCACGGCGGAGCCCACGCCGTCCGCCTCCGCCGAACCGGCCAAGGAGCCCTACACCGTCGCCATCGGCGGCGACGTCATGTTCGAGGGCATGCTCCGGCAGCGGCTGGACTCCGACCCGGCCACCGCCCTCGGCCCGGTCGCCGAGGTCTTCCAGGAGGCCGACGTCAGCGTGGTCAACCTGGAGACCGCGGTCACCGACGGCGGCACCCCGGCCCCCGGCAAGCAGTTCGTCTTCCGCGCCCCCGCCACCGCCTTCACCGCCCTGGAGTCGGCCGGGATCGACGTGGTGACCGTGGCCAACAACCACGGCATGGACTACGGGACCGACGGCCTGCTCGACACCCTCGACAACGCCGAGGCCGCGGGCTTCCCCGTGATCGGGGCGGGCCGCGACATCGCCGAGGCCTACGAGCCCGAGTTCTTCGAGGTCAACGGGAACACCCTGGCCATCATCGGCGCCACCGACGTGCTGGACGACCACCTGATCGCCGAGTGGACCGCGGGCGAGGGCAAGCCCGGCCTGGCCTCCACCAAGGGCGAGATGCTGACCCACGCGCTGGAGGCGGTCGCGGAGGCCAGGACCCGGGCCGACGCCGTCATCGTGTTCCTGCACTGGGGCCTGGAGGGCGACCACTGCCCGCTGCCGCACGCCCCCGACCTCGCCCAGCAGCTCATCGACGCGGGCGCCACCGCCGTGGTGGGCGGGCACGCGCACGTGGTCAGCCCCGGCGGGTACATGGGCAACGCCTACGTGCACTACGGCCTCGGCAACTTCGTCTTCTACAACTTCAACGGCCCCACCGCCGAGACCGGCGTCCTGCGCCTCACGCTCCAGGGCGAGGAGATCCTCGACGACGAGTGGCTGCCCGGCCAGATCCAGGGCGGCATTCCGATCCTGTACGAGGACGAGTCCTCCATCGCCCAGGGCGTGGCGAGCTTCGAGGGCTACCGGGACCAGTGCAGCGGCATCAACATCACCGCCGAACCGGAGGGTCCGGCCGTCTGAGCCGTCCGCGGCCCGCGGCCCCGGAGGTGTCCGCGGCCCGCGGCCCCGGAGGTGTCCGGGGCCGCGGGCCCTCACCGCTGTTCCGCCGCGGCCAGCGCCGCGTCGATCTCCGCGACCAGCTCGCGTTTGGCCGCGGCGTCGAGGTAGGAGGCCGCCACGCCGTTGCGGGCCAGCAGCGCCAGGTCCGCCAGGTCCAGCCCGAGCGCGTGCGCGGTCCGGTACTCGTTGACCAGGTCGGTGCCGAACATGGGCGGGTCGTCGGAGTTCAGGGTGACCGTCAGCCCCGCCTCCAGCATGCGCGGCAGCGGATGCTCCGCGAGGTCGGCGACCGCCCGGGTACGCAGGTTGGACGTGGGCGACACGTCCACCGGCACCTGGTGCTCGCGCAGGTGGTCGACCAGGCGGGGGTCCTCCATGCTGTCGATCCCGTGCCCGATGCGCTCGGCGCCGAGCACCTCCAGCGCGGCCCACACGTTCTGCGGCCCGCCGGTCTCCCCCGCGTGCGGCAGGCTGTGCAGCCCGGCGGCGCGGGCCCGGGCGTAGAGGTCCCGGAAGGGGGTCCGGTCCACCTCCATTCCGCCCACGCCGAACCCCACGACGCTGGGCGGGCCGTCGGCCAGCACCGCGTCCAGCGTCCGCTCGCCGGCCTCCACCCCGTAGTCGCCGGGGAAGTCGGGGATCCAGCGCAGCCTGATGCCGTGCTCGCGTTCGGCCTCCCGCCGTCCGTGCTCCACCCCGGCGAAGACCACGGAGGCGGGGACGCCGCGGGCCAGGTGGTTGTAGAGGCTGATGTGCAGCTCCGCGTAGCGGACGTTCTGGGCGGCGAGCCGCCGCGCCACGTCGGCGGTGAGCAGCGCGAAGTCCTCCTCGTCGCGCAGCACCTGGACGGAGGCGACGTAGACCTCGATGAAGTGGGCGAAGTCCCGGAACTCGTAGTAGGCCGCCACTTCCTCGGGCGTCTTCGGCAGACCGGGGACCCGGTGCTTCTCGGCGAGCCGGAGGAAGACCGGAGGGCACATCGACCCTTCTAGATGAACGTGAAGTTCTACTTTCGGTAGATCCCTGATGAATCTCTCAACAGGGGAGCAGAGGGGGTCCATGGGATGACGTTACCGAAATCGGACAGAGCCCTCCCCAAAGCCTCCGCACTCACAACAGACCAGCACGGAGAGTCCCCGTCCGACGCCGCTCCGGATTCCGCCACCGCCCTCGGAATACGGTCTGCATCTTTTTCGGACATCCGGACAAGGGCCACCCGGAATCCCCGATGATCACCACGGCCACAAGTGGCCAAAGCCCGTGAAACGGACCATCCATACGTGGGAGTCGGAATAGTACATAACCAAGCGAATGAAGAAAGGCATCTCAGAGATCGTGACGACCAATTCCCGATCTTCCTCGGCCACCCCATCCCAACCCTGTCCCCATTCCGACTCCTCCAACGAGACCCTCCGGCGCTCCCTGCCGAACGAACGGACGGTCTTCTCCCCGAATTCCCTCGCCCACGCGCCGCTGCGCCGGCTGCCCGCACAGCAGCGCAGCATGGCCCGGGTGCAGCGGATGCTGGACGCCTGCGCGGAACTCCTCGACGAGGGCGGATACGCCGAACTGACCACGACCAAGATCGCCGAACGCGCCGGAGTGGCGATCGGCTCGGTGTACCAGTTCTTCCCCGACAAGCGGGCGGTCACCCAGGCGCTGGGCCTGCGCTACCTGGACGTGTTCAGCACCCGGATCGCCAGGCGGATCGCGGCCCAGGACTTTCGCCACTGGACCGAGACCGTCGACGCAATCATCGACGAGTACGTCGCCATGCACCGGGAGGAACCGGGATTCCGTAGTCTGCACTTCGGAGACGTGGTCGACTCCCGGCTCCTGGACTCCAGCCGCGAGAACAACAAGGTCATCGCCACTCGTCTGCGGGACCTGATGATTTCCGCCGCCGGAGCCAGCGGAGGTGAGAAGCTTGACCTCGCCACCCTCGTCTCCGTGGAGGCCGCGGACGCGGTACTGAAAATGGCTTTCCGCAGCGATCCCAACGGAGACCCCCGTATCATCTCCGCGGCGAAACTGCTGGTCCGCAGTTACCTGGAGCAGCTTTTCGCAACAGAATCCGAAAACCAGGAGAAAACACACAAAACCGAGGAAACCGACAAAGCGTAGAACACCACCGGTGATCCGGTTGGCGTCCACCGTGCCGCGGTCCCTCCGACCACGGCGCGGCCGTCCGACCGGACCGCGCACGGGACGCCTCGGGGGGAGGGGAGCACGGCGTCTCGTCCGCCACCGCGCGGCCCGCGGCTCCTCGTGCCGCGCTGCCCGCAGACCTTCAGCTTCACACCACGAGGTTCACAACGCGCCGCCACGCCCGCCCGCAGGGCCGGTGAAGCGCGTCTGAACAGGGGAGGAACTCTCAGTGGTCGCCCACAGCACACTCGCCGAACCGTTGACCGGGACCGTCGCAGGGGTGCCCTACCTCGCCGTGCCGCCGCCCGACACCGCCCAGCCCGCCCCGATGGTCGTCGGCCTGCACGCGTTCGAGCCCCCGCGCAGCGAAGCCGCCCTCGCCGGGACGCTGCCGCTGCTCGGGTTGTCCGCCTGGAAGTTCCACCTCGGCCTCCCCCTCTTCGGCCACCGGCTCCCCGAAGGGGGAGTCCCCGAGGTCAACCGCCTGGGCCAGGAGGACTACCTGCTCCGGCTGTACGGCCCCGTCGTGGAGCAGGCCGCCGCCGAACTGCCCCGGGTGATCGACGAACTGCGCCGCTCCTTCCCGGTCTCCGCGGCCCCTCCCGGACTGATGGGCGTCGGCGCGGGAGGGGCCGCGGTCCTCCTCGCCCTCACCGAGAGCGACCTGCCCGTCGGAGCGGTGGGCCTGGTCAACCCCGTGATCGACCCGGCCCAGGTCCTCGCCGCCCGGGAACGCCACCTCGGCATCACCTACACGTGGAGCGAGCAGTCCCGCAGAATCGCCGCCTGTCTGGACTTCACCGAACGGGCCGAGGAGCTGGCCTCCCGGAGGCCGCGCACCCCGCTGCTCATCATCAGCGGCGAACACGACGAGATCATCCGGCCGGGCCACGGCCGCCTGCTGCACGACGCCCTGGCCTCCCGCCACCGTCCGCACACCCTGCGGCACATCGTGGTGCCCGACCTCGCCCACGCACTGGGCCCCGAGCCGGGACTGGATCCCGCCCCGCCCACGCCCGGCACCGTGCTGGCCGACCGCGCCCTCGCCGAGTGGTTCCACACCCACCTGGTCGCCGACGGCCAACCGGAACCCGCGTCGGCCGCCCCCGCCCCGTAGGCGCTCCCACGAACCGGGGCCCCGCGCCGGGGGAGGCGGCACCCAGCGCTTTGGCCCGCGCCTCCTGCGCCGTCGTCCCGCTCCCGGCGCGGCGGCCGGCACGGCCGCCCGCCGACGGCGCCGCTCCCCGACTCCCCCGCCCTGCTCGGCGGTGTGCGTCCCCGTCCGGCCGCCGCCGAGGCCCGCTCCGCTCCGCCCTCTCCCCGGGCGGTCCTCCCGCCGGTGCGTCCTCCGTGCCCGGCCCGGTGGGGGACGGGCGTCCCCCGTCGGTCCTCCGACCGTGATGAATAATCACCTGTTGTCCCCCACTCTGCGGCTACTCTCCCCGCTGGACGCTCGCCCACCGAGCGTCCCCCCGTGGGGCTCGCGTGCGACAAGTTCTAGGAGGGCGACTCACGTGACCGAGCCGGCGCCGGTGTTCACCAGCGGAATCGATCATGAACGGCTCACTTCCCAACTCCGGTTCGCACTGGAGGTCGACAAACTCAAGCGCGTCCTGCGCCGTTCCCTGCTCGTCGACGGAGCCCGCCGGGAGAACTCCGCCGAGCACTCCTGGCACGTGACCGTGCTCGCCCGGGTGTTCGCCGAGTACGCCCCCGAGGGCACCGACATCGAGCGCGTGGTGAACATGCTGCTGTTGCACGACATCGTGGAGATCGACGCCGGGGACACGTTCGTCTACGACTCCGCCGCCGTCCGCACCCAGGCGGAGCGGGAGCGCGCCGCGGCGGACCGCATCTTCGCGCTGCTGCCCGAGGACCAGACCGCCTGGGCGCGCAAGCTGTGGGACGAGTTCGAGGAGCGAAGAACCCCCGAGGCGCGCTTCGCCAAGGCCATCGACCGCCTCTCCCCGCTGCTCGCCAACTGGCACACCGAGGGCGCCATGTGGCAGCAGTTCAAGATCTCCAAGAACGACGTGCTGAAGAACGTGAAACTCATCGCCGAGGGCTCGGAGACGCTGGGCGCCTACGCGATGGCGCTGGTCGACGACGCCGAGCGGCGCGGCTATCTCAGCCGGAGCTGACCCCCGCCCGGCCTCACCGCAGCACCAGTTGGACCGCCGCGGTGAGGCCGATGAGCACGACCAGGATCCGCAGCCCGGTCGGCTTGAGTCTGCGCCCGAAGCGCGCCCCCAGGTAGCCGCCGACCACCGAACCGGTGGCGATCAGGGCCGCCGCGATCCAGTTCGGCTGGGCGAAGACGAGGTAGTACACGGCCACGGAGGCATTGACGATCGAGGCCAGCACGTTCTTCAGCGCGTTGAGGCGCTGCATGTCGTCGTCGAGCGAGCTGCCGAGCAGGCTGATCAGGATGACGCCCTGCGCCGCGGTGAAGTACCCCCCGTACACCCCCGCACCGTAGACCCCGAGGCGCAGCAGCGGCCCGCCGTTGGGACGGGCGGCCCGCCGCTCGCGCGTCCACGCGTTGATCCGCGGCTGGAAGACGATGAGCAGGCAGGCCAGCAGGATGAGGACCGGCGCGACCGAGGTGAACACCTTCTCGGGCAGGTTGAGCAGCAGGGTGGCCCCGGTGAGCGCGCCCAGCAGGGACATCGCGCCCAGGCGCAGCACCCGGGAGCGCTGCCCGGCGAGCTCCCTGCGGTAGCCGACCACCCCGGCCACGGCCCCCGGGGTCAGGCCGATGCTGTTGGAGATCGCGGCCGTCACCGGGGGAACGCCGCAGGCCAGCAGCACCGGAAAGGTGAACAGTGTGCCCGAGCCGACCAGCGTGTTGATGGCTCCCGCCCCGGCCCCTGCCAGCAGGACGGCAAGCGCCTCCCACGTGTTCATGCAGCACGCCCCCGAACCGGTGTTCCTGCTCCTCCGAATCCCGTGCAGTCTATGAACCGCCGATCCGGCGGCGGGGACCGGGGAGTGCCGCAGCGTCGGACGCGGTCAGGCCGCCTGGGCGGTCCAGCGCTCCCCGTCGCGCTCCACCTTCAGCTCGATGCCGAAGGTGCGGCTGAGGTGCTGCGCGGTCATCACCTGCTCCAGCGGCCCCGCGGCCACGACGCGCCCGCCGCTCAGCAGCAGGCCGTGGGTGAAGCCCGGGGGGATCTCCTCCACGTGGTGGGTGACGACCACCATCGCGGGCGCGGCGTCGTCCTGGGCCAGAGCGCCGAGCCGGCGCACCAGGTCCTCCCGGCCGCCCAGGTCGAGTCCTGCGGCGGGCTCGTCCAGCAGCAGCAGCTCCGGGTCGGGCATCAGGGCGCGGGCGATCTGCA
>ERZ777003.2522-NODE-2522-length-20925-cov-12.886727_pt1 | contig 20925 bp, 15 predicted proteins | sample MGYA00374956_ERZ777003 | MGnify/ENA primary metagenome ERZ777003 (study PRJEB29302, sample SAMN06268252) | bioreactor metagenome | isolation source: Joint BioEnergy Institute, California, USA | place: USA:Joint BioEnergy Institute, California, USA | collected... | reverse complement strand
GATGCTCTTGATCGACGGTCATCTCGATCTCGCCATGAACGCCCTCTACTGGAACCGCGATCTGCGGAAGGGCGCCCACGCGATCCGCGCCGAGGAGCAGGGCATGACGCAGAAGGGGCGGGCCGCGGGCACGGTCGGCCTACCCGATATGCGCCGTGGCGAGGTCGGGATCTCCTTCGTCACGGTTCTCGCCCGCGCCCGCTCCGGCCGCAACTCGGAGATCGACTTCCGCACCCACGAGATCGCCTACGCCCAGGCTCAGGGCCAGCTCGCCTACTATCGCGAGCTACAGCGGCAAGGCGTCATGCGCATCCTCGCGGATTGGCCGTCCGTCGCCGCCCACGTCGAGCAGTGGAAGCGCGACCCGGACCGCACGCCGTTTGGCGTCGTCATCACCATGGAGGGCGCCGACCCGATCGTCGAGCCAGCTCAGCTTCCGCTCTGGTGGGAAGATGGCCTGCGTGTCGTCGGCCTCGCCCACTACGGACCCAGCGCCTACGCCTATGGCACCGAGAGCGTCGGCGGCCTGACGGCGGAAGGCCGCGACCTCCTCGAGGAGATGGAGCGCGCCGGCATGATCCTGGACGTCTCCCACCTCTCGGACGATTCCTTCTGGCAAGCCCTGGACGCCTTCTCCGGCCCTACTCTCGCCAGCCACTCCAACTGCCGCGCCCTCGTCCCCGGCGACCGGCAACTCTCCGACGACATGATCCGCGCGCTGATCGAGCGCGACGCCGTGATCGGCGCCGTCCTCGACGCCTGGATGCTCCAACCCGGCTGGATTCGCGGCGTCACCACCAACGAGAACGTCACCCTCAACAACGTCGTCGACCACATCGACCACATCTGCCAGCTCGCCGGCAACGCCCGCCACGTCGCCATCGGCAGCGACCTCGACGGCGGCTACGGCATCGAGCAGACCCCGCGCGACCTCGACACCATCGCCGACCTCCAGCGAATCCCCGACCTCCTCCGCGAGCGCGGCTACGCCGAGAGCGACATCGAAGGGGTCATGCACGGCAACTGGCTCCGCCTCCTCCAACGCGCCTGGTCGAAGGACGAGAGTGAGGCATAGACCTGTTCCTCATTGTCAAAGGCATTTCGACCAGTACCTTAGTTTCAATATTGGCGCTCCGTCTCTAGTACGCGGATTCCAAGGTTGAACTCTCCTCCGGCCGTTGCTACGGTAGACAGCGGCCGGCAGGCCATGCCTTGACGTTTCCGACCATGCCGCGCTGCGAGCCCTTGCCGGTCATGTCCCGCCGGCGGGCCGCGGCAGTCTCAATCCATGCAGCGTGGCGGGTGATCACCGAGACGGAGGGTTCTCTTGTCCGGATTACTCGCGCGCTTGTGTCGTGTTGCCCTCATCCTCGCGATCGGGATGGGACTTGTCCCGGCCGCGGCGAGCGCCCGCGCCGCGCTCGATCTCGCGGCTGGAACCGATGCCGTCATCGCCGATGCCAACGGGGACCCGGTGCGCCTGCGCCAAGGCCCTGGCACCGCGGCGGCCATCATCGGTGCCTACGCCGAGGGCACACCCGTGCGCATCCTCGACGGCCCCGTCGCCGCGGACGACGGCTCGCTCTGGTATCGCGTCGAGGTCGCGGGTCAGACCGGATACATGGCGGCGGAATTCCTCGCCCCGGCGGGCGCCAACCCACCCGCCCCACCGGAGACGCCCGCCGCGCCAGCAGGCGATCCGCTCGCCAACGCGGCAGTCACTGGAACCGGGCGCATCGTCAACACGAACGGCGACCCGATCCGCTGCCGCGCTCAGCCAGACACCAGCTCCGAGATCCTGACGCACCTCTGGGAAGGTGAAACCCTCGACCTTCTCGGCGACGCCGTCAACGGCTGGCAGCCGGTCCGCTGCGCCGGCCGAGGCGGCTACGTCTACGCCGAATTCATCGCGCCAGTCACGGCCGAGACGCCAGCGCCGGCCGAAACGCCGGTAGCGACCGAGACGCCAGCACCCGAGCCAGATTTCACCGCCGCCGAGCAAGCCACCGGCGCCGCCACGGTCTCCGGCACCAACGGCGATGGCGTCCGCTGCCGAGCCGAGCCGAGCCTCTCCGGCCGCGTCATTACCGTTCTCCCTGAAGGAGCGACCGTCCCCCTGCGCGGCGCCGCGCAGTCTGGCTGGCAGCCCGTCACCTGCGTCGGGCAGGCGGGCTGGATCAGCGCTACCTACCTCCGCGTGGGCGAAATCACGCCCCAGGAGGAGACCGGCGGCGTCGGCGGACAGTTGAAGATCACCGGACTCGGCATCGTCACCGGCACCAATGGCGACGGCGTGCGCTGCCGCGCCAAGGCGAACTCGAACGCCGCCGTCATCACCGTCCTGCCCGAGGGCGCCGAAGTCTCCCTGCGCGGCGCCATCAGCGGGAGCTGGCAACCCGTCGTCTGCGCCAGCCAAAAGGGATGGGTCTATGCCGCCTACATTGGCGCTCCCGGCTCGCAAACGCCGAGCGGCGGCTCCGGCTCAACCCCTTCTGGCCTGATCGCGGGCGACACCGCCGTCGTCACCGGCACCAACGGCGACGGCGTCCGCCTCCGCGCGCGCGCCAGCTTCTCAGCCGCGATCATCCTCGTCGTCGGCGAGGGGCAGCGCGTCGACGTCACTGAGGGCAGCACCGGCCCTTGGGTCGCCGTCAACTACCGCGGCTATCAGGGCTTCATCCACGGCGACTATCTCGCCAAAGCGACATCCTCCGCGCCCGTCGGCGGAATCCGCCTCCAAGCCGGCTCGCGTGCCCTCGTCACCGACAGCCTCAACCTCCGCGCGGCCGCCAGCCTCGGCGCGAGCATCATCGCGGTCGCCCCGCCCGGTACCGTCGTCTCCATCACCGGCAACTTCGTGGACGGCTTCTACCCCGTTGATTGGGACGGACTCACCGGCTACATGTTCGGCGACTATCTCGAATGGACCGACGCGCCTCTCACCAAGCGCAACGAGCCCGTGCGCGGCGACGCCGGCAGTCAGCCCGGCTCTGCGGCGGGACAGCGCATGGTCGAATTCGCGATGCGCTACCTCGGCTATCCCTACGTCTGGGCGACGCACGGGCCGGACACCTTCGACTGCTCCGGCTTCACCTACTGGGTCGCGCTCAACGTCCTCGGCATCGACATCACGCCCGGCACCTGGTTCCAGCAGTTCGCCGGCCGTCCCGTCGCCTACGGCCAGCTCCAGCCCGGCGACCTCGTCTTCTTCCAAAACACCTACACTTGGGGCCTGTCGCACGTGGGGATCTACATCGGTAACAACCAGTTCATCCACGCCGAGAACGAGAACACCGGCGTCGTCATCAGCCGGCTCGACTCGCCCTACTACGCCTCGCGCTGGTACGGCGCCCGCCGCCTGACCTAGCACCGCCTGGATCCAGCTTCAGAAACAGCGGGCGCCGCGACTCACCTGCTCGCGGCGCCCCGCCTCACCCGCGACTCACGGCGTGATCGCCGTTCCCCGGACCGCATCGAGGGAGTGGAAGCCGCGCGCCTCCATCTCCGCTAGCAGCTCGCGCTTCACCTGCTTCGCCATCCCCGGCCCCCGGTAGATGAAGCCGGTGTAAACCTGCACCAGATGCGCCCCCGCCGCGATCGCCTCGAACGCATCCGCGCCCGTGAAGATCCCGCCCGAGGCAATGATCGGCAGCTTGCCTCGCGTCCGCGCCGCAATCTGCCGCACGACCCGCAGCGCCAGCGGCGCCAGCGGCCGCCCACTCAGCCCGCCTTTCTCATCGCGGTGCCGGCTCCGCAGCCCCGCCGGCCGCGAGATCGTCGTGTTCGTCGCGACGACGCCAGCCAGCCCCAGCGTCATCACCACTTCGAGCACGTCGTCAATCTCGCGCTCAGTCAAGTCCGGCGCCACCTTGACCAGCACCGGCGGCGCGTCTGGCAACTCCCGCGCGGCGTCCATCACCCGCCGCAGCAGCCCCTCCAGCGCCTCCTTCCCCTGCAGGTCGCGGAGCCGCGCCGTATTCGGCGACGACACGTTGATGACCACGTACGCGGCGTACCGCGCCAGCTGTTGGAGCGCCGCCACGCAGTCGGCGTCCGCCGTCCCCGCCTCCACCGACGCCCGGTTCGGCCCAACGTTGACCCCGATCGGCCCAACCCGGCCCGCCATCGCCTCCAGGCGGCGTGCCACCGCCTCCATCCCCTCTCCCGGAAAGCCGAGCCGGTTGATCAGCGCCCTGTCCTCCGGCAGCCGAAACAGCCGTGGACGCGGATTGCCCGGTTGCGGCAGCGGCGTCACCGTCCCGACCTCGACGCTCCCGAACCCGAGCGCCAGCAGCGCTGGCGCCGCGACGGCGTTCTTGTCGAACCCGGCGGCAATCCCGATCGGATTGGGAAACGTCCTCCCGAACAGCGACACCGCCAAACGCGGATCCTCAACACGATAGATCCGCCGCAGCGCCGCGCACGCCGCCGGTGACCGCGAGGCAAGATGCAGCAAGCTGAGCGCCCGCTCATGCACGGACTCGGGATCGAGCCGGAAGAGCACCGGCCGGATCAGATCGTAACCGCCCATCCGCCCCCTTCAGTCGATCCCTATCCAGTACATGCCATCACGCCCCACCGCCACCGAGCCAATACAGGCGATAAGAGGCTATGCCTCTCGCGCGCACTCAGGAGATCAGAGAGAGCGAGGCCGAGCCTCACTTGGCCTCCGCGACCGCCTCGATCTCGACGAGAAAATCGGGATTCGCCAGGCTGCTCACCACCGCCAGCGTGCTCGCCGGCACGTAGCCGTACGGCGCGAACACCCGGTCCCGCACCTCCGCGACGAGCGGCCGGTATTCCAGGCTCGTCACCAGCACCGTGATCTTGCCGACCCGGTCCAGCCCGGAGCCAGCCGCCTCCAGCACCGCCTTCAAATTGGCGAAGATCTGCTCTGCCTGCGCCTTCGCGTCCCCCTTCCCGACCAATTGCCCGTCCGGCGTCAGAGCCACTTGCCCGGAGACGAAGATCAGATTCCCCATCCGGACAGCATGCGAGTAGCCAGTGGTCTTGTGAACCGTGGATGGATTGAAGATCTCCATGCTGCTGCGCGCCTCCTCGCGTCCCGCCAACGAATCGCCCACTCAAAGCTCGATCGGCAGCACGAACTTCCCGTCGCGCAGCACGACTTCGCCGTCAACCGTCACCGTCCCGCCTTCCCGCAGGTCGCAGATCAGATCCCAATGGATCGCGGACTGGTTGACGCTCCCGGTATCCGGATAGCCCGCGCCGAGCGCGATGTGGATCGTGCCGCCGATTTTCTCATCGAGCAGGATGTTCTTCGTGAACCGCGTGATGTCGAAGTTGGTCCCGAACGCGAACTCACCGAGTGTGCGAGCTCCCGGATCGGTCTCCAGCGCGCTGAGCAGATACGCCTCCTCCCGTCCCGCGCTCGCCTCCACCACGCGCCCACGCTCGAAACGCAGCCGGATATCGGCGATCTCCCGCCCCGCCGTCACCACCGGGAACGAGCAGCGGATGACTCCCTCCGCCGATGTCTCGATCGGCCCCGTGAACACCTCGCCCGACGGAAAATTGCGATGCCCATCGGAGTTGATCCACCGCCGCCCCTTCACCGAAAGCCGGAGATCGGTGTCCGGCCCCAGGATGTGGATCTCGTCCTTGTCCTGGAGCCACTCGATCAATCGCGCCTGCCCGGCCGCCAGTCGCCGCCAGGCCGCCGCCGGATCGGGCTCGTGGAGCTTGCACGCGCGAAAGATGAACTCGGCGAAGTCGTCGGTCGCCATGTCGGCGTCCTGCGCGTGCGCGTCGGTCGGGTACAGCGTCGAGGTCCAGCGCAGCGTCCCCTCCGCGGCGCGGCGAAGGAAGGTCTGGCGCAGCTCCGCGCGAGCCGCCGCATAGCGCCGCTGCCGCTCCGGATCGAGCCCGCTCGCGGTCTTGGTGTTCGTCTCCGCCATCACGGAGATGACCACGTCCGCCTCGGCGCGCTGGAAACGCTCGATCGGCGAGATCGCGGCAAGCTGCTCGTCCGTCCCGTTGGCGATGAGATCGTTGACCAGCCCGCTGAAGGTCGGCATCATCACCGGATGCCCACCGCGATTCACGACCTGCCGGTAAATGGCGCGCAGCAGCGGCTCCGCCGCCACTCCGCCCGTGATCGCGACGACGTCTCCCGGCCGCACCTCGACCGAGTATCCCGTCAGGACTTCTGCCCACCGTTCGATGCGCGGATCGGACACCTCACCCTCGCGTCATTCATGAGCCCTCTCGCGGCCGCCTCGCCGAATCGAAGCGCTCGGCGGCTGATTCTACCGCGCCGCATATCCCCTCGAGCCGGCCAAGATTCCATCAATCGGTAGACTTGCTTCGATCGCGCCGGCCCTGGCGCCGCGTTCCCTGGCCGGCCACAAGGAGTCTGCAATGCGAGTCGCCGTCTTCAGCACCAAGCGATACGACCGCGAATTCCTGACCCGCGCCAACGCGGCCCACCGCCATGAATTGACCTTCTTGGAACCGCGCCTGACGCTCGACACCACCGTCCTCGCCTCCGGGTTCCCCGCCGTCTGCGCCTTCGTCAACGACGTCCTAGACCAGCCCGTCCTCTCCGCGCTGGCTCAGCAAGGCACACGCGCGATCGCCCTCCGCTCGGCCGGGTTCAACAACGTCGACCTCGAGGCAGCGGACCTGCTCGGCATGACCGTCGTCCGCGTCCCCGCCTACTCGCCGCACGCCGTCGCCGAGCACACCGTCAGCCTGATCCTGGCGCTGAATCGGCACCTCCCCCGCGCCTTCAACCGCGTCCGCGAGGGAAACTTCGCGCTCGACGGGCTGATGGGCTTCGATCTGCACGGCAAGACGGCCGGCATCGTCGGCACGGGCAAGATCGGCACGATCGTCGCGCGCATCCTCGCCGGCTTCGGCTGCCGCCTCCTCGCCCACGATCCGCACCCCAACGAGGAGTGCCTGTCCCTCGGCGCGACCTACCTGCCGCTGCCCGATCTCCTGGCCCAGAGCGACATCGTCACGCTCCACACACCGTTGACCCCGCGCACCTACCACCTGATCGACCGCGACGCGGTCGCCCAGATGCGTCGCGGCGCGATGCTCGTCAACACCAGTCGCGGCGCCCTGCTCGATACCCGCGCCATCATCAATGGGTTGAAGTCCGGACAGATTGGCGCGCTTGGGCTCGACGTCTACGAGGAGGAGGAAGGGCTCTTCTTCGAGGATCTTTCCGGTCGCGTGCTCCAGGACGATGTCTTCGCGCGGCTCCTCACCTTCCCGAACGTGCTGATCACCGGCCACCAGGCCTTCTTCACCCGCGAGGCACTGACCGCCATCGCCGAGACCACACTCGCCAACCTCTCGCTGATCGAGCGCGGCGAGCCATGCCCCAACGTCGTGACCTCGGCGCGCCTCGTCGGCTCCTAGTCGCTACCGCCGCTTCTCCAGCAGCGCCCCGGCCGCGATCATCAGCGCGTCGAGCTCAGCGCCGTTGATGTCCTTCTTCGGATCGTTGGCGATGACCGCCATCGTGAACCAGCGGCCGTCCGCCCGCTGCAACAGCCAGACGTGGCTCCGCACCCCGGACTCGTAGCCGCCCTTGTATCCGACGTAGCTCCAGACCGCCGGATCGAACATGATCCCCGGCTCGAGCGACAATGCGTTCTCGATCGGATCCAGCCCCGGCTGCCCCGCCATGTCGTGCAGCATCGCTACCGCCCGGCACAGATCCGCGGCCGAAGCGAACCACTCGACAGAGTCGATCAGATACGGACCAATCCAATCCTCGCCGTCCCAAAGCGTGTCCGCCAGCGGGTCGACCTCCCGCCGGAGAAAGCGGCGCTTGCCTTCCTCATCCGCGCGCAGGTACGGCTCGACCTGCTCCGGCGTCATCCGAATCTTGATCGCGAACCACTCCCGCGTCAGCAGCAACGGCCGGTTCCGCTCCGGAGCGGCGTGCCCCATCGCCGCCATCATCTCCTCGACGTTGCGCCGCCCCAACCGGTGGATCAGGTGATCGGTCGCCGTGTTGTCGCTTTCGGAGATCATCCGCTCGGCGTAGGAGCGGAGCGGCAAGAGGGATCCGTCCGGATAGTAGAGCAGCTCGCCGGACGGCAAGCTCTTCAGCCCCGCGCGGAGCGGCATGAGCTCGTCCCAGCTCGCCTCGCCCGCTTCCACCTGCCGCGCTAGCTCTCCGAGCACATAGAGCTTGAACGATGAGGCGACCGCCAGCTCCTCATCGGGATTGACGCTGGAAAAGCTCCGGCACTCCCCGTCGCTCACCTCCGCGGCAATGAAGCTCACCTCGGGTGCCAAGCGCTGCAGCCGCCGTTCGAGCGCCTTCCAGGATCGCGGCGCCTTTTCCGGCGGCGCCACCGGCCAGACCGCCCGGAAATAGAGCGTCGTAATCCGGTGCGGCGGCGACGGCTCGACCTCCAGCACGAACCGCCAGAGCTGCCCTCCCGCGCCGCGCAGCAGCGCCCGCGCCCGCGTCTCCGTCACGCCCCCTTCGAAGCGCGCCACCCCCACCGGCGCGATCGGCACGAGATAGGTCATGATGTCCGCGATCAACGCCGAAGGCGGCAACGCCCGCACGTAATCCTCGGTGAAACGGGCGGCAACCTCCGCCTCTGTCAGGCTCGCCCCGCCTTCGTTCACCGCCTGCAGCGCCCAGGCAAGCTGCTCTCCCGCCGGCGTCGACGGGATCGCCAGCCCTGGCAACGGCGCGGCGCGCAGCGATGGCTGAATCAGCCCCAGCGGCGCGAAGAGAACGATGCCGACGAGCGTGAGAAAGACGAAGCGGACGCGCGGCAATCGGTGCTGAGAGGACATGGCCAGCAAAGCCAATGGCGCGGAGCGATCTCGATGGTTATGGAGCGATTGTACCCCCGGCCAGGGCACGCCGCGAGGCGAACGATCACTTCACGGCGTCGCCCACATCACGCGCCGCTCGCTGCTGGCGCGGCGGCCGGTGACGCGGTCGGCGTTCCAACTGCCTCCGCCTCCGGCACGCGCAGGATCAGCGTCGCGCCCTGCAGCTCGCCCCGCGAGTAGCCAGCGACCGCCAGCGATTCCGCCGACGACGACGAAGGTTGCCCCTCGCTGACCGGCATCTGCATCGCCTCGGTCATCCCGGCCTCGATCGCCAGCTCCGACAAGCGCGCGAGATCGACGTACACGATCCAGTCGCGCTCCTCCGGCAGCCCCTGCACTGCCGCCTGGTACCGTGGATTGTCCGCCAGCGATCCAGCCGTCCCGCTCTGGTAGTCGCTCAAGCCGCTCCCATAGCCGACCACGAGCTGCCCACCGACGACGCCGAACTCCAGGTGCACCGTCACGGGACGATCCGGCACCGGGACATCGAGGACCTGGAGGAGACCGCCCTCGACTTCGCGGGTTTGCAGGCCGAGTCCCATGCCGGAAGACGACAGACCAGCATTGATCAACACGGCCATCTTCGAGACCGCGTCGGCGACGCGCACCGCGTTGCCCACATCGGAGACGAAGATCCCGTCCAGCCCGTTCGGATCGAGCCCGTCCGCCGTCACGGCCAGACCGTACTCCCCAACCAGCTGATCGAGGACATCCGTCCGCGGGTTGAAGCCGAGGACTCGCGCCACACGCGCATAGATCTCGGCCGGCTCTCTCGGCGACGCCTCCGTTCCGAACGGCGCGAACCCGCCGAACCCTTCCGCGACGCCACTGGCGAAGAGCAGCGCCACGAGACCCACGATCTGATTCTGGCCGATATCCCGCCCATTGACGAAGAGCACCGTGTCGGCCGGCACACTCGCGTCGAGCCCAAGAGTGGCGCCGCCAACTGGCGAGGCCGCGTCGCCGCTGGCCTCATGCGTCACCAGCGTATCGAGCCGGAGTCCGTCAGCCATCGCCGAGAGGGAGAAGGCGATCTGCCCATCGAGCAGCCGCATGATGTCGACACCGGCCGGCCGCAGCTGCTCATTCCTGACGATCTCCTCCCGCGCGGCGCCGAGAAAGATCGTCCCGTCCACGTAACCAAAGAGCAGCGACTCGCCCGGCAGCTCCGGCTGCAAGGCCGTCCACGCCTCGGTCGTCGTCAGCGCCGGCCGATCTCCGCGATAGACATCAATGACGGGATGGATATCGGCGGCAGTTCCGCCCAGGACCAGCGCCTCGCCAACGCGCGCCAGCGCCGCCTCACCCGGCATCGCCGTCGTGATCGCCACGCCGTTGTACAGCTCCTGCGTCACCTGGCCGCCCATCTCGTCGGCGGATTCCTGGAGCGTCTGCCGCAGTCCCGTTTCCCACGGTCCGATGTCGTCCGCGTGAATGACCACCACGAACCCCGCGGGATCAGACGGCGCCTCCTGCATGAAGGCGTCGCCATTCGTGACGACGACAGCCACCTCCAGCCCCCGCGGGCGCGCCTGCGGATCGGTCCCCGTCGGCACATTGAATTCGCGCAGCGCGTCGGCAATCACCTCGTCGAACGCGGCGTCCATGCCGAGTCGCGCCAAGACCTCGCGCGCCGCGCTCCACTGCGGGCCCTCCATATCCAACGACACGGCCAGGAAGATCGGCGCGTCGGCCGGCGCCAGCGCTGCCGCGCTCCACGTCTGCGCCGCCTGCGCCCTCACGCTTCCGCTCGGCGCCGCGTTCACGGCGATGCTCGCCAGCATCGCAATCACCACGAGCAGCGAGACAGCTCGCGAGAGCGGACGACGCATCCGGCTTGTCTGCTCCACCTTCCTGCCTTCCCGGACCGATCCTGGCGCGGTCATAGATGTCTCCTTCGGCTCGAGATGCAGCCAGCTCATCGGACCCACCGTGAGCGACCGCGCCCCCACGCGGCGAGCGCGTGCCGAGCGCGGTCACCCAAACCAACGCCCTAATCCTCTCGTCGGTTCCTGTCTCGAACCATCAAGTCCCGCTCTCCGGCGTCGCGGCAACGGGCGTGGAGGCCTCCGGCGTCGCGATCGGCGTCGCGGCCACCGGAGTCCCGGCAGACGGACTTGCCGCCGGCCCAAATATCGGCACGAAGTCGTACGTCTCGGCCGTTGCCGGCGACTGCACGCTCAGCATCCGCTCACCGCTCTCCGAGACCCGAAGCAGAACCGGTAACCCGGTCAGCGGCGGATCAGCAGCCAAGTAGCCGATCGCTCCCGGCTCCGACTCCTTCAGCTGTCGCAGCGTCGACTGGAACTCACCGATATCCAGAACCGCCGCGTCACCCTCCAAGCGAAGCTCGACCACGCCAAGCGCCGAATTCGTATACGTGCCGAGGAACGGGATCAGCGCCTCCTTATCGAGCGTGTCGGCCAGCTGAGCGCGCGTCTCCTCCTGGTTCTTCTTCCCCTGCTCCTCAACGAACCGAATCGTCTCGTCGTACTCCGCCGGCAGGTCGTAGACCAGCTCGAGCAGCCGGTGGCGCACGCCCTCGGTCAGCGGATTGGCGGCCTGCGCATTCGCGAGCACGACGATCCCCAGACCCACGTCCGGCAGGAAGGCGAGATCGGAGGTAAACCCGTTCGTGTTGCCATTGTGATAGATGATCCGAACACCCTTGTAGGTGCCGACCAGCCAGCCGAGGCCGTAGCTGGTCTCGGCATCGACCTCAACTTGCGGCTGCCATGTCTCCTGCAGGTTCGCCTCCGAGACGACGCGGTTCCCGTCCGGCGAAACGCCCCGCTGAATCTCGGTGATCAGGTAACGCGCCATATCGTTGGCCGTTGACCAGTGCACGCCAGCCGGCGCAATCGGCAGGAGCGACGTTTCCACCTCGATCGGTATCGGCACGTACTCGAAGTTCAGGTTGGCTCCGTGGGGAACCGCCGCGTCAGCATCAGACGCGACGACATCGAAATCGAGCGTCGTCCGCGTCATGCCGATCGGCTCGAGCACGCGCTCGCTCAGCGCCTGCTCATACGCGGCCTCCAGATCCGCGGCATTGCCAGTAATTGCTGCCGCCGCGATGAATCCGGCCGCCGCCACCATCTGGTTGCTGTACTGAAACGTCTCGCCGAACCCGGTGTAGAACTCGAAGTCGCGGAGCGACGCGATCATCATCTCCGGCGTGAGCGTGCCGGCATTGAAGAAGATCTCGAAGTCCCGGCGCGGCACCCCGGTGCAGGCGCAGACCATGTTGCGCATCGTGATCCGGCGGGTCAGCTCCTCATCCGCGACCGCGAACGTCGGGTAGAGATCGATGACCGGCGTATCCCAAATGAACACGCCATCATCCACCGCCGTGGCCATCATCATCGTCGTCAGCGACTTGCCGACCGAGCCGATCATCATCATCGTGTCGGCCGTGACCGCCTGCTCCCCACCGAGCTCGGTGACACCGAAGCCGTTCGCGTAGACGATCTGCCCATCCTGCACGATCGCCACGGACATGCCGGGGACCTCCATCCGTCTCATCAGGTCCTCAACGTAGGCCTCGAATGTCGTAACTAGCTCGCCCTCGAACCGGCGCGGCGTCACACCGGACAGATCGACCTGGCTCACGCCCGTGATCGTGAATCCCGACGCGATGACATTGATCTGTGCCGCGCGCCGCACCGCCGCCTGCACCGAGCCCTCGAAGATCAGGATGTAGACCTGATCGCCGACGCGCTGACCAAGCGCCTGCTTCACTTGACCGCTCGCTGTGCCGGGATCGTAGGTAATGACGACCGTCTCCTCGACGCCCTGCGCCGAAGGCAACGTCTGCACGCTCCCTGGTGGCGGCGTCGGATCGAACTCCGGATCAACGACCTCCCACGCGGCGGCAATGCCACTCTCCGCATCACTCCCCGTCGCCACGATCACCGTCACCTTCAGATCGTCTTCCGGATCGTGAAGAACGATGAACCCTTCCCGCGTCTCCACCGTCCAGTTCATTGGCACCGGAACGCTGAACCGTCCGTCCGGGTCCTCGTAGATTTGGTCACCGGCAACCGGCGTGGCAGGTTGGGCCGCGACGAGCGACGCCATTGGCCCGGCGCCAGCCGCCATCCACAAGCACACGAGCAGCAGAGTCAGAATGCGCCTCGCCCTCATCCTCCTATCCTCTCTGCCACAGCCGAGCGGCGCCCACGCGCCCCTAATCGACCTCCTCGGCGATGACCATGACCACCTCGCCCTGCATCGTTGGCGCCCGGAACTTGCGGCACATGACGTAACCGTCACCGTCCGCCACGATCTCCACCGGATCCTCATCCCACCGCTCGAAGTCGTGAATGCGCGTCACTGGCGTCCCAGCTCGGACGAACGCGCCGATCGGCACCAGTGGCTCGCTGATGCCACTACACGGAGCGGTGATCCATCGATCAATGTCGATTGCCGAGACGACCCGTTGCCGGTCCAGCCCTGGCGGCGTCAAGTCAACGATCGGCTCATCCAGAAGCCCGTAGTAGCGCATCACATTCAGCGTACCGTGATGTGCCCAGCGGACTCCTTGCAAATCGGTCGAAGCCCCGAATCCAAGCTCGCTCCCGATCGTCACCTTGCCCATCTTCTCGGCTTCTTCGGTCAGCAGGCCAGTCCCCATCTCGCTCGTGTAGATCATGACGAACGGCGTGCCGAACAGCAACGCCGTATCCCGGAACTTTCGGTACATCTCCGGATCGGGCACCTGGTGGAACGACATCGTCCGGAAGATCTCGAACCCCTCACCACCCGAGTGGAGATCGATCACAACATCCGCGCGGCTGAGTACCTCGTCCGTCATCCACCGCGCGATCCGGCTCGTGATCGTGCCACGGGCATCTCCCGGAAACGCCCGGTTCATGTTCCCGCCATCGAGTGGAGACTCCCGCCGGCCCGCGCGGAACGCCGGCACATTCAGCACCGGTATCACGATTAGTCGCCCGCGCACCAGCTTCGTCGGATCCAGCTCCCGGATCAGGTTCTTCAACCCAACCGGTCCCTCGTACTCGTCTCCGTGCGTTCCCCCAATCGCCACGATCGTCGGACCCGGCTCCGGCGCGCACGCGACGTAGAGCGGCACCCGCACCCGGCCCCACGTGCCATCCAGCGTGAACGGCACGCTGGACCGCCGCGCCCCAGGGCTATCCCAGTCGATCTCTCTCGCCGGCGTGATGTCGATGATCACCTGACTCCCTCCTCGATGGCTGGACCGATTCCGACAGCGGCACGATACCGGAGCTTGGCGATGCGTGCTCGCGCCTCATTTCGCTAGCGATCCGCCACGTTTCGCACCGCTGGTGGGACGGAAATATCATGCATTTTCATGAGGTTTTTCCCCTTGCGATGTCCAACTGATTCCCCTATAGTGGCCGCCAGTCGGACCATTCGGAGCAAAGCGCCATTGCCAGAAGGCCGTATGAAACGTCTCGCCGCGCGGATAATTGGTGTCTGTGCGATCCTCCTCCTCGTGCCTAGCGCCGTCTTGGCCCAAGAGGATCCGTTCGACATTCCCACGCCCGTGGACGCTTCGCTGCGCCCGCGCCCGAGCCCTCGGCCGTTCCAAAACCCGAACGCCCAACCCCGGCCCGCCGAGTCCGAAGGCGTGCGCGGCAGCCGCCCCTTGGAGACCCCAGAAGCGGCCGAGACGCCGCGCCTCGATGATCCCGTCCTTCGCTGGCTCCCAGAGATCATGGCGGCCTCGGACGCGACCGGTACCCCGCCGGGCCTCATTGCTGGCGTCATGCGCGTCGAGTCCGGCGGCAATCCCGATATCGTCTCCCCGCAGGGCGCTCGCGGCCTGATGCAGATCATGCCCGCCGAGCTCGGAGCCCTCGGCATCCCCTTCGAGTTGTGGCACGACCCCGCGACCAACATCCGCGCCGGCGCGACCATCCTCGCCCAGCGCTCCGGCGGCGGCTGGGAAGCGGCAGCCGCCTACTACTTCGGCATTGGCTGCGATTACTACGGCACCTGCACCTACCAATACGCTGTCGCGGTCCTGCAATGGGCGATGATCTACGGCCCGCTGATCGGCGATTACACCTGGTACGACTTCGGCCGCATCCCCGCCGTGCCCTCCGCGCCCCCGGCCGAGCCGACCGCGACCGCTACGCCGGCGCCGAGCCCGTCGTCCGGCACGCCCGTTCCGGAGCCGACCGAGCCCGCGCCATCGGCAACCACGACGCCGGCGCCCGAACCCACCGCAACACCCGAAGGATCGCCGGCGCCGCCGACCGAGGCGCCAACCGAAGCGCCGACACCGGTGCCGACGGAGGCCCCAACCGCCCCACCGACCGAAACCCCTCCGACGTGGGAGAACGCGACCGACCAAGCGCCACCCAACGCCACGCCGGAGGACGGCTCCGGGTGATCCGCGCGCCGAGGCTCTTCAACCAACTCGAACTCCTTGAGGGAAAGCGACCTGTAGGGGTGGCCCGCCCGTCGGCCGCATGCCAACAACCACCGCCGCCCTTGGCCCCGTTCCGATCCCGGAACTTGTGCTCGCCTTCGCGAATCCTTCGTAGGGGAGGGACCTGTGCCCGCCCACGGCCCGCGGGGCCGTAAACATTCGGCCAATTGAATGAACATGCCCACGCTTCGGCCGACGGTCGGGCCCGTGCGATCGCCCCTCCCGCCTACCCCCTCCATCCCGCTCTTCCAGACCCGCCCTCCCTTCGGGTAAGCTGCCACCGGCGCGGCCCACACCTGGAGGCCGCGCCCATCGCACGGTATCCGCGTACATCAGGAAGGGAGTGCTCCCGTGGCGACCACGGCTGCCCGCAAAGTGATCGTCACCTGTGCCGTCACCGGCTCCGTCCACGTCCCCTCGCAATCCCCGTACTTGCCGCTCACCCCGGATCAGATCGCCGAATCCGCCAGCGGCGCCGCCGAAGCCGGAGCCGCCATCCTCCACCTTCACGCTCGCCGGCCAGAGGACGGCAAGCCCACCCCCGATCCCGATGTCTTCATGCAATTCGTCCCCCGGATCAAGGAGCGCACCAACGCGGTCATCAACATCACCACCGGTGGCGGTCAGGGCATGACCCTCGACGAGCGGATGGCCGCCGCCAAGCGCCTCCAGCCGGAAATGTGCTCCTTCAACATGGGCTCGATGAACTTCGGCCGCTACCCGATCATCAACCGCATCAAAGAGTGGCGCTTCGACTGGGAAAAGCCCGACCTCGAAGCCTCCCGCGACTACATCTTCCGCAACACCTTCGCCGACATGGAGCGCCTACTCAAAGAGCTCGGCGAAGAGCACGGCGTCCGCTTCGAGTTCGAGTGCTACGACGTCGGCCACCTCTATAACCTGGCCCACCTGCTCGACCGTGGCCTCGTCCAGCCGCCCCTCTTCGTCCAGACGATCTTCGGCATCCTCGGCGGCATCGGCACCGACGCTGAAGACCTCCTCCACATGAAGCGCACCGCCGACCGCCTCTTCGGCAACGACTACATCTGGTCGATCCTCGGCGCCGGCCGCCACCAGTTCAACCTCGTCACCATGGGCGCCATCATGGGCGGCAACGTCCGCGTCGGCCTGGAAGACAACCTCTACCTCGGCCGCGGCAAGCTCGCCGAGTCCAACGCCGACCTCGTCGCCAAGATCGTCCGCATCCTCAAGGAACTCTCGCTGGAGATTGCCACCCCGGACGAAGCCCGCGAGATGCTCAACCTCAAAGGCCCGGACAAGGTCGCGTTCTGACCCGCGCCGGCCTCACGGTGCCACACCTTGTGATTGGGCGGCTCACGCCGGATGCCCGAGCCGCCCCCCAAACCGCACGAACCGCACCGTGCCATCCGGCCGCGTAATGACCTCCAGGACCGACCCCTCCAGCTCGCCCCCCTCCGCGATGAACTCCGTCTCCGAAATTGGAACGAGCCGGAACGACTCCCGCGCACGCTCCTCGCCAGAGAACGGATTGCGCGTCACTCGCTCGACCCGGTACCCATCCCCATCAACGGTCAGCGTCAAATCCGCCAACCCATGGCTGTACCGCCCGGCGAACCGCGCCAGCTGCTCCGGCGGCAGCGTCACCCGCTTCGGCGGCTCCGACTTGATACCCAACCGCTCCAGCGCCGCCGCCGCGATCGCGCTGTGCGCCGGCGCCCCATACTCCCCGTTCGTCAGCACCGCGATCGCGAATCCACGGTCCGGCACCGTCGTCAGCCGCGCCATGAACCCATTCGTCGCCCCGCCGTGCTCGACGAGCGTCGTGCCACCCACCTGCCGCAGTAACCACCCAAGGCCCCACGTCCGCCCGTAGTCCGCCGTCGCCTGCTGCGCTCGCATCGCCCGCGCCGACTCCGCCGAGATCACCCGCGTCCCGTCCAGCTCCCCATCCTGCAGGTGGCAACGCGCGAACCGCAGCAGCTCCCCGACATTGGAAATGACCCCACCCGCCGGATTCGACCGCCGCGGAATCGGCCACGGATACGCCACCCGCGCCGGCTTCCCCAGCTCCTGGTCATGCCCCACCGCCACCGCGTGCCGGATCGCCTCCTTCGCGAAGTAGGTCGTCCGCTCCATCCCTAGCGGCCGGAACACACGGTCCCGCATCGCCTGCTCGAACGGCACTCCGAGCACGCGCTCCACCGCCCGCCCAGCCAGATCGAATCCCGCGTTACAGTACGTCCAGAGCTCGCCCGGCGCCGTCTGCTGCGGCAAATCCGCGAACGCCGCCACCGCCCGCGCCAGCGCGTCGTCCCCATCGCCGTGGTCATCGAACCGGTCACCGTAGAACCCGGACATATGCGTCAGCAAGTGCCGCAGCGTGATCGTCCGTCGCGCCATCTCGTCCGCCAACGGTAGCTCCGGCACGTACGTCAGCACCGGCTCATCCAGATCGAGCTTCCCCTCCTCGACCAGCGTCATCACCAGCGTCGTCGTGAACACCTTGCTGATCGAGCCGACTTGAAAAAGCGTCTCCGCCGTCACCGGCTGCCCGGTCTCGACATTGGCGATCCCGAAGCCAGCCGTCTCCGTCCGCCCCTCGTGCAATATCCCCACTGCCAGGCCCGGCACCTCCCACCGCGCCATCTGCTCCTGAATCGTCCCCTGCAGCTCTTGGATCATCCCCATCCACCCTCTCTTCCGAACTCACCACCTTCGGACGCGCAGGATCATATCGCCACTTGCCACACCCGCACCCGCCCCCCTAAGTTGAGCCCATCGTTTCCGGTCGAAATACGCGCGCTCCTTACGCCCACTGGGGATCTAACTATGCTTCGCCCCTGCCTCTCCGTATCCCCACTCCCCGCCCTACTCCTCAGCGTCGCGCTCCTCCTGCCGTTGCTCCACCCGCCCGCCGCGTTCGCCCGCGGCATCGTCAGCGGCTTCGTCGTGGACAACGAAGGCCGACGCGTCTGGATCTGGACCGACGCCGAGACCTCGTTCGGTAACAGTGGCGGCACCGCCGTCAACCTCGACGGCGAGCTCATCGGCATCCCCACCCGCGTCACCTGCACCGGCTGCAAATCCGACGACATCAACGGCGACAACGAAATTGACGACTGGGAATCCTGCCGACCCGCCGGAGGCACCCTCGGCATGATCACCCCGGTCAACCTCGCCCGCACGCTGATCCGCCGCGCGCTCGGCTCCGCCCTCCCGGAGAGCGCCACCGATGGCCTGAGCCCCGCCCCCTCCGCCCCCGGCCAGCTCGGCCAGATCACCGTCACCGCTTTCGACGCCTCCGGTGCCTGGCTCCCGGACGGCTCCGGCGCCTCACGCCTCGCCGGCTGCGTCGCCTACCAGCACAGCGACGCCCCCGCCACCGCCCAGTCAACCTGGTACCGGGACGACACTCCAATCAGCAGCGAAACCATCAGCTGGCCGGCCCGCGAGGAACACGGCATCACCTGCGTCCCCCTCCTGCCGACCGACCGCTCCGGTCCCCTCCCGCCAGGCACCTATGTCTGGGAAATCACAATCAATGGAGAAACTGCGCGCAGCGCCAGCCTCACCGTGCCGCCAGCGCCATCCGAGCCCTGAACCGCCCGCCTTTCGTACGTCCGGCGCCCGCCGATCGCTCGATGGCCGACAACAAATGCCACCCGCGCTCCCGTATCAATCCCGGCGCGCACACTCGCCGTCGCCGACCTTCGTAGGGGCGGGACCTGCCCGCCCGTCGCCCGAAGGGCGACAATTCACCGGCGCACCGCTGAAAATCGGCCTCCTTCCCGGCCATTTCGCCCGCCCCTACCCACTTCGTGGAAACGGGCGACACTCAATCAACTTGTCGGATAAATGGGTATCAATGTCGGGCAAACGCGTCGTTCCACCCGCACGTGGCGCCCTGCGACGCGCGCATCATCCACCTACGGCCGGAACCTCCGCCGCCCACCGCACCGGCATCCCGAACACCGCCGCCAACTCCCTGGCGCAAACCGGCGCCACCTCGTCAACCGTCAACGGCTTGCCGGTCAACCGCGCCAGCGACGTCACGCCCCGATCCGGAATGCCACAGGGAATGATCCGCGCGAAATAGGAAAGATCGGGATCCACGTTCAGCGCGAAGCCGTGATACGCCACCCCGCGCGCCACCCGCACCCCGATCGACACGATCTTCTCGTTCCCCACCCAAACCCCGGTGTAGCCCGGCACCGCGCTCGCCGCCACGCCGTAGTGGGCCGCCGTCTGGATCAGCGCCCGCTCCAGCCCGCGTACATACTCCCGCACGCCGAGCCGCCGCTCCTCCAGGTGAATGATCCCGTACCCGACCAGCTGTCCCGGCCCGTGATACGTGATATCCCCGCCGCGATCGACCTCAAGATAAACCGCCCCGATCCGCTCCAGCTCCGCCTCGTCCGCCAGCAGGTGAGCGCGATCGCCCCGCCGCCCGTTCGTGAAAATGTGGGGATGCTCCAACAGCAGAAGCAGATCCCCGATCTCGCCACGCGCCCGCGCCGCCGCCAGCTCCCGCTGCCGCTCCCACATCGGCAGGTACGGCGTCAGCCCCGGCAGCCGGACGACCGTCAGCACCCCGTCGCCCGGCGCCACTTCCTTCGCGTCTCGGACCGGTTGCGCGACCGTTGCCATGGGAATCTCCTGGCCCCGGCGATCTCGCCGCCGGCTAGGCCGCCGAATCCCGCCGCCGTAGCTGCTCCAGCTGCTCGCCCGCGTGGTACGAGGAGCGCACCAGCGGCCCCGACTCCACGTGCCGGATCCCCAGCTCCTCGCCGATCCGCTTCAACTCCGCGAACTCCTCCGGCGTGTAGTAGCGGTCCAGCGGCGCATGACGCTGCGACGGCGGCAGGTACTGCCCGATCGTCACGATATCGACATTCACCTTCACCAGGTCGCGCATCACATCAACAATCTCGTCCATCCGCTCGCCCAGCCCCACCATCACGCCGGACTTCGTCAGGACGTACGGATCGATCTCCTTCGCCCTACGCAGGAGCTCCAAGCTGAGCTCATACGAGTCCCACGGCTGAATCTGCCGGAAGAGTCGCGGCACCGTCTCCAGGTTGTGATTCAGCACGTCCGGCCGCGCCTCCAGCACCGTCGCCAGCGCATCCCAGTTCCCCTGGAAGTCCGGGATCAGCACCTCGACGCCGCAACCCGGCACCGCCTCCTGAATCGCCCGGATCGTATCCGCGAAGATGCTCGCCCCGCCGTCGCTCAGATCATCCCGGTTGACCGAGGTCACCACGGCATAGCGCAGGCCCATCGCCTTCACCGCCTCGGCGACCCGGCGCGGCTCCTCGCGATCCAAGTGCGTTGGCCGCCCCCACTTGATCGCGCAGAAGCGGCAAGCGCGGGTGCACGTATCGCCGAGGATCATGAACGTCGCCGTGCGCTGATTCCAACATTCGTAGATATTCGGGCAGCGTGCCTCCTCGCAGACCGTATGCAGCCCGAGCGTCCCCACCAGTTGCTTGAGTTCCTGGTAGTGCGGCCCGTGGTGGAGCCGGACCTTCAGCCACTCCGGCTTCTTCTGACGCGGTGCGGAGAGCCGCTGGCCCCGACCGTAGAGATGCAGCACCTGCTCTCCCGGCCGCAGCCCGTGCCGCTCCGCGTAGCTGATCACCGCCTTCTGACCTGGATTGCGCATCCTGCGCCTCGCCTTC
>ERZ777003.2520-NODE-2520-length-20940-cov-6.353028_pt1 | contig 20940 bp, 18 predicted proteins | sample MGYA00374956_ERZ777003 | MGnify/ENA primary metagenome ERZ777003 (study PRJEB29302, sample SAMN06268252) | bioreactor metagenome | isolation source: Joint BioEnergy Institute, California, USA | place: USA:Joint BioEnergy Institute, California, USA | collected... | reverse complement strand
GGAAACATGAACGGCGGCGCGAGCGACGACACCGGGCCGCCATTTGGGACGGTGCTGGTCCTGCCGCTCTCGGCGGTCGCAGCGCGGCCGGAGGGGCTGGCGGGGCTGCGGACCCCGCGCGGCGGCGCCCTGTCGGTCGCGCTCGACGGCCTCGATGCGGAGGCGCTCAGCCTGATCGCGCCGGATGCGGAGGTCCTCGCCGCCGCGGACTGGCTGGCGCTGCGCTGGTCGCCCCGCCTCGCCGAGGAGCGCGCGGTGGCTGCGGCCCTGCGCCGGCTCGACCCGGCGCGGCTGCTGTTGCTCGGCTGCGACGGCGCCGAGGCGTTGGAATGGGGCAGCGCCCAGGGCATCACGCGCTTCGGCGGGCCGTGGATCAGGCAGGCGCTCGCTGCCGCGCGCCGCCTGGCCTGCGCCCATGCCTCCGGCTGCACCGTCGCGGACTGCGCCGCGCGGGCCGCGGCCACCGATGCAGCGGGCAGGGCGGGCTGCGCCAATCTCCCGCTGCTCGCGACGCCGCTGCCCTCTGACAGAGGTCTCCCCGGGTGATGCTGCTGGCCGGGGAGGACTGGGCCGGGCCGCGACCGCTGGCCGCGGGACCCGAACTGGCGGACGAACCGCCGCCATCCGAGGATGGCGGCGCCATGGAAGCCGGCGCTGTCGCCTCCGAGACCTATCGCCCTCTGCGGGCAGAGGCGATGGCATTGGTCGCGCTGGTGCGCGACACCGTCGCGGCCGGGGTCCAGCGCCAGGCGCTGTTGCTGCGCCTCTCCGCGCTGCGGCGCGACCGCCGTGCCCGGCATGCCGGGCTGCTGCGCGAGGCGCTGGCGCCGCTGCGGCGGCATCCGCGCATCCGCGTCACCACCCTGCCCAACGGGGATGTGATCGCCGTGGGCGGAGCCTGGGCGAAGCAACTCGACACGGCGTACGATGCGTTGCGCGCCATGCTCGAGGAGGAGTTGGCGCCGGTTGGAACCGGGGAGTGGGCGGCGGCCGGGCCTCTGGTGCGGCGGCTTCGCCTCCCCGAGGAGGCGGTGGCGGTGCTGGCCGCGGTCGAGACGGCGCTCGGCCTGACCGCGGCGGAGGCCGCCGCCACCGGAGATGCCGGCTTCGGGTTCCCCGCGGTGCAGCCGCTGAGGATGCCGCTCGACGGCGCCTCCCTGGCTGCGGCGGAGCGTGCCCTGGCCACCGTGGACCTGACACCCTTCCTCCGCCGCCAGACGATCTGCCGCCTGCCCCGGAAGGACGGTGCCGGGCCGGAGCTGCTGTGGGAGGAGCGCCGGGTCTCACTGCCCGAGGTCGCCGCGGCGCTGCTGCCCTGGGCCGACCTGGACGCGGCGCCGCGGCTCGCGCACAGGCTGCGCCGGGCGCTCGACCGCCGGCTGCTGGCCGGGCTGGCGCGGCCGGAGGAGCTGCGCGACCTGCGGCGGCCCCTGCTGCTGCCGCTCGCCCTCGACAGCGTGACCGCGCCGGAGTTCCTGCGCTTCGACGCGCTGCTGCCCTCCGGTCTGCGGGCCGAGGGCGGCCTCGCCGTGGCGCTCCCGGCCGAGGACGTGCTGCGCGATCCGGCTGGCTACGCCTTCGCGCGGGACTTCCTGTGCCTGCGGGGGCACAGGGTGGTGCTCGACCTCCCCGCACCGGCGCTCGCGGCGCTGCTGCCGGTGGTGCGGGCGCGCTTCGACCTGCTGCGGCTCGACGGCCCGGCCGCGCAGGCGGCGGCGGTGCGATCGCGTGCGGCCACCCTGCTGGCGGCGGAGCCCGAGCGGGTGGTGCTCGCCGGGGTCGAGCGTTCCTCGACCATCGCCTGGGGGTGGGAGATGGGCATCACCCTGTTCCAGGGGCGCTTGGTTGAACGCAGGTCGTGGGTGCCCGGATAGGGCAGCGCCGCGCCGGGGCCGGAACGAGGCACCGCTTGGCGGGCCGGGAGGCGGCGCCTATCCCTGCCGGCATGGACGGCACCCCCGCACTGCTGGTCGAGGAACTCACCAAGCGTTACGAGGGCGCGGCCGTGCCGGCCGTGGACCGCCTCTCCTTCGCCATGCCCCGCGGGGCGACCTGGGGCCTGCTCGGCGGCAACGGCGCAGGCAAGACCACCACCATCGCCATGCTGCTCGGCATCCTGGTGCCGACCTCGGGGCGCGTGCTCGCGCTCGGCAGGGACATGACGGGCGAGGAGCGCTTCGCCGCGCTGGCGCGGATGAACTTCTCCTCGCCCTATGTCGCGCTGCCGCAGCGTCTCAGCGTGATCGAGAACCTGCGCGTCTATGCCCATCTCTACACCGTGCCGCGCGCGGAGCGGCGGATCGCGGAGCTCGCGGAGCAGCTCCAGCTCGGCGAGCTGCTGCACCGCCCCGCGGGCGCGCTCTCGGCCGGGCAGAAGACGCGGGTCGCGCTGGCGAAGGCGCTGATCAACCGCCCTGAGCTGCTGCTGCTCGACGAGCCGACGGCGAGCCTCGATCCCGACACCGGCGACTGGGTGCGCGGCTGGCTGGAGCGCTATCGGGCGGAGAGCGGCGCGGCGATCCTCCTCGCCAGCCACAACATGGGCGAGGTGGAGCGGCTCTGCGAGCACGTGCTGATGCTCAAGCAGGGCCGCATCGTGGACCAGGGCAGCCCGGCGGCGCTGCTCGCGAAATACGGCCGCGACGACCTCGAGGAGGTGTTCCTCGACATCGCGCGTGACCGGCGGCGCGCATCGCCGGCGGCGGCAGCGCAGTGAGGGGCCGGTGATGGCGCACGGCGCGCTGCGGCGGATCTGGGGACTCGCCTACCGGCACCTGGCGCTGTTCCGGCGCTCCTGGCCGCGGCTGCTCGAGCTGATGTACTGGCCGACGCTGGAGATGCTGGTCTGGGGCTTCGTCTCCTCCTACCTCGCCGGCGCGCAGGTGGGCGGCGCGGGCACGGGCGCCGCCGTGGCGGGCTTGCTGCTCGGCGGCGCGCTGCTGTGGGAGGTGACGCTGCGCAGCCAGATGGGCTTCACCCTCTCCTTCATGGAGGAGATCTGGAGCCGCAACCTTGGCCACATCCTCGTCTCGCCGCTCAGGCCGCGCGAGCTACTGGCCGGGCTGATGGCGCTCTCCGTGGTGCGCACGACGGTTGGCGTGCTGCCGGCGGTCGCGCTTGCCTGGCTGCTCTACGGCTATGGGCTGTTCGCGGTGGGGCCGGTGGTGGTGGCCTTCTGGGTGGCGCTGATGGTGATGGGCTGGGCGGTGGCGCTCGGCGTCACGGCCCTGATCCTGCGCCACGGTGCAGGGGCGGAGGCGCTGGCCTGGTCGGTGGTGTTCGGCCTGACGCCGTTCTGCGCCGTGTTCTACCCGGTGGCGACGCTGCCCGAATTGCTGCAGCCCGTGGCCTGGGCCCTGCCCGCGGCGCATGTCTTCGAGGGCCTGCGCGCGGCGAGTGGGGAGGGGGCGCGGATCGCCTGGGGGCACCTGGCGGCCGCCTTCGCTCTGGACGCGGCGTGGCTCGTGGCGATGGCGCGTGTCTTTCTCTGGCAGCTCCAACGGGCGCGGGTGCGCGGAATGCTGCTGACCATCGGCGAGTAGGCGCAAAGCGTTGGGGATCACGCGCCTGCGGAATGCGAAGGGCTGGACAGGGGCGAAGATCGTCGTGATCGCGTGACGCGTGGGCACGGCCGCCGCGCCCACGCTGTCGCCGCCTGAATTCTCGATGACGGTGTGCTGAAGCCCCGGCTTGCCGGGCGCCCCCTCACTGGATGTCCGCCGGAACCATTGGCCCTCCGCCTCCGTTCCCGGCGCGGAGGCTGTCCTGCATGTCCACGTCCCTGCCGCCCTTCCTCTTCGCCACCGGCATCGAGAACAGCTCCCCCACCATCGAGGGTGGCCGCGTGCGGATCGACGAGATGGAGTCCTGCGGCCACTACGCGCGCTGGAAGGAGGACTTCGCGCTGGTCCAGGAGGATCTCGGCATCCAGTTCCTCCGCTACGGACCGCCGCTGCACCGCACCTGGCTCGGCGCCGGCGACGCCCTCTCCGGCCCGCGCTGCGACTGGTCCTTCGCCGACGAGACCTTCGCCGAGCTTGCGCGCCGCGACATCGTCCCGATCGTGGACCTCTGCCACTTCGGCGTGCCGGACTGGATCGGCGACTTCCAGAACCCGGACTTCCCGGAGCTCTTCGCGCGCTACGCCGGCGCCTTCGCGGAGCGCTTCCCCTGGGTGCAGCTCTACACGCCGGTCAACGAGATGTACATCTGCGCGCTCTTCTCCGCCCGCTACGGCTGGTGGAACGAGCAGCTCCGCTCGGACCGGAGCTTCGTCACCGCGCTCAAGCACATCGTGAGGGCGAATGTGCGCGCCATGCAGGCGATCCTCGCGGTGCGCCCCGACGCGATCTTCATCCAGAGCGAATCGACGGAGTATTTCCACGCCGCGCAGCCCGCCGCGATCGGGCCCGCCGAGATCCGCAACGCGGAGCGCTTCCTCACCCTCGACCTCAACTACGGCCACCGGGTCGAGAGCGAGATGTACGAGTACCTGTTCGACAACGGCATGACGCGCGAGGAGTACCACTTCTTCCTCGAGAGCCGCCTGAAGCGCCACTGCATCCTGGGCAACGACTACTACGTCACCAACGAGCACCTGGTGCAGCCGGACGGCCACACCAACGCCTCGGGCGAGATCTTCGGCTACGCGGTCATCACCAACCAGTACCACCACCGCTACCGCCTGCCGGTGATGCACACCGAAACCAATTTCCGCCAGGGCGAGCGGGGCGACGAGGCGGTGTTCTGGCTGTGGAAGCAATGGGCGAACGTGCTGCGCGTGCGCAACGACGGCGTCCCGGTGGTGGGCTTCACCTGGTATTCTCTGACCGACCAGGTCGACTGGATCCACGCGCTGCGGGAGAAGCGCGGGGACGTGGACCCGGTCGGCCTCTACGACCTCGACCGGCGCATCCGGCCCGTCGGCCTCGCCTACAAGCGGCTGATCACGCAGTGGCGCGAGGTTCTCCCGGTGCAGAGCCTTTGTCTGAGGGTCCCGATCGTGATGCCGAGCCAGTTCAACCCGGAGGGCCTTCCGCAGGACTACTGGTCGGTGCAGGCGGCACGGCGGGCGGAAGCGAGGCACAGGCGGCGCTGAGCCGCGAGGCAGGGGAACGCGCCGCCGAAGCACAGGTGGCCGGCCGGAGCGCCCCGGGCCCCTCCCGCGCGAGCGCGGAACCGAATAGAAGACGGGCGTGCCGCCCGCCACCACCCGCTTCTTCCTCGTCCGCCACGCGCTCGTGGAGCCCTCCGCCCGTGCGCTGCTGTACGGGTCAATGGACGTCGCGCTCTGCGACCTGTCGCTCCGGGCGGAGGCGGCGCTCTATCGCTGGCTCGCGGCGCGGCTGCCCCACCCGGCGCGCTGGTTCGTGACGAACCTCTCGCGCACGCGCGCCACCGCCGCGGCGATCTTCGCCGCGGGCTACCCGGAGCAGCCGCTGGAGGAGGAGCCCGACTTCGCCGAGCAGCACCTCGGCGAATGGCAGGGCATCCCGCACGAGGCGCTGCCGGCCCTGCTCACCCTGCCGCCGCACCCATTCTGGCCCCATGCGGGCGAGGAGCGGCCGCCGGGGGGCGAGAGCTTCCGCGACGTCCTGGCCCGGGTCGGCGGGGCACTCGAGCGCATGGCGCATCTGCTCGAAGGCCAGGACGTGGTGGTGATCGCGCATGGCGGCTCGATCCGTGCCGCGCTGGCGCATGCGATCGGGCTGACGCCGCACCAGGCCCTGCACTTCTCGATCCGCAACCTGTCGCTGACACGGCTGGAGAAGCACGGCACGAATTGGCGCGTCGCCGCGGTGAACGAGGAGCCTTGGACCATCCCCGCCGCGCCCGGGCCGGACGGCACGACGGGAGGCTGACGCCCAGCGATCCAAGGCTTGCCTTGCTTCCGCCTGCTCGGGATTCGTATATTGCCCTTTGATCAGGGGGTTGGGGGGTAAGCTTCATGCACCGTCTCGTGATTTCGGCCGGGCTCCGCGTGGCAGCGGCCGCGGCCCTCCTGCTCGCCGTCCCGGAGTCGGCGCGCGCCCAGGCCGAGCAGCAGGCCTTGGTGGATCGCGCCACGCTCGCGGTTCAGGAGGTGATGCTCTCCGACCGGCCGACGGAGGCGGCGAATTTCCTCCGCCGCGCCCGTGCCGTGATGGTCTGCCCGCGCGTCTTCCGCGCCGGCTTCATCTTCGGCGGGGAGGGCGGGGACTGCGTGCTGCTCGCGCGCGACGGCGCCGGCTCCTGGTCCTCGCCGGCCTTCTACGGCATCGGCTCGGGCAGTGTCGGGCTGCAGATCGGCGTGCAGGACGCGCAGATCATGATGATCATCATGAACGACCGCGGGCTGAATGCGCTGCTCGACAGCCAGGTCAAGCTCGGCGCCGACGCCTCCGTCGCGATCGCCCATCTCGGCGTGGGGGTCGAGGGTTCCACCACCACGGCGGTCGGCGCAGACATCGTGACCTTCGCGCGCGCGCGCGGCCTGTTCGCCGGGCTGACGCTGGAAGGCTCGATCCTGACCCAGCGCACCGCGTGGAACCACGCCTATTACGGGCGGGAGGTCTCGCCGCGGCAGATCCTGATCAGCATGGAGGTACACAACCCGGGCTCCGATCCGCTGCGCGGCGTGCTGCTGCGCTTCGGCGGCGCACAGCCACCGGCGGAAATGGCACCGCCGCCCGGCGCAACGGGTGGCGGCGGCTACGCTCCCGGAGGCGGCCCGCCGCCTGGCTACACGGGCGGCGGCAGCGCCGGCCCTCCGCCGATGCCCGGCAGCGTACAGCGCGAGAACCTGTCGCCGCCGCGCTGAAGGCGGCGCCGGCCCGGCCGTCCGACGCGCAGCCTCACCCGCGCTGCGCGAAGGCCGGCATCGCCGCTGCCACGCGCGTCGCCGGCATGGGGCGCGGCAGGGCCGCGTCTATGCGCGCGAAGGCCGCCAGCGCCTGCCCGACAACCTGGTCCATGTTGTAATAGCGGTAGGTCGCGAGCCGCCCGACGAACCACACATCCGGCGTCGCGTCCGCCAGCGCCTCGTAGCGCCGGTAGATCGCCTGGTTCTCGGGGCGCGGGATCGGGTAATAAGGATCGCCCTCGGCCGAGGGGTACTCGTAGGTGACGCTGGTCTTCGTGTGCGCCTGGCCGGTGAGGTGCTTGTACTCGCTGATCCGCGTGAAGGGCACCGAGGCCTCCGGGTAGTTCACCGTGCCGACGGGCTGGAACCAGGGCCGGTCCAGCGTCTCGTGGCGGAAGCGCAGGCTGCGGTAGGGCAGCCTGCCGAAGCGGAAGCCGAAGAACTCGTCGATCGGGCCGGTCCAGATCATGCGGCGGAAGGCGACGCGCCCCTCCACCTGCGACCAGTCCGTGTTGAGCCGCACGGTGATGTTCGGGTGCGACAGCATGCGCCGGAACATCGCCGTGTAGCCGTCGCGCGGCATCTGCTGGAAGCGGTCGGTGAAGTAGCGGTCGTCGCGGTTGGTGCGCGTCGGCACCCGCGCCGTCACGCTCCTGTCGAGCTCCGAGGGGTCGAGCGCCCATTGCTTGCGCGTGTAGCCGCGGAAGAACAGCTCGTAGAGCTCGCGCCCGACCTTGGAGACGACCACGTCCTCCGAGGTGCGGATCTCCTCGACCCTCTCTGCGCGCGCCGCGAGCCAGTCCTCGACCTCCGCCTCGGTGAGCGAGAGGCCGTAGAGCCGGTTGATGGTGTCGAGGTTGATCGGGATCGGCACCAGCATCCGCGCGCCGGAGGCGGGGCTCCTCACCTCCGCCAGCACGCGGTGCTCGTAGGGGCGCCAGGCAGTGAAGCACGAGAGGTAGTCGATGATCGCCTGGCTGTTGGTGTGGAAGATGTGCGGCCCGTAGCGGTGGATCAGGATGCCGGCGGTGTCGAGATGGTCGTAGGCGTTGCCGCCGATGTGGTCGCGCCGGTCGATCAGCAGCACCCGCTCGTTCCGCACCGAGGCCAGACGCTCGGCGAGCACGCTGCCGGCGAAGCCGGCGCCGACGATGAGCCAGTCATGCATGGTCGGCACCCCGCCGCAGCGCGGTGGTACGCCGCGCCGGCGACGCGGCCGCAGCGCCCCGCGGCGCAGCGACGGCGGCAGGCGGTGGCGCCCCGCGCGCCGGGCGCAGCAACGGAACCTCCTGGACCGGCCGGAGGAGCCGCGGCGCCTGGCCGATCAGCTCTTCCATCGCCGCCCAGGTGATGTCCCAGGACTGCGTGGCGAGCCGCCGGTCCACCCGCGCGAGCCACGCCTCGCGCGGCCGCGCCAGCAGCATCTCGGCCCGCGCGATCATCGCCGGCATGTCGGCGGCGATCTCGACGAAGCCCGGATCGCCCCAGTCGCGCACCACGTCGGTGACGGGGGTGGAGACGAGGGGCAGGCCAGCGGCGAGGAATTCGGGCGTCTTGGTCGGGCTGATGAAGCGCGTGTGCTCGTTCATCGCGAAGGGCATGAAGCCGAGATCCCAGCCCGCGAGGTAGGCCGGCAGCTCCGCGTACTTCTTCGGCCCCAGCCAATGGATGTTCGGTCGGCGCGGCAGGATGGCGGGGTCGATCTTCACCACCGGCCCGATCATCACGAACTGCCAGTCCGGCCGCGCCTCGGCGAGCGCGGCGACGAGGTCCACGTCCATCCGCTCGTCCACCACGCCGAAGAAGCCGAGGCGCGGGCGGCCGATCGGCGCCTGGTCCGCGGGGTCCTCCTGCGCGGCGCGGGCGCGCACGAAATGCGCCGCGTCGATCGAGGAGGGGAAGCAGAAGACGCGCGGATGCCGGCTCTGCTTGGCCTCGTAGAGGCTGCGCCCGCCGGTGAAGACCAGGTCCGCGCGGGCGAGCAGGTGGCGCTCCCGCTCCACCATCTCCGGCGGCGCGCCGCGGAAGGCGGAGAGCTCGTCCATGCAGTCATAGACCGTGACGTCGGGCGCGAGGTGACCGGCGAAGGCGAGCGCCATCGGCGTGTAGAACCAGGCGACGAGCGGGCGCCGCCGTCCTGGCTGCCCCTCCGCTGCCGGACCGGCGCCGTGCCTGGCCAGCAGCGCATCGAGCAGGCCACGCTGTGCCGCGGTCGCATCCCGCGCGTCGAGCCCGGGCGGCAGATGCGGCACCGCTACGGTGATACCGGGCTCGCGCCGCAGGAGCTCCAGCCGCGGGGCGGCGGTGTCGGGCGCGGCAATGATGGGTTCCTCGACGAACAGGACCTCGTAGGCGCGCGCGGCGCGGCTCATCAGGTGCTGCGGACGCTGGAAGACGAAGTCCCAGCGCAGATGCGACAGCACCAGCAACAGGGGCCGCTGTGCGGCGGCGGACGGAACGATACCCGGGCGGACGGACGCATGCGGAAGGGTCGCTCGCCCCTGTGGGGCCTCTCGGGACATGCTGAACGGTCTCCTGGCCCGATGCAGGGCGATTCGAAGGAGGGCAGGAACAGACGCAAGGCAGCGATCCCGCTGACGGCCGGACGGACGCGCGCACCCTCCCGGGCCGTGGCCGCAGCAACGGCCACACCGGCGACTGACCGGGCGCGCTATCCGACTCGTCGTTCGGGACACCCCGCAAACGCCCTGTCCGCGTTGCGGTTTCTTGCGGCGGGCGAGAATCTTCGCCGGACGCGCAACTATTGCGTTAGATCAACAATAGGCGGCTCGCGCACCCGGCCCGCGCGCCGGCGCCGCTGCCGGCCCCGTATTCAGCGCCCCGGCGGCGGCACCAGCACCTTGTCGGGATAGCCGCAGTGCGCCCGTGCCACGCAGCGCCAGCACTCCGGCATCCGCGCCTTGCAGACGTGCCGGCCGTGGAGGATCAGCCAGTGGTGCGCGTCCCGCAGCAGCTCCGGCGGGCAGCGCGCGACCAGGAGGTCCTCGACCTCGCGGGGCGTCCGGCCCGGGGCCAGGCCGGTGCGGTTGCCAAGGCGGAAGATGTGCGTGTCCACCGCCATGGTGTTCTCGCCGAAGGCGACGTTGAGCACGACATTGGCGGTCTTGCGCCCGACCCCGGGCAGCGCCTCGAGCGCCTCGCGCTCGCGCGGGACCTGGCCGCCATGGTGCTCGACCAGCAGGCGGGAGAGCGCGGCGACGTTGCGCGCCTTCGACTGCCAGAGGCCGATGCTGCGGATGTAGCGGGCGATCCCCTCCTCGCCGAGCGCGGCCATCGCCGCGGGGGTGGGCGCGGCGGCGAACAGCGCCGGGGTGACGCGGTTGACCGCCGCGTCGGTGGTCTGGGCGGAGAGCACCACCGCGACCAGCAGGGTGAAGGGATCCTTGTATTCGAGCTCGGTCCGCGGCGACGGGTTGGCGGCGGCGAGGGCGCGGATGAAGGCCTCTGCCTGGGCTGGCGGCATCAGTGGGGCGCGGCGTGGCGCGTCCGCCCGGCCGTGGCGCGCCGCCTTGGGCGCCGCCGGTGCCGTGGCGCGGGCGCCGCCGGTCGCCTTCCGGGCGCTGGCCGATCCGCCGGTGCCGCGAGGAGCTGCCGTGCGCGGTGCCTTGACCGAAGCCGAGGCCGGGGACGCTGCCGCGTGGGCCGGCTCGGCGCCGCGAGGCACCGTCTTATCCCCGGAGCGCCGGCGGGCGGCGGCAGGCAGGGTGCGGCGACCGGCGGCGGGACGGGGAGGGGACATCGGCGTTGCGTGATGGCAGGATGGGTGGCGAGGCACGAAGCCCTAGCTTATCTCGAATCCAGATGGCAGTCCCATCCACCCAGGCCGAACCCCTGCTGTTCGAGGCGGTGATCACGCCGGCGCGCAGCTTCGACCGCAATGCGCTGCGCGCCGTCGCATTGCTGCTCGCGTTGCCCGTCGCCGCCGCGACGGTGCTGTTCGCCATGCTCGGTGCCTGGCCGGTGACGGGCTTCATGGGAGCGGAGCTCGGCCTGGTGGTCGGCCTGCTGGCGTGGCACCGCCGCCGCAGCGCGCGCCAGATGGAGATCGTGCAGCTCGGCGCCGGGCGCCTGACGGTGACGCGCCACGACGGGCGCGGCCGGTGGGAGGAAGCGTCCCTCGATCCCTACTGGTCGCGGGTGACGCTGCGCGAACGGACCGGCACGGCCTGCGAGCTGTGGCTCACCGCGCCACGTAGCCCTGCGGTGGAGGTCGGGCGCTATCTCGGCGACGCCGAGCGGCGCGACCTGGCGGCGGCGCTGACCGCGGCGCTGCGGCGCTATCGTGAGCCGCGCTTCGACAATCCGCAGCTACGCGAGTGAGAGGGCGGAGCGGCGCCGAGGATCCGCCCTTCCTCGGCGGCGACGGGCTTGCCACGCTGCTGATCGCCTGTCTCGTCGCACTGGCCACGGCGGGAACGAGCCTCCTCGCGGCCTTCTGGCATGTGCTGCGCGTCGCCCGCGCCGCCGCGGCGGATGCGCCGCATGGCGCGCCGGGGCCGCGGCGCGTCATCGTGCTCGGCCTGAGGCTGCCGCGCGACGGCGTGCCCTGCACCGCCTTCCGTGCCCGGCTGGACCGCGCCGCCGCCCTCGCGGCGCGCGAGCCGGCGCTCGCCATCGTGCTGCTCGGCGGCGCCACGCGGCCGGGCGTGCCGACGGAGGCAGAGGCCGGGCGGCGCCACCTGATCGCGGCCGGGCTCGACGCGGGCCGGCTCGGCATCGAGGCGCGCTCGCGCCATACGCTGGAGAACCTGCGCAACTACCGCGCGGCCTGGGGCGCCGCCGCAGCGACCGCGCCGGACCTGCTGATCACCAGCCGCTACCACCTTGCGCGTGCGGTGATGATGGCGCGCGGCCTCGGCCTCGCCGTCACGCCCTGCGCGGCGGAGGAGCGCTTCCGCGCCACGCCCGCGCAGCTCGCGCGGCTCGCCGCCGAGGCGTTCCTCGTGCACTGGTACGTGGTCGGGCGCGGCTTCGCGCGGCTCATCAACCATCAGGGCATGCTGGCACGTATCGGGTAGCGCCCCGGTGCCGCTGTGCTACGAATTCGCCGAGCACGGCCGAAACCAGGGACACGCACGATGGCGCCCACCATGCTGACCGAGCCGGTACGCATCCCCGCCGCCTGGAAGGGCGCCGATCTGGAGCGCGATCGCTCCTGGATCCGTCACCTGACGCCGGCGGAGATCGCCGACCTCGACGCCGCCGTCGCGGCGGCGCGGGCGAGCGGTGCTGCCGGCAAACGCGTCCTGGCCCGCGAGGACTTCCCGCTCTCCGTGCTGGACAAGACGCTCGAGGCGGCGCTCGAGGAACTGACGGAGGGCCGCGGCATCGTCCTGCTGCGCGGCCTGCCGGTGGAGCGCTACGACGGCGACGACCTCCTCCTGCTCTGGCGCGGCATCGGCGCCTGGCTCGGCGAGGCGGTGTCGCAGAACGCCAAGGGCGAGATGGTGAGCTTCGTCACCGAGGGCGGCGCGGTGACCAAGAACGCGCGCGGGCGGCTGATCCCGCTGATCCCCGAGGGCGGCGTCGTCCCCTACCACGCCGACCCCAACCAGCGCGGCTACCGCACGCGGTCCGAGCTGCGGCCGCACAACGATTCCGCCGACCTGGTCGGCCTGCTCTGCGTGCATCCGGCGAAGTCCGGCGGGCTCTCGACCGTCGTCTCCTCCATGGCGATCTTCAACGAGATCGTGGAGAAGTATCCTCAGTACCTGGAGCCGCTGTTCACCGGCTACCACTACGACGTGCGCGGCGAGGGGGCGACGGGCTCGACCAGCGAAGTCACACGCCACAAGGTGCCGGTCTATAGCTGGTTCGCCGGTCGCCTCTCCTGCCGCTTCAACGTGCGCACCATCGAGACCGCGCAGATCAAGATGGGCAAGCCGCTTAGCGAGCTGGAGCTGGAGGCGGTGCGCTGCGTCGAGCGGCTGGCCATGAGCCCGGAATTGCGCTTCGACCTGACGCTTCAGCAGGGCGACATGCAGATCCTCAACAACCTCGTCACGCTGCATGCGCGCACCGACTACGAGGACTGGCCGGAGCCGGAGCGCAAGCGGATGCTGCTGCGCCTTTGGCTCAACCTGCGCGACGGTCCACCCCTCGCGCCGGAGTTCGCCGACCGCTACAACGTCGGCCCGCGCAGCGGCATCCGTCCGCAGGTTCCGATCTGAGCGGTTGGCGGGCGGACAACGCGCGGAGGCGCGCAGCGCCTCGACAGTTGCTGCAACGGCAAGCGGGACCGCCCGGTAGCTGATCGCCGGCGTGCATCCTGGAAGTGAGAGGGACAGATGGCAGGCCGGCTCGAAGGCAAGGTGGCGCTGATCACGGGTGGCGGCGCGGGCGGAATCGGCGGCGCGGCGGCGGTGCTGTTCGCGCGCGAGGGCGCGAAGGTGGTGATCGCGGAGCTCAAGCGCGACACCGGCGAGGCGAGCGAGGCCGCGGTGCGCGCGGCCGGCGGCGAGGCACTGTTCGTGCCGACCGACGTCACGAGCGAGGACAGCGTGCGCGAGGCGGTGCGCCAGGGCGTCGCGCGGTTCGGGGCGCTGCACGTGCTGTTCAACAGCGCGGGCGGCTCCATCCCGGCGGACAGCCTCGTCACCGACGTGGACCTTGCCGCGGTGTGGAACCACACCATGAACCTGGACCTGCTCGGCACCATCCATGCCTGCCGGCACGCGATCCCGGAGATCATCAAGGCGGGCGGCGGGTCGGTGGTGAACATGTCCTCCGGCGCGGCTCTGCGCGGGGCCAGCCCGTCGCACATATACACCGCTGCGAAGGGCGCGATCCTGTCGCTGACGCGTGCGATGGCCGGCGCCTATGCGCATCAGCGGGTGCGGGTGAACGCCATCTGCGCCGGGCGCATCCACAGCCAGCGCATCCTCTCGACCTTCGGCACCCCGGAGAATCCCGGGCCGGTGTTCGACCGCCAGGACCCTGCCGGCCGGGTGAAGGAATACCCGTTCTGGGTCGGCCAGCCGGAAGACATCGCCAACATCGCCCTGTTCCTGGCCTCGGAGGAATCCCGGATGATCACAGGCGCCGCCATCCCGGCCGAAGGCGGCCGGTCGGCCTACTGAGATGCGCCTCGCAGGAAAGGCCGCCGCGGTCACCGGCGGCGCGCAGGGCATCGGTCTCGCGACGGCGGAGCGGTTCCTCACGGAAGGCGCACGCGGCGTGGCGCTGTTCGACATCGACGCGGGCGCGCTGGCCGAGGCGGCGCGGCGGCTTCCGGCGGAGCGCGTCCTCACGCGCGTCCTCGACGTCTCGCAGCCGGAGGCGGTGACGGACGCCTTCGCCGCCGCCGAGGCCGCCTTCGGTGGGCTCGACATCCTGGTCAACAGCGCCGGCGTGTCCTTCCGCTCCGCCTTCCTCGACATGCCGGCGGAGAAATGGGCGCGGGTGATCGCGATCAACCTGACCGGCACCTTCCTCTGCGGCCAGGCGGCGGCGCGGATCATGGTGCGCGGCGGCAAGGGCGGGCGGATCATCAACATCGCCTCCACCTCCGGCCTGCGCGGCAGCACCGGGCGCACGGCCTACGGGGCCTCCAAGGGCGGCGTGGTGAACCTGACGCGGGCGATGGCGGTCGAGCTCGGCGAGCACGGCATCACCGTCAACGCCATCGCGCCGGGGCCGGTGCAGACCGGGATGGCGAACCACGACCCGGTGCAGCGTCAGGCCTTCTTCGACCGCATGGCAATCCGCCGCGTCGGCACGCCGGAGGAGGTCGCCGCGGCGGCAGCCTTCCTTGCCTCCGACGAGGCGGGCTTCATCACCGCCGAGATCCTGAGCGTGGACGGCGGCTTCAACGGGGCAGGGATGATCATGGACATGGCGCAGATGGCACCTTCGGCGAGGCCGCTGCCGTGACGCGCGTCGCACCCTCGCGCCGCGCCCTCCTGTCGGCGCTGGCGTCCTCGGCGGCGCTGGCGCTGCCCGCCGTCGCGCAGCAGCGATCGTCGGAGGCGGCCTCCTGGCCGTCGCGCCCGGTCCGCCTGGTGGTTCCCTTCCCGGCGGGCGGCGGCACCGACATCCACGCGCGGATCGTCGCGCGCAAGCTCTCGGAGAAATTCGGCCAGCCCTTCGTCGTGGACAACAGGTCCGGCGCCAACGGCCGCATCGGCTACGACCAGGTCGCGAAGGCGGCGCCGGACGGCCACACGCTGGTGATGGGCACCGGCGGCCTGACCATCCTGCCGAGCCTCTATTCGGACCTCACCTTCGACCCGATGGCGGACCTGCTGCCGATCTCGACGGTGGTGCGCATCCAGAACGTGATGATCCTGCACCCCTCGATCCCGGCGACCACGCTTGCCGAGTTCATCGCCCATGCCCGCGCGCATCCGGGGCGGATCGACTACGCCACGACGGGGCCCGGCAATCCGCCGCATCTCGCCTCCGCCCTGCTGATCTCGATGACCGGGATCGAGATGAACCACGTGCCCTTCGTCGGCGACACCCCGGCGCTGACCAACCTGATCGGCGGGCATGTGCAGATGTTCATCTCGCCGATGGCGGGCGCGATGCCGCATATCCGCGACGGCCGGGTCCGCCCGATCGCCGTCTCCGCCCGCCGCCGCGCCGTGGCGCTGCCGGAGATCCCGACCTTCGAGGAGGCGGGCCTGCCGGGCTACGACGTCGCCTCCTGGTTCGGCGTGCTCGGCCCCGCGCGCCTGCCGCGGGCGATCGCGGAGCGGCTGAACGCCGCGCTGGTCGAGATCGTCGCCATGCCCGACGTGCGCGCCGACTTCATCGCCGCCGGCTCCGACCCCGCGAGCTGCACGATCGAGGAGTTCCAGGCGCTGATGCGCGAGAATTACACGAATTTCGCGCGCATCATCGAGACCTCGGGCGCGCGGCGGCAGGACTGACCCGGCGATGCGCTACGGCAAGGGCGAGGCGCGGGAATGGGCGCGCGCGACGCTGCGCGGCTACATGACAATTCTGTACACGCCCTTCGCGCCGGACGGCACGATCGACGAGGCAGGGCTGCGCCACAACGTGGACCGCACCCTCGCCCTGCCGGGGGTGGGCGGCCTCTCGGTCAACTCGCTGCACCAGGAATTCTTCACCCTGACCGACGCCGAGCGGCGGCGCCTGGTGGAAGTCGTGCTCGACCAGGTCGCCGGGCGGGCGCCGGTGGTGGTCGGCTGCTCCGACCCCTCGCCGGTGAGGGTGGTCGAGTTCGCCCGCCAGGCCACGGCGATGGGGGCCGACCTGGTGATGGTCTGGCCGCCCTATTACGGCCCTCGCAACCCGGCCGGCGTGCGCGCCTTCTACGAGTACGTCGCCGAGCGGATCGAGATCGGCTTCCTCGCCTACAGCACCACGCTCGCCGAGCTCGGGTACTACCTCACGCCGGATCAGGTCGCGGCGCTGCTGCCGCTGCGCAACCTCTGCGGCGTGCAGGACTCGACGCTGAACTTTGCCAGCTACGCGGCGATGATGGAGCGCGTCGGGGCCGAGATCGCGGTCTCCACCTCGCTTGAGGAGTACTTCCTGTTCGGCCGGCTCGCCTTTCCGGAGCGCGCGCCGGACTTCCTGATCGGCTCCTCGCGCCCGGTGCTCTGCCAGGATGCGGCGCATCCGCATTGTGGCCGGTTCATCGCCGCGGCGCTCGCCGGCGATTACGTGGAGGCGGCCCGGCATGTCCGCGTGATCGCCGGCATCGCCGAGAAGATCCAGAGTCGCTTCTTCGCCCGCGGCTTCCACCATGTGGGGCTGTTCAAGGCGATCGCGGGGCTGCTCGGGATGCAGACCGGCGCCGGCGCGCGGCCGCCGATCGTGCCGCCCGACCCGGCGGAATTGCGCGAGTGCGCCGCCGTGCTGGTCGAGGCTGGCCTGCTCGACCGGATGCCGGAGACCTAGGCGGCGCGCGGCCGGCGGCCCGGCCTTCGACGCGGCGACCTCGCGCCGGCCCGTATGCGCCACGAGGCCGCCGCGGTGCTCACGGCCGACGCCTGGGTGCGCCGGGTCGCCGGTGAGGTCGGCGTCTCCCGGAGCGTGGCATCGCGAGCGGCCGGTCAGACCCGCCCGGCGCCCCTCGGCCGGTGGCCCCTCGCGGAGCGGGGCGGCTGCGGCGAAACGCTTGCCGGTGTCGCCTAACGGCGCTTCCCTCTGGCAGGAGAGGAAACGGCCAGGAGGCTCGCGCCGCGATGACTCCGATCCCGGGCATGATGATGGATCGGCCGCTGCTGGTGTCCGCGCTCATCGAGCACGCGGAGCGGTTCCACGGATCGGTGCCGGTCGTCGCGCGCGATCACGACGGCGCCCTGTTCCGCTACACCTACGCCGAGGCCGCCCGCCGCGCGAAGCGGCTCGCCAAGGCACTGCTGCGCCTCGGCGTGCGGCCCGGCGAGCGGGTGGCGACCATGGCCTGGAACGGCCATCGCCATTTCGAGCTCTACTACGGCATCTCCGGCATCGGCGCGGTGATGCACACGATCAATCCGCGGCTGTTCGAGGACCAAGTCGCCTACATTGCGAACCATGCGCAGGACAGGCTGCTGTTCGTGGACCTCTCGCTGCTGCCGCTCGCCGAGGCGCTGCGCGAGCGGCTGACGACCATCCACACCTACGTCGCCCTGGCGCCGCGCGCGGCTCTGCCGGCCGGCACGACGCTCCCCGGACTGCTCAGCTACGAGGAACTGCTGGAGGCGGAGGACGACGACTTCGCCTGGCCGCAATTCGACGAGCGCAGCGCCTGCGCGCTCTGCTACACCTCGGGCACGACCGGCCGCCCGCGCGGCGCGCTCTACAGCCACCGCTCGACGGTCCTGCACACGATGAACTGCTGCGCCGTGGACGGCCACGGCGTCTCCGGCGAGGACTGCGTTCTGCCGGCGGTGCAGATGTACCACGGCAATGCCTGGGGCATTCCCTATTCGGCGACCGCGGCGGGCGCCAAGCTGGTCCTCGCCGGGCGACAGCTCGACGGGGAGACGCTGTTCCGGCTGCTCGAGGAGGAGCGGGTGACCTTCTCGCTCGGCGTGCCGACGGTCTGGCTGGATCTGCTGGCCTACACCGCGCCGCGCGGCCTGCGGCTGACGACGCTGCGGCGGGTGGTGAGCGGCGGGTCGGCCGTGCCGCAATCGCTCGTCGAGGCCTTCCGGCGCGAGCACGGCGTGCGGATGATCCAGGCCTGGGGCATGACGGAGATGAATCCCCTCGGCGCGACCGCCGCGCTGCGCCACAAGCACCTCGGCGCGCCGGAGGCGGAGCGCGACGCGGTCAACCAGGCCCAGGGCCGCCCGCCCTTCCTGGTGGACATGCGGATCGTGGGGCCGGAGGGCGAGATCCTGCCACATGACGGCCGCGCCGTCGGCGAGCTGCATGTGCGCGGCCCCTGGGTGATCAGCGGCTATTTCGACGATCCGGCGGCGACCGCGGCGGCGATCACCGCGGACGGGTGGCTCGCCACCGGCGATGTCTGCTCGATCGACCCGGACGGCTACCTCCGCATCGTGGACCGCGCCAAGGACATGATCAAATCGGGCGGCGAGTGGATCAGCTCGATCGCGCTCGAGAACGCCGCCGCCGCCCATCCGGACGTCGCCGAAGCGGCCGCCGTCGCCGTGCCGCACCCGAGATGGGGCGAGCGCCCGATCCTGCTCGTCGTCGCGCGCGACGGGCGTGCGGTGGATGTGGCGTCGCTGCTGGAATTCCTGGGTGCGCGGGTGGCGCGCTGGTGGCTGCCCGACAAGGTCCTCGTCGTGAGCGAACTGCCTCGCACGGCGACGGGAAAGGTGAGCAAGGCGACGCTTCGCGATCGCTACCGCGACCATCGCTTGCCGGGCCGCTAGGCCGCGATCGCCCCGGCTGGCAACACCCAGGGCGTGAATCGCTGCCTCAGAACAGGCCGGCACCTTGTCGGCTTGACCGTGGTCACGCCGACAGGGGGCTAAGGCGCGGGGCTGCCCTGCCGCAGGCGCATTCCCTGCGCCGCGACCTCGATGGCGGCGGCTCTGCGCGCGGCGGTCACCCTCTGGTGCGGCCGCGATGTTCACCGGCAGGTCGGCCGCTCCGCGCCGCCACGCCGCGCATCAGCGCAAACTGAACGCCGCGTGCCGAACGCCCGCCACACGAGGTGCCCCACCGGCCTGCGCGGCCTGGATCATCCGCGCACGCTGGTCACGCCACCCCGCCGCGCCCGTCTCCGGCCATCAGTTCCGCCAGTGTCATGGATGGGCCGCGGCTGATCAGCCGGTTGATCTGGCCCTGGGCGAAGCCGACCAGCATCGGCCGCCGCGCGCCCGGCAGCAGCGCGATGTCGTAGAGCTCGCGCACCACCCCGCCGAGCCGCAGCCAGTGCAGCACGCGGCCTGCCGCAAGGTCCACCAGCACCACGGCGCATTGCGGCTCCGTCCCCTCGGCGCGCAGCCGGTCGTCGAGGGGCAGCCCGCTGAACGCCTGGTTTTGCCGCGGCAGCGACAGGCCGACCAGCGCGAAGCCCCGGTGCAGCGCGAGGCCGCGCGCGAAGCCCGGCAGGAAGGCGAGGGGGTGGAACCGCGCCTCCGCGGGCTCGACCAGCCCAAGCTCCCCCGTGCCGGCGTTCAGCACGTAGAGACGGCCCTCGTGCAGCCGGGGCGAGTGCGGCATCGTCAGCCCGCGGCAGATCACCGCGTTCGCGGCGATGTCCAGCACGACGCCGTTGCCCACGCGCCGCTCGCCGCGCCAGCCGCCGGCGACGTCGCTCTCGGCCGCAGCGGTCGCGTAGCGGGGGCGCCCCGCCTCGTCGAGCGCGAGGCCGTTCAGGTGGCAGCGATCCTCCGGCGTGAGGGCCGAGACGAAGGGCGGATGCCAGACCGGGCGGAAGCCGCTCGCCTCGTCCACGGCGGCGAGGCAGGAGAAGCGCGTGTTGATGAAGATCGGGCGCCCGGTGGGGGCCACCCCGACGTCGTGGGCGAAGACGTCGCCCGTGTACCAGGTCGCCCGGGGCACATAGACGGCGTCGTGGCCCTCGAAGGCGTGGCCGCGCGGGACGACGTTGGTGAAGCGGTAGATCGCGTTGCGCCCCGCGAGCACGAGCCCGTTCGGGCCGGCGGGGGCCACGCCGAGGCAGCGGTCGAAGGTCCGCTCCGCGACGTTCAGCCGCCCCGCATCCTCGGCACCGATGAGGAAGACCTTGCCGATCTGGTAGGTGGTGACGGCGAGCGTGACGTCATGCTCGACCAGCCAGGCGGCGAAGCCCGGCGATGCCTCGATCGAATAGGGCGGCGCGCTGTCGCCATCGGCCTGGATGCGAAGGCCGGGAGCGGCGGGGGCGGCGGTGGTCTGGTTCACGCGGGGCTCCCTGTCGGCCTTCGGGCTCGGCGTAAAGAGGTTCCGATGTGAGCCATTCCCGATGCCGCGGGGTGAGTCCAGAGGGCTTCTGACTGGTTGCCCGCCCGTGCCCAGCACTCGCCCGCCGGCGCCGCCGCGATGGCGACCCGTGGGACGCGGTGTTCATCCGGGCGGGCGGTTTCGGACGTGTCGTCCGGCCCCGTCGCGCCGGACATCGCCAGCTGCACCGTGCCCGCTCCTGTCAGCGCGCTCCGACCGCCGGGCCGGCGCGATCGGCCCCGTGGGACGAGCCCGGCGTCTCGCCGTATTGCCGATCATCACATTTTTTGGAACGTTCCGACATCTTGCCAAATACCTAGCGTGGAACGATGGTGCGCAGAGGGCGGGGGGATCCGGATGGTCCGTAGCGAGTGGCGACGCAGGGGGCTTGCAGGCGTATTCGCTGCGGAACCGAAGCCATTCTGCCAGGCCACGAGCGGTACCCCTGACCGGCAATCACACCCCGGCTTCGCGCCCATCCGGCTGATCCGGCCGGGCGGCCTGCCCCCAGCGGCATCCATCCGGTGGTCATTGGTCGCCGCTGCCCTTGCCTCGGCTGTCGCGTTCACCCAGGCGCGCGCGCAGCCGGCGCCGGTGACGCCGCTGCCGCGTCCGCCGCCGTCGCAGGAAGGGATCATCGAGCGCCTGGCGCCGGTCCCGCCCCCGCAGCTCGCGCCGCCCCTGCAGCCGCCCCCGGAGGAGCGCGCGACCGGCCCCGGCGAGGCCCGCACGGTCCATGTCGCGCGCGTCGTGCT
>ERZ777003.2516-NODE-2516-length-20977-cov-6.736975_pt1 | contig 20977 bp, 26 predicted proteins | sample MGYA00374956_ERZ777003 | MGnify/ENA primary metagenome ERZ777003 (study PRJEB29302, sample SAMN06268252) | bioreactor metagenome | isolation source: Joint BioEnergy Institute, California, USA | place: USA:Joint BioEnergy Institute, California, USA | collected... | reverse complement strand
AGATCGCCGTGCTCGACGAGACCGACTCGGGCCTCGACATCGACGCGCTGCGGATCGTCGCCGAGGGCGTCAACAAGTTCGCGGGCCCGGACATGGGCGTCCTCATCATCACCCACTACCAGCGGATCCTGCACCTGGTGCAGCCCGACGTGGTCCACATCATGTTCGACGGCAGGATCGTCAAGGAAGGCGGGCCGGAGCTCGTGGGCGAGCTCGAGAAGAAGGGCTACGGCTGGATCCGCGAAGAGGTGGAAGCGGGCGTCTCCTCATGATCACGACTGGCTCCAAGGGGTCGGGCCGCCCTTGACGACCACGGCCGGCACCGGGCTCGACGTCGAGCGCGTGCGGGCCTCATTCCCCGCGCTCGAACGCGAGGTCGGGGGCAAGCCGGTCGCGTACCTCGACTCGGGCGCGAGCTCCCAGCGGGTGCTCGCCTCGATCCAGGCGGTCGACCGCTACGAGCGCCGCCACCACTCGAACGTCCACCGCGGCGCGCACACGCTCTCCGCGGAGGCCACGGCCGCGTACGAGGGCGCCCGCGCGACGGTCGCCGATCACATCGGTGCGGCCGACCGCCGCGAGGTGATCTTCGTGCGCAACGCCACCGAGGCGATCAACCTCGTCGCCCGCGCCTGGGGCGACGCGAACGTCGGAGCCGGCGACCGCATCGTGCTCACCGAGATGGAGCACCACTCGAACATCGTCCCGTGGCAGCAGCTCGCCGAGCGCGTCGGCGCCGAGATCGATTGGGTCCCGGTGACCGACGACGGCCTGCTCGACATGGCCGCCTACGCGGAACTCCTCGAGCGCGAGCCGAAGCTGGTCGCGGTCGCCCACGTCTCGAACGTCCTCGGCACGCGCAACGACATCGCCGAGATCACCCGGCTCGCCCATGCGGCGGGCGCGCTCGTGCTCGTGGACGGCGCCCAGGGCGCGCCGAAGCTGGCGGTCGACGTCGGCGAGCTTGGCGTCGACTTCTACGCCTTCACCGGCCACAAGATCTACGCGCCGACCGGCATCGGGGTGCTCTGGGCCAGGCTCGACCTGCTGCGCGAGATGCCGCCGTTCCTCGGCGGCGGCTCGATGATCCGCAAGGTCACGAAGGCGGGGACGACCTACGCCGACCCGCCGGCGCGGTTCGAGGCAGGCACCCCGGCGATCTCGCAGGCGATCGGTCTTGCCGCCGCGCTGCGCTGGATCGACGGCATCGGGATGGAGGCGGTGACCGCGCACGAGCGCGAGATGGCCGCCTACGCGCTCGAGCGCCTCGGCGCGGTCGAGGGCCTGCGCATCATCGGCCCGCCCGCCTCGCCGGAGCGCCTGGGGCCCGTCTCCTTCGAGCTCGAGGGCGTCCACGCCCACGACGTCTCGGAGATCCTCGACCGCCACGGCGTCGCCGTGCGCGCCGGCCACCACTGCGCCCAGCCGCTGATGGACCGCTACGGGATCACCGCCACGGCCCGGGCCAGCTTCGGCGTCTACACCATCCCCGAGGAGATCGACCGGCTGGTCGAGGGCCTCGAGGACGCGCGGGCTATCTTCAGTGCGTAGCCACCAACCAGCCCATCGGCCGCCGAGCCGTAACGGCGCAGCAGGGGCGTAGCCCGCCATGGACGACCTCTACCGGGAGAACATCCTCGATCACTACAAGCGGCCCCGGAACTTCGGGCGCCCGGAGGTCTTCGACCTCGAGTTCGAGGACAACAACCCGTTCTGCGGCGACGAGCAGCACGTCTACATCACGCTCGACCGCGAGGGGAAGGTCGACGATGTCTCGTTCGAGGGCAAGGGCTGCGCGATCTCGACCGCGGCGATGTCGATGCTCACCGAGGAGCTCGTCGGCAAGACGCGCGAGGAGCTGCTTCGCCTCGACAAGGACTTCGTCCTCGACCTGCTCGGGATCGACATCTCGGCGACGCGGATGAAGTGCGCGCTGCTCGGCCTGAAGGTCGTGAAGTCCGCCGCCCTCGGCAATGCCGCCGATTGGGAGGACGAGGGCGCCGAGGGCAACCCCGAACTCGAGCGCGACGCGATCTGAGCCGCGTCCCTTCCCGACGGACTCTGCTTATATCGGCGCCCGCATGAACCGGAGACTGGTGGGACTGGCGCTCGTCGTGGCGCTTTTCGTTTGTGGGATGGCGCCGGGAGCATCGGCGAAGCCGCCGCGCGGCTTCTACGGCGTCACGCCGCAGACCGACCTGACGAAGAAGGACTTCAAGCTGATGGGCCGCGCCAAGGTCGGCACGCTCCGCGTGAACATGTCGTGGGGCGACCTCGACTTCCCGCCGCTCACCGAGGCCGACTACTACGTCGAGGGCCCGTACCGGTGGTGGGTGTTCGACCCGATCGTCCGCCGCGCCGCCAAGCAGGGGATCCGCGTCCTCCCCACCGTCTACGGCACGCCCCACTGGGTGGGCGTCTTCGAGGGTTGCCCGACCGCCTGCTACAAGCTCGGGCCGACCTCGATCGCCGGCTACATCGCCTTCGCCCAGTTCATGAAGGCCGCCGCCGAGCGCTACGGCACCAACGGCTCATTCTGGCGCGAGAACCCGCGGCTGAAGAAGATGCCGATCCGCGTGTGGCAGATCTGGAACGAGCAGAACTCGAGCGACTTCTGGAAGCCCGCGCCGAACCCCGACCACTACGCGAACCTGGTGATCGCCGGCGGCAACGCCGTCCACAAGGCGGACCCGCGCGCCAAGGTGATCCTCGGCGGCATGATCGGCGAGCCCGGCCAGGCCGGCAAGAAGACCGTCTCGGGCTGGGACTTCCTCCACTCGCTGTACGCGAACCCCGAAGCGCGCCAGGCTTTCGACGGCATCGCCGTCCATCCCTACGCCGCGAGCCTCCGTTCGATCAAGCGGACGATCTGGCGCTGGCGCGAGGAGCTCCGCAAGGCGGGCGCGCCCAAGGACCCGATCTGGGTGACCGAGATCGGCTGGGCCTCGGGCGGCGGCGACCATCCCCTCAACCGGGGGCCGCGCGGCCAGGCGGAGCTGATCACCGAGGCGTTCAAGTGGTTCACGCAGAAGCGCAAGGCGCTGCGGATCAAGAACGTCGACTACTACGCCTGGCGCGACGCGCCCCCAAAATCGGTCCATTGCCTGTGGTGCAAGAAGTCGGGCCTGCTCAAGTGGCGCAACCACGGCAAGAAGCCCGCCTGGAAGGCCTTCACGCGCTTCACCAAGCGCTGAGCGCCGCGCCCTGAGCGGCCGTCCGGGGCGACGCGGGTGGTCGCTAAAATCCGACTCGGAGACTAGGAATAAGTGACCACCGGCACGAGCTCACCTTTGACCATCGACGTTTGCAAGCTCAGCGAGCTGCCCCAGGGCGAGATGCGCCTGGTCGAGGCGGACGGACGCAAGATCGGCGTCTTCCACTGCGACGACGGCGAGATCCGCGCAATCGAGGATCGGTGCTCGCACGACGACGGGCCGCTCGCCGAGGGAACGTTCGATTCGGCCTCGTGTACCGTGGAATGTCCGCGTCACGGCTCCCTGTTCGACCTGCGGACCGGAAAGCCGCGCACCCTGCCCGCGTATCGCCCCGTCGAGACCTTCACGGTCCGCATCGAGGGCGACGACATCAAGCTGGAGCTCTGATTCATCGATGACCACGCCCCCTGATCTGGCTACCCCCTCGGGCAAGCAGCTGACCGAGGACGAAGCGGCGCTGAAGGAGATCGGCTCCGACTACAAGGAGCGCTTCGGCTTCCACGACGCCGAGAACTACCTCTACAAGGCGCCGAAGGGGCTGAACCGCGAGATCGTCGAGGCGATCTCCGAGTACAAGAGCGAGCCCGAGTGGATGCGCGAGTTCCGCCTGAAGGCCTACGAGCACTTCGAGTCGCGCCCGACCCCCATGTGGGGCGGCGACCTGAGCAAGGTCGACTTCGACGACATCCACTACTTCGTCCGCGCCTCCGAGAAGGCGAGCCGCTCCTGGGACGAGGTCCCCGAGGACATCAAGCGGACCTTTGACCGCCTGGGCATCCCCGAGGCCGAGCGCAAGTTCCTCGCCGGCGTCGGCGCCCAGTACGAGAGCGAGGTCGTCTACCACCAGGTCCGCGAGGACCTCGAGAAGCAGGGCGTGATCTTCCTCGACATGGACTCGGGCCTACGCGAACACGAGGACATCGTGCGCGAGCACTGGGCGACCGTGATCCCACCGAACGACAACAAGCTCGCCGCGCTCAACTCGGCCGTGTGGTCGGGCGGCTCGTTCGTCTACGTGCCCAAGGGCGTCAAGGTGGAGATGCCGCTCCAGGCCTACTTCCGGATCAACACGGAGAACATGGGCCAGTTCGAGCGGACGCTGATCATCGCCGAGGAGGGCTCGGACGTCCACTACATCGAGGGCTGCACCGCGCCGGTCTACTCGACCGACTCGCTGCACTCCGCGGTCGTCGAGATCATCGTCAAGCCCGGCGCGCGCGTCCGCTACACGACCGTCCAGAACTGGTCGCAGAACGTGTTCAACCTCGTCACGAAGCGGGCGATCGCCTACGAGGACGCGACGATGGAATGGGTCGACTGCAACCTCGGCTCGAAGCTCACGATGAAGTACCCGTCGATCTACCTGCTCGGCGAGCGGGCGCACGGGGAGATCCTCTCGATCGCCTTCGCCGGCGCCGGCCAGCACCAGGACGCCGGCGGCAAGATCATCCACGCCGCGCCGAAGACGACTTCCTCGGTCTTCTCCAAGTCGATCTCGAAGGACGGCGGCCGCGCCACCTACCGCGGCCTGCTCGAGGTCGCCGAGGGCGCGACCGAGACCAAGTCCAAGGTGGTCTGCGATGCGCTGCTGCTCGACGAGGACTCGCGGTCGGACACCTACCCGACGATCCGCATCGACGAGTCCGACGCGAACGTCGGCCACGAGGCCTCGGTCTCCAAGGTCGGCGAGGACCAGCTCTTCTACCTCCAGGCCCACGGCCTGGACGAGGAGGAGGCCTCGAAGATGATCGTCAACGGGTTCATCGAGCCGATCACGAAGGAGCTCCCGATGGAGTACGCGGTCGAGATGAACCGCCTGATCGAGCTGCAAATGGAGGGTTCCATTGGCTGACGCCGCGGCGGCGGCGCCTCAGCTTCAGGAGCCGGACTGGCTGAGCGAGGGGCGCGACCGGGCCAAGCAGCGGGCCGGAGAGCTCGAACTGCCCACGCAGAAGGCGAAGGGCTGGGAGTTCACCGACCTTTCCGGCCTCGACTTCGACGCCTACACCGAGGGCGTCGCCTCGATCGAGGGCCTCGTCACGAGCGACGGCGACGGGCCGGTGGTGCTGCCGCTCGCCGAGGCGGCCTCCACGCACGCCGAGATCGTGCGCGAGCGGCTCGGGACGATCGTCCCCGCAAACGACATCTTCACCGCCCGCAACGAGTCCCGTTGGCGCGACGGCGTCCTCGTCCACGTGCCGCGCAACGCCCGGCTCGAGGAGCCCCTGCGCCTTACGGTCTCCGGCGCCGCCGGCGAGGAGATCGAGTGGCGCGTGCTCGTCGTGCTCGAGGAGGGCGCCGAGGCGGAGATCTGGGAGCGCTACGCGTCCGAGGGCGGCGGCCTCTTCAACGGGGTGGTCGAGCTCGTCGTCGGCGACGGCGCCACGCTGAAGTACGTGTGCGAGCAGGACCTCTCGAGCGAGGGCTGGGTGTTCGCCACGCAGCGCGCCGAGCTCGGCCGCGACGCGAACCTCGAGTGGGTCGCCCTGGGCTTCGGCTCCGCCCGCGGCAAGGTGCGGATGGAGACCAAGCTCGCGGGCCGTGGCTCGAACGCGAAGGTCACCGGCGCCTACGTCGGCGACGGCACCCAGCACCTCGACTACGACACGACCCAGGAGCACGCCGCCGAGGACACGACCTCCGACCTGGCGTTCCGCGGCGTCCTCGGCGAGCGGTCGACCGCCGTCTGGCGCGGGATGATCCGGGTCGACCCGGGCGCCCAGCGCACCGACGCCTTCCAGGAGAGCCGCAACCTGCTGCTCACCTCCGACGCGCACGCCGACGCGATCCCCGGCCTCGAGATCGAGGCGGACGACGTCCGCTGCACGCACGCGGCCGCGGTCGCCCAGGTGGATCCGGACCAGCTCTACTACCTGCGCTCCCACGGCCTCGGCGACGACGAGGCCAAGCGCCTGGTGGTCGAGGGCTTCCTGCAGGAGCTCGTCGAGCGCGCCGACGAGGGCCCGATCCGCGAGGCGCTCGCGAGCGAGCTCGAGAAGCGCCTCGGCGAGGTGCTCGCGGCTGCCTAGCGGCCCCCGCCCCGCCTACCGGGCGGCCCTTACGAAGAGCACCACCGCGAGCGCGGTGATCACGGCGAAGTTCGCGACGCACCACTGGCAGATCGCGTCGATCACGAACAGCTCGAGGTACGTGAGGTAGGCGCTGAACCCGGCGCCGACGAGGCCGAGGAAGGCGCCGGCGAGGCGCCCGTTGCTCCCGCGGATGGCAAACGAGGCGGCGATCGCCAGATAGCCGAGCAGGCCGATCACGGCCACCGGGACCCCTGCGAGCTCGGCGTACTCGGAGTTCTGCACCCGCTCGCACCCTCCCCCGCCGCCCACGCAGACGGGGCTGAGCTCTGCGTAGTGGACCCAGGTGAGGTATCCCGCGATGCCGATGCCCAGGACCGTCAGGGCGCCGGCGGCGAGCGCCAGGGTGCGGTCGCTCATCCGTTCGCGGCGGCGAGCGCGTCCTCGATCGGCCCCTCGAACGCCCCGAAATCGAGCGAGTCGACCGCCAGGGGCTCGAGCTCGCCGCCCGTCGGCCCGAGCAGGAACGACGGGGTCGAGTCGATGCCGGCGTCCTCGGCGCGCCTCGCAGCCTGCTCGAGGGCGCGCGTCACGGACCCCTCCTCACGGTCGGCGAGCACCCGGTCCACGTCGAGGCCCTCGATCCGCTCGAGCAGGCGGGTGATGAACTCGTCGTCCGCGTAACCCGAGTTCTCCGGGCCCTGGTTCTCGTAGAAGAGGTCGACGAAGTCCCACAGGCGCCCCTGTTCCCCGGCGGCCACGGCGACCCGGGCCGCCCTGACGGAGTCGGGGCCGATGAAGGTGAGCGGCTCGAACTCGATCCGCAGGTCACCCGCCCGCACGTACTCGTCGACGATGCCGGCGAGCGCGCCGCCGGTCGCGAACTCGGCGCAGAACGGGCACTGGAGATCCGCGAACTCGACCATGGTCAGGGGAGCATCGGGGTCCCCGAGGGCGTTGCCGCGCTGCTCGATGCCGGCGAGCGAAAGCCCGCCGGCGCCCGAGCCACCGCCGCCGTCGTCGTCGCCGCCGCTCTGGCTGATCACGATCAGCGCGACGACGATGATGAGCGCGAAGCCCGCGATCGCGAGCAGCTGGTTGCGACGCGCCGGATTCATGCGGTCTGGATCGTACGTCGGGAGATCACGCGAAGAGCCCCTCTCCGATGAAGCCGCCCTCCTCGACCCCGGGTGGGATCGCGAAGACGGCGCTCGATGTGTGCTTGATGTACTCGTTGAGCGCGTCGCGGCCGAGGTTGCGCTGGATCGCCGCGAACTGCTCCGGGTCGCGCTGGAAGCTGATGAAGAAGAGGCCGGCGTCGAGCTGGGCCGTGACCTCGTCGAAGCCGTCGGTGAACGAGTAGCCGCGCCGAAGGATCCGGGTCTTCGTTTCCTCGGGCGAGGCGAGCCGGATGTGGGCGTTGTCCGGGATCACGGGATCGCCTCCCTCGCGGGCGCCGAGGTCCGGGGTGTCGAACTCGTCGCTGCCGCCCAGCGGCGCCCCCGAGTACTTGGCGCGGCCGATCGTGAGCTCCTGGTCCACCAGCGTCGCGCGGTCCCAGACCTCGATCAGCATGCGGATGCGGCGGGCGACGAGGTAGGTGCCCCCGCGCAGCCAGTCCGGCCCTTCGGCCCCGACCCAGACGAACTCCTCGAGCGCCTCCTCGTCCTCGGCACGGATGTTGTTGGTCCCGTCCTTGAACCCCATCAGGTTGCGCGGCGTGTCCTGCGCGCGGGTCGTGGTCGAGGTGCGGCCGAAGCCAAGCTGCGACCAGCGCATGACCACGCGCCCGCGGCCGATCCTGGCCAGGTTTCGGACGGCGTGGAAGGCTACCTGGGGATCGTCCGAGCAGGCCTGCACGCACAGGTCGCCGCCCGAGCGGGCCGGGTCGATCGCCTCGGCCGGCAGCGGGCCGAGCTGCTTCAACGCCCTGGGACGCTTGCCCTCGAGCCCGAAGCGGGGCTTGCCGTCACGCTCGAACAGCGTCGGCCCGAAGCCGAAGGTGACGGTGAGCCTGGAAGGGAGATGCCCGAAGGCCTCGCCGGTGTCGTCCGGCGGCAGGAGCTGCTCCTCGTTTCGCTCGCCGACCGGCTCGCCCGCGGTCATCCGCGCGGCGGCCTCGGTCCACTCGATCAGGAGCTCGCGCAGCTCCTCGCGGTCCTCGGTGGTGACGTCGAACCCGGCGAAGTGAAGGCGATCCTGTGCCTCGGTGACGATGCCCGCCTGGCGCTTGCCCCAGAACGGGACGGTGCCGGTGCCGTCCGTGGCCGACGCTTCCTCGCGCCCGAGCACGAAGCCGCCGGCGCCGAGCCCAAGCCCGGCGCCGGCGATCCCGGCTCCCTTCAGCAGGCCGCGCCTCGTGAGCCGGCCCCACCGTCCGCTGTCCGAGGTCGCAATCACCCCACCAGCGCCGGCACCCGCGAGAGCGGCTCCGCGAGCGCGTCGATGCGCTGCGAGAGGCCCGCGGTGTCGTCCTTCGAGAGCTTGTCGTAGAGGACGAACCCGTCGCCCTTGCGGTACTCGTCGAGCGCCGCATACATCTCCTCGAACTGGCTGCGGATCTCGTCCGCGAGCTCGGGATCGGCCTCGCGCACCGCGGGCTCGAGCGCCTCGAACCCGGCCTCGGCGCCCTCGACGTTCGCCTCGAAGTCCCAGAGGTCGGTGTGCGAGTAGCGCTCCTCCTCGCCCGTGATCTTGGACGCGGAGACCTCGCCGAGGAGGTCGACGGAGCCCTGCGCGACCTCCTCCGGATCGAAGTCGGCCTTGACGGCGACGTCCTCGAGGTTGACGACGTCTTCGATGAGCTCCTCGGTGATCGGCTTGAGGCCCTTCGTCGACTCGTCTACCCAGAGCGCCTTCTCGATCCGGTGATAGCCGCCCCAATCCTCCGGCGGGATATCGCCCTCGCGCCCGTCGATGTCCGGGTCGAGGTCGCCGAAGGCGGCGGCAACGGGCTCGATGCGCTCAAACGACTGGCGCACGACGGGGTAGAGCCTCTTCGCCCGCTCGATGTCGCCGGCCTCCACGGCGGCGACGAACTTGCGCGTGCCCTTCACGAGCTCGGCCGCGTTGCTCTCGACGTACTCGTCGTACTCCGCGACCGCCGCGTCCAGCTTCGCCTCGTCGATCTCGGCGGACGCGGTCGTTGATGTGGCGGGCGCCTCGCCGGAATCGTCGTCGTCATCGCCGCAACCGGCGATGAGGAGCGCGGTGAGGAGCGCGAGGACGGCGAGGATGCCGCCGCGGGCGTTGGTCGTTTTCAAGCTCAGAACCTCCAACGGGTGTGTGGAATTAGGTTGGCCTAATTAGGCTAGCCTAATTCCGACCTATGAGGTCGGCTTCCCCTCCGGAGGTCGCGAGGAGCCCGGGCCGCGGACTCTGCCCGGGCCCTCGCGCCCCGAACGGGCCTAGCCGCGCCGCGTGCGGGCCAGCGCCGCGCCGCCCGTGAGCAGGCCCAGGCCGCCGACCACGAGACCGGCGATCGCGAGCCCGTCCGAGCCGGAGTCGGGGTCGTCCGCCTTCGCCTCCGTTTCGGCCTCTGCGGGCTCGGCGTCGCCGCCGTGGCCGCCACCCTCGGCGTCGGTCAGCACGAGCGCGGGAGCCGGCTCCTCGAGGTCGTCCGGGGACTGCCCCTCCGCCGGGATCTGGATCCAGCGCGTCTTGCCCTGCTCGCACTCCTGGATCGCCGGGAAGTAGATCGTCTCCCCCGGCTGCGCGGGCAGCCTCAGCGAGGCGCCGAACAGTTGCAGGCGCCCGTCGGGCAGCGGCTCGTCCTTCGCCGTCCAGATGAGCTCGCTCGGGCCCTCGGTGATCGTCTCGCCGTGGAGCTCGAACTCCTCCTTCGGCCCCGTCTTCGTCGTCACCTCCCAACCGGGAACGATCTGGGGCGTCGCGCTCGGCACGTTCTCCGGGATCTGGATCCGCAGGCGGGTCGTCGGCGACTCGTCGCAGCCGTGTCCGACGCTGAACTGAACGTACTGGTAGTCGTCCGCGGGCGCCTCTCCGGGCGCGATCGTTACGTGCGCGGCGGCCGACGCCGGCACGGCAGCCGCGGCCGCCAGGACCGCGAGCATGACCTTGGTCTTCACTGAGAGTCTCCTTTGTCTTCGGTGGTTGCTTTCCGGCCGCTTACGGGGCCGGCACCGGAGGCCCGCGGCTCGCGAGCGCCGTGGCGAGGAGCTCGCCGGAGCGCCGGCGCGTGCGCGGCTCCCAGCGGGGGCGTGGGATCCGCGCGAGCGTGCGCCGGGGATAACGCCGCCTGCGCAGCCGCTCGAGCACGCGCTCGCCGGGATAGCGCCCGCCGAGCAGCGTCAGGATGAGCGCCGCGAACGGCGCGAGGGCGATCAGCCACGAGGTGAGGCTCACCGGATCGGCACCTCCACGATCGCGCTGTGCTGCTCGAACTCGGAGACCCGCGCGTCGAACGCGAGCTCCCAATCACCCTTGATGCCGAGCTCGGCCCGGCGGATCACCCAGTGGCCGGGACCGCTCACCTGCACCCGCTGGGCGATCGGGCCGATGTCCTCGGCCGGGAGCGAGGCCTTGACGCGCAGGCGGCGGACCTCGCGGTACTGCGCTCCGGACTGCGAGTCGAAGAGGTAGACGTGGATCTCGTTCGTCCCGGCGGCGGCGGGATCCACCGTGACCTCGAGCTGGGCCTCGCCGATCGTGGTCGAGGCGGAGAACGGGCCCTCCTGTGCCGCTGCCGGCGACAGCGCGGTGAGCACGGCGGTCGCGACCAGGACGCCTGCAACGAGCGCGACCTCGACCCGCAGGATCCGCGCGAGCGCGCGCCCGGGGCCACCCGGGGGCGAACCCGAGTCCGCGAGCCGCGCGAGCTGGGGACGCAGGCGGTTGCGGTTGTAGGCGCCGAGGCCGATGAGCGCGGCAAGCAGCGCCGCCTTGGCGAGGATCGCCCGGCCGTACCCGGTCTCCACCAGGTCGGCCCAGGCATCGAGCTGGAGGATCGACTGAACGACCCCGGTCGCCAGCAGGACCGCGACCGCCGCCAGCGCCAGGGCCGAGAAGCGCCAGATCACCGTGGCGAGCAGCGGGGTCTTGTCATCGTCATCCAGCGCGCGCGTGGCGGCCGGCACCGCGGTCACCAACAGCGCGAGGCCTCCCGCCCACACGGCGAAGGCGAGCACGTGCAGAAAGCCTGCGGCGAGCGCCAGCACCCTCGGGTCACTGGCGCCGGGATGGCCGCCGAGCCCCGGAGCGAGCGCGAGGTAACCGGCGGCGAGCCCGAGCGCAAGCACCGCAATCGGGTTGCGCGGCAGCGGGTCGCGGACGGCGACACCGGTCGCGCCGAGCTCTACCGGCCGCACCAGCGCGTAGCGCAGTCCGAGCCGCGGCGCGAGCAGCAGGGCGCCGAGGACGACGAGCGCTGCCAGCCGCAGGCCCCAGGCGGTTCCGAAGTCGGTTCGCAGCACGGCCTCGATGACCGACGGGCGCACGCCCTCGCTGAGCCCTCCGCCGGTGGCGATCCCGCCCTGGATCACGATCCCCGCGGCCGTCGCAAGGAGCCCCACTCCGACGGCCAGGGCGAGGATGCGGCGAAGCCGGCCCGCGAACGCGGAGGCCGCGGCATCCCACGCCCCCCGCGCCCGCCCCCGGGCAGCGAGCGCCGGCACCCAGACCCAGAGCAGGAAGGCGAGCCCGCCGAGCAGCGCGGCAGTGGCGAGGTAGGCCGCAAGCCGGGCACCGGCGAGCGCCACGTCGAGACCGGTGCCGGAGTCCTCTTCCTCGAGCAGCTCGGCGACGCCGACCGCCGCGGCGCCCTCGGGGTCGCCGACCGTGAACGTGAAGCCGCCCGAGACCGGATGCGAGTCGGCCGAGATGACGCGGTAGGTGACGGTGTAGACGCCGTCCTCCAGGTCGGGCGCCACGCCGATCCCGACCCCCTCCTCCTTCCCATCGGGGCGGAACAGCTCGCCGTCGTCGAGCCTCTCGCCCTCCCGGTCATAGACGCGCACCGACCCGAACCCGGCCTCCACCGGCTCGTTGAAGCGCAGCGTGATCGCACCTGGGGAGCTCTCGAGCGCCGCGCCCCTCGTCGGCGAGCTCCCCTCGAGCACGGCGTGCGCGCCGGCACTCGCCGGGAACGCGAGGAGCGCGGCACACGCCGCGAGTGTCGCGCGAAGCTTCACCACGCCTCGGGCTTCGCCCTGTCCGCGGGGTCGCGGCGGTTGCGCTTGCGGATCCGCCAGACGGCCAGGCCGATGCTTGCGATTACGGCCGCGCCCAGCGCGCCGGCGAGCACGGGCGAGACGCCGCCGTCGTCGACGGGATCCCAGAACAGGGTCCCCGTGATCTCCGCCTTCTCGCCGTCGAGCTCGACCGGGACGCGCCAATCGAAGACCTTGGTCACTTCCGACTCGTCCTTGACCGCCGGCGGCAGCGTCTTCGACATGTAGTGGACGCGGTGGTCGTGCCACGCGTAGCGCCCGTGCTCGGCGACCGGCTCCCAGCGCGGCGCCGCGTTCGCGTCGGCCTCCGGCGGCACCTCGATCTCCCCGTAGCGGTCCTCGTTCAGGTAGCCGCTGGGCGAGCGCCGGTTGACCTCGACGGTCCCGTCAGCGCGGAAGCGGACATACGGCTCGTCCTCGTACCCGTAGACCAGCAGCTCGCGACCACGCTCGACCGTGACCTCGACCGAGTCGTCGTAGTTGAGCATGCGGGCCGACACGCCCTGCGGGGGCGGGTCGATATCGGACCTGTAGTTCGGGTTGCCCTCGTGCGCGAGGGCCGGCGGCGCCGACACAGCGATCGTGAGTGCGAGCGCGGTGACAGCGAGCGCCGAGATGCCCGGAAGCGGGCAGCGCGTCATCGATTCCTCCTTCGGTCGGCGCGGTCATCGCGCGCCGCCGACCCCCCCGAGGCGGTCGCCGGCGCGCTAGCTGGCGGCCGGCGCGGGCGGACCGCGCTCGGCGAGTGCAAACGCGAGGAGCTGGCCGCCGCGCGGACCGAAGGTGTCGACGCGGAAGCGAGACGGCGCCGCCTGCTTCGCCCGGCGAGCGCGCGCCCGGCGCCGCTCGATCAGCGCCTCGAGGCGGTCCGCGCCGAGATACCGGCCCGCGAACAGCGGCAGGAAGGCGAAGAGGGCGGGCAGCGCAGCGAGCGCGCCGGCGGCCAGCACGACGGCGCCACCGACCGCAATCGCGAGCGCGATCGCAACGAGAACTCGAACCGCAGGCTTTCGCTCGCCGCCCGTCATCGGCGCAGACCATACCTGAGTCGGCTGGTCAACTAACCCGGGTGGTGGTGGTCAGCCCGTAATCTGCCGCCCGCCGTGTCCCGCCTCCTGCCACTGCTCGCGATTGCCCTCCTCGCCGGCTGCGGCGGCGACAACGCCGGGTTCACCGCCGAGCAGTTCGTCGCCGCGGTGAACGAACGCGGCGCGGCGCTCGTGCTCGGGCCCGAGCTGCGTTCATCCCGCGAGGACGCCGAGGTCTACGGGATCGAGGTGGGCCCGCCCGGCGGCACCGGCGAGACCCACGGCGGCGGGTCGATCGTCGTGATGAGCAGCGATGACGCGGGGTTCGCGGAGTACGAGCGCTGCGAGAAGGCTGCCTCGCTCCTGTGCTTCCGCGCGGACAACGTCGTCCTCCTGCTCGAAGGAGACATTCCGGACGAGCAGCTCGCGGCGCTCACCCGCGCCCTGCAAGCGCTCGCCGAGGACACGGCCGGCTAGCTCCGGGTCTCGGGCTCGCCCTCGCCGCGCTCCTCCGCGGCACGGCGGCGGCGGTCGCGGATCATCGTGACCGCGATCGATGCCAACACGATCATCACCGGCACGGCATAGAGCACGTAGACGAGCCAGTGGCCTGCGTGGGCGACGGGGAGCATCGAACCAGTATCGCGAAGGGAGACGCCAGTCTCAGCGGGGCGCCGGGCGGGCGAGCAACAGCACGATGAACACCGTCACCGGCACGAGGACGATCGAGGCTCCGGCGGCGAGATCCAGATGCCAGGAGACGAGCAGGCCGATCGGCGCGCTGACGGCGGCGATGCCGGCCGACAGGGCCATCATCGCCGGCAGGCGCCGGGTCACGAGCGCCGCCGCCGCCGGGGGCCCGAGGAGCATCCCGAGCACGAGGAGCGCCCCGACCACGCGGAAGCCGATCACGACGGCGAGCGTGATCACGACGAGCATCACGAGCTGGAGCAGGTCGACGCGAAGGCCGAGGGCGGCTGCGCGCTGGCGATCGAAGCTGAGCAGCAGAAACGGGCGGTAGAGCACGCCCACGAGCGCGAGCACGGCGACGGTGAGGATCGCCGTGGCGAGCACGTCGCCCGAGCCGACGCCGAGCACGTCGCCGAAGAGGAACGCGGTGAGGTCGACCGTGTAGCCGTCGGTGCGCGAGATCAAGACGACGCCGAGGGCGAGCATGAAGACGAACACGACCGCCGCGGCGGTCTCCTCGCGCAGGCGGCTGCGGCGCAGGATCACGCTCGTCGCGGCGGCGGTGACCAACCCCGCCACCAACGCGCCGATCGCGATCGCGACCTGGTCGGGCTCCGCCGCGGAGCCGGCGCCGCCGGCGGTGACCATGAACGCGATCGCCACGCCGGGCAGGACGCCGTGCGCGAGGCTGTCCGCCATCAGCGCCATGCCGCGCAGGACGACGTAGCAGCCGACGACGCCGCACAGGACCCCGACGAGCGCGGCGGCGAGCGCCCCGTGGCGCACGAACTCGGCCTGGAACGGATCGATCAGGAAGTCCACGGCCTACCCAGCCCCGTGGTGGTGGTGCGCGACATCGACGACCAGGTCGCCGACTCGGACGACGTGCCCCGCAAACGTCTCCGCGAGGACGCCCTCGATGCAGGTGTCCCCCGGCGGGCCGAACGCGACGAGCCGCCGGTTGAGGCAGAGCACGAGATCGAAGTCGCGCGCGGCACTCTCGAGGTCGTGGGTGGCGACGACGATCGTGCGGCCCTCGTCGCGCCAGCCCCGCAGGAGCCCCCGCAGCGCCTCGTGCGTCGGGCGGTCGACGCCGGTGAACGGCTCGTCGAGGAGCATCAGCTCCGCCTCCTGCGCCGCGGCCTGGGCCAGCAGCACGCGCTGGCGCTGGCCTCCGGAAAGATCGCCGAAGCGCTTGTCCGCGAGGTCGTCGACCCCGAGCGCGCGCATGCTGGATTCGACGAGCTCGTGGTCGCGCGCGCTGAAGCGCCCGACCCAGCCGACCTCGCGGTAACGGCCCATGCGCACGACGTCCATCGCGGTCACGGGAAAGGCCGGCTCGACATCGAGGCGCTGGGGGACGAACGCGACCCCGTCGACGCCCAGCTCCACCGAGCCCGAGCGCGGCTCGACGAGCCCGATGGCCGCGCGGAAGAGCGTGCTCTTGCCCGCGCCGTTCGGTCCGAGCAGCGCCACGCTCACCCCGCGGGGGATCTCAACGGTGACGCCGTCGAGCGCCCGGTCCCCGTTGAAGGCGACGGTGAGATCCCGGGTTCTGAGGGCGAAGGCGTCGGTCACTTGCTCGGTGCGCAACGCCCGCACTCGCCGTGGATGAGGACGTCGTGTCCCGAGACCCTGTGGCCCAGCCTGTCCGCCAACCGCCCGATTGCGCGCTCGAGGCCCTCGTCCTCGAACGGGCTGATGCGCCCGCACTTGTCGCAGACGACGTGGTGGTGATGCTCGCCGCCGGGCACGATCGCCTCGAACCGGGTGCCGCCCTCGCCGACCTCGACCCGCTGGACGAGGCCGATCCGGTCGAGGGTCTCGAGCGCCCTGTAGACGCTCGCGATCCCGATCCTGCTGCCGCCCTTTCGCAACGCGTCCGCGATCTGCTGGGCCGTGACGCAGCAATCCTCGCGTGCGAGCTGGTCCACGACCGCCTGGCGCGCTCCCCCGCGCCGCAGCCCGGCCTCGCCCAGCGCGTTCAGGGCGAGCTCGCGCCACTCGTTGTTGAGGCCGCCTGTCACGCCGTGGAGGATAGCTCGCACATGAGAATGATTATCATTCGCGCGGTGCAGATGAGAATCGTTTTCATCTCGGCGCTCGCCTGCGCCCTTCTCCTCGGCGCGTGCGGAGACGAGGACGAGGACGACGCCGATCTCCACGTCGTGGCGACGACCGGCATCGTCGCCGAGATCGCGCGCAACATCGCGGGCCCCGGGGTCGAGATCGAGCAGCTCGTGCCCGACGGAGCGAGCCCGCACGACTTCCAGCTCAGCGCGAAGGATCGCCAGAAGCTCGCCGAGGCCGACCTGGTGCTGGCGAACGGCGCGAACCTCGAGGCCGGGATCCCCCTCGACGAGGCCGAGGGACCGGTGTGGGAGCTCGCCGCGAACGCGGGCGAGCTCCTGCCCTTCGGGGACGGCGGCGCCGACCCCCACGTGTGGATGGACCCCGCCCGCGTCGCCGACGCGATGCCCTCGCTGGCCGACGCGTTCGCACACGTGGACGCCGCGGGAGCAAGCGGCTACCGCAGCCGAGCCCGGGATTACGCGGCGGACCTGCGCACCCGCGACCGCGAGTTCGACGACCGGCTCGGGCGCGTTCCCCCCGGCGCCCGCAAGCTCGTCACCTCGCACGACGCGCTGGGCTACTTCGCGGACCGTTACGGCTTCGAGGTCGTGGCGACCGCGTTCCCCGCCTCGGGGGCCGAGGCGGAGCCGAGCGCGGGGTCGCTCGACGACGTTGTGAAGGCGATCGAGGAGAGCGGCGTGCCCGCGGTCTTCGCGGCCGCAGAGGACGACCCCGAGGTCCTCCGGCAACTCGCCGCGCAGGCGGGCGTCGAGGTCGTCGACGAGCTGCTGATCGAGTCGGTCGGCGACAGCGGCGGCTACCAGGAGATGCTGAGCCGCGACGTCGACCTCATCGCCGGCGCGCTGGCCCCCTAGCCCGCGCCTACTGGTTCGCGTCCGAGAGCAGGACCAGGCCCAGCGTCGTGAACGTGATCATCAGGGCCAGCATCCAGTACTGCGAGCGCGTGGCGAGACGCGTGTCGCCGTAGATGCGCAGCGCCCGGTCGTGGCCGAGCGCGAGCGCGATCGCGTGGCCGACGGCCAGCGAGCCGACCTGGACGTACCAGATCGCGTTGGCGCTCAAGACGGAGTAGTCGATCCCGCTGTCCGCGGTCCCGAAGAAGTTCGAGCCGTCGCCGAGCGGGTCGGAGAGCAGGAACGTGAACTGCGCCTGCTCGAGGAAGACGAAGAGGCTGAAGTAGTGCGCGATGAGGTAGGCGAGCGCGATCGGGATGAACGCGTGCGCGAAGAGGTCCGCGAGCTTCGCGGTCGTGAACGAGCGGCGGTGGTCGTCGAGGTCCGAGCGCACGAGGTGCATGCCGTAGATGCCGCCGTAGAAGACCGCGGCAACGAACCCGACCACGATCAGGAAGAACAGCGTGTTGGTGACGCGGAACGCGTCGATCGGGCTGAGCCCGATGTCCGTGAACCACCCGTGCACGGTCTCGATCGCGCCGGAGAGCGTCCCCTCGGAGGCCCCGTCGAAGGTCGTGGCGCCGATCGTCAGCAGGACGAGCGCGATCGACCCGGGCATCGAGACCCAGCGCGTCGCCCCGCTCAGCACGCGGCGGACGCCCAGCTTGCCGTCGCGGACCTCGAGCGGCGCCAGGCTGGCGAACATCCCGAAGTAGACGGAGAACGTCTCGCCGCGCTCGATCCACTTCTCCGTGCCGAAGAGCGCCATCGCGACGAACGTGTAGGCGCTGTAGACGAGGGTTGCCACCGCGACGGTGTGTGGCGTCAACCCGACCGTCTGAAAGCCGCCGGCCCCCCAGACCAGCTCGAGCCAGACGAAGGCGAAGAGGCCGACGACCGCGGGCCAGCGCCCCAGGCGCTCCGGGTAGGCGAACGGCGCGGGCGCCGACTGCCCCGCGACGAGCCGGAAGACGCCGCCGGTGGCGCGGCCGATCGCGCGCCACGGGTTGAGCGGCTTGAAGACGTCACCGAAGAGGACGCTGAGCAGGACCAGGCCGAGCCAGAACGTGACGAAAACGAACGTCAGGGCGAAGTTGCGGTCCGGCGCCTCGGTGCCGTTCAGCCCGGACCAGATCGTCACCCCGAGCAGGAAGACCGAAAGCAGCGCACACAGGGTCTCCGTGACCGGGTTCACGAGCAGCCGCGAGATCGACGACCGCACGGGGCGCCAGCGGTCCTCCTGGAAGACCGTGCGGTCCCAGCCGATGGCGAGGCCGACGAACGAGATGATCAGCACGAGCGCGACGCCGTAGATGAAAACCCAGGTCTCGAGCGGCAGGTCCGCCGGACCGGCGAGCGCATGGCCGAGTACCTCGAATGCCCGAAGCGACATGGAACGGCTGGATCTCTACGGGTTGACCCGGATCTCCGCGATCGGCACGACCCGATCCTCGAGCTCGGCCTCGAAGATCCCCTCGATCGTCGCGGGCACGGAGAACTTGACTCGCTCGCCCGGGGCGACGTCCTTCATCACGTCGTAGACGTGCAGGTGAACGTGGTCCGCGACGTCGGACTCGACGTAGAACTCGATCTTGTCCCCCTTGCGGAACTCGAGCTCCGCCACGCCGCCCACCGGCTGACCGCCCTTGATCTTGATCGTGGGGATCTTCGGCTTCGGCGGCTTCTGGGGCCTCTCGGGCTTCTCCCGCCCGCCGCCCGAGCCCTCATCCGTGCCCGCGGCCTCATCCGTCGTCGTTACCACGGTGGTCGTCCCGGAGCCGCCGTCGTCGGAGTCGTCGCTCCCCTGCAGGAGGACGAACAGGACTACGGCCGCGACGACCGCGGCGATGCCGACTAGCGCTCGGGTGGCGTTGCTCACGCCGGGCGATTCTAGGCAGCCGGTCCCCTCTAGCGGTCCGCGGGCTGCTCGCTACGCGTGCTCTCGTCGATCGAAGGCGCGTCGACGGTGTCCTCGCTGAAGGCGAAGACGAAGATCGCGATGATCGCGAGCCCGAGGGCTATTCCGATGGCGATGCCGATGAGCCGGTCTGACCGGCTCATCGTCAAACCCCGTCGAGCAGGCGCCAGTTCGCGCGGTAGGCGGATTCCGCCGCCGCGACGACCGCGTCCTCGTCGACCTCGCCGAGCCCCTCGATCACCTCACGAACCTCGGCGGCGTGCTCGACGTCGCGCGACTCGTGCACGGAGAAGTACGCCGTGCCGGCGCCCTCCTCGTAGCCGTACGGGCCGAGCAGGCCCTCGAGCTTCGTGCGCGAGATCTCCGGCTGGCTCGACTCGATCGCATACAGGCGCGCCAGGATCTCCTCCGGCTTGCCGTCGGCGGTCCAATCGGCGATGCACGCGGCGGTCTCGGGGGTCGGAGCGGCCTCGGTGTCACCGCCGCTCGCGGCGACGAAGCCGTCCCAGAGGCGGACGTGGCCGAGCTCCTCCGCCGCGTGGCGGCGCAGGTCCTCGCGCTCGGGCAGGGCGTCGGCAGCCGCGGTGGTCATCGTCGCGATCGCCTCCACCGCGTGGCGGTACTGACCGGAATAGAACGCGAGCTCCTCGGCGCTCAGCTCGCCCTTCGTCCAACGCACGTAGAAGGGGTGACGCAGTACGTCCCAGCGCTCGCGGCTCCGCTCGATCCGCTGCCAGATGCTCTCGTTCAAGTTCCGAACTCCTCTCCGATCTCTGTGACCCCCCGATGGGGAAGATGAGCATAACGCCCGCCCCGACGTACGATGGCGCGTCCATGCGACCCGAGCGCCAAGACATCGCCGCACCGGAGTTCCCCGGCAGGCTCCGCTGGCTGAACGTGACCCGCAAGCCGGCGATGTCCGAGCTGACCGCGGCGGGCCCGGTGCTCGTGCACTTCTTCGACTTCGCCCAGCTCAACAGCGTGCGCGCCCTGCCGTACGCGCGCGCCTGGCACGAGCGCTACAGCGACTCCGGCCTGACCGTGATCGGCGTCCACTCGCCGCGCTTTCCGTTCACCGCGCGCCGCGAGGCCCTCGGGCCCGCGCTCGAGGAGCTCGGGATCGAGCACCCGATCGCCGACGACTCCGCGTACCACGTGTGGCACGACTACGGATGCCAAGGGTGGCCGTCGCTGTTCCTGTGGGGCCAGGGCGGCGCGCTGCGCTGGTACCACTTCGGCGAGGGCGAGTACGTCGCCACGGAGGAGGCGATCCAGCAGGAGATCCGCGAGGCGGAGCCGCTGGCGGACCTGCCCGCCCCGCTCGAGCCGCTGCGCCCCTCCGACGTGCCGGGCACGATGGTCGCGCAGCCGACCGCCGAGGTGTTCCCGGGCGGCGACGCCTCGCAGCCGTGGCGCGCCGGCGGCGCCGACGATGCGATCGAGCTCGAGTGGGCCGCGGCGGGAGCCCACGCCGCGGTGGACGGCCAGGGCAGGTTGAGCGCGACCATCGACGGCGAGGAGAGGGAGCTCGAGATCACCGGCCCGGGCCTCGTCGACTTGCTCGTGGGCGAGCGCCACGGCAACCACCGCATGCGGATCACCGCCGATTCCGGGGTCGAGATCTTCGCGATCAGCTTCTCGGCGGGTCCGCCGTAGGCGTCTCGATCTGCAGGAGCTCGGGCCGGTCGTGATCCACCTGGATCGTCGTGTGATCGAGCCCGAAGCGCTCATGGAGCAGGCGCTCCAGCTCGCGGCGCTTCTCGTGGCAGTCGTCGTCGGGTCCGACCAGCACGTGCGCGGCGAGCGCCGGGAACCCCGAGGTGATCGTCCACACGTGTAGGTCGTGGACCTGGACGACCCCCGGAGTCGCCGCCATCGCCTGGCCCAACTCCTCGACGTCGATCCCGCGTGGCGAGGCCTCG
>ERZ777003.2515-NODE-2515-length-20978-cov-12.549778_pt1 | contig 20978 bp, 16 predicted proteins | sample MGYA00374956_ERZ777003 | MGnify/ENA primary metagenome ERZ777003 (study PRJEB29302, sample SAMN06268252) | bioreactor metagenome | isolation source: Joint BioEnergy Institute, California, USA | place: USA:Joint BioEnergy Institute, California, USA | collected... | reverse complement strand
CTGCTGACCCTACCGGTCGTAGATGAGGACGGGAAACTGGCGGGAGTCATCACGGCTGACGACATCATCTCGGTGCTGAGGCAGAAGTAGAGTTTGATGCTGAAACGGGCCCGGTATCACATCGCAGTCTTTTTCTCGGTCATCGGTCCAGGATTCATTACCGCAGTCGTCGATAACGACGCCGGCGGAATTTTTACCTATTCTCAGGCAGGCGCCCGCTGGGGGTATCTTCCCCTATGGACCCTGCTGCCGATCACTCTTCTGCTGATTGTCACCCAGGAAATGTGCTCCCGCATGGGAGCCGTGACCGGCAAAGGCCTCTCCGATCTGATTCGCGAAGAGTTCGGCCTGCGAACGACCTTCTTCATGATGATTACGCTCCTTGTGGCGAACTTCACGAATGTGATGGCGAACTTCGCCGGGATCGCCAGCTCCCTCGAATTGTTCCACGTCAGCCGCTACATTTCAGTCCCTCTGGCAGCCGTCGCCGTCTGGCTTCTGATTGTGAAGGGCACGTACGAACGCGTGGAGAAGGTTTTTCTCTTCGCCACTTCCCTTTATGTCTGCTACGTCATCTCCGGGTTCCTGGTAAAGCCGGATTGGAAAGAGGCAGCGATTTACAGCGTTCGACCGGTACTGCTGTTCGATCCGGACTACATCACGATGCTCATCGCCATGGTCGGTACGTCCGTCGCACCCTGGATGCAGTTCTATCTGCAGGCTGCCGTCGTTGAGAAGGGCGTCACAGCGAAGGAGTACGTGGAGTCGAGGATCGAAGTGATCGTGGGCTGCATTGTGATGAGCGTTATTGCATTTTTCATCATCGTTGCGTGTGCGGGCGCCATCGGCGCCGTCGCGCCGCGTGATATTGAGAATGCAGCCGACGCCGCTCTTGCCCTGAAGCCGTTTGGCGAGTACGCCTTCCTGCTGTTTGCCGCCGGGCTGTTCAATGCGTCGATTTTCGCCGCTACGATTCTGCCTCTCTCCACGGCTTACACGGTCTGCGAAGGGCTGGGCTTCGAAAGCGGTGTGAACAGGCGTTTCCGCGAAGCACCAATCTTCTACTGGCTGTTTACGCTGCTCATTGTGTTCGGAGCTGGCGTAGTACTGCTTCCGGAGTTTCCCCTCATTCAGATGATCCTCCTGTCTCAGGTAATTAACGGAGTGCTGCTGCCGGTCGTTCTGATCTTTATGGTGCTGCTCGTTAATAAGAAAAACCTGATGAAGGAGTGGATAAATTCTCGAGGCTACAACGTCATCACCTGGATTTCGGTGGCTCTCATCATCGGTCTGACTCTTGCGCTGGTGGCCATTTCGATCCGGGACATGGTCCGGTGACTGACGCGGATTGAGCGCCCAAACAGGGACTCCCGCAGCCGGTGATGCCGAACAGCTCCAAGATGCCGCGATCATAGCGCCGGTGGCAGCGTACCGGTTCAGCCTTAAGGCGGCAGGAGCTCCCTCTCATCCCCGAGTTAAAACCTGCTCTCATTCAGCGCGAACAGAGCCGAGCATACACAACGATGAAAATGCGGCACGGGTTCAGCTTTTCTTCGCTATGTAAACGCTTGCATCGGTTCTTAAAATCTGTAACTATTTTGCAGCAGCAATACCTAAAACAGTATTTTGTACGGGTGTGGCAGGCGTCGAATCAATAACTTGCGTTGGCAATCGGATTGCAGCGCCGACACTCGATCTTCCAGCCGTTCACGGCAGCGAACAGGTCGAGGCGCAACACGTCATAGGGCCTTATTTGAGTTATGGGAGCAACACAAATGCACCTTCGTAAGCTCGTCACCAGCGTGCTTCTCGTATTAGGTTTGTTGAGTCTGGGAATCGCGGCCTTCGGGCAGATTACCGGCGAAGTGAGAGGAGTGGTTGTTGATTCATCGGGCGCCAGCGTAGGGAACGCCAAAGTCTCCTTGAAGAGCGTGGAAACGGGCGAAGTTCGAGAACAAACCACTGACCCACAAGGTAGGTTCGCCTTCAGTCTGCTCAAGATTGGCAAGTACGAAATACGGGTGGAGGCATCAGGATTCAGGACGGGCATTACGCAGGCCGACGTCCTGACGGGAGAAATTGCGAGCGTCCGGCTGACTCTTGAGGTCGGCCAGGTGACGGAAGTGGTTAATGTCACCGATGCCGTCAGTCTCATCGATACGGAAAATGCTCAGATTCAACGGTCGATTGAGGGCAGCAATGTTCTCGATATTCCCGTGAATCGGAACCCGGACCTGTTTGCTACCACTGCGCCTGGCGTTGCTCCCGTATCACCAAACCACCCGTTCCTGGGTAGCGGAAGCTTTAACTCAAACGGCGGTCGTGGGCGCGGGAACAATATTACGGTCGACGGTATCACCGCCACAGACGTCTCCGTAACCGGTACAGGCGGTCCGTTGGGGCCTCTGAACTTCAATGCCATCCGCGAAGTGAAGGTAATCACGAACAACTTCAGCGCCGAATACGGCCGAAACTCCAGCGCCCAAGTGCTTTACATCACGAAGGGCGGCACCAACCAGCTCCGGGGTGATTTCTTTAATTATTTCCAGAATGACAAGCTAAACGCGCGCCCGTTCTTTGACACGACTGGTAAGCCGAATGTCGTCCGCCAGAACAACTGGGGATTCGTGCTGGGCGGACCGGTCTATCTGCCGAATCTCTACGATGGGCGCAATCGTGCCTTCTGGCTGGTTACCTATGAAGGCCTGAAGGCGCGAGGCGCGAGCAAGCCGCGGATCGCAAGTGTGCCGACCGCCGAGATGCTCGCCCAGGTCACCAACCCAGCCTCTAAGGCAATCCTGGACATGTACAAACTGCCTGCTGCGGCGACGGTTTCGGGTGGCGTCGGCCAAGTGCCACAGAGCGCTCCGTCGACGGCTGACACCTATCAGTTCTCCGTGAGGGGCGACTTCAATTTGTCTTCTAACGACACCCTCTGGGCCCGCTATTCTCAGTTCCGTTCCACGCAGGAGTCCGAAGGGAACACGTTCATCGGCACCAACCTTGCCGGGTTTGGCGCTGGTTCAACGAATTTCCCCCGCCAGGCGACGCTCGCGGAAGCCCATACCTTTTCGCCGACGATGGTGAATGAGTTCCGGTTCGGCTTTGGCCGTAGCGAACCGGCATTTCCTATCCAGGGGGACGTGCTCGGGCCTCGGATTATCTTCGCTGACGGTTCGATTGATTCTTTCGGGCCTTGGGAGGGGTTGCCGCAGGGACGGTCCCAGAACACGTACCAGTTCACGAACAATTTCTCCTGGACGAGGGGTGCACACAACCTGAAGATGGGCTTTGAGTATTACTACCTGCATGCCGACAGCTTCTTTGATGCCCTTGTCCGTCCGGTCTTGACCTTTACTAGCTGGGAGGCTTTCGCTCAGGGCCGCCCGGCCCTCTATCAGCAGCGTTTCGGGAACTCGGTCCGCGCAAACCGGGTTCATAACCAGTTCGCTTTCTTCCAGGATGACTGGAAGGTTTCCCGCAGCCTGACGCTGAATCTCGGCGTCCGTGTGGAGCGTGCGCAGGGACCGACTGAGAAGGAGGGCCGTCTGTCGAACCTCAACTTGGATTGCAAGGATCCGGTTGGCGGGGGCGGAACCGGGCGGTGGGGATGCTTCCAACTGGGCGGCGCCTCTTTCGGGACCAATGTGAACTGGGCGCCGCGAGTGGGCTTCGCCTGGACTCCCTTTGGGGATCAGAAGACCGTGATTCGAGGAGGATACGGAATTGCCTACGACTTCATCTACATGAATCCGATCACCAACCAGCGATTCCTTCCGCCGCTGATGCCAACCGTCGCTGCTTCCGGTGCCACCCTTGTAGGTAACAACAGCCTGGAACGAATTCTTGCCGGAACGTCGGACCTTCAGGCGCAGGGGCAAGCTGCTGTCGGTCAATTCAGCCCAACGCAGCTCAACTTCGGCAATGTCACCCCTGCGATCGACCTGGGCCTCCGCAACCCCCAGGTTCATCAGTGGAATCTGGGTCTGCAACGGGACTTGAAAGGATTTGTTCTCAAGGCAAGCTACGTAGGCACCAAGGGGAACTACCTGCAGCGGTCGCGCCCGATCAATCTGCCGGCCGATCCTCGTCTGGCTCCGGCAACCAGCCTCGCGGATGAGGCGGCGCGCTTGAATGACTTCCGGGCCGGCGTAACGGCAATGAGCGGTAACGCCGCCCGATTTAGCAACCGGATTGATCCCCGCTTCAACGAAATCACTCTCGTCGATAGCTCTGCAAACTCCAACTATCATTCCTTCCAGTTTGAGGCGCAGAGGCGAATCGGGAGCGAGTTCTTAATGCTTGCCGCATACACCTGGGGCAAGTCGATCGATGATAGCTCGGACGCATTAAGTGTTCTGGTCGGAGACAGCGCAGTGCAGCAGAATCCGAATTATCTTCGTGGCGACCGTGCGCCGTCCCAGTTCGACCTCCGGCACCGCCTGGTTGTCACTCACGTCTGGGAACCCAGATGGGGTGCCGGGGCTTCGGGCTTCAAGAGGCATCTGTTGCACGGCTGGGGCTTTGCGGGCATCACCTCCTTCCAGAGCGGCTTCCCCGTAACGCTGTTGGCCGGCCCCCGGCTCGGAATCAGTTTGATCTCGTTGGTTGGCACGACCGCGCCTGTTCGCCCGAATATCAGCGGCCCGATCGATTTCAATCCTCGTCCGGCGAACTCCGCTGGCGCTCCAGCGGGTCTCAACAATGATCCCGTGCAGCCGATCTCTGATTACGCTGCCAGTCTGGGGCTTTCCCAGCCGCTGTTGGGCAACTTTGGCAACATGGGCCGTAACGTGCTCCGGTTGAACGGCGAACGGAACTTTGACTGGAACATCTACAAGAACTTCGCGCTTACTGAAACAGTGAAGTTCCAGTTCCGGGCGGAGTTCTACAACATCTTCAACAATACCTCGTTTCTCGAAGTCGAGCGAAATATTGCCGACCCCATCTTCGGGCAGTATACGAGCGTTTCACAGAATGCACGTTGGATCCAGCTAGGTGCAAGGCTGGTCTTCTAGTTCGCTCGGACCTCACCTTCTGGCGGAGTTAGGCCGGTCTGCAAAGACCGGCCTTTTCTTTTTCCGGTCTCCCGTTCGCTCCCCGACCTGCGAGGTCTCGCTGACTCCCATAAAAGGAGAACCCAACAAAAAAGCCCACCCCCATTCAGGGGTGGGCTTTGAAAAGCAAGGAAGCGGAGAATTAGTAGTCCATGTCCGGGCCGTGGCCACCGGGACCGCCAGCCGGAGCCTGCTTCTTCTCCGGAATCTCGGCAATCATCGCCTCGGTTGTCAGCATCAGGGCGCTGATCGACGAAGCGTTCTGCAGAGCCGAGCGAGTCACCTTCGCGGGGTCGATGACGCCGGCCGCCACGAGGTCTTCGTACTGGCCGGTTGCCGCGTTGAACCCGTAGTTCGGGTTCTCGTTGGCCAGAACCTTCTCCGTCACGATGGCGCCTTCATAGCCGGCGTTGCCCGTGATCTGGCGGAGCGGCTCCTGGCAGGCACGACGGATGATGTCGACGCCGATCTGCTCGTCGCCCGACATCGACAGGCTGCTCAGAGCTTTCGAAGCGCGAAGCAGAGCCACGCCGCCGCCCGGAACGATTCCTTCCTCGACAGCCGCGCGAGTCGCATGCAGGGCGTCCTCGACGCGCGCCTTCTTCTCCTTCATTTCGGTTTCGGTGGCGGCACCGACCTTGATCACCGCGACGCCGCCGGCGAGCTTCGCCAGCCGCTCCTGCAGCTTCTCGCGGTCGTAGTCCGAAGTCGTCTCTTCGATCTGCGTCCGGAGCTGCTTAATGCGGCCCTCAATCGACTTCTGGCTGCCAGCGCCGTCGACGATCGTGGTGTTGTCCTTGTCGACCGTGACGCGCTTTGCACGGCCAAGGTCTTCGAGACGCACACCCTCGAGCTTGATGCCCGTCTCTTCCATGATCGCCTTGCCGCCCGTCAGGATCGCGATATCCTCGAGCATGGCCTTCCGGCGATCGCCGAAGCCCGGGGCCTTCACCGCGCAGCAGTTGAGCGTGCCGCGGAGCTTGTTCACGACCAGCGTTGCCAGAGCCTCGCCTTCCACTTCCTCGGCGATGATCAACAGCGGACGGCCGGACCGCGCGATCTGCTCGAGGAGCGGCAGAAGATCCTTCATGTTGCTGATCTTCTTCTCGTGAATGAGGATGTAGGGCTCTTCGAGAACCGCCTCCATCCGCTCCGGATCGGTGACAAAGTAGGGCGAGAGATAGCCGCGGTCAAACTGCATGCCCTCGACGGTCTGCAGCTCGGTGGCCATCGTCTTGGACTCTTCGACCGTGATGACGCCGTCCTTGCCAACCTTCTGCATCGCCTCGGCGATAATCTTGCCGATGGTGGAGTCGCCGTTTGCGGAGATCGTGCCGACCTGCGCGATCATATCGCCAGAAACCGGCTTCGAGAACTTCTTCACCTCCTCGACCACCACCTCGACGGCCTTCTCGATACCGCGCTTGAGGGCCATCGGGTTGGCGCCCGCCGCGACGCTCTTCACGCCTTCGCGGAAGATGCACTGCGCCAGGATCGTAGCCGTTGTTGTGCCGTCACCCGCAACGTCGGAGGTCTTCGATGCAACTTCGCGGACCATCTGGGCTCCCATGTTTTCCAGAGGGTCCTTCAGTTCGATTTCCTTCGCCACCGTCACGCCGTCCTTGGTGATGGTGGGCCCACCAAACTTCTTCTCGAGGACCACGTTCCGGCCCTTGGGGCCGAGCGTCACCTTTACGGCGTCGGCGAGCTGATTCACGCCCCGCAGAATCGCCTGCCGGGAATTCTCGCTATATACAATCTGCTTTGCAGCCATTGAATTCCTTCCTCCTGACTACTTCTTCGTGCTGGCAGCGGCCTCACCGTTCACCAGCACCCCAAGGACTTCGTCCTCGCGCATAATCAGATACTCGATGCCATTCAATTTGATATCGCTGCCGGAATACTTCCCGAAAAGGACGCGATCCCCGACCTTTACATCGAGCGGGACCAGCTTTCCGTCCTCGAGACGCTTACCGTTGCCAACAGCGACTACTTCGCCCTGTTGAGGCTTCTCTTTTGCGGTATCCGGGACGATAATGCCGCCCTGGATCGTCTCAGCCTCTTCGATTCTCCGTACGACGATACGGTCGTAGAGCGGACGAATATCCATATTTTCGAACCTCCAGTTGGAAACTCTGTTCTAGAGTTGCGGATGGATACGAGCTCACCAATCGAGCTCCGAGGTCTATTATTAGCACACTGCTTCGAGGAGTGACAACACGTGTCCCTAAGCATCTGATGAAAAGCCAGATATTAGACGCGACATTCTAATGTCGCTGTTTGGTTACGGTCTTGTCAACACAGTGTAAGAGGCGGGAACCCGGGCTTCTGATATCCTGAAATCACTGTCCATGCGGCGAATTCCGGGTCTCTTGCTGTTTGCTATTGCCGTCCTTGTTCTGGGTGTCGCCGCTTCTTACTACATTCAAAAGAGGCAGTGGCTCAGCCAGGCGCCGCCGCGTCCAGCCAGCCTCCCCGATAATATGTCATCGTCCGCCGCTCATTGGACATGGTCTGAGTCGTCGAACGGGCGGACGACGGTAGAGATCCGGGCAAAATCGTTCCAGGAAATCAAGGATCCGCAGCGCTTTGAACTCGAGGACGTCGAGCTCCGAATCTACAAGGAGACGACCGACCACTACGACCTCGTCAGAAGCGCCCACGCGACCTTCCGGGTGGCGGACGCGACTCTCTACTCGGCCGGCGACGTCGCCATCACCATAGGCGCCCGCTCCGGCGGCGCAGAAGCCGGAGGGCTTGTCGCCATTCACTCCGCCGGTGTTACCTTCAACGTACAGACTGCCACGGCAACGACGGAAAAGCCGACTTCCTTCACGTTTGCCCGTGGAGAGGGCCGGTCCGCGGGCGCCTCGTACGACTCCACGAGCGGGGAACTCCACCTTAAAAGCGATGTGCAAGTGAAGTGGCATGCCGCTACGCCCGGATCGCCTCCGATGATCGTTGAGGCGGGGCAGATGATTTACAAGGAGTCGAGTTCACAGGTCCTTCTATTTCCCTGGTCGAGGCTGACGAGAGGTACGCTGGTCATGGACGCCGGCGAGGCGGTGGTCACCCTCGGCGAAGGCGCCATCGATGTGGTTGACGCGAGGGACGCAAGAGGAGTGGAGCGCCTTCCGCAGAAGGAGATCGAGTTTGCCGCCAGGCAACTGCGGCTGGAATTCGACGAGAAGACGAGGATCAAGAAGATTCTCGGGGAGCAGGATGCAAAGCTGGTCTCCGCCACTGACACGAGCCAAACAACCGTCCATTCCAACCGTCTTGACCTTCAATTTGACCCGTCTCTCGGTGACTCGGTTCTGGTAAACGTCACATCCGTTGGGAAAAGCGTGATCGAATCGCGCCCGCGGAAACGAGGGGACGCTCCTCTGCCGGAGACACGGATTCTACGCAGCGAAGTCGTAGTCCTCAAGATGAAAAATCAGGGGAGGGAGATTGATACCGTCGAGACACACAGTCCGGCGCAGATTGAGTTCCTCCCCAATCGCCCCGGCCAAAGAAAGCGCGAGATGCAGGCGGAGCGCCTTTGGGTGACATACGGGGCTGAAAATCGCGTGGAGAGCATGCGCGCCGTGCAAGTGAAGACGCGCACGGAGCCGGAAAGGCAGGGCGGTCCGCCAGCGCTGACCGCAAGCCAGGACATGACGGCCAGCTTCGACCCCCGGACGGGTCTCCTGGCAGCCATGGAACAATGGGGAAATTTCACTTATGAGGAAGGGTCCCGGAGGGCCAAGGCCGATCGCGCGACGCTCGATGCGGCCAAGGATGTGATCACGCTATTGCATTCGGCGAGAGTCTGGGATGACGGCGGAGCGGTCACCGCGGACCGCATTATCCTCGAGCAGGCGACCGGCGACTTTCTGGCTGAGGGCAACGTGGCATCCGTGCGGAACCCGGAGAAAAACGCCGGTCCGGGAGTGCTGTCGGGCGACGATCCCGTGCAGGCGACGGCTGCGCGAATGAAGTCGTCGGATAACCATCAGCACATACGGTACGAAGGCGAGGCCGTCATGTGGCAGGGGGGAAGCCGGATTCAGGCAGACCGGATCGAGATTGACCGGAAGAATCGAACGCTGGTTGGGGTTGGTAACGTTATCAGCCGTTTTCCCGATCAATCGAAACCCGGCGAGCCGGCGCATTCGTCGTCTGTATTCACGATTGTGAAGGCCCCACAAATGGTATACCGGGATACGGAGAGGCTGGCGCACTACAGCGGTGGTTCTATACTGGTGCGTCCTGGACTGGAAGTCACTGCGAAAGCCATTCGAGCGTGGATGAGCGAAGAGGACCCGCGAAAAGACCAATCGGGGAAAAGGGCGGGAGATTCGGCCGGCGGTCGCGTTGATAAAGTCTTCGCCGATGGCGATGTTGTGATCGTGCAGAGAACGGCCGGGAGAACGAGGCGCGGCACCGGCGAACATTCCGAATACTATGTGCCGCAGGAAAAGATTGTGCTGACCGGCGGCAACCCGCTCCTGGTTGATAGCGTGAAGGGACAAACGCAAGGGCAGATACTTACCTGGTACGCTCGCGAGGACCGTTTGCTTGTGGATAACACGGGAAGCGGCCCTGCCGTGTCGCTGCTGAAAAAGAAATAGCCTCGCTTATGAGAGTACTGAAAACCTCGGAGATAACGAAGACTTACCGCGGCCGCAAAGTGGTGAGCGGTGTGTCCGTCTCTGTAGAACAAGGCGAAGTTGTGGGCCTCCTGGGGCCGAATGGGGCGGGGAAGACGACATCGTTTTACATGATCGTGGGGCTCATCAGCCCCGATTCCGGCTGCATCATGCTGGATGACGAAGACATCACCTCTCTTGCCATGTACCAGCGTGCGCGGAAGGGAATCAGCTATCTGCCCCAGGAGCCATCCGTCTTTCGCAAGCTGACCGTAGAGGAGAATCTCTTGGCTATCCTCGAGACGCTCCCGCTGAGCGCCCGCGAGCGCCGGGAGAGGATGACGCGGCTCGTGGAACAGCTCGGGCTTGAGAAGGTGCAGCAGAGCCAGGGATACATGCTTTCGGGTGGCGAGCGCCGGAGAGTCGAAATCGCGCGGTCGCTTGTGATCGAACCGAATTTCCTGCTGCTCGACGAGCCATTTTCGGGAATCGATCCAATTCAGGTGCTCGAGATTCAAAGAATTATTTTCGATCTAAAACGATCGGGAATCGGAATTCTTATCACGGATCATAATGTCCGTGAGACTCTTGCTGTCACCGACCGCGCCTACATCATCAATAACGGGAGCATCTTTCGCGCCGGAAGTCCCGAGGCTTTGGCCCGGGACCCGGAAGTCCGCAGGATCTACCTGGGAGAAAACTTCAATCCGCCCGAGCGCGCCGCCCAGGCGCGATCCCGGGGGGACTGACCCTCGCGCGAGCAGCGGTAGCGCTGACAGAATCGATACGAAACGGATTGGAAGGGATACGAAACGGATTGGAAGGCGCTTACATCTGTGCAAAGCTTGTAAATCGGGCCTTTTCGGTCTAAGCAAACAAGCCAGTCTGGTAGAATGGCCCTAGGATGAGTTTGCTTTCGCCGAGACTGCAGTTAAAAGTCGCGCAGAAGCAGATCCTGACACCTGGGCTTGTCCAGATGGTCACAGTCCTTCAACTGAACCGTCTGGAGCTCCGTGAGATGATCGCTCAGGAGATTGCCGGGAACCCCGTATTGGAAGAATCTCTGGATGGCGCAGAAGAACTTACGCCTGAGGAGATTCAAGCCCTGCTTGAAGCGGAACGGGTTCCGGAACCGGCCGATCAGACCATTCTGGAGGCGACCGCTGAACCGGTCGAAATCGACTTGGAATCCGCGGGCGACCAGGATTTCGAAGCCGGTTTCCACGCTCCGGGAGACGTTGCCGAAACAATCGGCGATGCGGTGGAAATCCCCGAAATTAAGGAAAACACGGACCCGTTTGACGAAATTGATTTCGGGTCTTTTTTCGACGATTATTTGGACCCGGGTTTCAAGAGCCCGTCCTCGGAATCGGTTGAGAAACCATCTTTCGAGACGTTCCTGTCGGCGCCTGTAACCCTTGCGGACCACCTTCAGTCTCAGCTCAGCCTGATCCTTCTTCCGGATTCGGTTCGGGATGCGGCTTTGTCGATCATTGGGAATCTCGATGAGAACGGGTTCCTGACAGCTACTCCCGAAGAGATCGCCACTTCGGGCGGGCACACGATCGAAGACGTGAACGCGGGGTTGAAGGCTGTTCAGTCGCTCGAACCGGCAGGCGTTGCGGCGCGCGATTTGCGCGAATGCCTGCTCCTGCAGCTCGCGAGCCGGAACGGCGAGGGCGGTGTGGCCTGGCAGATCGTTTCCGACCACCTGCGGCTGCTCGAAACGCGTCAGTGGAAAGAGCTGGCGAAGGTGCTGCGGAGGCCCATCGAGCATATTCACATTGCCGTCGATGTCATCCGCCATCTCGACCCGCGTCCCGGGCTGCGCTACTCAGCCGAGAATGCCCGCGTCATCGAGCCGGATGTTTACATCTTCAAGGAAGGGGATGAGTACATCATCCAGTTGAACGATGAGGACATCCCGCAACTGCGCTTGAACTCCCAATACCGGCGAATGCTTGACCGTGATCAGGAGCCGAGCAAGGAAGTCCGCAATTACGTGAAGGAGCGATATGCGTCGGCGCTGCAGTTGATGAAGAACATTGAGCAGCGCAAGCAGACGATCCTTAAGGTTTGCCAGGCAATCGTACGGCGTCAAACCGAGTTTCTGGATTCCGGCATCGATCACCTGAAACCGATGATGATCAAGGAAGTCGCAGAGGAGATCGGCGTTCATCCTTCGACCGTCAGCCGGGCGGTCGCGGGTAAGTACGCGCACACGCCGCAGGGAGTGTTCGAGCTCCGCTACTTCTTCTCGGAAGCGGTTCAGGGACCTTCGGGCAGCGCTACCCCTCTCTTGATTCTGAAACGGAAAGTGAAGAAGATGATCGATGAGGAGGACAAAACCCGCCCGCTGACAGACGAGCAGATTACGGCACGGCTTCAGGGCGAGGGGATTCAGGTAACCCGGCGGACCGTTGCAAAATACCGCGAGGACATGAAGATTCCTTCCACCCATGAGCGCCGCGTCCGCATCTGATGTTAAATCAGCGTGACGGTTTGATCCGTCAAGTCCTCCGGGAACGAGGCGCGCAATGAAAGTCACCTACACAGGGAAGACCGACAAGCTGCTCCCGGAACAGGAGAAGAAGCTTGAGGCGAAATTCTCCAAACTCGGGAAGCTGTTTGACCGAAGAGGTGAAAAGGAAGCCCGGGTCATCATTAAATCCGAGAGGCATCTGTACCACGCGGAAATTACCGCAAACTGGTACGACAATCCAATTGTCTGTAACGCCTCCGACCCGGACCTTTTCGGCGCGATTTCTCAGGCGGTTGACAAGCTGGAGAAGCAGATCGTCAAGCTAAGGTCCAAGTGGAGGGACACCAAGCGGACGGCCGCCAAGGGTAAGGCGGCTAAGCTCGCCCCGGAAACGGCGCCTGAGGAAGAAGAGGCTACCGAGGCGCCTGCGGAGCCTGCACGGCCTCAGATCTTCCGCGTGAACAACCGCCGCAAGCCCATGACCATCGAAGAGGCGGTTCTCGAAATGGAGAAACGGGACTACCTGGTGTATCGGGACGCTGAGACCGACCGTCTCTCTGTGCTTCTCCGGCGGCGCGACGGTAACTTCGACCTCGTACAAGCATAAGAAATGGCAAAGAAGGCCGGGGTGTCTGCGGGCCGGGGCGACGATCCGGCTTCGCCGGTTGTGCGTCGCAAGAAAGGCGACGCGGCGAGCCAGCCGGAGGAGCGGGCCGAGAAAAACTCGCCGGAACTGGTCATCATCACGGGATTGAGCGGTTCCGGCAAGGCAACCGTTCTGAAGAGCTTCGAAGATCTCGGCTATTATTCCGTCGACAATCTGCCCATTGACCTGATTCCCAAGTTCGCGGAACTGACTCATTCCTCCCCGAATATCCGCCGCGCGGCGCTTGTCGTGGATATCCGGGAGGGGGAACGCCTGAAGCTATTCCCGGAGATTTACCAGAAGATCCGGGAAATTGCGAAGACTCAGCTTCTATTTCTCGAAGCGGAGGACGAAGCCTTGGTCCGCCGCTTTAGCGAGACGCGCCGCCCGCACCCGCTCGGCAACCAGCGCAGCGTACTGAAAAGCGTGAGAACGGAGCGGGACCAGCTCCGGCCGATCCGCAACCTCGCCGACCATATCATCAACACTTCAAAGTTCAATGTCCACGAACTGCGTGAGCTGATTGCGGAGAAGTTCGGGGGAGACCGCGAAGAGACCCAGATTATGGTCTACGTTGGCAGCTTCGGCTTCCGGCACGGGATCCCTGCCGACAGCGACCTGGTTTTCGACGTTCGCTTCCTTCCCAATCCGAACTATATTCCTCAATTCAAAAATCTGACCGGAAAGCACCCCAGCGTTGCGCGTTACATCCGCTCTTTCCCGCAGACCGTCGAATTTATTGACCGAATCGCGACGCTGCTGATCTACCTTCTGCCCCATTACGTTCACGAGGGGAAGAGCTACCTGACAATTTCGTTCGGCTGCACCGGCGGCCGCCACCGCTCCGTCATGATTGCGGAGGAGATCCGGAAGCGCCTCAAGCGGGCCGGATACCGCGTCAAGGGCTTCCATCGCGATCTCCAGAAGTAACACCTCCTCTCGCCGTTCCACGCCGGCAGTCGCTCCGGGGCGTGCCGCCCTTTCTTCCCGCCCAGGCTCATTCTGCGCTGGATAAGACTCTGCCTTTTCAACAATCCCTGAGAAATGTTAGACTGGAGTTGCTTGGTACGTGGGCGGCTAGCTCAGCTGGGAGAGCACCGCGTTCGCAATGCGGGGGTCGAGGGTTCGAATCCCTCGCCGTCCACCAAAGTCGGCGCAGTCTTCCATCCGCGGGCCTGCCAGCGATCCCTCCCAAGAACCTGATACCATGACGGATTCTGAGGTTTCCCGGCATGGTTCTTTCCGACGTCGATATTAAACGTTACATCGAGCAGGGCAAGATCAAAATCACGCCTCCGCTGCCGCCTGAGCAATTCGGAAGCTGTTCCGTAGATTTTCGTCTCGGCCGGACGTTTAGCGTGTTTGAGCACAGCCGGCATCCTTACATCGACCTGCGTGAGCGTGTCCCCATCCAGGATCTGATGACCGTAGTCGAGGTGCCCGAGGGCGAGCCGTTCATTCTCCAGCCGCGCGAATTTGTCCTGGCCATCACAGAGGAGTGTCTGGAGCTCGATGCTGACGTTCTGGGGCGTCTGGAGGGACGTTCCAGCCTGGGCAGGATCGGAATCATCGTCCACGGCACGGCAGGCCTCTTCGACCCCGGATGGCGCGGCAAGGCCACGCTAGAGTTGAGCAACCTCGGGCGTATGCCCGTCGCCCTTTACCCGGGCATGAGGATCTGCTCGTTCACCTTCGAGCAGCTTTCTTCCCCGTCGTCGATGCCCTATTATCTGAAGCCTACGAACAAGTACGCCGGACAGACGCAGCCACTTGCCAGCCGTCTGGCGGCGGAAGTCGATCAGATTCGGAAGGATTGACCGGGTTAGCGGCCAGAGGAGCCAAATCCTCCTGTGCCCCGGGCGCTCTCGTTCAGTTCCCCCTCCTCCCAATCCACGGCTTCATACCGTGCGACGATCATCTGAGCAATCCGGTCCCCCGGCTGGACGTGGTACGGTTCCTGCCCGAGGTTGAGAAGAATCACCTTGATCTCGCCGCGGTAGCCGGGGTCGATCGTAGCAGGGCTATTCGGAAGGGTAATCGCGTGTTTGAGCGCCAGGCCGCTCCGGGGGCGGATCTGCGCTTCATAGCCGGAGGGAAGCTCAATGGCGAGCCCGGTCGGCACCGCGAAGGGTTTTCCAGGCTGCAGTGTACACGCCTCCACTGCCCTCAAATCCATACCTGCGTCCTCGTTCGGACCATGGGCATATTTCGGGAGCTGAGCCTCCGGATGGAGGCGCCTGATTTTGATGCGCATTAAACCGCTATCATAGCTGTTTGTCGCTTTACATGAGGAAACGTGTCATCACTGTGGCTCCCATGCCCGCTGAAAAGTGCGCCTATGCTCTCGCCCGGTATAGCAGATCGCCCGACTCGATCCGGGCGTCGCTCGATTGGGTGCGCTCGCACGACTCCCGCAAGTTCCTGGAAAGCTACTACTTTCAGTACGGGCACGCCTCCATCGCCGATTTGGGGCACGTCGTGCTCTGCTTTGAGGGAATCTCGGAACTGGCTGCCATTGAAGTCGAGGACGAGCAGTTGTGGGATGGCCAAGCACGTTCCTCACGCTACCAGGACTTCAGCAAGTCGGGCTATATCACCCCCGACGGGCTTGATCAGACGCAGTCTGCCCTGTACGCCGCTGCCGCAACGGAACTCCTTGCCGCCTATCAGCGAATTCACTCGCTGATGGTCGAATACTACCGCGAACGGTTTCCTCGTCCCGAATCGATGAAACCGGACGCCTACCAGCGCAACATCGCCGCCCGAGCGTTCGACGTCGCCCGCTACCTGTTGTTTCTCGGCATTCCGACCGGCGTGGGGCAGGTCACAAGCATCCGCACCCTAGAGCGGCAGATTCGGCGGCTGAAGGCGTCGGAGTACGCCGAGGTGCGCGAAATTGCGGCAGAGGCCGCCAGCGCCTGCGCGGAGCCCCCTGATTGCCTCTGGGATTCCTCCCAGGTCCCGGAACCGCTTGCGCCAACTCTGGCGAAGTACGTGGACGTCGACGAACAGATCGTGCGCGTCCGGGAGAATCTACGGTGCTGGGCTGAGCAGAACCTCCCTCCTGCCAGCGGGATGAAAGTGGATTCGGTGGACCTGCTGAAGCCCGCCGACACCCCGGCCGACGTCGTCGCTACGCTTCTCTACCCGGTGACAGACCGGCCGTTCCGGGAGCTGTATGAGCTTGCGCGAGGATGGAGCCCGGCGATGCGCGCTGAGGTGATTGACCTTGCTGCGGGATCCCGGAACCAGCGCGAGGAACTGGTGCGAGGATTCCGCACCGGTGTGTATGCATTCGATTTCATTACAGACATTGGGGCATACCGCGATCTGCACCGCCACCGGAGATGCCAGCAGTTCCGGCAGAACTTTACCGCGAAACTGGGCTACGACATTCCGCGTCAGCTTGAGGAGGCTGGCGTAGCTTCCGAATACCGTTCGAAGATGGATTCGGCGCTCGAAGCAGCAAGCCGTTTGCCGGAGACGTCTTCGCACTATCTGCTTCCGTTTGGGGCGCGCTGCCGGAGCCTGTTTCGTATGGACTTCGCAGAGGCGGAGTATATTTCACGGCTTCGCAGCGGCGTCAAAGGGCATTTCAGCTACCGGGAAGTCGCGTGGCGGATGAAACAAAAACTAGAGGAACTCGAGCCAGAGCTAGGACGTTTAATCAACGCTACACCTCCGGATGTGGTAGATCCACTTCGTCGTTAGTGAAGTATCTTTATAATCAGCTACTTGTAGCGAGGTCTGGCTGTTCCTGTAACGAGGTGTAAACACTGAAATTTCAACCTGATTTCCTCCATTTTGTGTAAATCTTTCCCCGGCATCGAAGCGCGTACAATCGTTTGTCCCGTTCATTCTGAAGTACTTATTCTCTTTGGTACGAAGACTGCCTGGAAAGCACGGCAGAGGCAACCAAGGCCGCTGAGTAAGAAAGGCGGCCTCAAGAAAAAGGCCCACGCCGCACCAAAAACGGGCGGCTAATTCAGAGCTTTTGGGGAGTAAGGATAGGAGAGTGATCGTTATGAGCCGTCTGAAAGCGATTACGATGGCATCCTGCCTTTGCCTGTTTGGCGCCCTGTTCGTGCCCGACGCGAAGGCGGACTCCTGGAACAAACGGACCCGCATCACGGTAAATCATCCGATTTCGGTTTCCGGCAATGTCCTTCAGCCTGGCAATTATGTGATGAGGCTGATGGAATCGCCGTCGAACCGGCACATCGTCCAGATCTATACCGAGGACGAGGAGGAGCTTGTTGCAACCGTGCAGGCGATTCCAAACCAACGACTTTTCCCGACGGATCGTACCGTGCTCCGGCTTGACGAGTCTGAGATCGGTACGCCGACCCCGGTGACCGAATGGTTCTACCCGGGCGACAAGATGGGCCAAGAGTTCCTGATTGAACGTGGTCCAGCAGTTGCGGCTGTTACTTATGAACAGCGCGAAGTGGTGGAGATCGCCCAGGCGACACCATCGCCCATTACGGTTCCCGCGCCGCAACCGCTTCCCGAGGCCGCGCCTCCACCTCCGGCTCCGGCGCCCGAAGCCCCGCCTCCGGCACTGCCCGTCACTGGCAGCAACCTTCCGTTGGTTGGGCTGGCAGGACTCCTTTCGCTCGGAGCTGGCGCTCTAGTGCGGCGCGTTCGCAAGTGAGCGCAGCCAGAAACGAGCACTTCATTTAGTAAAGCCTGGCGCGTATGCGCCAGGCTCTTTTTGACTAGGTGAATCCTATGAAACTTCTTGAACGCGGTTTCTGGATTCTTGGAATCTTACTGCTCGCTTACTGTGTCTACGTGCTCGTCGATCAGCGAATTTACCAGGCCAAGCAGCGGAGAGAGCTCGAAAAAATCCTTCGTGAGAACGCACGAATTCCCGGCCCCAAGCCGCCGATCGACCGGAATCTCGTCGGGAACCTCGTGATTCCAAGGATCGGTATTTCCGCGATCGTCCGCGAGGGTACGAATGAAGACGTACTGCGGCGGGCGGTCGGCCATATCGAAGGCACCGCGTTGCCCGGTCAGCACGGCAACGTAGGTGTCGCTGCCCATCGCGATACCTTATTCCGCGCGTTGCGCAACATTCGCAAGAACGACACCATCACGTTCAATACGCCCTGGGGCGAATATTACTACCAGGTGGAATCGACGCGCGTGGTGAAACCAGAGAACGTCGAAGTCCTGAAGCCGGTCGGCTACGAAGCGCTAACCCTCGTTACCTGTTACCCGTTCGGATACATCGGCAAGGCCCCGAAGCGCTTCATCGTGCGTGCGCGGCGTATCGACGTCCCGTGGACGATAGCTCCAGACTCTTGAGCTTCGCCGTGAGCGTCGTCCGTTTCAGGCGTAGCATGTCCGCAGCCAGCTTCTTGTTCCCTTTCGCTTTTTGCAAAGCCTGCTCGAGGATATTGCGCTCAATCTGGCTGACCGTCTGTTCAAAGTCGAGTCCGTCGTCGGGCACTGCCACGGCGCCGGCCTCGATGAGCGGCGGTTTCCTTGGCGCCTGCGGTAGAGGAAAGTCTCCCGGATACAGCGTCGTCCTGTTCCCGCTCAACGCAACCGCCATCTCCACCGCATTCTCCAGCTGTCTCACGTTCCCGGGCCAGTGGTAACTGCAAAGCCTGTCCATTGTCTCCGGAGAAATCTCGCGCATGGGAAGTCCCTCCTGACGGCACACTTTCTCGATGAAATGATGCACCAATAGGGGAATGTCCCGAATGCGCTCCCGAAGGGGCGGGATCGAGATCGGCACGACGTTCAGCCTGTAGTAAAGGTCCTCCCGGAACCGGCCTTCCTGGACGCGCTCCGCCAGGTTCACGTTGGAAGCCGCCACTACCCGAACGTCCACCTTAATCGTTTCCGAACTTCCGATCCGCTGGAACTCCCGCTCCTGCAGAACGCGGAGCAGCTTGGCCTGGGTCTCAAGCGGCATGTCTCCAATTTCATCGAGGAACAGCGTACTGCGATGGGCCTGCTCGAATCTCCCGATCCGATTCTGGATTGCTCCCGTGAACGCTCCTTTCACGTGGCCAAAGAGCTCCGCTTCGAGCAGATTCTCCGGAAGCGCGCTGCAATTGACAGACACCATCGGGAGATGGCCGCGAGGGCTGGCTTTATGAATTGCCCGGGCCACCATCTCTTTTCCGGTTCCCGTCTCACCGGAAATGAGCACCGTGCAGCGCCGCGGACCGACCAGACGAATAATTTGCGCCACGTTTTGAATGGCCTGACTTTCTCCCACAAGCAGTTGCCGCCACGGCTCTTCGGAAACGGCTGAACCGAGCAGCGCCAGGTCCCTCGTGCGGCGATACTCGATTGCAGACTCTACCGCCGCCAGCAGATGCTCCGGCGTGGCGTCGGGCCCCAGAAACTCATACGCTCCGAGCTTCGTCGCCCGCACCGCGTCCGCAAAGGTCGCTTGCCGGTGATGAATCAGCACGGGGACCGATCCGTTGGCGCGCTGCGCCTCTTCGAGGAACTCTTCCGGAGACCAGTCTTCAACCGGGAACGTCGCCACGACTGCGTCATAAAGGCTCACCTTCAGCCTTCCTAACGCAGCTTGAGGCTCTCTCACCACCTCTACTACCGCACCAGGGATGCACTCCGGCGTAATGCCTCCAGGCCCTTCCCCTGATGTCGAAGAAAAGATCCACAAGAGTTTCATCGTTCTCTCGCTAGGCTTTCGCTCTCGCCAGGCTCCAGCCCGATGTCGCATTCACGCTTCCATCGGCAGAGAGGGCGAAAACTTTACGAAGATCTTTTCTTATCCCATTGAATAATCTGGTAATATTCTCACTCGGACCGCGGGATCGTGCCAGAATGAAAGGCGGACTATTTCATGAGCACGCCTCTATCTCCCAGCCAGAATGTTGCCGCTCTCGAAGCCCTGTCGCGCAAGTTGGGACAGGATCCCTTCTTAGTTCAGGCAGGCGGCGGAAACACATCGCTTAAGGACGGCGGCACGCTCTGGATCAAAGCGTCTGGGAAATGGATGGTTCGGGCAGGCGAGGAGGAGATGTTCCTTCCGGTTCCTCTCGACGAAGTCCATGCCTGCGTCGATCGCGGAGTGGACTACACGGAGGAACAGCGAACCGCGTCGGGCGCCGTGCTTCGTCCTTCGGTGGAAACAACGATGCACGCGGTCCTTCCGCAGCGTGTCGTCATTCATGTTCACTCGGTGAATACTCTCGTCTGGGCAGTCCAGCCCGAAGGGCCGGAGCAGCTCCGAAAACGGCTCGATGGCTTGCGGTGGGAATGGATCCCCTATGTCCATCCGGGTGTGCCGCTTGCGCGGCGGATTCGCGAATCTTTGGTATCGCGCCCGGATGTTCTTGTGCTTGAAAATCACGGGCTGGTCGTCGCGGGAGAGACGTGCGAGGCGGCCGAAGAATTACTGAGCGATGTAGAACAGCGGCTTCGACTGCCTGCTCGACCTGCTCGGCCGGGCGATCCGGCGGCGCTCACTCGAATTGCCGACGGCAGCGCCTGGCGTCCCGCGCCATGGCTGGGCATTCACGCACTCGCTACCGACGCCTTCTCCTGCGCGATTGCGTCCGGCGGCACTCTTTATCCGGACCATTGCGTCTATCTGGGGCCGGCTGTTTGTGTCGTAGAGGAAGGAGAATCGATCCTCGAGGCGACACGGCGCTATGAAACGAACTGGGGACGCCTTCCTTCGGTAGTGCTCGTTCCAACGAAGGGCGTCCTCGTGACTCAAAACCTTACTCGCGCCGCTGAGGAGATGCTGTTCTGCCTGCAGCGGGTTGTGGAGCGTATTCCGGCTGGAGCGCGTGTTCAGTATCTGTCAGCGGAGAACGTTTCGAGGCTCATCAACTGGGACGCGGAGCGGTACCGCATCGCCATCGCGCGCGAGCAGGAGCGGCAGCAGACGAAAACTAACGAGCGCTAAGCAGGAGTTTTGCGCTCCTCGGTCCTCGCTTGAACCGCTGCGTTGCGGAGTGTTGTGCATTCTCGTGCTGCTGAAGGCGGCGGAGGACTTCTTCCATCCCGTAGCGAACATGCTTTCGCATGGCGCGGTCCGCTCGTAACGGACTTCCGCTGCAAAGTGCCTCGGCAAGGATCTGGTGCCACCGGGGCGGAAGCTGGTGAAAGGCGGAGGCGTTGCTGTAGTGCCAGTTGAGCAGCAGCGTGTGATTCTTCTC
>ERZ777003.2512-NODE-2512-length-21003-cov-7.258879_pt1 | contig 21003 bp, 21 predicted proteins | sample MGYA00374956_ERZ777003 | MGnify/ENA primary metagenome ERZ777003 (study PRJEB29302, sample SAMN06268252) | bioreactor metagenome | isolation source: Joint BioEnergy Institute, California, USA | place: USA:Joint BioEnergy Institute, California, USA | collected... | reverse complement strand
GGCTCGATGCGCGGCTGGCGGCGGCGCAGGACGCCGGGCCAGGAGGGAAAGCAGGGCGGCTGGACGGACGGCGGCGGGCGGGGGACTGGGCGATCGGGCTCGTGGAGGGCTTCGCGCTGGCGCGTGCGCGCCGCGTCCGCAAGCGCGCGCTGCGCGCCTGGGAGGCGCTGCTGCGCCGCGCGCCCTTCTGGGAACGCGACTGAGGCGCCGCGGTGGCCCCGCCGGATCGCCGGAAATCAACGGCGAACCGGCTTTACTTCACCTCACACGTGACGTCATATGAAATGTTGGACTCGGCTCGGCGACTGGGCTAGGCACCGCTCGTGCTGCCCCGCCGACGCATCTTCAGGCACCGACGTCTCTCCGCCGCTCCTACGGGGCGCGGCATCTTCGTGCTGCTGGCCGTCGTCGCCTTCGGACTCGGCCTCTCGGCGGTCAGCCTGCCGACCCAGATTCTCCGCTCCGCCCCGCGCGAGCAGGTCGTGCACGCCGCCGCCGAGGAGGTGCGCGTGGTGGACGGCGAGACGCTGCGGCTGCGCGACCGGACGCTCCGCCTCCTCGGCCTCGATGCGCCGGCACGCGGCACGCGCTGCGGCGCCGCGGCCAGCGGCGCGGCCGAATCGGCCTTCGACTGCGGCGCGGCCTCTGCGGCGGCGCTGGCGCGCCTGATCGGGGAGCGCACGGTCACCTGCCGACTCCAGGGACAGGACCGGGTCGGCCATGCCCTCGGCGTCTGCGAGGCTCAGGCTGCAACCGCGGCGCGCGCGCCCGCCGCGGCCGAGCCGGTGGACCTGAACCTGGCGATGGTCGCCGAGGGCTGGGCGGTCGCCGAGGGTGGCGCCCTGCCGGCACTGCTCCCGGCCGAGGCCGAGGCGAGGCGCGCCGGGCGCGGACTCTGGGCCGGCGGCTCGCAGGCCTGGCCCGAGGCCTGGCGCGGGCGGCGCTGAATCGCCCCCTCACCGCTCCCGATTCGGGGAGCGTTGCAAAGCCTGGCGAGGCGCCGATATCTTGCGCCGCACCATGACGGGCCGGCGAGGCTCGCGCTGCGAACATCGCATCGCTCCGCGAGACCTGAGCCCGTCCCTGAATGACACTGGGCAGGAAAGAGCGCGCCATGAGCAGCAGGACCACCGGGTCCGTCACCGTCACGCTCGACGGCACGAACCGCAGCGCGAGCTTGCCGTTGCTGAGCGGCAGCCTCGGACCCTCGGTGGTGGACATCCGCAAGCTCTACAACGAGCTGGGGATCTTCACCTACGACCCGGGCTACGGCGCGACCGCGAGCTGCGAGAGCCGCATCACCTACATCGACGGCGACGCCGGCGTGCTGCTCTACCGCGGCTACCCGATCGAGCAGCTCGCCGAGCAGAGCGACTTCATCGAGGTCGCCTACCTGCTGATGTACGGCGAGCTGCCGACCAAGGCGCAGCTCGCCGAGTTCGAGCGCGGCGTGACGCTGCACACCATGGTGCACGAGCAGATCCGCCGCTTCTACGACGGCTTCCGGCGCGACGCGCACCCGATGGCGGTGATGTGCGGCGTGGTCGGCGCGATGAGCGCCTTCTACCACGACAGCCTCGACATCAACGACCCGGAGCAGCGGCGCATCGCCGCCTTCCGGCTGGTCGCCAAGGTGCCGACCATCGCCGCCTGGGCCTACAAGTACGCGCTTGGCCAGCCCTTCATGTACCCGCGGAACGACCTGAAGTACGCGGAGAACTTCCTCTACATGCTGAACGCGGTGCCGGCGGAGGAGTACCGGGTCAATCCGGTGCTCGCCCGCGCCATGGACCGCATCCTCGTGCTGCACGCGGACCACGAGCAGAACGCCTCGACCTCCACGGTGCGGCTCGCCGGCTCGACCGGCGCCAATCCCTATGCCTGCATCGCCGCCGGCATCGCGGCGCTGTGGGGCCCGGCGCATGGCGGGGCGAACGAGGCCGTGCTGAAGATGCTCAGCGAGATCGGCCACCCGAAGAACATCCCGGCCTTCATCGAGAAGGTGAAGGACCGGAACTCCAACGTGAAGCTCATGGGCTTCGGCCACCGGGTGTACAAGAACTTCGACCCGCGGGCGAAGATCATGCAGCGCACCTGCCACGAGGTGCTCGCCGAGCTCGGCATCAAGGACGAGCCGCTGCTCGACCTGGCGATGGAGCTGGAGCGGATCGCGCTGTCCGACGACTACTTCATCAGCCGCAAGCTGTATCCGAACGTGGACTTCTACTCGGGCATCATCCTGAAGGCGATGGGCATCCCGACCTCGATGTTCACCGTGATCTTCGCGGTGGCGCGCACGGTCGGCTGGGTGAGCCAGTGGAAGGAGATGATCGAGGATCCGTCGCAGCGCATCGGCCGCCCGCGTCAGGTCTACTCCGGGCCGACCCAGCGCGACTACGTGCCGCTCGGGAACCGCGGCTGATCCGTCCGGTGCGCGCGGTTGCGCCGGCAGCGATGACGCGCTGCCGACGCGCCGCCGCTCTCCGCAAGAGGCACGGCACCGGACGGCGCAGATTGCGGCGCGTTCCGTTTGCCGCGCGTCGGCAGCCCTGACGGGCAGCCTTCAGCAAGCAGGGTCATCGCAAAATTTCAGGCCACTCCGGGCTTCCGGCGTGGCCTGTTCGTTAATTCTTAACAACCCAGCCAAGGTCGCTTGAAGGCGGCTGCACGCACTCCCTAATTTCCCCCTTAGGTTGAGTTTCAGGGGGAAACACTCGTCTTATGAGAGCGGATGCGTGGGTCGGTTCCCGCAGTAGCCTCGACCAGCTCGTGCGAAGGCGGCTGCGCACTTGGCCACAGCGCCCCCCGGGGGCGACGGTGCTCGGCCCGCAGGGCACCTGGCTGCGAGGGCGGCCAGGACCGCCCTCCTCCACCTGCCAGCCCTTCCTCAAGCTGCCCGGCTCCAACCGCCTGCGCACCCTGCCGGACGGGCTCTGGCTGCACTTCAGCCCCAATCCGGACGAGCCCTATTGCGACATCCTCTGCATCGAGGCCTGCGGCTCGCTCCAGAACCTGCTCGACAAGCGTTCGCGCTTCGCGCCGACCACCGGGTCGCTGCTCGCCGTCTGCCCAGTTCCCTGGCTCCTCGCCCCGGCGCAGGAGGACGACCCGACGCCGCGCTGGCGCCTGATCCGGCTGCTGCGCGCCGAGCCGACCACGCCGCTGGTGCTGCCGGTGCGCGACATGCGGGTGCTCTTCGGCCTTCGCGCGCGCCACTACGAGGGCTTCGCCGCCGGCCAGGTGCCGCAGCCGCACGAATACTTCTGCCCGATGGAGGCGCTGACCGCCGAGCGCGGTCACGAGGATCCGGCGATGCGCGCCCTGATCGCCCGGGCCAGCGCCGCAGCCAGCTTCTTCCGGCTGCCGTCCGAGGCGCGATGAAGGCGGCGGCAAGCGCACCGAAGCTTCTTCCGGCGAGGGCGCGCCGCGCGACCGCACGGCGCGGCCTCGCCGACGCGGCGGGGAGGGGCCGCGCACCATGACGGCGACGGCAGTGGCGAGACCGCCGCGCACGGGTAAGCCGCGCGACGGCACGGGCGATCTCCGCACACCCAGGCCCGGCGATTGACACGGCCGGCCTGACGCCGCAGTTGGACGGCGCTTCCGACGTCATACCGGATCGCGGCAAGCGCCACGGACACGCGGCGCGCGTGCGCGGCCGTTCCCGTTCACCGACCTCGAGGAGAATTCCCGCGTGAAGGAGATCCCGGAGTTCAATCCTGACTTGGAGCGCGGCCCGCAGGGAGGCCCGCTGACGCCCGCGCGGGTCGCGACGGTCGCGGCGACGGCGGCGCTGCTGCTGCCCGGGGCGGCGCTCGCACACACGGGTGCCGGTGAGGCGGCCGGCTTCGCCGCCGGCTTCGTCCACCCGTTCGGCGGCGCCGACCATGTGGTGACGATGGTCGTCGTCGGCCTCTGGGCGGGCCTGTTGGGGGGCGCACTGCGCCTCCGGCTGCCGGCGGCCTTTCTCGGCGGGATGGCGCTGGGTGCGGTGCTCGGCCTTTCCACGCTCGGCGTCACGGGTGTCGGCATGCCCTCGGCGGAAGCTGGCGTTCTGGCGTCCGTGATCCTCGCCGGCGCGCTCCTGGCCACGGCAGCTCGCCCGCCCCAGGCGCTGGCGCTGGCCATCGCAGGGATCCTCGGCGCGCTGCACGGATACGTGCATGGCACGGAGATGGCGCCGGGCGCGGACGCCCTCGGCTACGGCGCCGGCTTCCTGACCGCCACCGCCCTGCTCCTCGGAGTGGGACTCGCCCTCGTCGGGACCAGCGACCGGGGACGCCATCGGGCCCTGGTACGCTTCGCCGGTGGCGCAGCGGCCTTCGTCGTCGCCGCGGTCATTGGCCTCGGCTGAGCGCGGAAGGCGTTCATTCGGGCTCGGAGCCGCTCCACCGGGGAGCGGCTCGCCTGCCCATCCCCGCGGCCATAGGCCGACGGGCACGCGCCGCGGGGCTTCGCCACGGTTGCGGCGCGCTCCGCCGCGGAAGCAGCGGCGCAACGGGCGTTTCCGGCTACGCAACCGCCGCGCACCGGTCTTCGTTCGGCACGGTGGCCGGGATGCGCGGCGCACTCCGGTCGGTCATGCACAAGCAGCGATACGGAGAGCATGCATGCGCGAAGCCCCCGCCCTCGCCCTCGCCTGCGCGGCCCTGGCGGTAGCCACCGCCTTCCCCGCCTCAGCGCAGCAAAAGTCATCGCCCCGACAGGAAGCCACCGCCCCGGCGCCGCAGGCGGGCGGCACCTTCATCAACGCCCAAGGCCAGCAGATCGGCCGCGCCACGCTGACGCAGACGCCGAGCGGCGGCGTGCTGGTGCAGGTCGAGTTGCGCGGCCTGCCGCCGGGCGAGCACGGCTTCCACATCCACGAAACCGGGCGCTGCGATCCCGCCGGTGGCTTCCAGTCCGCCGGCGGCCACTTCGCCCCGCGCAGGCACCAGCACGGCTACCTGGTGCAGGGCGGGCCGCATGCGGGTGACATGCCCAACCAGTTCGTCGGCCCGGACGGGGTTCTGCGCGCGCAGGTGCTGAACCCGAGCGTGACGCTCGGCGAGGGAGAGGGCACGTTGTTCGACGCCGACGGTTCCGCCATCGTCGTGCACGCCAACCCCGACGACTACCGGAGCCAGCCCGCAGGCGACGCCGGCGGCCGCATCGCCTGCGCCGTGATCGAACGCCAGCGCTGAGCGTCAGGACAGCCCGGCAACTCGGGCGTGCGCGGAGGCCGGGCGGGGCAAACCGCTTGGCCTCCGCCCCCTTCATGCCGCGAGACCGGACGCGCCGCCATGCGCTGCATGCCGCGCGCCGGCCCGCCCGCCACTCAGCCGTAGAACATCCGCACCAGCCAGAGCGAGAGCCCCGGCACGTAGGTGATGACGGCAAGCAGGCCGAGCATCAGCACCAGAAACGGCGTCGTGCCGCGCACCACCTCGGAGAGCGGCGCACGGGTGATGCCGGCGATGACGAACAGGTTGAGCCCCACCGGCGGCGTCAGCAGCGCCAGCTCCATGTTCACGGTCATCACGACGCCGAAGTGCACCGGGTCGATGCCGAGCGGCGCAAGCATCGGGATGATGACCGGCAGCGTCAGCAGCAGCACCGAGAACACCTCGAGGAACATCCCGAGGAACAGCAGCACCAGGTTGACGACGATCAGGAACTGCCACCAGGTGATGCCGGCCTCGGTGACGAACCGGGCGAGGCGGCCCGCCACGCCGGTCTCCGTGACCCAATGGCCGAAGACGAGCGCCACCGCGATGATGATCATGATCGCCGCGGCGTTGCGGATGGCCTCGGCCAGGACGGCGAGGAAGTCGCCCACCGTGACGCCGCGATAGACGAAGACCGCGAGCAGCATCGCCACGACGGCCGAGAGCGCCGCCGATTCGGTCACCGTCACCAGCCCGCCGTAGATGCCGCCGAGCACGATCACCGGCACCGCGAGCGCCGGGATCGCATGCACGCTGCGGCGGAGCTTCTCGGCCACCGGCAATGGCTCCTGCCGGGCGTAGCCCCTCCGGTGGGCGTAGTACAGAATCCACCCACCGATCAGCGCGGCCTGCAACAGCCCAGGGACGACGCCGGCAAGGAACAGGCGCGGGATCGCCTCGTCGGCCAGCACGCCATAGACGACGAAGGCGAGGCTCGGCGGGATCAGGATGCCGAGCGTGCCGGAGGAGGCGACGATGCCGGCCGCGAAGTGCCGTTCATAGCCGGCGCGCAGCATCGCCGGCACCAGGATGGTGCCCATCGCCATCGCGGTCGCGACCGAGGAGCCGCACATCGCGGCGAAGATCGTGCAGGACAGCACGCAGACCAGGCCGAGCCCGCCGCGCACGCCGCCCACCCAGGCCTCCGCCGCTCCGATCAGGGCCCGGGCGACGTTGCCGCGCTCCATGAACACCGCGGCGGCGACGAAGTAGGGGACGGCGAGAAGGGTGGAGGAGTTGAGCTCGTCCACGATCTTCTGCGCCACGCCGACCAGCGGCTGCCCCTCCAGGGCGAAGAGCGTCGTGGCCGAGCCGCCGAGGACGAGCCAGATCGGCACCCCGAGGATGAGGAGGGTGACGAAGGCCGCGCCGACCGCCGCGGTCATGGGTTGTCGCTCCGCCCGGCACCGAGAAGGGTGCGCCCCAGCCGGATCGCATAGCGCAGCGTCATCAGCCCGGCACCCACCGGCAGGGCAAGCTGGTAGATCCAGAGCGGGAAGCGCAGCGTGGTGGTGGACAGGTCACCGAACTCGTAGCCGTCGAGGGTCACCAGGGCACCGTACCAGGTGAGAAGCAGCGACATGCCGAACCCAAGGAGGTCGGAGAGGAGGTGCGCCGCGCGCTGCAGGCCAGTGGGCAGCCTGTCGACGACGAGGTCGGCCTTGATGTGCCGGTCGGCCGCGGTCACCGCCCCGAAGGAGAGGCAGACCGCCCAGACGACGAGATAGACCTGCACCTCGTCGCCCCAGTCGAAGGCGCTCTGCGGAGCGACGGTGCGCAGCAGCACGTTGACCGTGCAGAGGAGCAGGGCCGCCGCCGCGAAGCCCCCGACCAGCACCGCGTCAATGCGGTCGAGCAGCGTGCGCGGCCGGGCGAGTTCCTCCTGCTCCGCGTGTGTGGCTGGGGCGAACTCAGAAGCTGACATTCGCGGCACGCAGCTCGCGCATCACGGCCTCCACCATGTCACGGTCCATCTTGAGCTCGGCGACGATCTCGTCCTGCGCCGCCATCAGCCGCCGGCGCGCCTGCGCGACCTCTTCCTCGGGCGGCTGAACCATGCGCACGCCGTGTGAAATCAGCGTGTCGCGCGCAGCGGCCTGTGCCGCTGCGGCCTGGCTCCGCTGCCCGTCAACGATCGCGTCCCACGCCTCGGTCATCGCCTTCCGCAGTTCCGGCGAGAGCCGGTTCCAGAACTGCATGCTCACCATCGGCACGTACTGGCCGAAATACTGGCGGTCCTCGAAGCCGTGGCGCATGCCGCTGTCCCACAGCTTCGCGGTGACGGAGCTCTCATGCGTGGTGATCAGCCCGTCCACGACACCCTGGCTCAACGCCAGCGGCACGTCGGGCCACGGAATCAGCACGGCGCTGCCGCCGAGCACGCGGATGCGCGCCGCATTCGCCGAGCCGCCGGGGCTGCGGATGCGCATCCCCCGCACATCGTCGTAGTGGTTGATCGGACGCGTGACGCTGTAGAGGTGGTTGTAGCCGATGTCTATCCAGCGGCCGAGCACCTTCACCCGCAGCCGCTGCTCCATGCGCTGGTTGATCTGCTGGCCAACTGGCCCGTCCATCACGCGGTAAACGGCCTCGGGCGCGACGCCGTAGAACATCGGCAACGTGGTCATCGCCGTGTTCGGCTCGATGCCGTCAAGGTTCCAGAGGCCGGGGATGCCCATCTCGACCGAGCCCTGGCGGAGCGACCGGGCGACGTCGCGGTCGCGGAAGAGCTGGGCGCTGGGGAAGATCTCGGCCTGGATACGGTCGCCCGCGCGCTTGCGCAGTTCCTCGACGAACCGCTCGGTGTACCGGTTGCGCACATGCGTCGGGTTGGTGTCGAGCGAGATGCGCAAGCGCTCCTGCGCCGCCGCCGGCCGTGCGATCATGGGCGCGCACAGGCCGGCGCCGGCCGCAAGAACGAGAACTCGCCTCCTCATTCGTTTCCTCCCTGGAAAACGCCCCTTCTAGGCGGGGGCGGCTTCACAAGCTGACATTCGCCGCGCGCAGCTCGCGCATCACCGTCTCCGCCATATCGCGGTCAATTTTCATCTCGGCGATGATCTCGTCCTGCGCCGCCATCAGCCGCCGCCGCGCCTGCGCAACCTCATCCGGCGAAGGCTGGGCCATGCGCACGTTGTTGGCGATCAGCGTGTCGCGCGCCGCCGCCTGAGCCGTGGCCGCGCGCCGGCGCTCCTCGTCCACGATCGCCTCCCAGGAGTCCGTCATGGCCTTCCGCAGTTCCGGCGAGAGCCGGTTCCAGAACTGCATGCTCACCATCGGCGCGTACTGAGAGAAGTACTGCCGGTCCTCGAAGGCGTAGCGCAGGCCGGAATCCCAGAGCTTGGAGGTGAAGGCGCTCTCATGCGTGGTGATCAGCGCGTCCACCACGCCCTGGCTCATGGCGAGCGGCAGGTCGGGCCAGGGGATCAGCACCGGGCTGCCGCCGAGCACGCGGATGCGCGCCGCGTTGGCCGAGCCGCCCGGGGTGCGGATGCGGAGCCCCTGCAGGTCCGAGTAGTGGTTGAGCGGCTTGGAAACGCCGTAGAAGTGGTTGTAGCCGAGGTCGAACCAGCGGCCGAGCACCTTCACCCGCAGCCGCTGCTCCATGCGCTGGTTGATCTGCTGGCCGGCCGGCCCGTCCATCACGCGGTGCAGGACGTCGGGGTCGATGCCGTAGAACATCGGCAGCGAGGTGATCGCCGTGTTGGGCTCGACGCCGTCGAGCTGCCAGAGGCCAGGGATGCCCATCTCGACCGAGCCCTGCCGGAGCGCCCGCGCGATGTCGCGGTCGCGGAAGAGCTGGGCGCTGGGGAAGATCTCGGCCTGGATGCGGTCGCCCACGCGCTTGCGCAGCTCGGCCACGAACAGCTCGGCGCTCTGGTTACGCACATGGTTCGGATTGGTGTCGAGCGAGATGCGCAGGCGCTCCTGCGCCATCGCGGGCCGCGCAATCAGCGGAGCGCACAGGCTGGCACCGGCCGTGGCAACGAAAACCCGCCTTCTCATTGTCTCCTCCCGAAAACTCTGGCCGTAATGGCACAATTGTCGTGAACAGTAGTCGAATCCGAGGCGAGGTCAATTGCGCCGCCGGCCGGCCGTGGACACTGCTCCACGGCGCACCATGGGTGTGCGCCCCGCAGCAACGCCGCAGTATCAACGCCGTCGCTCAGCGCGCCCTGCCAACAGCGCCTCCACCGTGGGCGCCTCGGGCAGACCGAGGATTGCACCCTGCGAACGATCCGTCCGCGCCGAGCCCAGCAGCCCCACGCAATTGCCGCGAAACTTGTCCTCCAGTGCCTCGTCGCTGAGCGGCGTGCCGGGATCGCCCTTCGGCAGCGGCACCGTCCCGGTGAAGGATTCCCCGCTGTCAAGCGTGATGGTCACACGCGCGGGGAACTGGTCCGGATACGGCTTGTCGAACTCCGCATTGGCGACGACCTGCGTGCGCTCCAGCACCTGGCGCACGAGGGAGTCGTTGACCCGCTCCAGCGCGAACTGCGCCTGGGTCAGCCTGCGGCCACTGCCGAGATGGCGATGCAGTAGGGCACCGAGACGTTCGCCGCCGTCACCTAGCCGACCTCCTTGCTCGAGCAATGCGTCGTGACGATCCGGTCGGTTTCGTTGGTGATGCGCGTGATGTTGCGCGGATCCACCGGATGGCGGTTGAGGGTGGCAAGCGCCGCCGGCACGACGACGGAGCCGACATGCAGCAGCGCCCGCTTGTGCGTGTCGTCGTCGTCGGCCGCGTTGACCAGGATGCCGTTCGCAAGCGCCGCGAAGGCAGGCTGGGCGGCGACGCTGGGGGCGCCGATCACGCCGGCGCCAGGCGAGGCAGGGCAGAGGCGGGCGATGTCGCGGGCGAGGGCGGCCTTCTCCCGATCCGTCGTCCAGGCGGCGCCTCGCCCGCCGGCCAAGGGCCGATCGCCGGACACCGCGGCGCAGCGCGCGCCCGTGATTGCACCGCGAATCGGCACGATGGCATGCTTCCTCCCAGGAGTGCCCAGCCAGGAGGAGACCCGCCGCCATGCGCCGCCGCGACTTCCTCGCCTCCACCGCCGCCGCCACGGCCGCCGCCACGGGCAGCCGCCTCTCGGCCCCGGCCATCGCCCAGCCCGCCCGCACGCGCACGCTGCGCTTCGTGCCGCAGGCCAACCTCACCTCGCTCGACCCGATCTGGACCACGGCCGCCGTCACCGAGAACCACGGCTGGACCGTCTTCGACACCCTCTACGGCATGACCGAGGACCTCCAGGTCCGGCCGCAGATGGCCGAGGGGCACACGGTGTCCGATGACGGCCGCACCTGGCTGATCCGCCTGCGCGAGGGCCTCCGCTTCCACGACGGCGAGCCGGTGCGCGCGCAGGACTGCGCCGCGAGCCTCGCGCGCTGGAGCAAGCGCGACACCTTCGGCCAGTCGCTCGGCGCGGTGGTGGACGCGTGGGAGGCGGCGGACGACCGCACCATCCGCATCCGGCTGAAGTCGCGGTTCCCGATGCTGCTCGACGCCCTCGCCAAGCCCGCGGCGGTCGTGCCCTTCATGATGCCGGAGCGGATCGCGAAGACCGATCCCTACCAGCAGATCACCGAGATCGTTGGCTCCGGCCCCTACCGCTTCCTGCCGAACGAATACGTCTCCGGCAGCCGCGCGGTCTATGCGCGGTTCGAGGGCTACGTGCCGCGCCAGGAGCCGCCCTCGCGCACCGCCGGCGGCAAGGTCGCGCATTTCGACCGCATCGAGTGGAGCATCATCCCCGACAGCGCCACAGCCGCTGCCGCGCTGCAGGCCGGCGAGATCGACTGGTGGGAGCAGGTCAACGCCGACCTCACGCCGCTGCTCCGCCGCGCGCGCGGTGTGAAGGTGGAGATCATGAACACGCTCGGCTACATTGGCCTCGCGCGGTTCAATTGCCTGCACCCGCCCTTCGACAACCCGCACCTGCGGCGCGCGCTGCTCTACGCCGTCAACCAGGAGGACTACCTGCGCGGCGTGACGGGCAATGACCCGGAAGCCTTCCGCGCCTGCCACTCCATGTGGCCCTGCGGCACGCCCTACGAGAGCCGCACCGGCGCCGGGCCGCTCGAGGGGCCACGCGACCTCGAGCGGGTGAAGGCGATGCTCCGCGAGGCCGGCTACAGGGGCGAGCGCGTCGTCATCATCAACCCGACCGACTTCCCGACCATCGGCCCGCTCGGCCAGGTAACGGCGGATCTGCTGAAGCGGCTCGGCATGAATGTCGAGCTGGTGGAGACCGACTGGGGCTCCGTCGTGCAGCGGCGCGCCAGCAGGGAGCCGCCGGAACGCGGCGGCTGGAGCATCTTCCACACCTGGTGGCCGGGCATCTCGATCATCAATCCGGCAGTGAACGCAACGCTGCGCGGCCAGGGCGACCGCGGCTGGTTCGGCTGGTACAGAAACGACCGCGTCGAGCAGCTCGCCAGCGAATGGCTGCTGGCCGAGACGGAAGCCGAGCAGAAGCGCCTGGCCGACGAGATCCAGAAGGAATCCTTCGAGAACGCACCGATCCTGCCGCTCGGCCAGTTCTTCATCCGCACCGGCTACCGGAGCGATCTGAGCGGCATGCTGAAGGGCAACTCGCCCTATCCGTGGAACCTGCGACGGGCATGAGGAAGATCGGAAGGAGTATGCACGAATGGGCCGGCTGACGCGCGCGGAGATGCGGGGCAAGGCGCAGACGGTGCGGGGCCTGGTGGATCCCGCGGTGCTCGGCTCGACGCTGACGCATGAACACCTGATCTGGAACCTCACGCCGCCGTCGCAGCGGGGCGCGGCGGACCCGGGGCCGGAGCCCGGGCTCGAGAACCACTGGGAGATGATGGCCTCCACCCTGCGCTCCGCGGCCAACCTGACGCAGCGCAGCGTGGAGGTCGCGATCGAGGCGGTGCAGGAGGCGGTCGCCGCGGGCTGCAACACGATCGTCGAGCTCACGATCGGCGGCCTCGACCCCGACCCGGAGGGCCTCGTCCGCGTCAGCGAGGCGACCGGCTGCCACATCGTCATGGGCTGCGGCCACTACGTCGAGGAATACCAGGACCCGCGCAACCACGAGCGCAGCGTGGACAGCTTCGCGGAGGAGATGATCGCGCAGGTGCAGGAGGGCGCCTGGGACACCGCCGTTCGCGCGGGCATCATCGGCGAGATCGGCTGCCAGAACCCCTGGACTGCGCTCGAGCGCCGCGTGCTGGAAGGCGCTCTGATCGCGCAGCGCGAAACCGGCGCGGCGCTCACCATCCACCCGGGCCGCCGCCAGGACCAGCCGCAGGAGGTGATGGACTTCATCAAGGCGCGCGGCGGCGATCCCTCGCGCACCATCATGTGCCACATCGACCGCACGGTGTTCGACGACGACGCGCTGTTCCGCCTCGCCGACACCGGCGTGGTGCTGGAATGGGACCTGTTCGGGCAGGAGAGCTGCGTCTATCCGCTCAACCCGGACATCGACATGCCGAACGACGCCGGGCGGCTGCGCGCCATCCGCAAGGTGCTGGACCGCGGTCACCGCGGCCAGGTCGTGATCGCCCACGACATCTGCCACCGCGCGCATATGACGCGCTGGGGCGGCTGGGGCTATGGCCATATCCACAAGCGCGTGCTGCCGCTGATGCGCCGCCGCGGCTTCACCGAGGACGAGATCGAGGAGATTCTGGTGCGCACCCCACGGCGGCTGCTGACCTTCGTCTGACAGGCGCGCCGTCGGGCCATCAATCGCCGCGGCCGCGGTTGCAACCGCGGCCAGCGGACATAGGGACGGGATCTTCAGGAAACGCGCCGCGGCTCGCTACCGGCCGTGACCTAGTGCCCCTGGGGAAGCCCCAAGGGCTTGGCCTCGTTACGCCAAAGGACCGGCTCCCTGCCGGCCGGTGCTCAACTCTAACGTTATCGGCACGGCGGATGCCCACCCGCCGCAGGGCCGCAATCCCTGCACCCCGAAGGAGGCCGCCGTCCGCGCCGGATCGGGCTGCGGGCGCGGCCCCTTCGGGTGGGTGGTCGCCAGTATCAGGCGGCGGGGCGGCTGCTGGTGCCCGCGGAGGCCGGCTCCGCCGACCCCGTACCGGCCGAAGCGGTGTTGCTCGGCCCCGTGATCGTACCCGCCGGCTGGGTCGGCGCGGCCGGCGTGGTGGCCTGCGCCTCCATCGAGGCGTCGGAATCCTCGGCCATGTTCTTCTTGAACGACTTGATGCCCTTGGCGAGGTCACCCATCAGGTTGCTGATCTTGCCGCTGCCGCCGAACAGCAGCAGGACGACCGCCAGAACGATCAACCAGTGCCAGATGCTGAAGGAACCCATCGTCTCGGCCTCGATCCCTGTGCGCGCCCGCCCCCGTTCCCCGGCCTGGCGGCGCCCGTCCCGTTGTCCAGCGCCGACACTAGTGTCCTAGCGGCGCCTGCGCAAACCGCCAGATGGTCCCTTCCGCAGGGCGAGGCAATGGGGGGCGGCGCCGGATTCTACCGCGGGCGCCCGTCCGCCCCCTCCCCTGCCCTCCGGCTAGCCTGCCGCCAGGGCGTAGATCATTCCCGCCTTCTCCGGCAGCCGCGTCTCGCGCCAGCTCTCCCCGCCGTCCAGCGTGCCGAAGACCTGGCCCTTGCGCGCCGCGCCGAAGATCATCGCCGGGTCGCGCGGATGCGGCGCCACCGCCATCATCGTGCTCAGCACCTCGTGCCCGTGGTCGATCCGCGCCCAGCTCCGCCCCAGGTCGCGCGACCGCAGGATCGAGCCCGTCGGCCCGTTCGCCGAGGTGCTGAGGCAGGCGTAGAGCGTGCGCGGGTCGTGCGGGCTGACGCGGATGTCGCGCCCGTAGGTGATCGGCGAGAACCGCCCGACATCGAGGTCGCGCCAGGTCTCGGCGCGGTCCTCGCTGCGGAACAGCCCCATCCGCACCGCGAGCAGCACGGCGCGCGGATCGGCCGGGCTGACGCACAGCGCATGCGCGTCCAGCATCCCCTCGCTGGTCGAGGCGGTGAGGATCGCGCTCTCGTAGCGTGGCTCCTGCTTGCTCTTGGCGAGCAGGTCGGCGCTGCAATCGGTCCAGGTCTCGCCGCCGTCGAGGCTGCGGATCACGCCGCAGACCTCGAGCGCCGCGTAGATCTCGTCCGGATGCGCCGGATCGACAGCGATCCGCATCACCCGGTTGACGAACTGCCCCATCTCCATGCGGTCCGGCATCACGGAGCTCGGCGCGAAACGCCAGGTCGCACCGGCGTCGTCGCTGCGCCAGATGCCGACCGGCGAGGTGCCGGCGAAGAGCGTGCGCGGCCGTGTCGGGTGCACCGTCACCGCCCAGACCTGCACCGGCGCATCGTCGGGGCCGATGCGCGCCCAGCGCCCGCCGCGGTCGGTGCTGCGCCAGAGGCCATCATGCGTGCCGGCATAGACCGTCGCGTGATCGTTCGGGTCCACGGTGACGCACTGCACCTCGCAGTCCTCGGGCAGGCCATTGCCGAGCCGCTCCCAGCGGTCCTCGCCGAGGCGCAGACGGAACAGGCCGGTCACGGAGTCATCCGCAACCAGCCCCGTGTTGCCGCGGTAGCGCGCGGTGCCGGCATAGAGATGGGTGGGGTCGTTGCCGGACATGGACGGTTCCTCCCTTGGTCGGGCCTTGGCCCGGACGAGCATCCTTCGCCGCCCGCCCCGCCCGCAAGGGTACGGCCCCGGCCGCGGTCGGCCGGGGCCGGGAGGCTACCGCAACCGGACGCCGCGCGTGACCGCCTGGTAGGTGGCGATCCCGAGCGTGGTCGGATCGAAGGGCTTGGTGATGACGAAGGCGGGCTCCACCGCCTCGCCGGTCAGCAGCCGCTCGGGGTATGCGGTGACGAAGATCACCGGCGTGTGGTGCCGCTCGAGAATGCGCGCGACCGCGGCGGTTCCGTCACCGCCGGCGCCGAGGTTGATGTCGGCGAGCACGAGGCCCGGCTTCTCGGCCTCCGCGATCGCGACGGCCTCGTCCTCGCTGGCGGCGATGCCGACGACGGTGTGACCGCAGCCCTCGACCAGCGCCTGGATGTCCATCGCAATGATCGGCTCGTCCTCGATGATCAGCACGCGTTCGGTCGCCCGGGAGCGGAGCGTCTCGCGCGCCCGTTCGACCTCCTGCGCCGCACGGTCCGGGTCGAGGTCGGTCGCGACGGCGGCCTGCTCGATGCCGAGCTCCTCCAGCGACGTCAGCAGCAGCAGCTTGCGCCCCAGCGTGGACAGCCCCTCCCCGTCGGCCTCGGGCGCATCCGGAACGAGGCGCCCGATGGCGCGGTAGAGCGCGATGCGCGCGGTCGCGTCCACCGCGAGTTCCTCCGCCGCCGCGGCCGCGCGGTCGTCCTGCTGGCCGTCGGAGGCCGTCACCGGCCCCAGCACCTCGCGCAGCGCCTGCGCGACCAGCGCGTCGCCGGCGCGCTGACCGCCGACGAGCGCGCGGGCGAAGCGCCGCGCGTAAGGAAGCGAGCGGATCAGTGCTGCACGAGGCTCTGCACCGTTGGCGCTCATCGTCTTTTCATCCCCCGTGACGGAAGGACAGCCTGACACGGCCCGGCGCGCGTTGATATGCACATGGCCGTGGCACAACAAGCCGATGACTTCGATTCGCGGGACGCGCTCGCGGGATTGTTGCCGGAGCTGCGGGCCTTCGCCCGGCTGCTTGCGGGATCGCGGGCCGAGGCGGATGACCTGGTGCAGGAGGCGCTGCTGCGCATGCTGCGCGCGCCGGGCGGATTCCGGCCGGGCGCGAATCCCGAAGCGGAGCTGCGCGCCTGGGCCTTCGCCGTGGTGCGCAACACCTTCTACGAAACTCACCGCCGGCGCCGGCGCGAGGCCGCGCGCGTGGCCGCCGCCGCCACCGCACAGCCGCCGGAGGAGGGCCGGCCGCCGCCGCAGGAGCACGAGGCGGGCATGCAGGACCTCGCACGCGCCCTTGCCGCACTCCCGCCCCTGCTGCGCGAGGCGCTGATCCTGGTCGGCGCGCGCGGCCTCTCCTACGAGGAGGCGGCCAAGGTGTGCAACGTGCCGGTCGGCACCATGAAGGCGCGCGTCAGCCGCGGCCGCACACGGCTCGCAGCCGCGCTCGAAGGCGATCCGCCCTCCACCCCGCCGGGCCGGACGACACCGCTCGCGGTGCTGTGACGCCGCAGGAGGCAACAACCCGCGCGCCGGCGGCATTTCCTATGCGTAAGACGCGGGGACCTTCAATGCACGAATTCCACGATCAGCTCATTGCGCTACTGCCGAAGCTGCGCATCCAGGCGCTCGCCCTGACGCGGAACCGCGCCGCGGCCGAGGACCTGGTGCAGGACGCGGTGGCCAACGCGCTCGCCGCGCAGGACAGTTTCACGCCGGGCACCAATTTCGCCGCCTGGATGCACCGCATCCTGCGCAACCGCTTCATTTCCACCCTGCGCAAGCAACGCGAGACGACCGACATCGACGACGTGCCGATGGCCTCCTTCGCGGTCAGCGGCGCGCATGAGGATCGCATGGTGCTCAAGGAGCTCGGCCGGGCCCTGGGCCGCCTGCCCGCCGACCAGCGCGAGGCGCTGTTCATGGTCGTGCTCCAGGGGTTGAGCTACGAGGAGGTCGCCAGCACCACCGGTTGCGCCGTCGGCACCGCGAAGAGCCGGGTGTTCCGCGCCCGCCGGCAGTTGCAGGCCTGGTTGCTGGGTGAGGATCACCCCACCACCGCCCCGGCAGTGCCGGAGCGCGCCGCACCGGCCCGGGGCGTACAGGGCGAGCGCACGCGGGGGACGAACGAAGTTGGTGATTTCCGCGTGGCCGGATAGTATTCTTGCGTTCGGGACGGTCGGCGAGGCCTGTCTGGACTCGTCGGCTGCGTCTCGATCGGAAGCGACAATGGGTGGTCCGGACGACATGGGCGATCCGGTGCGGCGTGGCGGAAGCCGGCGCACGAAGCGATGTCCGGATGCCACCACCGCCGAGGAGGGCAGCGACCCACCCGGCATGGCATCCCCGCAACCCTCCGGGACGGAAAGACGCCCCGCGAGAAAGGCTGCGGCCGAGACGGCGTTCGACATCTGGCTTCGCCGCAGCCTCCACCAGATGTTCGACCGTTACAAGGACGAGGACATTCCGGCCGAATGGCTGCGGATGATTCAGGACGACCGCGACCGGCGCCGCGGTGACTGAAGCAGGGGGAGGGCATGCGTCTCCGCGGCCACCACGAGGCATCGGGCGCCGCATCCTCCACGTCTGCTCCCCGAGCACCATCCGCGGCCGCCTGCTCGCCCTGCTGCTGGCCTGCGCGCTTCCCGGCGCCCTGATCGCCGCGCTGCTGAACGCGGAGCGCACGTTCCGGGTCGCGGAGCAGGGCCTCCGCCAACGCGTCTCTATGACCCGCGACCTCATGGCGACGCGGACCGAAGCGCGGATCGAGGCGGTGGAGCAGCGCCTCGCGGGCGTGGCGGCGCTGATGCGCCATGACGGGCTGTTGGCACGGAACGGGGAGGCCGCCTGTGCCGCCGTGCTCGCTGCCCTCGCTGAGCCGCCGCCGGCCGCGTTTCAGGCGCCCCCGGTGCAAGGCACTTCAGCGACCGCGCCGCCTCCGGCCCCAGCCCGGCCCGCGCCAGGACCCGGCGGCACCACGGTCGTCCATGCACTGCTGGCCGAGGACGGCACGCCGCGCTGCGCATCACCGGAAGGGGCGGCAGCGCATTGGCCCTTCGCCTCGCTCATGCAGAGATTGCGCGCCAAAGCCCCCGACACCGCGGGAGTCGTGGACCTGCTGCCCGCGCCGGACGCGGCGGAAAGCGCGGCGGTGGCGATCGCCGTGCCGCTCGGCGCCGCTGCTGCCGACGGTGCCCTGGCCGCGGTGCTGCCGCTGACACACTTCGCCGCCGACCTGCGAGCCGCGGGGACGGGCGCGCCGTCGCACACGGCCTGGCTGACCGATCCCGACGCGGCCGGGGTCGTGTTCTCACCCGAGGAACCCGGCGCCCCCGCACTCGCGCTGCCGCCCGCGGCCTGGCTAGAGGCCGCCGCGCCGGACGGCGAGGCGGTCGCGCTCACGACGCCGGGCGGGACGCCGGTCCTGGTTGCCGTCGGACGGCTCGACTCCGGCCTGACGCTCGTTCTAGCCGAATCGAACCTCGCCCCGCTCCGCGTCGCGCACGAGGAGGCATGGCGGCGCTTCCTCGACCTGGCGCTCCTGTTCCTGGCGAGTTCCGCGGCCCTCGCCCTCGGCATCGGCGCCTGGGTGGTGCGCCCGCTCGAGCAGCTTCGGCAGAGCCTGCCGCGCTGGCGCGGCGCCGCCGGCCCCAGGCCGACGCTGCTCGACGGCGAGCGCGACCGGCATTGGCCCGAGGAGGTGCGCGACCTCGCCGCCGGCTTCGAGCACGCCGCCGAACGCCTCGCCGCACAGGAGGCGGAACTGCGCGCGGCGCTTGAGCGCAGCGAGCTGCTGATGGCCGAGGTGCACCATCGGGTGAAGAACAACCTCCAGATCGTCAGCTCGCTGCTCAACCTGCAGAGCGCGCGCATCGCGGAGCCGGCGGCGCGCGCCGAGTTCGAGGCGGCGCGCGACCGGGTGCGCGCGCTGGCGACGCTGCACCGCCACCTCTACATGCACCCCGACCACGAGGCGATCGACCTCGGCGCCTTCATCGAGGAGCTGGCCGGGCAGATCTTCCAGGCCTCCGGCGAGCGGCCCGGCGAGCGCATCGCGCTGTCGGTGCGGGCCCCCTCGCTCCGCATCTCCTCGGACCAGGCGGTGCCGCTCGCGCTGATGATCACGGAGGCGGTGACCAACGCCCTCGCCTACGCCTTCCCCGGCGGCCGCCGCGGCCGGCTGGAGGTGATACTGACCGCCGAAGGCGAGCGCGCGCGGCTCTCCGTGCGCGACGACGGCGTCGGCGGGGGGCTCGACCGCGCGGCGGACCGGCGCGGCCTCGGCCATCAGCTCGTACGCGCCCTCTCCCGCCAGCTCGGCGGCGAGCTGCGCATCGAGACCGGGGCGGGAACGGTGGTGACGCTCGACTTCCCGCTCCGCCCACCCATCCCGCGGCCGATGCGGCCGGGCCGGCCGGGCGGCGCGTGACCGGAGGACCGCGGCCCGCCGGCCGGCCGCCGCATCCGGATCCCGCGTCCGTCCGCACTCCCCCCCGGTTGTTGTGCGCCCCAGTGCGCCGCGCCACGCGGAACGCTTCATACGGTGGCCGGCTTCTCTCGCCACGCCCGTCGCTGGCTGCGGTCCAGGCATGAGCCATGCATGAGTGTGCATGGAAGCAGGAACGATGCTATTGCGGCCGCATCCCGCGCGGCGACCGCCCGCGCGCGGCGCAACGCAAACTGGGGCGAGGGAGGAGAATGAACAGCACCCGGCGCAAACTTCTTGCCACCGGAGGGACGCTTGCCGGCGCATGGTGCCTGGCCGCGGCCCGCGCCGCGAAGGCGCAGGCCGAGCCCGTGCTCCGCCTCGGCATTCTGGGCGATCTCTCGGGGCCCTACCGCGACCTGTCGGGCCTGGGCACGATGGCCTGCGTGCGCCAGGCGATCGAGGATTTCTCCCGCGCCGGCAACCGCCCGCTACGGGTGGAGGTGCTGCACGCCGATCACCAGCACAAGCCCGATGTCGGCGTCGCCATTGCGCGGCAATGGTACGACCGCGACGGCGTGGACGCGATCCTGGAAGTGAACAATTCGGCCATCGCCCTCGCCGTCGCCGCAATCGCGCGCGAGAAGGACAAGGTCTTCCTCGCCACCGGCCCGGCCACCGCAGACCTGTACGGGCCACGCTGCAGCCCCAACCACGTCCACTGGACCTACGACACCTGGATGCTGGCGCACGGCGCCGGCACCGCGACGGTGCGCGCAGGCGGCGACACCTGGTTCTTCCTCACCGCCGACTATGCCTTCGGCCATGCCCTGCAGCGCGACACCGCGGCGGCGGTGGAGGCGGCGGGCGGGCGTGTCCTCGGCCAGGCCCGGTATCCGTTTCCGCAGACCACGGACTACTCGTCCTTCCTCCTGCAGGCGCAGGCATCGCGGGCCAAGGTGCTGGGCCTCGCCAATGCCGGGACCGATACCGTCAACTGCGTGAAGCAGGCCCGCGAGTTCGGGCTGACCCGCCGCATGAAGCTGGTCGGCCTGCTCTGCCTGCTCGGCGATGTACGCGCCATGGGGGCCGAGGCCGCACAGGGGCTGCTGCTGACCGAGCCCTTCTACTGGGACCTCAACGACCGCACGCGCGCCTTCACCCAACGGGTGCTGCCGAAGATGCCCCCCAACATCTACCCGAGCACGAACCACGCCGGCGCGTATTCGGCGGTGCTGCATTACCTGAAGACCGCCGCCGCGATGGGCGTCGCCGAGATCAAGGCCTCCGGCCGCGCCGCGATCGAGCGCATGAAGTCCATCCCGACCGATGATGACTGCTTCGGCCCCGGGCGGGTGAGGCAGGACGGCCGCAAGATCCACCCGGTCTATCTGTTCGAGGTCAAGCCGCCGGCCGAGGTCAGGAGCGAGTGGGACCTCTACCGTCTGGTCGGCACCATCGAGGCGGAGCAGGCCATGCGGCCGATGAACGAGGGCGGCTGCCCGCTCGTGCAGGGCTGATCCGTCCGCCGCCTGCCAACCGGGCGCGGGCGGGCGCTTCGCCTCGACAGGTCACCAGAGCAGCCGGTGCCGGGCACCATGGCCCCCCGGCACCGGCTTCGTGCTGACAAAGCCGGGACACTGGCCCTTACGGCCGCCCGGCAACGGCGCGGCATTCCTCCGGAGCGATCGCTCGCCTGCAGCGACGGGTCACGGCACGGGCGCGTCGGTATCAGCGTGAAGCCTCACCGA
>ERZ777003.2510-NODE-2510-length-21014-cov-15.608474_pt1 | contig 21014 bp, 19 predicted proteins | sample MGYA00374956_ERZ777003 | MGnify/ENA primary metagenome ERZ777003 (study PRJEB29302, sample SAMN06268252) | bioreactor metagenome | isolation source: Joint BioEnergy Institute, California, USA | place: USA:Joint BioEnergy Institute, California, USA | collected... | reverse complement strand
GGAGGCGCAGCCGGCCGCGGAGGCCGAGATATCGGAGCGCACGGCCGCGAGTGTTGTGGAGGACGAGCGCGCCCCGCTGCCCAGGATGCTGCCGCGCACCGGCGGTGAGCTCGACGCGCGCCGGGCCTTCTGGTTGATGTACGGCGAGGTGGTTGCCGCCGCCGCGATCTTCCTCATCGTGCTCGGCGTCGGCCTGCGCCTCGCGCTCACGCGCCGCATCAGGTAGCGCTCTGTGACCACGCGCCGGCGGGTGCCGCCGGGCGAGCTCCGGCCCCTCAGCCGCTCAGCCCGACGGCTGCCCGCTCGGCGCCGGGGCCCGCTCCGCGCCCTCCGGGACGGGGCTCCCCGGCCCGTCGTAGGCCCGTAGCTCCGGCACGCGCGCCGCAGTGCCCAGCACCACCAGCACGCAGATCGTCCCGCCGATCAGCACCGCCACCGGCGCGCCGATGATGCTCGCGAGCACGCCGGTGTAGAACTCACCCAGCTGCGGCCCGCCGGCGAAGAAGACCATGTTCACCGCCACCATCCGCCCGCGCAGCTCGTCCGGCGTGAGCAGCTGCCGGATCGTGCCGCGGATGACCATGCTCACCGTGTCGGCGGCGCCGCTGCCCGCCAGCGCCAGCAGCGTGAGCGGCAGCCAGCGCGAGGCGCCGAACACGGCGATCGAGACGCCGAACAGCCCGACCGCCACCAGCAGCAGCGCGCCCTGGCGGCGGAAGGTCACCAAGCTGAGGACCGCCGCGGCGATCACCGCCCCGACCGCCGGCGCCGAGTACATCCAGCCCAGCTCCACCGGCCCCACGCCCAGCACCTGGTCGGCGAACAGCGGCATCAGCGTCGTCGCCGCGCCGAAGAACGTGGCGAAGAAGTCCAGCAGCATGGTCGAGGCGATCAGCCGGTGGCGGAAAACGAACCGCAGCCCTTCGAGCGCGTCGCCCAGGCCGGCCCGGCGCGTGCTCCCGGCGACGTCGTAGCGGCCCATCAGCGCGGCCGCCACCACCACCGCCAGGTACGAGGCCGCGTCGATCCAGTACACCGGCGCAACCCCCAGCCCGGCGATCAGCAGCCCGGCCGCCGAAGGGCCGACCACTGTGGCGAGCTGCCAGGCGATGATATTCGTGCTCAGCGCGATCGAGAGGTACGAGGCCGGCACCAGCCGCGGCACCAGCGCCTGGCGCGCCGGCATCTCGAAGGCGCCCGCCACCGCGGCGGCGATCACCATCGCGTAGATCTGCCACACCGAGGGCTCGCCGAAGCTGCTGGCCGCGCCGAGGCCGGCCGAGGACAGCATCGACGCTATGGAGGTGACGATCAGCACCTGCCGGCGGTCGGCGCGGTCGGCGATCAGGCCGCTGATCGGCGCGACGAGCACCAGCGCCAGGACGCGCGCCAGGCCGATCAGCCCCAGCGCCAGCGCCGGGTCGATCCCGCCGCCGCTGCGCGCCAGATCGTAGACGTGCCAGTTCACGGCCACGATCCGCATCTGCGCGCCGATCGTGGCGACGAGTGTGCCCAACCACAGCAGCCGGAAGTCGCGGTAGCGCAGCGCCGCCAGCGGGGCAACGCGGCTGGACGGCCCGCCCGAGGGTGAGGAGTTTGTGCTCATACACACAATATTATCACAAGCGGAGTCCTGTCCGCTTCCAGGCTCCGGTAGTAGCTATCAGATCCGTAGCGATCTACCACTTGCGTCTCAGGAGGCTCCTACCCGTGACTCATCCACCTGACGAGAGGGGCGGTCTATACTCCGGGGGCGATGTTGAGGGTGCGCCCGGAGTTCCCCGCGATTGGGCTTTGCGGGCCCGGGCCCTGAGACAAAGATGCAGAGCAGCGACCGCGCTCTGCGAGAAGTGCAGCTCACCGCGGCGCAGGCCCCGGCGGGCATGCCAGAGGAGAGACAGCGATGTACCGGAGAGGATTCGTGATTCTGGCGGCGCTGATGCTGCTGAGCCTGATCCCGGTGGCGAGCGCGAGCGCCCAGAGCGCAGAGCGCTGCTTCCCCGAGACCGGCTACTGCATCAGCGGCCCCATCCGCCAGTACTGGGAGCGCAACGGCGGCCTGGCGGTGTTCGGCTACCCGATCACCCCGCCGCGGGTCGAGCAGGTCGAGGACTGGATCGGCCCGGTGCAGTGGTTCGAGCGCGACCGGCTGGAGGACCACACGGCGCAGGGCCAGGGCGTGCTCGCCGGCCGGCTCGGCGCCGAGATCCTCGAGCGCCAGGGGCGCCCGTGGGTGTACGGCAACGAGCAGCCCGGGCGTCCCGGCGGCCCGTGCCGCTACTTCGCCCAGACGGGCTACAACATCTGCAACCCGGCCTTCCGCCAGTACTGGGAGCGCAACGGCGGCCTGGAGCGATTCGGCTACCCGATCACCCCGGCCATCCAGGAGACGATCGAGGGGCGCACCTACACCGTGCAGTACTTCGAGCGCCGGCGCATGGAGTACCACCCCGAGAACCGGCCGCCCTACGACGTGCTGCTCGGGCTGCTCGGGCGCGATGTGTTCTTCGGCGCCCAGCCGAGCCCGAGGCCCTGCAACTACCCGGTGCTGAGCGAGCTGCAGGCCAACGTGAACGTGTTCAACCAGACGCAGCCGCTCGGCTGCCCGATCGCCGGCGAGGACTTCAGCTACACGCAGGGCGCGTCGGCGCGCTTCGAGCGCGGCCAGATGTACTGGGTCAACCTCCGCGGCGGCCGCTCGCTGGTGTTCGTCCTGATCTACGGCTCGGACGGCAGCGTGCGCTACCGGATGATCGAGGATACCTGGCGCGAGGGGGATATCATCAACGCCGGCCTGACCCCGCCGCCCGGCCTGTACGAGCCGAGCCGTGGCTTCGGCAAGGTCTGGCGCGAGTTCCCGGATATCCGCGCGCAGATCGGCTGGGCGGTCGAGAACGAGCGTGCGGTGACGGCCAGCTACCAGGTGTTCGAGCGCGGGCGTGTGCTGCGGATCTGGGACGACAACATCGTCTGGCAGTTCGACATCCGCGACGGGGCCCGGAGCGATAGCGTCAGGTATTAAGTGGTGCGCGGTCGGCAACGACCGCTCCCTTCCGGGAGGTAGGTGTGCCCGTGTGGCGGCTCCGTCGCTGCGCGGGCACGCCCTCACGTTTGTGGGCGGTATAATGCCCCGCACACGCCCGCCGCCTACGCCACGAGGAAGACATGCAGCTCACCGATTGGCAGTTCCGCTTCGAGGATGAGGCTGCCTGGCGCCCGATCGCCGTGCCGGGCTGCTGGGAGGAGGCCGGCTACCCGAAGGACCGCCCCGGCCCGGCCTGGTACCGCGCGCAGGCCACGGTGCCCTCCGAGTGGGCCGGCCGCCGCATCTTCCTGCGCTTCGGGGCTGTGAGCTACCACTGTCAGATTTACATAAACGGGACTCTGTGCGGCGAGCACACCGGTCTGTGGGACTCGTTCGCGGTCGAGATCACCGCGGCCGTCCGCCCCGCCGAGCCGTTCGAGCTGCTGCTGCGCGTCGAGAAGCCGGCCAGCCTCACCGCCGGCCCCGCCTCGCCGCCGGTCCCCGGCCGCTTCCCGCTTCGGCGCACCCTCTCCGGCTTCCTGCCCTACGTCTGGGGCCACATGTTCGGCGGCATCTGGCAGCCGGTCGAGCTCGTCGCCGCCGGGCCGGTCGTGATCGAGGAGGCCTACGCGCGCGGCACCCCCGACGGGCGGGTCGAGGTCTTTGCGCAGCTCTCGGCGCCCGCCACGGCCACGCTCGAGCTGCGCGACCCGGCGGGCGAGGTCGTCCTCTCCGCCGCCGGCCACACCGAGCGCGTGGAGCAGAGCTTCGAAGAGCTCACCTCCGCACCTCCTCCCTCCGTGCCCTCCGTGCCCTCCGTGGATCGCTCCTCCGTGCCCTCCGTGGATCGGCAGGTCGTCCGCTTCGACCTCCAGCTCCCCAGCCCGCGCCCCTGGTCGCCCGCCGACCCGGCGCTCTACACGGCGGTGCTGCGGGTCGACGGGGACGAGCGCGCGGTCCGCTTCGGGCTGCGCTCGCTGCGGGCCGAGGGCGCGACGCTGCTGCTCAACGGGCGGCCGGTCTACCCGCGCCTGATCCTCTCCTGGGGCTGGTACGCCGACCGGCTGGTCTGCGACCCGGGGCCGGAGCGGGTGCGCGAGGACTTCGCGAAGCTGCGGCGGCTCGGCTACAACGGCGTCAAGCTCTGCCTGTGGTTCCCGCCGCAGTACTACTTCGACCTGGCCGACGAGCTGGGCATGCTGCTGTGGGTCGAGCTGCCGATGTGGCTGCCCGACCCGGACGACGCGTTCCGGCGCCAGGTGGGCGTCGAGTACGCCCGGCTGGTCCGCCAGGCCCGCCAGCACCCGTCGGTCATCCTGTACAGCCTGGGCTGCGAGCTGAACCGCGCCGTCGGGCCGGAGATCCTCGGGCCGCTGTACGCGCTGGTCAAGCGGGCGGGCGAAGGGGCGCTCGTGCGCGACAACAGCGGCTCGGGCGAGGCGTACGGCGGCCTGCTCAACGAGTTCGCCGACTACTACGACTACCACTTCTACTGCGACATCCAGTTCTTCCGCAACCTGGTGGACTACTTCAGCCCCCGCTGGCGCCCGCAGCAGCCCTGGATCTTCGGCGAGTTCTGCGACTACGACACGTTCCGGGTGCCGCCCCGGCCCGCCCCCGCGCCAGGCGAGGCGGAGGCTGCCGAAGGGAGCGGCGAGGCCCGGCCCGCCGCCTGGTGGGCGAGCAGCGATCCGGCCGTCAACCCGCAGGGCGCCCGCTGGCAGTACGACGTCCCCTACCAGGAGGAGCGGCTGCGCGCCGCCGGCTACTGGGAGCGCGGGGCCGAGCTGGAGCGGCTCTCCGCGCTGCACGGCCTGCTGCACCGCAAGTTCACCCTCGAGCTCGTCCGCACCTACCGCGAGATCGCCGGCTACGTCGTGACCGGCGAGGCCGATACGCCGATCAGCACCGCGGGCATGTGGGACGACGCCGGCCGCCTCAAGTTCGACGCGGACGCGTTCCGGGCGTTCAACGCCGACCTGGTCCTGGCCGTCGGCTGGGACAAGCGCCGCGAGTGGGTCAACGGCGGCGACCGCGCGGCCTACTGGGATACCTTCAGCTACACGGCCGGCGCGGTGGTCCGCCCGCACCTGATCGCCTCGCACTACGGGGCGTCCGGCGGCCCGGCGGCGCTGGCCTGGAGCGTGGCGCTGGACGGCGAGGAGCCCTTCGCCGCCGGCGAGGCCGTGACGCCGTTCGAGCTCGCGCCGGGCGATGTGCGCGAGCTGGCGGTGGCCGAGTTCCACGCGCCGCAGGTCTCGCGGCCGCGGCGGGCGACGCTGCGCGCCCAGGTGCGCGTCGGCGCGGAGGAGGCGGCCAACGAGTGGCCGCTGTGGTTCTTCCCCGCGGACGCGTGGGCAGGCCTGGCCAGTGTGGCGCTGCTGGACCCGGCCGGGCGTCTGGAGGGGCTGCGCGGCCTGGCGCCCGGCGTCGCCGCGATCGAGGCGGCCGAGCTCCTCGCCGGCGGCCGCTGGCCGGTGATCATCGCCACCGAGTGGTCGCCGGCGCTGGACTCGTTCGTGCGCGCGGGCGGGCGGGCCCTGCTGGCGCAGGCCCCCGACGGGCCGCCCGGCCCGCTTCCGCTCGTCGCGCAGCCGTTCTGGCGCGAGGCCGTGCGCATCTGCGAGCAGCACCCGGCCTGGGGAGACTTCCCGCACGACGGCTGGGCCGGGCTGCAGTTCTACGGCTGCGCCACCGACCACGCGCTCGACACCGCGGCGCACGCTCAGGCCGTGCGCCCGATCCTGCGCCGCCTCGACACCCGCACGATGCAGATCAGCGACTACGCCGCGGAGCTGGCGTGGGGCGCCGGCCGCCTGATCGTCACCACGCTGCGCTTCGGCGGCGGCCACGGCGACCAGCCGGTCGGCATCGGGCGGAACACCGCGGCCGCCCACCTGCTTAGCTGCTGGGCGCGCTACCTTATGCTATAATGCCACGCACGCGCAACGGCCACACTTCTGCGCGGGACTGTCGAAGGCTTTGCCATGCGCTGTCCCTTCTGCCAGCACCCAGACAGCGATGTTATCGACACGCGCAAGCTGAACGGCGGCGAGTCGATCCGCCGGCGCCGCAAGTGCGCCTCCTGCGGCAAGCGCTTCACCACCTACGAGCGCGTCGAGACGGTGAGCCTCACGGTGGTCAAGAAGAACGGCGAGCGCGAGCCGTACGAGCGCGAGAAGCTGATGCGCGGCGTGCGAACCGCCTGCTACCGCCGGCCGATCTCCGCGCAGCAGCTCGAGTCGCTCGTGAACGACGTCGAGACCGAGCTGATGTCGCTCGACGAGCAGGAGGTCCCCTCCACGACGATCGGCGATATGGTGATGCGCCGGCTGCGCGAGCTGGACGAGGTGGCCTACATCCGGTTCGCCTCGGTCTACCGCTCGTTCACCGACCTCGGCAAGCTGCGCGAGGCTGTGGACGAGCTGCTGGACAGCAATCCGAGTTGATGTAAGTTACGCGGTTGTACCGGCCGCCCTTCCATGCCGGAATGCGTGAGGGGCCGCTAGCTCCCCGGCGAACCCTTCCCCAGCGCCTCTGCGACGATACCGCGCCGGAGAGCGGCCGGCGAAGGGAGCTCCCGAGGGAAGCGGCGCCTCCCCGGGCCACACCGCAGCAAGAGCGAGCTTTAATGGATCTGAATGTGACTGAGCAGCGAGAGCCGAACTCACCTAGCGCGCCCGCCGCGCCCCGCATGGGCGCTATCACACGCTTCTGGAACGAGATAAACGTCGGCATGCGCGAGCTGCGCTGGGTGCCGGTGCTGCTGTACGGCATCGCCGGCGGGCTGCTGATGCCGATCTCGGTGCTGCAGTCGGGCGTGCTGACCTTCCTGGCCGGCATCGTGCCGGTGGGCGTGGGGTTGCTGCTGGCGCGCAGCGTCAAGGCGCACTACGCGCTGCACGGGTTCATGGCCGGCGCGGTCGGCGCGCTCGTCAGCGCGGGGGTGCTGGCCTGGATGATCTTCTACACCCAGCTGGGCGCGACGGCCGGCGCCGCCCTTGGCACCGGGGCCGGGACGCTCAGCCAGGTGTGGGCCGCCATCAGCAGCTTCATCGGCTTCTCGCTGCTCGCGTTCAGCACCTTCGGCGCCTCCACCGCCGGGCGGATCGAGGAGCGCAACCGCGAGCTGCGCGAGCAGGTGCGGCAGCGCGGCGGCGCGCTCGAGCGCCCGGGCGCGATCCGCAGCGCCGACGACATCCGCGGCCTGTCGCTGCCGCAGTTCGGGTCGTACGTCAACACGCTCTTCAAGAAGAAGGGCTTCACGTTCAAGGACTACCGCTTCACCGACAAGGACAAGCACCTCGACCTGTGGATGGAGTACGAGAACGAGCCCTGGCACCTGCGCCTGACGGTCGCCGACAAGGTCGCGCCGGGCACGATCGAGAGCCTGCTGCAGGACATGAAGCGCGAGGGGTGCACCAAGGGCGTCGTCATCGCCTCCACCGAGTTCACGCCGTCCGCGATCAAGAGCGCGAAGGGGCGGCCGGTGGTGCTGATCGACGGCGCCACGCTGTATGAGATTGCGGAGCAGTGATGCAGATCAGCCTGAAAGACAAAGTCGCGCTCGTGACGGGCGCCTCGCGCGGGATCGGGCGGGCGGTCGCGGCTGCTCTCGCCGGCGCCGGCGCCAGCGTCGTCGTCAACTACCGCGGCAACCAGGCGGCGGCCGACGAGACCGTGGCTGCGATCACCGACGCCGGGGGGCAGGCGGTCGCTGTGCAGGCCGACGTCAGCTCGCCGGAGGAGGTCGAGCGGCTGTTCAAGACGGTGCTCGATCGCTTCGGAAAGCTCGACATCCTGGTGAACAACGCCGGCATCACCCGTGACACGCTGCTGCTGCGGATGAAGGACGACGACTTCGACGCCGTGCTGGACACCAACCTGCGCGGGGTGTTCCTCTGCACGCGCGCGGCGCTGCGCCCGATGACCCGCGCCCGCTCGGGGCGGATCATCAATATCACGTCGGTGGTCGGGCTGGTGGGCAACCCCGGCCAGGCCAACTACGCCGCCGCCAAGGCGGGGATCGTCGGCTTCACCAAGTCGGTGGCGCGCGAGATGGCGAGCCGCAACATCACCGTCAACGCCGTCGCCCCGGGCTACATCGAGACCGACCTGACCGGCGTGCTGGACGACAAGGTGCGCGCGGCGATCCTCGAGACGATCCCGCTCGGGCGGCTTGGCACGCCCGCCGACGTGGCCGGGCTGGTGTGCTTCCTGGCCTCGGACGCGGCCGCCTACATCACCGGCCAGACCATGGCGGTGGACGGCGGAATGGTGATGCACTAGCTCAATTCCTTGACAGTCACCCTGAAAAACGGTAACATTTCGGGCGCAGTGATGGCGGGGCAGGCAAAGGGTCATGGCGCAGCCATCGGAGAATATGACGGTGGCACCGCACGTGCTGATCGATCTGATCAGCGCCGCGGTCCGCGCGGTGCCTGGAGTCGCCCGGCTTGGCACGGTTCCCCACGGGCGGGAGGGCGTGCTACGGGATCGGCGCGTGGGCTTTGACCTGCGGACTGACCCGGAGGGCGTCAGCGTCGACTGCTACCTGGTCGCGCTGCCGGACACCAGCTTGCTCGAGGTCGGCGTCGCTGTTCAGGCGAGCGTCGCCGCCGTCCTGCGAGAGCTGCTCGGCGTCGCGGTGCGCGAGGTCAACGTCTCGATCCAGGACGTCGGTGCACATTCGCCCGCAGGAGATAGAACCAAACATGGCTAGCCTGCGCCACCGGGTGCGCACCATCGCACTGCAGATCCTGTTCGAGCTCGACGCGACGGACCACGCCCCGGATGTCGTTGTGGCCCGCTGGCTCGAGGATGAGCAGCTGCCGCCCGAAGGTGAGCGTTTTCTTCGCCGCCTGGTCTTCGGCGTCTGGGAGCACATCCCGTACATCGATCGGATCATCGAGGAGGCCGCGCCGAGCTGGCCGGTGAGCCAGATGCCCGGCGTGGATAAGGCGGTGCTGCGCATCGCGCTGTTCGAGATCCTGATCGACGACGTCGAGAAGACGCCGGTCAAGGCGGTTATCAACGAAGCGGTGGAGCTCGCGAAGCACTTCGGCAGCGATAACTCCAGCCGTTTTGTCAACGGCGTGCTCGGCACAGTTGTGACGCGCTACGTCGATGGAAAGCACGAATAGTCCGACCAACCAAGTCGTTGAAAGGAGTAGCCGCATGGCATCGCCCGAGATGGAAGCGCGCCTGAAGAAGATCGTCGCTGAGCAGCTGAGCGTCGATGAGAGCAAGATCGTTCCCGAGGCCCGGTTCACCGACGACCTGAACGCCGACTCGCTCGACCTGGTCGAGATGATCATGTCGCTCGAGGAAGAGTTCGGCGTGGAGATCCCGGACGAGGATGCGGAGAAGATCCTCACCGTGAAGGATGCGCTCGACTACATCGACGCGCATGTCCAGGCGGCCTAAGCGCAGCGCCCGTCGCACCACAGCGAGTACCGTGGGGGCGGGCAGCTCGCCTCGCCGCACCGCTGATCGCTGTGGTGCATTTTATTGCCCCCGCAAGGGGAAGCTGCTATGAACTTTCTGGGCATCGGGCCTGGCGAAGTCTTTCTGATCCTAATCCTGCTCCTGGTGGTCGTCGGTCCCGAGCGCCTGCCGCAGTTTGCCCGCACCGCCGGGCGCTTCGTCGTGCGCGTGCGCGACTGGATCGCGCGCTCGCCCGACGCGCAGATGGTCATGCGCGCGCGCCAGGAGCTCGAGATCGAGCTCAACGAGCTGCGCAAGAGCCTCACCGAAGAGGTCGAGACCGTCCGCAAGGAGCTGGAGAGCGTCCGCGGCGACCTGGCCGAGGCCACGAAGATGGTCGAGGAGTCGGCCGAGGAGGTCGCGCGGGCGCGCATCGATATCGACGGGGCCGCCGACGGTAACGCCGCGCCGGCCCAGAAGGCGGCCCTCGACTCCGAGGGGGCCGCCCGGACGATAGCACCCCCCGCCACGAGCGAGACGCCCTCGGCCACCGGTGCGGACGCGGAGCAGCCCGCTCCGGCGCAGGCGCCCGACGCCGCCGCCGCGGCGCCGAACGGCCAGCCCGTGCCGCGCTCCTACAAGCCAGGCCAGCGCCCGCCGAGCAGCCCGGCGCAGCCCGCCGCTGCGGATGACGCGACGATCGAGGAGCTGAACCGCCGGATCGAGCAGCTGAGCGCGGAGTTCAGCCGGCAGATCCAGGCGCTGACTGCCGAGCTCCAGGCGCTGCGGGAGCGCTCCGCGGCTCCCGAGCCACCCCACGAGGCAGCCCCCGAGGCCAGCGCGGCCGACGCGCCATCCGCGGTGCACGAAGAGGCGCCCGAGGCCGGCGCAGCCGACACGCCGCCTGCCGCTGAGCCTGGCGAGCTGCTGGCGATGCCCAGCGAGGTGCCGGCGGCCCGGCGGCGCTGCAAGGGGATCACGCGCAGCGGCGAGCCGTGCGCCGCGCCCCCGCTCAAGGGGCAGGACTACTGTCGGGTTCACGCGCGCCAGCGCGTGCTGGAAGAGGTCACCTGATGCCAGAAACCCAGCTCATCATCGTGATTGTCGCGATCACGGCGCTGATCCTCCTCCCGCTTCTGGTGACCATCCTGGTGCGGATCTTTATCAAAGATGAGCCGGAGGAGGCGGAGCCGGAGCCGGAGGGCCTGACCGACTTCCAGTCGATCGGCGACTTCTGGCAGGGGATGGCGCCGCACCTGCTCGAGCTGCGCGACCGGCTGGTCAAGGCGCTGATAGCCGTGGGCATCGGCACGGCGCTCGGCTTCTACATGGTGAACAGCGAGACGCTGCTCGGCATGAAGCTGCCGGACTTCCTGGTGGCGCACCTGGCGCCGGGGACGCAGCTGCAGGGCATCGGCGTCGGCGAGGTGTTCGTCGCCTACATGCGCATCGCGCTGGTGGTGGGCGTGGCGCTGGCGATGCCGGTGATCATCTACCAGCTGCTGGCGTTCTTCTCGCCCGGCCTGCTGCCGCACGAGAAGCGGATCGTCTTCACCGCGCTGCCGTTCGTCACCGAGCTGTTCCTGGCCGGGCTGGCCTTCGGCTGGTTCTTCACCGTGCCGGCCGCGCTGAACTTCCTGCTCCGCTACGGCCAGTCCGAGGTCGTGCAGACGCAGCCGACGGTCGACAGCTTCATGGGCACGGTCGCGACGCTGCTGCTCTGGAACGGCCTGGTCTTCCAGCTCCCGGCGATCATCTTCCTGCTGGCGCGGCTCGGCGTGGTCAGCGCGAAGCAGCTGGCGAGCACCCGGCGCTACGCGATCGTCGTGATCACGATCATCGCCGCGCTGATCACCCCCACCGGCGACCCGTACAACCTGATGCTGCTGGCGGTGCCGATGTACCTGCTGTACGAGCTCGGCATCCTGCTGGCGCGCTTCGTCCCCAAGAAGAACCCCGAGACGGCGGTGGTGCCTAGCTAATCCACGGAGAACACGAGGGCACGGAGAGACAATTCTCCGTGCCCTCTATGCATTTGCTCCGCTGGGGCGCAGCACGCTGTGTCCGTACATTGCGCTCAGAGCGCTGCGCTGGGCACAGCACGCTGCGCCCCTACGTCGTCCTCTCCGTGCCCTCCGTGGATCATTTGGCCAGGGTGATCGGCACCAGCCAGGTGGCCTCGCCGAAGGGCAGCCGCCGCAGCTGCACCACGAGGGTCGGGGCGCTCTGGTTCACCGGCCGCTCGATGACCATGCTGCCTTGGGCGCGGCTGCGCGGGCCCACCTCGAGCTCAGCCGGCCGCGAGCGCTCGTCCGAGATGGCGTACTCGTTGCCGAGCGAGTCGCGCACGCTGACGTTCTCGGCGGTGAGCGGCATCACCACGGTCGCGTCGTCCATGTTGTTGCGCACGCTCCAGCTCAGGGTAATGTTCCCCTCGCAGAAGCTGACCTCCTCGAGCGTGACGACGACGGCCGGGGCGAGCGCGGGGGCCGAGCCGCCCACGCCGACGTTCTCCCAGGTGTCGGGCTCCGCGCCGGGGCGCCGCCCGACCGCCTGGAAGCCGCTCCAGACGCAGCTCTCGCTCGGCAGGATGCCGCGCGCATCGGCGCCGCCGGCGGCCTCGCTGGTGCTCACCAGCACCGAGACGGCCGGCTGGTCGGCGATCGGCGGCGGCGGCGCGGGGCGGTTCAGCAGCGCGAACACGAGCACCAGCACGAGCACGCTGAGCACCACCGTCGCTCGGCCCGTCCAGGTCGCGGTCGCGAGGCGGGCCCCCTGGCTGATGCGCTCCCACAGCCCTGGCGGCGGCGCGGGGGGCGCGGCCGGGGCCTGTGCCTCGGCCTGCGCGGCGGGCTGCTGGGCGGGCTGCTGGGTAGGCTGCGCGGCGGGCTGGGAGGGGGGCGGCTCATCGCGCACTTCCTCCAAGCGCGGCAGCACCCCGGCCAGCAGCGCGTTGATCTCGCTCCAGCGCGTCAGGTGCAGCAGCTGCGGGATCGCCTGCATCTCCTCGTCGCTCAGGTCGATCTCGGAGGAGCGCTCGGTGACCAGGTAGGTCGGGAGCTCGTCGAGGCCCTTGAGCTCCACCTTCCAGTCGGTCTCGACCTTCGAGCCCTCCTGGATCGTCGGCGCGATCACCACGACCCGCCGGCAGGTGCGGAAGTCGACCGACGACGCCTTCTGCGGCGAGAGGAAGTCGCCGCGGTGGTCGTTGAGGAAGTTGATCAGGCTGTAGTAGTACGAGATGACCTGGTTGTAGGGGTTCTTGCGGCCCGGGTTGAGGCGCTTGCGCTCGCCGTTGGCCCCCTCGACGAACCAGGGGCCGTTGACGTCGCCGAAGATCTTGCCATCGCAGTGCTTCAGCTCGATGATGAAGATCGCGTCCTGCTTGATGATGACAAGGTCGATGTTGCGACCGCCGACGCTGAAGTTGGCGAGGATCAGGTACAGACCATCGAGGCGCTCGAGGCCGTTGGCCAGCGCCACGATCGCTCGCCGCTCGTTAGAGTGCTCTGGCTTCTCGCCTATCCAGACCTGGACAGCCACTGCGGACCCCCTTCCGCAGCTCACTGCTCATCGTGAGCCGTACCTGTGCCGGACATTGCATCATCGCAGACAGTTCGTCGTGGAAGATATCCCAGCCGGAGAGGTGTGCGGCTTCCAGGTCGCAGTCGGGGCGACGGGATTTCCACTATTATCCATGTATCCGGCGTTCGATGCAATAACAAGATGGTGATATTTCGCCAGCGTAGGGGCGCAGCACGCTGCGCGCCCTACACTGGCGCGGCGCCCTTACTACGCCGGCGCGCTCTGCTCCTCGAGGGCGAGCGTGCGCCGCAGCTCGATCACCTGGTCGCGCAGCGCGGCGGCCTTCTCGAACTCGAGGTCCTTGGCGGCCTGCTTCATCTGCTTCTCCAGCTCCTTGATCAGCTTGACGAGCTCGTCCTTCGGGATGGGCAGCTCCTCGAGCGACTGGCCGGTCTCGTAGACCGCCTTCTCCTCGGCCGCCTTGCGCACCCGGTCGGTGAGGTCCTTGACCGCCTTGCTGATCCCGACCGGCGTGATGCCGTGCTCGCGGTTGTACGCCTCCTGGATCGCCCGGCGGCGGTTGGTCTCGTCGATCGCGATGCGCATCGAGTTGGTGATCGTGTCGGCGTACATGATCACCGTGCCCTCGACGTGGCGCGCCGCCCGCCCGATGATCTGGATGAGCGACGAGCCGCTGCGCAGGTAGCCCTCCTTGTCCGCGTCCAGGATCGCCACCAGCGAGACCTCGGGCAGGTCCAGGCCCTCGCGCAGCAGGTTGATGCCAACCACCACGTCGTACACGCCCAGCCGCAGGTCGCGCAGGATCTCGACGCGCTCCAGCACCTCGATGTCGGAGTGCAGGTAGCTGGTGCGGATGCCCATCTCCTTCAGGTAGTCCGACAGGTCCTCGGCCATGCGCTTGGTGAGCGTGGTCACCAGGGCGCGCTGGCCCTTCTGGACGCGCGCCTTGATCTCGCTCAGCAGGTCGTCGATCTGGCCGCGCGTCGGCCTGACGTGGATCACCGGGTCCAGCAGCCCGGTCGGGCGGATGATCTGCTCGACCACCTGCTGCGAGTGCTGCAGCTCGTAGGGGCCGGGCGTCGCCGAGACGTAGATCGCGGTGTGGATGTGCTGCTCGAACTCTTCGAAGCGCAGCGGCCGGTTGTCGAGCGCGGAGGGCAGGCGGAAGCCGTACTCCACCAGCGTCTCCTTACGCGAGCGGTCGCCGTTGTACATGCCGCGCACCTGCGGCAGCGTGATGTGGCTCTCGTCCACGAACAGGATGAAGTCGTCCGGGAAGTAGTCGAGCAGCGTCCAGGGCGTCTGGCCGGGCGCGCGCCGGTCCATGTGGCGCGAGTAGTTCTCGATGCCCGAGCAGTAGCCCATCTCCGAGAGCATCTCGAGGTCGTACATGGTGCGCTGCTTGAGCCGCGCCGCCTCGAGCGTCTTGCCCTCGCGCTCGAGCTCCTCCAGGCGCTGGGCCAGCTCCTCCTGGATGTCCCTGATGGCGAGCTGCAGCGTCTCGGCGTTGGTGATGAAGTGCTTGGCCGGGTAGATGTCCACCGCGGTGCGCTCGACGAGCAGCTCGCCGGTGAGCGGGTCGAACTCCTCGATGCGCTCCACCTCGTCCCAGCCGAACTTGATGCGCAGGGCGGTCTCCTGGTTGGCCGGGAAGACGTCGAGCACGTCGCCGCGCACGCGGAAGGTGCCGCGGTGGAAGTCGATGTCGTTGCGCTCGAACTGCAGGTCCAGCAGCTGGCGCAGCAGCTTGTCGCGGTTGCGCACCTCGCCGACGCGCACCGGGATGGCGACCTGGCCGTACTCGTGGGGCGAGCCGAGGCCGTAGATCGCCGAGACCGACGCGACGATCAGCACGTCCCTGCGGGTGAAGAGCGCCTGGGTGGCGGCGTGGCGCAGCCGGTCGATCTCCTCGTTGATGTCGGCCTCTTTCTCGATGTACAGGTCCTTGCTCGGCACGTACGCCTCGGGGGTGTACATGTCGTAGTAGGAGATGAACATCTCGACGGCCGCGTCGGGAAGCAGCTCGCGGAACTCGGCGTACAGCTGGCTGACGAGCGTCTTGTTGTGGGCGAGCACCAGCGCCGGGCGCTCGAGCTGCTCGAACACCTTGGACATGACAAAGGTCTTGCCGGTGCCGGTGGCGCCCAGCAGCGTCTGGTGGCGGTAGCCGTTTCTGACGCCCTGGACCAGCTGGGCGATCGCCTTGGGCTGGTCGCCAGTGGGCTCGTAGGGCGCTTCAACTCGAAAGGACATGCGTCACCTTAAACAAGGTTTGAGTGGGGCAGCTTGCAGCAGACAGCCCCGGCGGATTCTCCGCCAGCTCCATCAACCACAGTCCCCTCAGCCGGCGGCGGGTCGCCGGGGCACAACAGCGCCGGCGACCCATGTCTGAACTCCGCGAGTCGGGGGTGTCCGAAGAGATTCCATTATACCCTATCGGCGCCGTCGGCGCATGGGTCTTGCGACCGATAGGAACAGATGTGCGCCTCTGCGGGCGCCGGGGAGGTCGCTCAGGGGGGATAGCGCACGGCCGTGGGAGCCGGCGGCGGTGTTTTTTCTACCGACGACCGGCGGCAGCAGGAGGGCGTTCCCGGAACCGCCGGTCGCCGGTCATCGGGGGCCGGTCGAATCTCAGCCGGCGCTCTCGGCGCTCTCGGGGGCCGCGAGCCCGACCGACTGCATCCACTTCAGCCAGGGGCGCAGCTCGTCGGTGATCGGCACGGGGCCGATCTCCTCGGCCGCCAGCGGCGCGGTGCGGGCGTCGCTCGCGGCGAGGCCGGGGAACAGGCCGGCCTCCTCCGACTCGAGCGCGCTGCTCGCGGCCAGGCTGCCGAACTGCGCCGCGCCCTTGCCGCCGATGTGCGCCGCGAACTCGTCGCCCGGCTCGAGCACGATCTTCTTGTAGGCCGGCGGCCAGTGCATCAGGAAGCGGCGGCCGCAGGTGGGGCAGTACCACTCCTCGGCGCCCGAGGCGTGTGTGCGGACCAGCTGCATCTCATGGGGCTGCGAAGCTGACATCTTTCGGCTCCTTTGCGTATCCGCCCGGCGTGAGAGACTCTCCGGGGTGCGGAACGCGGTTGCGCGGTGCGCTCATGCACTCATCGTTGCCACGGCTGTGTCCGGTGCGCCGGCCGCTCGTCGAACGCGGCGGCCTGTGTCCATCCAGTTCTTCCTCAGCAGGAAGGGCGGTCGTGACCGCGTCCGTCGTTTCGATGAGCCCGCTGACCGGCGCCCCGAGCCAGCTGTTGCGCGGGTCGACCCGCTCTACGCCCCCATGGTGCAAATTCAATGCCAGAAGAATCGCGATCCGGCGGCGCCAGCGCTGTCTACGGCGGGCGTGCTTACGTCACTTCGCAGCCGGGCGCCCGTCAGCGCAGCTCGTCGAGCGCGACGGGGCGCCCCTCCGCAGCGGAGCGCGTCGCCGCCACGCCGATCTCGATCGCCGCGAGCGCGTCCGCGCCGCCTACCGCCGGCTGGCGACCCTCGTGCAGGCAGGCGACGAAGTGCTCGATCTGCGCCCGGTAGGCCGGGCCGAAGCGGCCCTGGATGTAGGGCGCCGGCTCGCTGAGCGCCCCCTCGCGCGTCAGCAGCACCACGGGCGACTGGTGCGCGCCGCCGATCTGCACCGCGCCCTGCGAGCCGAGCACCTCGGTGCGGATGTCGTAGCCGTAGAAGGCGTTGCGGCTGACCTCGACGTTGCCGAGCGCGCCGGAGACGAAGCGCAGGTTCGCCACCGCGTTGTCGATGTCGCCGACGGCGCGCAGCTCGTCGCACACCAGCAGCGTCCCCTCGGCCGACACCCGCTCCACCTCGTCCCCCATCAGCCAGCGCGCCAGGTCGAAGTCGTGGATGCCCATGTCGATCAGCAGCCCGCCGCTCTTCGCCGGGTCGGCGAAGTCAACCCGCGGGCAGAAGGGGTCGCGCCCGATCGCCTTGAACGTCGTCGGCCGGCCGATCGCGCCGGACTCGATCAGCGCCCGCGCCCGCTGGTAGGCGGGGTCGAAGCGGCGCATGAATCCGACCTGCAGCGGGACTCCGGCGCGCTCGACGGCCGCGAGCGCGGCGCGGGTGCCCTCGATGGTCAGCGCGAGCGGCTTCTCGCAGAAGATCGCCAGGCCGGCCTGGGCCGCGGCGATCACCAGCTGGTCGTGGGTGCTGGTGGGCGTGGCGATCACGACTGCGTCGAGGCCGGCCAGCGCCAGCGCCTCGTGGGCGTCGGCGAGCACGTGGGGCACGCCGGAGCCCTCGTACTCGCGGCGGCGGGCGTCATCGGGCTCGGCGAGGGCGTAGAGCCGGGCGCCGGGCAGCTGGGAGACGATCTGGGCGTACTGCTGGCCCATACGCCCGAGGCCGATCACGGCGAAGTTCAGCGGAGCGGGCATCGGTAGTACTCCGTGGAAGGGGAATATAATGGTTACAGACGAGCTGACGTGTACTGGCCTAGCATAGCATAGGTGCGGCGGCCGCGTGCACCGAGGCGTACCGGCGCCCGAGAGGGCCGTGGTGCTGATACCCGCCGATGTGGAGGTGGACATGGACCTGCCGATCGTCGCGGCCGTCGCAGCGGCCGCCCTGGTCGTCATCGTCGTCGCCGTCCTGGTGCTCCGCCGGCGCAGCGATGTGGTCGTGGTGCCGCCGCGGCCGCAGCGCGGCGCCGCTCACCCCGAGAGCCTGGAGGGCCTGCTGGCGCAGGGCAAGAAGATCGAGGCGATCAAGCTGGTGCGCGAGCAGACCGGGATGGGCTTGAAGGAGGCCAAGGACTACGTCGAGGCCTACGCGGCCGGCAAGCGGCCGGGGCTCCCGCCGCCTGCCAGCAGGCCCACCGCCGCCAGCGCCGCGCCGAGCGCCACCGTTCAGGACGCGGCGCGCGCCCTCGTCGCCCAGGGCAAGAAGATCGAGGCGATCAAGCTGGTGCGCGAGCAGACCGGGATGGGCTTGAAGGAGGCCAAGGACTACGTCGACCGGCTGGGGTAGCCCGGGCCGCGCGGCCGCGTCCGAGGCACAGCGCGCTGCGCCCGAGAGCGTGGCGAAGGAGAAGCGCATGCAGGTCGCCGTACGCGGCGCGGAGGCGCAGGACGAGCCGTTCCTGTGGGAGATGCTGTTCGAGGCGGCCCACATGGCCGAGGACGGCGCGACGTCGGCGGAGAGCGCCCGGCGCGACCCGTTCCTGGCGCGCTACGTGGCCGGCTGGGGCCAGCCGGGCGATGTCGGCGTGATCGCGGCTGAGCCGGAGAGCGGCCGGCCGGTGGGCGCGGCGTGGGCGCGCCTGCTCGAGGCTGTGCCCGGGGCGGCCTCGGAGGAGGACGCGTCGCTGCCCGAGGTGGCCGTGGCCGTCGTTCCGGAGCTGCGCGGCAGGGGCGTCGGGGCGCAGCTGCTCGCGGCGCTGCTGGATGCGGCGCGCCCGTTCTACGGGGCGCTGGCGCTGAGCGTGCGCGCCGATAACCCGGCGCGGCGCCTGTACGAGCGGGCGGGCTTCGCCGCAGTCCGCACGATCGTCAACCGCGTCGGCGGCACCTCGCTGATGATGCGCGCCGACCTGCTGTACGACCCCGCGGCGTCGCTGCGGCTGGTCGAGCCGGACGAGGCGTGGCGCGAGCGCCTCCTGGTCATGGCGCGCGAGCACTCGCTGGCCGGCTGGGACCGCTACGAGCGGGCGCTGGGCGACTTCGAGGGCTGGCTGCGGCGGACGCGCGACTACGCGGCGGAGCGCGGCCAGCCCGCCGGCCTCGTCCCCGAGACGTTCTACTGCTCGGCCGCCGGGGACACGCTGGTCGGGGTGATCCGCCTGCGCCACCGGCTGTCGCCTGCGCTCGAGGAGTATGGCGGCCACATCGGCTACGATATCCGCCCGTCGCTGCGCGGCCGCGGCCTCGGGACGCGGCAGCTGGCGCTCTGCCTGGAGCAGGCGCGGGCGCGCGGCCTCGCGCGCGTGCTCGTCACCTGCGACGACGACAACCTCGTCTCGGTGCGGGTGATCGAGAAGAACGGCGGCGTGCTCGCGGACAAGCGCTTCCACGCGCCCACCGGCAAGCTCGTCCGGCGCTACTGGATCGAGGTGTAGCGATGCGCGCGATGAGCCGAGGCGTGGGCCTTCCTGCTGGAGCGGCTGTCGTTCGCCTACGTGCTGATCGAGGGGTTGCGGCGCTGTCCACTCAGCAGCCGAACGTCGAGGGCGCCACATGAGCCGTCTGCGGCGATGAGGCCGCCGCAGACGGCTCGCGGGCTAGAGGTGGCCTAAGCTTTCTCCGAGGCTACGAAGAGCGCGGCGTGTCGACATCCGCGAGGTAGGGCTGGCGCAGCTGCACCGGCTGGTGCGGCGCGCGCCCGGCGCGCAGGTTCAGCAGCTCGACGAGCACCGAGAAGCCCATCGCGAAGTAGATGTAGCCCTTGGGGATGTGCTGGTCGAGGCCCTCGGCCACCAGCGACATGCCGATCAGCAGCAGGAAGCTGAGCGCCAGCATCTTGATCGTCGGGTGGCGGTTCACGAAGTCGCTGATCGGGCCGGCCGAGAACAGCATGATCACCACCGCGATGATCACCGCGATGATCATCACGCTCACCTGCTCGACCATCCCGACCGCCGTGATCACCGAGTCGAGCGAGAAGACGATATCCAGCAGCATGATCTGGATGATGACCGAGGTGAACGACGCGGCGGCGGGCTTTGCGCCGTGCTCCTCGGAGCCCTCGAGCCGCTCGTGGATCTCGTAGGTCGCCTTGCCGAGCAGGAACAGGCCGCCGATCAGCAGCACGAGGTCGCGCCCGGAGATAGAGCGCGCCTCCTCGCTGAGGAACCCGAGGGGAATCTGGAAGAGCGGCGCGGTGAGGCCGATGAGCCAGGAGAGCGAGAGCAGCAGCAGGATGCGCGTGATCAGCGCGAGGCCGAGGCCAACCTGGCGCGCCCGGGCCTGCTGCGCGGCGGGCAGCTTACCCGCCAGGATCGAGATAAAGATGATGTTGTCGATACCGAGGACGATCTCGAGCACGGTCAGCGTCAGCAGCCCGATCCAGGCGTCGGGGTTCGTCAGCCAGTCCATAGGGCCCCTTCTACTTTCAAGCTTCTCCGGAGGGCAGATCCAGCGTGCGCTGATTATACACGCCACGGCCCACCCGCGCGGCGCTGCGGGCGGCTCGGCAAGCTAGGATGCGAGGCACACACAAGGGCGCGCCGTGAAGAAGCTTCGCTCCTCCGCGGCACGCCCTGCTCTCTCCTCAGGCGGGGCGGGCTACTTCACCGTAAAGACGAGCTCGCCGGCATCGGTGGTGATCGTCAGCGTCTCGCCGCTGCGCGTGAACGCCGACGCCGTCTCGAGCGCGCGCAGGAAGGCGTCCTCCTGCCGCATGAGCGGCTCGGGCCCGCCCATCTTGGTGGCGGCGATCGGCCCCACCGACAGGCGGCCGTCCTCCACGGTGTAGCTGCCGAAGTACCGGTTGATGCTGGCGAAGCCGGTGAGCTGGCCGTTGTCGAACCGGGCGCTCACCTCGCGCTCGCCCTCGACCTTGCGGCCGCCGAGCGAGACCAGCGCCCACTCCGGCCCCTCCAGCGCGGCGGCGTCGCTGCTCGCGCCCGCCGAGCCCGCCGGCCCGTCGAGCGAGAACACGACCGCGACCGCCGCGACCGCAGCTGCGAGCGCGGCGCCGCCAAAGATGAGCGACCGTCTGAGTGCTAGCACGGTGGATCTCCTCCCGGCGCGCGACTGGCCTCCCGCACGTGCGCTGCGCCACTGTTATTCTACCGCTGTATTGACGCCGGCGGTAGCGTGAAAGTTCCATTTTCCGCTGCTCTTGGGGAGGCTTCGCCTCCCCATACCCCTCCAGTTGGTGGGCGGGCGAGGCCGCCGCGGAAGAAGTTCGGAGGGTCGCGGGCCCTCCAAGACCCATTTCCATAACAGGACTTACGCGGTGCGGTCAGAGCGTGCTTGAGGGCGAGAGGGGTTGCGATCCCTCTCGCGCTCTCCCCCGTCGGAAGGGGCTATGCAGCCCCTTCCGAACCATCCCCGCAAGCGGCGCCACCTCC
>ERZ777003.2509-NODE-2509-length-21016-cov-11.739135_pt1 | contig 21016 bp, 14 predicted proteins | sample MGYA00374956_ERZ777003 | MGnify/ENA primary metagenome ERZ777003 (study PRJEB29302, sample SAMN06268252) | bioreactor metagenome | isolation source: Joint BioEnergy Institute, California, USA | place: USA:Joint BioEnergy Institute, California, USA | collected... | reverse complement strand
GCGCTCCGGCGGGCGATTCAGTGAACGGCCGCGAAGGCGCGAAGATCGCGAAGGTCGATTTAGCGCAAAGATCCCAAAGATCTCAAAGATTGCAAAGAACGCAGATAGTACTGCAAGCGCCATTTTGTGGCGCGGGCGTCCCCGCACGTGCGTTTTCGCCAGGTTGCACGTGCGGGACGCACGTGCCACAGCGCGTGGTTCTACCAAAGCTTGCTGCAGCACCGGGCTGAGGTTGCGGCAGATCGGATAGCGCAAATCCCCTGTGGCGCGGGCGTCTCGCCCGCGTTCTTTCTCTGTCTCAAGCCGCGAGCGGGACGCCCGCGCCACGTTGCAGTATCCAGTCAGATTATTACCATCTACTACCTTTGCAATCTTTGAGATCTTTGGGATCTTTGCGCTAAACCGCTCTTCGCGCCACCTTCGCGATCTTCGCGCCTTCGCGGCTGTCTCCGAGTCACTCAGCCGCGCGCATTCTGATCACAGCCCGGGCGCGGAGGCCCTGGTCTTCGAACGTGATCCCGAAATCGCCGCTCTCGAAGCGGTCCATGAAGCCGACCGGCGCGGGGCCGTCCTTAGGGGCGGCTGGGTGACCGTAGACGGTCGACTCCATTGTCCGGGCCTCCTCATTCCACACGTACTGCCCACCGCCGGGGCAGACCAGACGCGTGTGGAACAAGACCTGATGCACCTCCAGCGGATCGCGATCCGGGTACAGCCGCTTCCATTCGTTGAGAATCGGCAGGTTCTTCCAGCTCAGCAGCTGCGCCTGCAGCGCTGCCGATTCACTGATGGCGGCGGAGAACAACTGCAAGCCATCGGTGTCGACCCTGGCAGCCAGGCTCTTGCCAAGCCAGGGCGATTGCGCCTCGGCTGGGGCGTCGGCCTGCTGCGCCTGCTGGCGACGCTGGACCTGCCGGTCGATCGCCCGGTGGATCAGATCCTCGCGGAACGTCACCACCAGCCCGTCGCCGGAAGCCAGGTAGTAGATGGCGAGATCTTGAAGCTCATCGAGATCGGTCTTCGCTTCGGCGCTGGGCGTGACGCGGACATACCCCTGGCCGTTGTGCTGCAACGGCGTCCAGACGGTCATGCCGGGCGCTGACTGCTCGATCATCGCGCGTATCGCGCCAATGAACGCCACCAGCTTCAAGCCGCTGCTCACCTCCGCATGCAGCGCCACCGGCAGGCGATGGAAGTTGTGCTCCATGAAGTCATCCCTGTCGTCGGCTTGGAGCAGGTCCTTCCAGAACGGATCGGCATCGGCATAGACCGAGATCGACTGGCCCATCCAGCCGAGGGGATTGACGTCCAGGCCGGGCACGAACTGCGACAGCGTCATCCGCGGCGTTTCCATGGGCTCGGAATTGACGTTGATGGCGTAGACGACGTGGATCATCGCCTCGTCGTGCGGATCGCCGGCGGTCGCGGCAATCTCCACGCCCTCAACCAGTTGCACCAGCGCGCGATACTGGCTGCCGCCGATGAGTGGCATGACCGTCAGATCGGCTGTCGCCTGGTCGGCTGAGATACCGAGGCGCAGGCCGATCGGATCGAACACGCCCGACCAGTTGCGCTCATAGCCGTCGCGCCAGGTGTCGTAGGCTTGGGCTTCAGCCTCTGTCGCGTGGGTGAGCTCGAGCTCGACGATGGGCGTGAGGAAATCGGTCGTGCCGTAAATGGACGACTGCACGCCGTGTTCCGTCATGCGCACCTCGCCCAGGTCGATGCCGCGGAACGGCACATCAAGCGGCTTGGCTTGCACCTCGCCGGTGACGATGGTGTCGGCATGGCGCATCTGCAGGTCATGGAGGATCGCGGCTGCCCGCGTGCGGCGCGAGGCGCCGATGCGCCACTTCGGTCCGCACCAGCGGCGGATGGTGGCGTCGGAGAGCATGAGAAAGGCGGCTTCATCCGCATCGCCCAGCCCGTAACGCATGCGGAACCAGGCATACTCCGGCAGGCTGGCCAACGACGGCGTTTGTCCATCGCGCACCTGCACGAGGCGAAGCATCTGGGCTTGCGAGTTAGTGATGACGACGGCGCCGTCGAGCTTGCCGAGGAACGAGCGCGTCTGCCCCGCCGGCGCGGGCAGATCGCGCGACCGATTGGCTGCGATGCGCTCAGCCAGCGCATCGTGCAGGGCATCAACCTGCTGGGTCTGCAGGATCACGGCGATATCCGTGCCGGCCTGGACGTGCGGATCCGATCCGGTCAGCGCGATGCTCTGCACGCCAAACGCGCCGGCGATCTCCGCAAGATCCGCGATGCGCAGGCCAACCTGCCGCTCGTAACGCTCGCGGATGCCGAACTCCGAAGCCTGCAGCTCCATCGACTGCAGCACGGGCGTGCTGTGCTGCTCAGCCATCTGCACAAGCCCCAGCGCCGCCTGCACCGACGGGAGAAACACCGCATGCTGATCGGCGGGAATCGCCGAAGCCAACGGATCGAGCGCCGGCTTGGCATCGCCGAGCCGCTCCTGCCAGTTCATCTCAGCCACGGTGATGCCGCGAATGCCGTCGATGGCGACGGTCGCCTCCGGCGCCCCGTCCGTGACGGGCATATCACGATCGAGTTGGAGGTTTTCGCTGATCGCCACGCCACCGGTAAACAGGTCGTAGGTGTCGAGCAACCCATCGTCGTCAGGGAACCGGGGATCGAAGAACTCAGGGGCGTCGTGGCCCAGCTCCGCGCGAAGTTGGGCTTCCTGATGCCGGAAATACGCCTGTCCCGGCACGCCAACGATCCTCATGTCGTGAAAGTGAGAAAGCTTGGCTGTCAGGAATGCGTCGCGCAGGTCGGCTTCAAAGGCGTCCTCCTTGATGCGGAAACGGTACGGCATGAGGCGTTTGAACTGTTCATCCGGCAGCAGCAGCGTGCCTGTGATCTCCCTCGCCTGCGGCACACGGATGTAGATCGCCATGTCGCCGTAATCTTGAAGGGCCCACCCGCGCTCACCGTCGTCGCTTGCAGCGACATACGCCTCGCCTTCGCCATCGACGATCGCGCGCGGCGTCAACTGGCGAGCACGGTCGGCGTGGCGCCACCAGTTCCCCCGGCTGGCGGGAATCTGGCCTTCGATCAGCTCCAGATCGGTGAGCTTGATGCGGTAGTAGGTGTCCTCCCCCTGCACAGTGCCCGCAAGCAGCGCAAAGGCGAGGATGGCGATGAGCGTGAGTTTGTGTTGCATGAATGCGTACCCCAGTGAATGGAGATCAGACGTTCGATGGCGTCAGATAGATTACTCCCCAGCCGGTCGTTGCGCGCCGGCAGCGCGAAGCAGGCGATACTGGCTGGCAGCGATGTACCCCCCTAAGCCAACCCCAAGGATCGACAGCAGCGGCATCAAGCCAAGTGCAAACAGCCTGCAGACGACGATGACGTTGTAAATTGTCGCAGCCACCGTAATTGCAAACGCCAGTCCGACCGTCGACCGTCGCACGCCGGACCGGCCGACGGCCAACGGCAGCGCCACTGCCTCCAGCACAAACGCCAGCCCCAGCAGAAACATGCCCGACTCCGTCCAGGCTACGCCGCCCTGGAGTTCCCAATAGCCGACAGGCCTGCCGTCCGGCCAGATGTAGCCGGTGCTGAATGTTCCGCCCGTCAGCGTCTTGAACGCCCACCGGGCAAAGCCCCATCCCATCAGCATCAGCACGATTCCGACAATCGCGGAGATCCAGACTTCCGCCCCCAGGCTGGGCTGGGCGACAACGGGCGCGGCGTAGGCCGGGGGTTGCGGCGAGGGAGATGGCGGGGGCGACTGCTGCGGCGGCGGGGGCGTCTGCGACAGCTTCGGCAATTTGGAGAGATCCATGGTGGGTTCCCCGGTTGCACGGCTTGATGATCCGCCGGGATCGCGCGACAATGCCCCGCCTGACAGCGGCTGGCGCAGGAATTGTCGTCAGAATGACGCCGTCCCGCAAATATTCGTGGAAATACGGCACGGGCGACCGCCAGCGTGCCCCTTGTTGAGAAGCCCCATGAGCGATGTGCTGGAACAGATCGACGCGGTAGCCCGCCAGGCCCAGGAAGAGATTGGCACCGTCCAGACGCCCGATGCGCTGGAGCAGTTCCGCATCAAGTACCTGGGGACCAAGGGCGCCATCAAGAACCTCATGAGCCTGCTGGGCCAGGTCCCGCGCGAGCAAAAGCCAGCCGTCGGCCAGAAGGTCAATGCCGTCAAGCAGCAGATCACGGCTGCCTACGAGCGGTGCAAAGCCTGCCTCGGCGGCGACCGCCCCACCGGGCCGATGGAGGATGTCACCATCCCCGGCCTGCGGCCGCAGATCGGCAATCGACACATCCTGATGAAGGTCGTCAACGAGCTGACCGACCTGTTCGGCCGGATGGGCTTCGCCGTGGCCGAGGGGCCGGAGCTGGAGGACGAGTTCCACAACTTCATCGCCCTCAACATCCCCAAGTCGCACCCCGCGCGCGATCCGCTGGATAACTTCTACATCGTCGCGGACGAACAGCAGGCCGCGGGCGAACAGACAGCCGAGGAGCAGCAACTGCTGCTTCGCACGCAGACCAGCACCGTGCAGATCCGCGTGATGCAGTCGCAGCAGCCGCCGATCCGCGTCGTCATCCCCGGGCGCGTCTATCGCCCCGACACGCATGACGACACACACCTGTCAATGTTCCACCAGCTCGAGGCGCTGGTCGTCGACCGCAATATCACGATGGTCGACCTCAAGAGCACGGTGATCCAGTTCGTCAAAGCCTACTTCGGCCAGGAGACGCAGGTGCGCTTCCGACCGAGCTTCTTCCCCTTCACCGAGCCGTCGGCCGAGTGCGACGTCTGGTTCCCCGATAAAGCCAAGTGGATCGAACTGGGCGGCTGCGGCATGGTGCATCCCAATGTCCTGAAAGCCTGCGGGATCGATCCGGAGGTCTACTCCGGCTGGGCGTTCGGCTTCGGCATCGAGCGAATTGCGATGCGCAAGTACGGCATCGGCAACATCCGGCTGTTCGTGGAGAACGATGTGCGGTTCCTCGGGCAGTTCTAAAGATTCTGAAGCTCGGATTGCGGATTTTGGATGTGGTGGCGTGTCCCTTGTCACTCGCGGCAACGCGACGAAGGACATCTACTGCCAACTGCTGACCGCAGACCGCTGACTGCTCCAGGCCCCATTGCCTTCATCCCGCCAGCCCGCCTACCATGGCACAAGAAGGAGATTTTCTCACATGCGCACCCCCAACGACGTACTGATTCATGGCCTGACCGTTTCACGCGATCTGCTTGCGCGTTACACAGCCGACCTGACGCCCCAGGAATACCTCCACCACCCGTTTCCCAAGGCCAACTGTGCCGCCTGGATCATTGGTCATCTGATCCTCAGCGAACGAAAGGCCCTGTCGCTGCTGGGCGTCGATCCCCTGCCGGAGGTGCCGGCCGGATTTGAGAATCGCTTCCCCCGCGAGGTCACGGACAAGCCGGCTGACGATTACGGCGATGTCACGCAGCTTATCCCGCTGTTCAACGCGCACCGCAACCGGCTGATCGAAGTCGTCAAATCCGCCACGCCCGAAATGCTGGACAAGCCGTTGGAAAAGCCCTTCCCCATCGCGAAGACCGTGGGCGAACTGGTGAGCTTTTTCGCGGCACACGTCGCCATGCATGCCGGCCAGATCACGCTGATCCGCCGCAGCCTCGGCCGCCCGCCGCTGGTGTAAGGTCCGTCGAAAACGGATCCTTCCACCACCCGCCGCCGCCCCCGCCAAGCCGGCATCCGGGCGACAAACCACAGGCTCAGCCCGGGCCTTCGGCTTGCGTTTTGGCCGGGTGCCGCGTATGGTGGCGGATCCTGCCGGAGAGGTGGCCGAGAGGCTGAAGGCGACGGTTTGCTAAACCGTTGTACGGGGTAATCCCCGTACCGCGGGTTCGAATCCCGCCCTCTCCGCTGAAAAACAGTTGCCCTCGATTTCTAACCCGAGAAATCGAGGGCACTTGTGTTTATCGAACCAGCTCTGCTCAAACCCGAGGGCCCATGGCGGGCTGCCCGCACCAGCGTACACGGATAATCGCCAGAGCGGGCGACCCCCGCGCGGCATGGAGCCCCTCACCCGCCGATGCGGCTCATCTGTTCGTTGCCGTGGGCGCTGTGGACATCGGGTTTGAGGCGGACGCAGTCGATCATCGCCTGGGCAAGCGCCTGACGGCGGATGGACGGATCGCCGCCCGCACGCAGGATCGGCTTGAGGTCAACCTCGCCCCCTTCGAACAGGCATGAGCGGAGCACGCCGGTCGCCGTGAGTCGCAGGCGGTTGCATGTCGAGCAGAACGGCTGGGACATCGCGCTGATGAACCCGATGCGCCCTTTGGGATTGCCGCGGGCCAGGCGATAGACCTTGGCTGGGCCGACGCCGGCTTCGCTTTCGCGATTGACCGGTTCGAGCGGGCCGAGGACCGCTTCGATCCGCTGGCGCACTTCGTGTTCGCTGATGAACGCATCAGCCCCGCGGTTTTGTGCCCCGCAGCCGCCGGCTGGGCCGATCTCCGATGCATCCACGCGTAAACCGTTGGCCACACTCGCGATGGCTGCATCCCCCAGCGGCATGTACTCGATGAAGCGGACGGTGAACGGCCACTGAAGGGTCAATGCGGCGAAATCGGCGACCTCATCGTCGTTGACGCCGCGCATCGTGACGCAGTTGATCTTCACAGGCCGCAGGCCGGCGCGGTCGGCGGCGATCATCCCCCGCATCACAGCCTGCAGGTCGCCCGTGCGCGTGACCTGCCGGAAGCGATCGGGTTTGAGGCTGTCGATGCTGACGGTTACGCGGTCCAGCCCCGCCTCCGCCAGCGGATGGGCAAGCTGTTCCAGCAACGAGCCGTTGGTCGTCATCGACAGTTCATCGACGCAACCCGCCTCGCGGAGGCGCCGGATGAACGGCACCAGATCGCGCCGCACCGTCGGCTCGCCGCCGGTGAGCTTGATCCGGCGGATGCCATGCACCTCGGCTGCGGCCGCGACCGTTTCGACGATCTCCTCAAAGCTGAGGATCTCCTCGCGCGGCAACCAGGCCACGCCCTCAGCCGGCATGCAGTAGACGCACCGGAAGTTGCACCGGTCCGTCAGGCTGATCCGCAGCATCCGCACGGCTGAGATCGACCGCGGCCCGCTCTCCAACTGCGGCAGCCGAGCACCCGCCGGCGCGGGCGAGGATTCGAGGATGGGCAATCGCATACGCACGTGCAGCCCCCGGAACATCAATGCGGTTCAAACGCCGAGGCATTCTACCCACTGACTCCGCATTTGGCCCGCAAAAATCCGCTGCCCTGCCCATGCCACAGATGTGCCCCTGTCCCCACTCCCCACACCCCGGCTGTAGAGTGGGCACATCCCACCTCCAACACGATCCACGGGGCCATGCCCACTCTACGCAGCCGACCGCCCCCCCCGGTGTCACGGACGTCCCGCACGTGCATCTCTCTACCACCCTGCATGGGCGAGACCAACACTATGAACCCATCCGTCCCGGAACAACAGGATCGGCCCGCCAGGACGGACGCCACAGTTGTCCCTGCGTCGCGGCGTCTCCGCGGCGCATATCCAGACTCACGCACTTACCCGACGCGGCTCAAGCCCGCGACGATGGGCCATCTCCCTGCCGATCTCCTGCAGCTTCTCAGCCTGCAGCACCCGCCCGGCCAGCCGAAATACCTCATTGTCCTCCACATCGATATGCCGCCGGTACAGATCCTCCAGCAACTCCAGCACGCCGATCAGCCGGTTCACCTGCGACGGGGCAAGCGTCCCCGTCTCCATCCAGCGCTCAAACCACTCGCGCACCTCCGCCAGCGCCGCGTCCGCCGCCTGATGGTCGGCTTCCAGGGCATCGAGCTTCTCCATGGCCAGCCGCACCTGCGAATCGCTCTCCGCCAGCTCTCGCAGACGCGGAAATAGTGACTGCTCCTCATCCGCGTTGTGCCGCGGGGCGGCATGCGCAAAGTAATGCAGGCAGGCCTCGACCGCCTGCCGCTGCGGCTCATCCAGCGGCGCGCCCTGCGCATCCCGCGCCACGCGTGCCAGCACGCCCAGGAAATGTTCGATCCGCCGATGACAGTCGCTCAGCAGTCCCAACGGCTGATCGAACCCGGCTTGCGGGGTTGCTCCCAGTGTGACGGGCATCTGCAAAGCTCCTTTCCGGTGAGGGTTCCGCCGGCGCGATTCACCTGCAACCGGCTTTCGGGTAGAACAACTGTAGGATCGGCCATTCTGGATATCAAGGTCTAGATATATGGGACAAGGTGTCGCATGTTCTCTCAAACCAGCGAGTATGCCCTGCGCGTCGTGGTCTGCCTGGCTTCTGCCGGTGACCAGCCGCTGACCATCCCCCAGCTCGCCCGAGCCACGCATACCCCCGAAGGCTATCTCGCCAAGGTCCTGCGAAGCCTTGCCCGGGCTGAACTCGTCCGCTCGCAGCGCGGCCTGCACGGAGGATCCGTCCTGGCGCGCCCAGCCGATCAGATCACCGTATACGATGTCATCCAGGCCGTCGACCCGATTCGCCGGATCACCACCTGCCCGCTGGGCCTGCCCAGCCACGGCACCAACCTCTGCCCGCTGCATCGGCGTCTGGACGACGCCATCGCATCCGTTGAAAAGGCCTTCCGTGATTCGACCATTGCTGAGCTCGTGGCTGAGAAAACGTCCAGCCCGCCGCTGGCGGACCCGATCGTCCAACTGCGAGAACGCGCCTTTCCCGTCCAGGTCCGACGCAAGTCCCGCTCTGCACGATCGAAGTCCAAGCGTGTTCGGCAGTAAGGTCGTTGGGTCTTACGCGAAGGGGCGGAGACGCTGCATTGGATGGCGCAAAGACCCCAAGGATCCCAAAGACTTCAACGACAGAATTGGTACGGCTCCGCTCGCCCGCGCTTTGGCGGATAGCAACTGAGCACCAATATGCGTGGCGCGAGCGTCCCGCACGCGCAGGAACAACGACACCGAGCGCGGGCGAGAACGCCCGCGCCACGTGTGCCGATGCCCACCTACCCTTCGCGCCCTTCGCCCTTTTGCGTGAGATCAACTTCGTTGTCCGGGCAGGACGGGTCCGCCAGGGCGGACCCTACACCTTCTGCCCCGCCCGCAGCGCCCACTCAGCCGCGGCGGCCTTCGGGAACAGGATGCTGTTCTCCTTGTGCACATGCCGGTGCATGTCATGCTCCAGCTCCGCCAGGGCGGCATACATCGCACGAAAGGTATTGCAGGCGTGCTCCGGCGGCTGATAGCCATCAGTGAGTTTGCGCATCTTCACCAGCGCGGCGCCGGCATCGTTGTGCTCATGGATCATCTGGCGGATGGGGTTGTCCACCGACCCGCAGTGGATCTCCGGCAGGCTGGTCGCATTGTCGAGCTGCCGGCAGATTGGGAACAGCACGCGCTCTTCCTTGATCATGTGCTCTTCCAGCTCCGCCTTGAAGGCCAGGAACGTATCCCGCAGCTCGATCAGATGCGGCTGGGTGTCGCCATGGCGCTCAGCCACGCGGCGGACCAGATACTCCATCCGCGGCAGCTCGCGCTTGAGGTACGCGTGATGCGTCTGCTCGATGTTGGCGCACAGCTCGGTCATGCTGGCTTGCGACCAGTCGCGCTCCGGCTCGACCGACTGCGCATCGAACATGTTGAGCACATCGACCACGGTCTGCGGGTTGATGCCTCGGGCCTGACAGGCTTCCTTCAGGGGCTTCTTGCCGCCGCAGCAGTAGTCGAGGCCGAAGGTCTCAAACACCTTCGCCCGCGAGGGCCGCTCGGTGACCAGCTCGCCAATCGTCCGATCCAGTGTTGCGCTGCTCATGGTTGTGTCCTTTCGCATGTAAATGGGTATCTGCATTCAGTTGACGCTCTGCGCCGCGGCGGGCGCCTCGCGGCTGACCAGCCGCTGGAGGCGCCCGGGATCGATGACCGTCGTCCGGCGGATTGACCAGCCGCCCTTCAGGCCGATCACAAACCACGCCAGCCCGACCAGGCCGCCAGCGAAGATCACATCGCCGATCATCCGCAGCCACCGCAGCGTCTGCAGGTAATCCTGCTGCAGGAACTCAGCCGACCGGGCATACCACATGCCCGTGTCGATGCTCGCGATCGTCTGCGCCACGCCAATCGGCAGCAGGCTCAGCAGGACCATCAGCGCCAAGCCGATGTTGATCGCCCAGAAACACACGCCCAGCAGGCGCGTCTTCCACTCATGCTCCGCAGCCATCGTCCGCAGGCAGAACAGCATCAAACCGATCCCCAGCATCCCGTACACGCCGAACAGCGCCGTATGGCCGTGCACCGGCGTGAGGTTCAGCCCCTGCATGTAGTACAGGGCGATCGGCGGGTTGATCAGGAATCCGAACAGCCCCGCGCCCACCAAATTCCAGAACGCCACCGCCACAAAGAAGTAGATGGGCCACTTGTACGACGCCACCCACGGCCGGCAGCGCGACAGGTTCAGGTTCTCATAGGCTTCAAACCCGATCAGCGTCAGCGGCACGATCTCCAGGGCGCTGAACACCGCCCCCATCGCCAGCACGCCCACGCTCGTGCCCGTGAAGTACAGGTGGTGCATCGTCCCGACGATCCCGCCCGACAGAAAGATGCTCGTCGCAAAGAGCGTCGCAGCCGTCGCGCTGCGGACATTGAGCAGCCCCATGCGCGTGAACAGGAACGCGATCACGGCTGTGGCAAAGACTTCGAAGAAGCCTTCCACCCACAGATGCACGACCCACCAGCGCCAGTACTCCGCCATCGCCAGATGCGTCTGGCGGCCCCACATCAGCCCCGCGCCGTAGAACGCCGCGATCGCGACGCTGCTCAGCAGGAACAGCCCCAGCAGATGCCGCGACTCATTCGGCCGCCGGATGGCTGGCCACATCGCGCGGACCATCAGCCCCAGCCACACGAACAGACCGACAAACAGGAAGATCTGCCAGAACCGGCCCAGGTCTACATACTCATACCCCTGATGGCCGAACCAGAAGTTCGACGCCAAGCCCAGCTTCTGCATGACGCCGAACCACTGGCCAGCCATCGAGCCCACTACGATGATCAGCAGGCAGACGAACAGGAAGTTCACGCCGAACCGCTGATATTTGGGCTCGTATCCCGACACCGCCGGCGCGACGAACAATCCCGTGGCCAGCCACGCCGTCGCGATCCAGAAGATCCCAAGCTGCGTGTGCCACGTCCGCGTCACCGCGTACGGCAGGTAATCGCTCAGCGGGAATCCGAAGAAATGCAGGCCCTCGACACCGTAATGCGCCGTCAGCCCGCCCATGCTGAGCTGCGCCAGCATCAGCGCCGCGACGACCCAGAAGTACTTGAGCGTCGCCCGCATGCTGGGGGTGATGCCCAGTTTCAGCAGCGGGTTCTCGGCTGGCGCTTCGTGCGGTTCCTCGCCCTTGTGTCGCTGCACAGCCATGTACCACGCCAGCGCCCCGACGCCCGCCAGCAGCAGCACGACGCTGGCGATCGACCAGAGGACGATCGCGCTGCTGGGCTGGTTGTCGATCAGCGGCTCATGCGGCCAGTTGTTGGTGTAGGTGACATCCGACCCCGGGCGCTGCGTGCCGCAGGCCCACGCCGCCCAGAAGAAAAAGCCGTTCATCAGCCGCATCCGCTCGGGCGTCTTCACGCTCATCGGCGGGATGGCGTAGGCTTCGCGCAGATCGGCCAGGGCTGGATCATCGCCGAACACCCCCGCGTAGTGGGCGGACAGGGCTTCGATCGCAGCCGCGCGATCGGCTGAGACGACGATGTCGCCCGTGGCCGGATCGTAGGTGTTCGTGCGGATCTCCTGCTTCAGCCGGGCCTTGAGGGCCGCCTGCTGCTCGACGGACAGCGCGTCATACGACTTGCCGTGCTCACGCTGGGCCCACAGATCCAGAAGGAAGACGGCTTCGCGGTGCAGCCAGTCGGCTGACCAGTCCGGCGCGACGTATGCGCCATGGCCCCAGATCGACCCGACCTCCTGCCCGCCGATCGACTGCCAGACGTTCTGCCCGTCACGGATCTCCTGCCCCGTGAACAGTACGCGCCCGTCGGTCGTCACCACCCGCTGGGGCACCGGCGGCGCCTTGCGGTACATGTCGACCCCGAAAAATCCCAGCAGGGCAAACGACCCCACCACCACAGCCACCAACCCGATCCAAAGCCCGCGATATCTCATGTGTCAACCCTCATATTGCGCTGCCATGCACCAGTTCTGGATATAAACATCCAGATTGTTGACAGTGAACGATAGCACCTCTATTCTGGATATCAAGGTCCAGTTATGATTTTTCCTGGCGGACCCTCGCCCGTCCGCCCGATTTCGGGAGCCGCGCCATGACAACGGCCACACAACCATCCCTGGGCACCGCAGCCGATCAGGCTCATCCATCGCCCATCACAGCCGACACGTTGATCCCCGATCTGTTCCGGGCTCATCCGCAGGCCCGATGCGTGCTGGATCGGCACGGCCTGGAAGGCTGCGGCGGCCGGCTGGGGCCGGTCGAGTCGATCGGGTTCTTCGCCCGGGCACACGGCGTCGATCAGCAGCAGTTGCTTGCGGAGATCCACGAAATGCTCCGCCAGCCCGCGTCTGTGCCACCTCCGCCACCCAAGCCGGGTGTTGCCGACACGATCTACCGTCGCTACTTCCTGGGCGGGATCTGGCTAATCCTGACAGCCGGTGCGACGTGGGGCGCGTGGCTGCTGTGGCAGATCGGCTGGACGGGAAAGTTCACAGGCGTGTCGGTGCATCATGTCAACGCCCACGGCCATGCACAGATCTACGGCTGGGTGGGCCTGTTCATCATGGGATTTGCATATCAGGCCTTTCCACGGATCTGGCATACACGACTGGCCAGGCCCCGGCTGGCAGTGGCGGCGTTTGGGCTGATGGCGGCAGGGCTGATCATCCGCACGATCGGCATGACGATGCCGAGCCTGGGCGGTTGGGCCGTGACGGCTGCGCTCGGCGGCGGCGCGCTGGAGATGGCCGCGATCGGCATCTTCATCGGCCAGATGATCGCGACGTGGCGCAGCGGCGATGCGAAGCTGTCGCCGTATGTGGCGTTCATCTTCTGTGCCCTGTTCTTCCTGGCGGCGCAGGGCGTGATGGACCTGTGGCACACCTGGACGACGATGACGGCTGCGACAAAGGACGAACTGGTCTGGTATGTCGCGACGTATCAGGCGCCGCTGCGCGATCTGCAGATTCATGGGCTGGCGCTGTTCATGATCCTGGGCGTCTCGCTGCGGATGCTGCCGGCGCTGTTCAATGTGCCGCAGACGCAGGATCGGCGGGCATGGGCAGGATTGGCGGTGCTGCTGGTCGCCATAATCGGCGAAGCCGCCGTGTTCGTGATCTACCGGCACAGCGGCAATCACGCGGCGGCGCGCTGGCTGATGCTGCCGTGGATCCTGCTGGCAGTCGGTGTGTGGGTGGTGGCGGCGCCGTGGAAACTGTGGGGCCGGCCAGCCGTTGAGGATCGATCAGCCAAGTTCGTCCGCGCGGCGTATGCGTGGCTGGCTGTGTCGCTGGTCATGCTGCTGCTTCTACCGGTCTATCAGGTGATCAGCCAGATTCCCTTCAGCCATGCCTACTACGGCGCGATTCGGCATGCGATCACCGTCGGGTTCATCTCGATGATGATCATGGGTTTCGCAGCCAAGGTCGTGCCGACGCTCAACGGCTTCGACGTGCGGAGGTTGTCGCCGCTGTGGGGTCCGTTTGTGCTGATCAACCTCGGCTGCTTCCTGCGCGTGAGCCTGCAGACGCTGACCGACTGGCATCCGGGCTTTTTCGCGGTCGTCGGCGTCAGCGGCCTGCTGGAGGTAACGGCATTGGCCTGGTGGGGTTTGCATCTGGCGAGAATCATCCGCGCCGGTAGGCGTATGGAGGCGATGCCCGAAGACGACGCGCCCTGCGATCACCATCGCCCCGCCACGATCGAGCCGACCATGCGCGTCACGGATGTACTGCGGTGGTTTCCGCAGACCCAGCCGGTGTTCGACAGCTACGGCTTTACCCTCCTGAAAAATCCCATCGCCCGCAGGACGATGGCCAGGGGTGTCACGATCGAACAGGCCGCGCGGTTTCGGGGTGTCGATCCGGAAGAATTGTTGAGGGCATTGCGGAGCTGCGTGACAAGGTGAGGGGGTGACAAGGTGACTGGAAGACAACGAGAGTCCGGTGCGTAGGGTACGCTATTGCGTGCCGCGAAGCTCCAAGTTCCAACCGCCAAGCTCCAAAAAACAAAAGAACCAAAACACAAAACACCAAACACCAGGGCAGTCGAGTTGCGGCCAGTGACAAGTGACCAGTGACCAATGACACATCAATGGATGAACCGCATCTCCCCGAAATTCGGCACGATCGCCGGTGAGCTGCCGACCAGCGGATAGCCAGCCGGCCAGTAGACGAAAAAGGCCTTGCCGAGCAGGAATCGGCCGGGAACTCGACCGGATTCGACAGCCAGATCTTCATCCGGCAGTGAGATGCCGCGCTCCCAGTAGCGGGCGTCTTCGCTGATCGGCGAGTTGTCGCCCAGTACGAAGTACTCATCCTCGCCCAGGTGGATCACGTTCCCCGGGCTGGCCCAGAAGGTCATGCCCCGGCGGCTCACGTCGCGGTTGAGGTAGTAGACATCGCGCCACAGCGCCACGTGCGACAGCTCGCACCGCTGGTTGGCTGCCGTGATCTCGATCGCGGGCGGCGGAGCCGCGTGGCCATCGACGTACTCTTCGATCAGCCGGCGTGGATCGGGCTGATACTGCTCGTCAGTCGTCTGCAGCACCAGCTCGCCGTCGATCAGCAGGCTGACGCGGTAGTCGACGTTCACGAACTGCACGTGATACGGCCGGCCAGATGAGAACGACATCGCCCGCTCGGACAGCACCTGCGCCTCTGCTACGCCGAAGCGCGAATGCTTGAGCGCCACGCCGTGCGGCGTGAACTCGGCGATGAAGGTGTCATCCCGCTTGGAGAGCTTGAGCTGCAGCGGGCCATCGCCTTCGCGGCGGGTGTAGTACAGATCAAGCTTCAGATCCGAGACGTACTGCAGCGTCGATGCCGGCTGGGCTTCGTTGTCATACGCCAGCCAGTCGGTCAGCGCCCGCTTGTAGGGGTTGCAGTCCTTGTCGAAGTAGATGCTGGCCTGCTTGTCCAGGCCGTCAAAGATGAACGACCGCGGATCGTCGAGCGACTGCGTGAGCTGCCAGCCGGACTGGCCGCGGCGCTGCCGCCACGGCTGCTCGAACGGCCGCGTCCGCGCCGTGCTGCCGCGGGGGAAGTAATCGTTGTGATAGACCAGCCGCCACAGCGCCTGCTGGGCATCGGGCGTCTTGCGGCGGATGCGGAAATCCTCCGCCTCCGTCGCGCCGTGCTGGGCGGTGTAGATATCGCCATCCAGGATGAGGACTGACTCACCCGGGACACCGATCAGCCGCTTGATGTAATTTTGCTGATACGGCTCGCCCAGCGGCGCCTTGAAGACCACCACATCCCACGGCTGCGGCTGCTGGAACAGGTACAGATACTTCAGCACCAGGATGCGGTCGCCGTAGCGGATCGGCGCATTGCTGACGGCTTCGACATAGCCGCAGTTGGGGCAGACACCCTCCTTGCGCCCCTGGGCGAACGCCGGGATATTGATGTCTTCGCTGGACTGTGCGCCGGCGCTGTAGTTCAGGTCGAACGTGTAGCCGCATTCCTTGCAGTCAAAGCGGATATGTGCCCCCAGCAGCGTCGGCGCCATCGATCCGGTCGGGATGACGAACGCCTCGACCACGAAGGCCCGGAAGATGAACGCCAGGATGAACGCGATCAGGATGGACTCGATCGTCTCCTTCACGCCGCCGGCTTGCGGGGCGTGGGACTGAGATTCGGGCGCCGACATCGCGGCTGCGGGCGTCGCGTTGGGCTGGTCATCCATAGAGGAAAGATCGTATGCGCCGATCGTGGGGTGTCCAATGGGCAACCGGCTATGGGTCGATCGGCGGGGAAAGCCGGGAACGCGGATAGGGATGCCTGTACCACGTCCGACGCGTTGGGCGGACATGGTGGATGCGGGCCGTTCCGCCGTGGTTTGCATGGGCTGGCGGGCGGCATACACTGGGCGCCATGCGTATCGCGTTTATCGGCGGCTGGGGACATCAGAAGCTTCGTGTTTGTGCGAAGGATCCGACTATTGAGGGCCTTGAGGTTGCTGTGGCGACCGATGCCTTCGACCCGATGGCTGCGCGGGCTGTGGCGGAGAAGATCCCGGGGTCGCAGTGGTTTGACAATCCCTGGGAGATGATGGACACGTTCAAGCCGGACGTGGTGAACGTCGGTTCGGTGTATGGCCTGAATGCCGATTTCATCGCGGCTGCGCTGGAGCGGCACATCCCGGTCGTCAGCGACAAGCCGATCGCAACAACCTGGCAGCAGTATGAGCGGCTGGCGGCGCTGGCGGAGAAGACCAAGGCGCCGATCGTGACGGAATTTGAGATGCGCATTTCGCCGCCGTTTCTGGCGGCACATGATGCCGTGCGGCGTGGGGCGATCGGCCGGCTGGTGATGGCCACGGCGCAGAAGTCGTACCGTTTCGGCAAGCGGCCGTCCTGGTACGGCCGACGAGCGGATTTCGGCGGGTTGATGCTGTGGGTGGCGTCGCACGCGATCGACTACCTGTGGTTCTGCGGGGGCGTGAGCTATCGGCGCGTGGTCGGCGTACAGGGGAATCTCTCCAAGCCGGCCTATCCGGAGATGGAGGATCACTGCATGGCCATGTTTGAGCTGGAGGGGGGCGCGCACGCCGTCGTCCATGCCGATTATCTTCGGCCCGACGGGGCGCCGTCGCATGGCGATGATCGGCTGCGACTGGTCGGCACGGAGGGGATCATCGAAGTTCGCGACGGCCGGTGCGAGCTCATCGACGCCAGCGGCGTTCAGGAGCTCAAGCCGACGACGGCTGTTCGGCCGTCCCATATCGAGATGCTCGATGCGGCGCTCAAGGGCAATACGAGCTGGTTCGGCACGCAGCAGTCGCTGACGATGGCGCGCGTGCTGCTGAGCGCCCGCGACGCCGCCGATCGGCGGGAGTGGGTCCAGATCTAGCAGGCCGCCGGCAGTGGGCCGCAGGGCACGCTATTGCGTGCCGTGAAGCTCCAAGCTCCAACCACTAAGATCCATGGAAGTACCAAACACAAAAGAACCAAACACGAAACAACAAAGTGGGCAGTAGGCAGTGGGCAGTCAGCCAACCTATCTGCGTTCATCCGCGTTCATCTGCGGTTCCCATTCAATCCGCAATCCGCAATCAACCTTCATGCCACCTGTCGATTCTCCTCATACCACCTGATCGTCTCCCTCAATCCCTCCTCCAGGGGCGTATCGGCTGTCCAGTTCAATGCCTGTTTGGCGCGGGTGACGTCGAGGCAGCGGCGCGGCTGGCCGTCGGGCTTGGTGGTGTCCCATTCGATCACGCCCTTGAAGCCGACGAGTTTGGCGATGAGCTCTGTCAGATCCTTGATCGTGATTTCACGGCCGCTGCCGAGGTTCATCGGCTCGGGGGAATCGTACTGCTCCATCGCGCGGATCAGGCCCTCGGCGCAGTCCGGAGCATAGAGGAACTCGCGCGACGCGCTGCCCGTGCCCCAGGCGACGATCTTCGCATCGCCGCGGTCGCGGGCTTCGATGCACTTGCGGATCAGGGCTGGGATCACGTGCGACGAGTGCAGGTCGAAGTTGTCGCGCGGGCCGTAGAGATTAACCGGCAGGAGGTAGATGCCGTTCAAGCCGTACTGCTGGCGGTAGGCTTGCAGCATGACCAGCAGGGCTTTCTTGGCCACGCCGTAGGGCGCGTTGGTCTCCTCCGGGTAGCCGTTCCATAGTTCCTCTTCGCGGAACGGAACGGGCGTGAACTTGGGATACGCGCAGATCGTGCCGACCTGGACGAACTTCTTCAGGCCGACCTGGCGCGCCTTTTCGATCAAGTGCAGGCCCATGGCCATATTGGCGTAGAAGAACCGCCCGGGGTTATCGCGGTTGGCGCCGATGCCGCCGACCTCGGCTGCCAGGTGCATGACGATGTCGGGCTTGTGATCGGCGTAGAGGCGATCGACATCGGCTTCGCGGGTGAGGTCATACTCGCGGCGGCGCGGGATGATGATGTTGGCGTACCCGCGTTGCCGCAGTTTTTCGACAACAAACGACCCGAGGAACCCGGCTCCGCCGGTGACGACGATGCGATCGGTTGGACTGACGCTCATGAAGACCCTTTCGGCCAGCGAGAGGACGCAGTGAAGCATCCCGGTGCGGTTGGGTCAAGGATCTGGTAACTCAGGGCGAAGGGGGATGAGTTAGAGGGGGATGGGAGGCATGACCGACGAGCGACAGCAAAAACCCATGGATGGCCATCCAGGACCCATTCGCATCGTAATCTTGCTCGCCCAAGTCGTTACAAAGCAAGAAATTATCATCTTCGTCAGTTTCCCTGTGCAGAAAGGCGGAATTTTATTGAACAGCCCCCTTGGGACTGTTAAGTTGGAATAACTTGGGGAAAGGAGTGCCCTGAGCGGTTTTTGCGGTTTAGACCGCTGACACGGCGCCCCCCTGCGAGGCTGGCGCTGGACCCGGCCACAAGAGAGCCGGGTGAGACAGGGACAGAAGGTGTGAAGGTTGGCTGTGCGGTTCGGACCGGGCTTGGTATGTCTCCGGAGCGGACCCTCGCAACAGAAGGGCTGTCAGACGCTCGTATCGCTACCGTCGATCCAGCCTGCTGTTGTGGCGATATGTTGAACTCCTCCGCCCCACTCGCGTACTAAGGCTGTGGCGCGAGTGTAGTTCAATCGACTTAGCCGTCCTTCCCCAAGCGTCCCAACACTGACAATCGACACCATGAGTTCCCGGGTATGCCTGCTGCGCAGGGCCCTGCTGTACAACACCCTTGAGTTCACACCGGGAGACGAGATGACGCGCAACCGCGGCTTCAGCCTCACCGAGATCATTGTGACCATCGCGATCGTGGCTCTGCTGATCACGGTCGTGCTTCCAATGCTCAACGGCGCGATCCGCAATGCGACAGCCAACAAGATGCGTGCCGACCTCAACGCGCTGGCTGTCGCGCTCGAAACCTACAAAGCCGATCACGGCGATTACCCCCGCCTGCCTGCGTTTTACGGCCAGAAAGGCCCCGAGGACCGCGACCTGGGCGCGCGCCTGCTGGCCAGGGCCCTGCTGGGCTCGTATCTGACGGGCGATGAGTTCCGCGTGATCGACCAGACGGGCAACGGGGCCGTCGTTTTGGCGGACCGCAACGGCAATCCCATTCTCTACTACCCTGCCCATCCGGTCCGTTACGACCTGCGAAGCCGCCACGGCTATGTGGCCAGCTACATCCCCGCCTTCGGCCGGGAGACGCAGACCAACGAACAGCTCCGTCGGGCCTCGCTATTCAATGCATATGACAATGACACGATCTCCAAGGTTGAACTGATGAACCTGCTGGGTGCCGAGACCAACGGCACCAACCTCGGCGGTATCGGCGGCGGGCGGCTGACGCCCAAGTACAGCGGCGCATATCTCTTGCTGGCAGCCGGTCCGGACGGGCAGTTCGGCACGGAGGATGATCTGGTCCTCGTCGGTGGCGGCCAGCCGGCTGTCCCGCAGATGACCGGGACAATGCTCGCCGGCCGGGACGACACGCCTGAGTATGCCGTTGCCACCAATTTCCTCACCTGGCAGGAGCAGCTCGGCCAGCTCGACGGCCAGACAGGCGCCCCGCCGGCTTGGGAATCGGCTCCTGATCCGGTGTGGCAGTCGCCGGAGATCCCCACGCCCCGGCCGGTCACGCCGCCGGCAGATGCGCTCAACGTCATCGACTTCGGCGCGACCCCCAACGATGGCACCGATGACACCGTCGCCATCCGCAAGGCCATCGAAGAAGCCGCCAAGCAGGGTAAGGCACTGGTCTTCCCCGAGGGCGAGTTCCGCATCAGCCAGACCGTCGAAGTCCGTGAAGGCGGCAGCTACTACGGCCCGGGCATCGTCCGATGGACCGGCGGCGGCGGTGCGGCCTTCAAGGTGCCCGGCGATGCCAACAACATCCTCATCAACGGCTTGACGTTTGTCGGCCGCGGAATCTGGTTCAACAACAAACACAACAACGTCACGATCATCAACAATGTCTTCCGCGACATCCGCGGCGGCAGCCAGATGGAAGGATCGGGCGTCTTCGCCAACGGCGGCCTGACCAACAGCCTGATCCAGAACAATCAGTTCTTCAACGTCTCGCGCGACGGCGTGTGGATCAACACGACGGCTGGCGGCACGATCATCGACAGCAACTACTTCGACACCGTGCACGAAGCCATCCACGTCTGGTCCAACTACGGGACCGACATCAAGTTCACCAACAACGTTGGCGTGCGGCTGGAGCGCATGGGCATCGAGTTCCAGGGCTATGATGGGCACAACTCCATCGTCGCCAACAACACGTTCACCGACTGGCGCAAGGAGCTGGTCTATCACGACAGCTTCGCGCTGTCGATCATGAACAAGGGCTCGAACATCAAGGTGGTCGACAACCAGTTGTCCGGCTACGGCAACAACCCGGTGGGCATCGAGTTTGCCGGGCATAACGGCGTGGTGTCGGGCAACATTGTGACCGGCTTCCGCGAAGGGATGCACGTGACCTGGGGCCACAACATCCAGATCACCGGCAACCACTTCACCGGCCAGACGTGGATGTCGATCTGGTTCCCGGGTTACGAGGCGTTCGGCGTGCACAACGCCCGCGTCAGCGGCAACAAGTTCACGTACCCAGCCAACGCGATCGTCTTCATGGGCAGCGGCGCCAACGGGACGGTGATCGAGGGCAATGAGGCCCTGCTGTCCGGCGGAGCTGACTTCGTGCAGGCCCACGGCGGCAACGCCGTCGCGGGCGTAACGATCGGGCAGAACACGATCATCCGCAATTGATCGGGTTGATGTCGGGCGCGGCGAAGGCGCGACGGCTCCGCGAAGAAAGATTGACGCAAAGATCGCAAAGGGTTAGCTG
>ERZ777003.2504-NODE-2504-length-21057-cov-17.905961_pt1 | contig 21057 bp, 14 predicted proteins | sample MGYA00374956_ERZ777003 | MGnify/ENA primary metagenome ERZ777003 (study PRJEB29302, sample SAMN06268252) | bioreactor metagenome | isolation source: Joint BioEnergy Institute, California, USA | place: USA:Joint BioEnergy Institute, California, USA | collected... | reverse complement strand
TTATGAGCCGGAGCGGCCGGCTGCTGTTCGCAACCGCCAGCAATCAGCAGTACGAAGGCGGCCATCCAACCGGCAAGTCGGGCGTGGGTCATACGTCAGACCTTTCATTCACGACGGGGAGCAGACACTCCCAGGCAATGCAAACTACCGGCCTGCCGGTGACGGCTCAGCATCGACAACTAGAACTGTACTTCAACGATCTCGCGTTGTTCTTCCCGCGGCTGCAGCCCACGCAGGGTTTGCTTCATACCGCGGTCAGGATCGCTGACGTGGACGGTGTACGTGCCTTCCTTGGCGAACACGCGCGGCTGGTATTCTTGTCCCCGGATCCGCAGCGTGTAAAGCACTTCATCATCCTTTCCGGCGCCGCCTTCGCGAACGACCTGAACTACCGGATCCTTGATGCCGTTGATGCGCAGCGTGGGCAGGTGCGCAACGCCGCGGCGGCCATCGTTCTCGGTGTAATGAATGGTGCGTGGCCAGCCGGGGAACTGATCCTCTGGCTTAAGGTTGTTGGCATCGACCTGGAGCCGGTAGCACTCCATGGTGATCGTGCCCTTGGGCTTATTCAGCCGCACGATGCCAAAGCCGCTGGCCTTGTCGTGCAGCGTGGGGATACGCCCGGACCGATTCTCCTTGGCCGGATTACCGACGGCGTACACCGTCATGCGGTTGCCCAGGCCGTCGAAGTAGTCGCCCGTGTCGGGCAGTCCCGGCTCCGGCCGATTGCGCACGGGACGCCCTTCAGCATCGGCCCGCCACGAACGTGGATAGCCCGCCGCAATGCTCGGCACACAGAATGAGAAACCGGCGTCGCGGAACTCGTCAATGCCGTGGTGCACGATCGATGCCAGGTGCTGGTCGCCTGCGTAATGGAACGCCAGACCTCGCCGCATCACATCCAAGGCTTCATTGCGCCCCGACTGCGGCCAGCCGTTGCTGTCCAGATCGGCCACCAGGTATTCCTGCCGCTGGCCGTGATAATTGGCCAGGTTGCAGAAGATGGTCTGCGAAACCACCATCTTCAGGTCGGCGCCCTTCCAGTCGGCCGCCCATGCGCGCAGGAACTTCAGTTGCCGGTCGCCCAACAGTTGCAGGCCCGGCTTGTCGACCGACTTGGGATCGAAGTTCGGATCCTTCACGTGGTCGGGGCGTCCCTCCCAATAGTTGACCTTGCCAGCCGGCCCCGATTTGAACTTGCGATCCTCAATCACCGCAATGCTGATCCGGCCGTACAGCATGTCACAGTAGTACACCCCGATGCCGCGTTCGACCGGCGTCGGATCGTACGGATCGGGCAGGTGCGACGTCTGGGTGCGTTCGATCATGTTGACCCATTCGGGCGGCATGGCGTACCCGCCGCTGTCGTGCCCTTCGATGCCGCCGCAATCGCGGCCGTTCTCGCCCCATAGATTGCCTTGATACACGTCGTGATCATCGGGCAGAACCAGGGTCGGCCGGTCGCGCATCAGGTCGCGGAACGCCCAGCCCCACAGATAAATCTTCCGCAGATAGTTGAGCGTAGCCAGGTCGACCGGTTCGCGGTGGATGCCGTATCCGCCGACACCTTCGTAGATCTGGTCGCCGGAGAAGAACAACAGATCGGGGTTCATGACAGCCACGTTGGTGGCCACCAGCACATTGGGAAAGCCCGCATCGGTGTTGCCCGTGAATCCGGCAACCACAATCTCTTCTTGATCCACCGGGTCTTTGCGTACGATGCCGGTGAAGTAGGTATCGGTGCCATTGCCGCTGCGGTCCAACTGGCGATACACCAGGCGATAGGGCACGTCGCGGCGATCATCCCAGTTCTCGATGCGGAACGTCGCGGTGCGCGCGAGCGGGTCGATGGTGGCCTCCCCCATGGTCTTCCAGTCACCGCCATCGCGATCGCGGATCTGGAGCTGGACGGTTTGATTGTCGCGTTCGCCCAGCGGCGGCATCTGTGCCGTCATCTTCATCACGCCGCGGCTGAGCGTGTACATGGCATATAAGATCGGGCCGAAGCGGAGCGACTCGTCCTCGATCACCTTGTCGCCCGATACCTTCCAATCGGCGAACCAGAACCGGGCAAACCGACCGGGGCCAGGCACATTAGGCCGCCGATTCTCGGCAAAGTTGTTCATCAGGGCGATATTGCCCACCAGCCGGTCGGCCTGCACGCCGCGTTTCTCGATCCGCTTGAGCTGCTTGCCATCGGCGTCGCAGGCCGAGAGTTCCAGCGTATACGTGCCGTCGCCATCGGGCTGAGCGACCAGCCGCAGTTCGATGTCGTTCAGTGGCTGCGTAGCGCCATTCTCCGACACCTCCGGTGGGTTGCCGATAAACAGTTCGCCGGTGGTGGTGATGCCGGCAGGCAAACCGGTGCCGAAGAGCAAGCTGCTTTGCGGGTTCTTGGTTTCTTGATCGAGCACGCCCAGCGCAAAGCCGGCCGTGCCGGGCTTGCGGCCACGGGTCAGATCGCCCAGCCGGACCGTAACGGTGAAGCCGCCGCGCTTCTCGCCCAAGCGATACGTGAGCAGGTGGACATTGCGGTTCGGGCCACCGCGGAGACATTCCAGCCGGCCGTTGGCCAACCGGAAGTCTTCCATGGGATTGGCCCAGTATTCAGGACCGATCCAGACGCGGTCGTTGGCCTGGTCCCACTGGCTTTCAAACGTGGCTGCGGCGGCCGGAGCCACCGCCCCAGCCGTTACCAGCGCAATCACCGAAATCAGAACTCTTGCCTTGGAAATGCAATGCATCGGGATCATTCGCAACTGAAGGTAGAAACCGTTTTGGCAGCGACTCACTGCACCGGTACCGCCTGGGGATATTGTCAAAAAGTTCAGATCATTCGCAATGTTTTGCGGGTTGCTACCAGGAACGTAGCCAACCGCATCGTAATGCGAAACAACTGCCGTCGAACCGGTGATGGGCAACGCCTCAAGCGGACACCAATTGACAGCTTGGGGGCCGGCTCCGATGCTTTTGGGGCAACACCGCACCAGAAACGTAGCTCGTAACCGTGGGAGCCGCCGACCATGAAGACCTATCGAGTTGCCATCTATCCCGGCGACGGGATCGGAATTGAGGTCATGGAGCAAGCTTTGCGACTGCTGGATGCCGTGGAGGCGGCCAACGGCTTCGCGACCGAGCGGCTACACCTGGATTGGGGCGTGCAGCGGTGGGAACGCACCGGCGACGTAGCCCCGCCCGACATGCTCGATATCCTCCGCGACCAGGACGCGATCCTGCTGGGCGCCGTCGGCTGGCCCGCCAAGTTGCCCGACCACGTTACGCTGCGTCCGCTGGTCACGATCCGGCAGAAGTTTGAGCAATACACCTGCATTCGCCCCACGCGGCTGTTACCCGGCGTCCGCAGTGTGCTAGCCGACAAAGGCCCCGAACATATCGACTTTGTGGTGATCCGCGAGAACTCCGAGGGCGAATACGTCGACTCGGGCAGCCGATTCCAAGTGGGTGAGCCGGGCGAGATCGCCCTGCAGACAGCCATCCATACTCGGCGGGGCATCGATCGGATTTTGCGTTTTGGCTTTGAGATGGCGCGCAAGCGGCGTCGTCAGCTCACCATGGTGACTAAGTCCAACGCCTTGAAGTACGGCTACGTGCTGTGGGATGAATGTCTGGAGCGGATTGCCCCGGAATATCCCGACGTAAAGGCCGATAAAATGCACGCCGACGCGGCCGCGATGAACATGGTGCGCTGGCCCGAGCGATTCGACGTGATTGTCGCCTCGAACCTGTTCGGCGATCTGCTCACCGACCTGGCCGGCATCATCGGCGGCGGCCTGGGACTGGCCCCCAGCACCAACACCAATCCGGAGCGGACCTATCCCTCGATGTTCGAGCCGGTACACGGCTCGGCGCCCGACATCGCAGGGCAGGGCATCGCTAACCCGGTCGCCATGTTCCTGAGCACGGCCATGATGCTTGACTGGCTGGGCGAGTCGACCGCGGCGGCTCAAATCAATCGGGCGATCGAGAAGGCCCTAGCCGACGGCTGCCGCACGCCCGACCTGGGTGGCGACCTGAGCACCTCGGCCATGACCGATGCGGTGCTCGATCGGCTCCAGTAGCGGCATGAGTGCTTCGTCAATCGGCCGTGGCTTCACGTACGCGGTCCTGCCAGAACCGCCGGGCGGATTGCAGCTCGGCTTTGATTTCCGGGTCGCCGTTTGCCTTTTCGACGGCCTTCAGGCGGGCTTCAACCCAATCGAGGAAGAACTGCGCCGCACGGCGGCTGATGCGCGGCTTGTCGCCGATTTCGACATAGAACGGCGCCGTCGAACCAAACCGGTACGTGGCGTTGTTCTCGGTCACGGCACGAATGAGGAACCAGCCGCTCTCGGTGAACGTGAGCGGCGGCAACTTGCCGTTGTCGTGCACCAGGTCGGTCAACCGCACCACGTGCACCACGCGACCATTCTGCACAATTTCCAGGTATTGGATCGGCTCGCGCGTCGTCAGGTTAAGCGCACCCCGCAGTTCCACGGTCTCGCCCTGGGGGGCGGTGAAGACATAGCCCGGGTATTGCCCTTCGACCACCGGCCGCAACAGGGGTCCATTGGTGACCAGCACCCGGCCAGCCCGAAAGCCTTCCCACCAGGCTTCCCAGGTGAGCGGTCCGTCGAGTTGCACGTACATCCGGTTGTAGCCCACCGGGTTTTCGTTCACGCCTGAGCCGCTTCCGGCCGATGGCGGGATACGGAAGCCGGCTTCCAACAGATAGTAATAGATCCGCTGGGCCCACTCGCCGGCGGCTAGTTGCCCGGGCCGATCCTCCTTGCCTTGCAGGAACTTGACCGCGTCGGTGTTCACGGTTTTCTCGCGCTGCAAGTCACCGTGGACAAGCTGGAACGAATCGACCAGCCCTTGGGCCAGCAGTACCGGCAGATCGGGAGAAAATGGATTTTCAACATCCACCCAGCCGCCTTCGCGGCGCACGGCTGCCGCCAACTCGGCCGCCGTGGGCCGAGCGGCACCAGCGGCAGGCATGGTCATCCAGGCAGGGCCACGGGCAGCCTGGGTTCCCACCGGGCCGGCTTCCACACGAGGTGGCTGCTTCAATTGAAAGAACAGCAGCGTGGCCCCGGCGCGCTCGTCGCGGCCGGCCAGCAGTTCGCAAAAGCGATCGTTGTCGAACCTTACGATTGTCGCATCCGGCAGGTCGCGACGGTTCCACAAGCTTTCTTTGTTCGTCCAGGTGACATCGGCGGCGATGTGCAAGTCTTCGGCCTCCATCAAGGCCTGAAGTTCCTCCACGGGCCGCTGCAAATGCAGATCGCCCGACCACCAGCCTTCGCGTTTCATATCGACGATGCGTTTCAAATCCACGGTCTTGGCATCGTCGGAGAACTTCTGAAGCGTGAAGTGACCGGTGCGCAGCACGTACTCGGGCCCGCGTTCGATGGCAAAGCCGTAGCTTCCCACCGGCAGTTGGAACGTGACCTGCCCACCGCAGGCAAAGTGATCGCCCAGCGACGGAAAGCGTCCCACCCGTCGCGGCTTGCCGCGGTTGTCGCGCAGATGAATGCGGCAGGGGATCACCTGGCCGGTTTCGGCATCGACCACCGTAAGATCCAGCTTCTCGTTCGCCGCGAGGACCGGCCCGGTATCGCCCAGGGCTATCATCAATGCCAGGGCTACCACGGCGCAGCCCACAACGTACGTACGCCGGGTTATAACGCTCATCCCGAATATGCCGGCCATGTGCATCCTGGATCCGCCTTTCAACATGCAACTGGGCTGTTCGTTCGCCAGGCGCGAACGGCTCGCTACTCGAAAGATAGCTTTCCATCCGGCGGGGGTGCTGGCGTAGCGGCGGTTCGGGAAATGCGTGCTCGACGTGGCAGCGGGGCAGGCCGTGATCACCGCGCCGGGGGAATGAGTGCGCTACAGCACGCCAGAGTCGGGCGGCGCACAGTACATCGTCATCTGCTTGCCGGCCTTCTCGCCCGATACTGTTCATCGCCATGCCTGATGCGCCCCATGCCGCGGCCCACGCGCGCAATCGCACACATCCGGCGCTGAGCCGGGCAAACGCATCAAGCAGGAAAGGTCGACAGGTCAGCTAGCGATCCGCACTACCGAGACGAGCAACGCGTGCGGGCGGGCCGACGTTTGAAAAGCGGCGCGAACGGCCGGGCCAAAATAAGACAGGATTCGCGAAGGGCTTACTTGGTATCGGCAGCCGCCGCGGCCCGTTCGGCAGCTTGCCGCATCTTCTCGCGCGACCGGCTGAGCAGCGAACCGACGCTGTTTTCCGGAATGTTCAGCGTGGCGCTGATCTCGCGGTAGCTTTTGGCTTCCAGGTGGTAAAGCCGTACCACCTGTTGCTCCTGTTCGTTCAACTCGCCGATGAGCCGCTCGACCTCTTCGCGGTCGGCGATCCGTTCGATCGTCTCCGCGGGGGCTGAGTCGTGGGCCGCTTGGGCGGCGCCATTGGCGGCCTCCTGCTGGGCACGGCGGCGCAAGAGTTCGCGGATCACCACACGGCGAGCAATCACCGCCAGATAGGTAGCCAGACTGGCTTGGCGACGGAAGTGGCGCAGGACGGCGAAATCGTCCTTAATGATTTCCAACAGTACTTGGGCGCACAGATCCTCGCGGTCTTCGGCTGAAATTCTCAGCGAACGGCTCCGAGCCGAGTGGTTCACCACGTGAACCACCAACCCCAGGTAACGGTCGACGAAATCCTCCCACGCCCGCGGCTTACGTGCGATACACCGCTCTAACAGATCGCGATCGATGTCTGACAGGGCCACGGAGTTGTCCCCCTTTTACCGGCAGGAACCAGGGCAGATTCCATACAGCTATCGGTGCCCCCCAGATGTGTTGGCCTCCGATGTCCCCGGTAGGCGGTTCGACGTTCCCCTCGATTTACCGATTCTAGGGACGAAAGGTAGGCGAGGCAAGGTTTTAACGGCGATGCGCTCGCCACGGCCCATCCGTGCTATCGGCCAAATCGCCCGCCGCCGGCCACCCAAGCGCAAGCAATGCACGCATTTGTCGGCAGTTTGCCCGCCGGGCCGAACGGTTTGGATGGGTGAACCGCGGGCGCCGACGGCAACTCTCTGGTAAGCTGGCCGGACAACCGTTAAAAAACGAAAGATTCTCACTCGGCCAACGAACCTAAGACATGAACCGTTGGCTGGCGGCGCAAGCCACGGACGGTTAGGCGCAACGCACCCCGCCCGTCCTCCACGGCGCATGCCAGTCTTCTCCGCCGTTCACCAATCCAGCGAGCTTGGGCACCCTCCATGGCTAACGACACGACCTCCTCTCCCGCCAAGAACGCGTCCGCGACCGAATCGGGGGCCAAGAAGAAACCCGAAGAACGCGTCTTCCTGGTGTCCTACCCAAAGGTCATTTTCCTGTATCCGTCGTTCCTTGTGGCGGTGTTCGCAGGCATTTACCTCAGCTTTGTGATGGGGGAGCAGCCCGACCCCAATAGCACCAAGGAAACAGCGGTTTCGCTTATTTTCTTGATTGTGCTTGGCGTCAATCTGGTGGTGCTGGGCTTCGACTTCCCCCGAACCACGTCGCTGACGTTATTCTTTGTCGCAGCGACACTTGTGCTAGGGATCACGCTGCTGCTGACCTTCAATCCGGAACTGTTAGGCTCGCTCCAAAGCGTGCTTGAAGCACTGCGGCCCGTGGCCAACCCCACGTTTTACTTCTTCTTTGCCGGGATCTTGGGCCTGATTTACATCGCGGTGCTGATCTCGGTGAACTTCGACTACTGGGAAGTGCGGCCCAACGAATTGCTGCATCACCATGGCTTCTTGAGCAACCTGGAACGGTTCTCCGCGCCCAACCTGCGGATCGAGAAGGAGATCTGCGACGTCTTTGAGTACCTACTCCTGGGCTCCGGCCGCCTGATCCTCACGCCGCGTGAAGCCCCGCGGCCGATCGTGCTGGATAACGTGCTGTTCATCAGCAAGAAGGAAAAGGCCCTCACGCGGATGCTCAGCGCGCTGCAAGTGCAGGTACGCCATCACACCGACGACTAAGCCGCGCCGATCGCACGGCGTTCTTGGACCGCTGAGCGGCACCTGTGCGCTTGGCGTATGCGCCCGCGCAATCGTAGGCCTGGCCCCGTAAGCCCTTTTGGCAGCAGCTCCAGATAAAAGCATTGACAAATATTGATGCTTCCGGCACGCTGCTACGCTAGTGGGGGGATCACTCCCCACTCCGCCAGCCATCCCCCGCCGGTTCTGACGTCCCGGGAGCCCGCCATGCCAGCCCCGCGCCAGTCTGCCGCCACCTCGCTTACGCATCCCACCTTCAGTCGCCGTACCGCTTTGCAAGCCGGAGCCATCAGCATCCTGGGGCTCGGTATGAATCACCTGGCGGCGCTGCGGGCAGCGGGCGGTGGGTACGCCCCGGCCAAGAACGTCATTTACATCTTCCTCTCCGGGGGGCTGTCGCAACTGGACAGCTTCGACCTCAAGCCCGACGCCCCCGATACCATCCGCGGCGAGTTCCAGCCGATCGACACGGCCACGCCGGGCATCCGCATCTGCGAGCATTTGCCGATGCTGGCCCAGCGGAGCCAGAAGTGGGCGTTGGTCCGCTCGCTGACGCACCCGTACAACGAGCACTCGCAAGGGCACATGGTCATGCTCTCGGGCCGCACGCCGCTGCCGCCCAGCTTCAGCCCCGCGAGGCCCGGTACTCGCGACTGGCCTTCAATCGCCGCCATAGCCGGCGATGCCCTTGCCCCGCGGCACAATCTGCCGCCGGCCGTCGTGCTTCCCGAGGTGCTCATCCACCGCACCGGCCGGGTGATCCCAGGCCAGTTCGCAGGGCAGATGGGTAGCCACCGCGATCCCTGGTTCATCAAGGCTTCGGCCTTTCGCTCCACCGTGTACGGAGCGTACCCCGAGTACGGTTTCCACCACGCCCGGGGCACCGAGAATCCTTCCGATTACGTGTTCCAGGCGCCGCACCTGGCATTGCCGCAAGGGCTCAACCAGCGTCGGCTGGGTAGCCGCCTGGCCCTGCTGGAACATGTCGAACTCCAGCGGGCACAACTGGAGCGCTTTGCCGAGGTCGAGAACTTCGATCGCCACCGGCAGCAAGCCGTGTCGCTGCTCGCAGATCCCAAGACGCAGCGGGCGTTCGACGTGCACCAGGTCGACGACGCCGTGCAGGAACGCTATGGCAAAAACGTCTTTGGCTGGTCGCTGTTGATGGCGCGACAACTGATCGAAGCCGGCGTCAGCCTGGTACAAGTCAACCTGGGCAATAACGAAACCTGGGATACCCACGGCAACGCCTTCCCGCACCTGAAGGATTACCTGTTCCCGCCGACGGATCGCGCCGTCTCGGCGCTGCTCGATGACCTGGAAGCCACCGGCCTGTTGGCCGAAACCTTGATCGTGATGGCCAGTGAGTTTGGCCGGACGCCGAGGATCTCGCACCTGGTCAAGCATTACGCCAAGCCGGGCCGCGATCACTGGGGAGCTGTGCAAACCGTGTGGTTTGCCGGCGGCGGCGTGCGCGGCGGCACGGTGATTGGTTCATCCGATCGTCAGGGTGGCCGCCCGGCCAGCAATCCCCAGCAGCCGGAAAACATGGCCGCCACGATCTACCAGGCGCTGGGCATTCCGGCCACTGCGGCTTGGAAAGACGACGTCAATCGTCCGCACCACATCTACCATGGGCAGCCCATCCCCGGCTTGATGGGCTAACTTGCGCGACGATCCTCATCGCTCCTTTGCCCTCGTGGCGCAAGCTCGATACCATGAAACGCCGACTGCCGGTGCTTCGCGCTGCGTCGTGAGTCTGTGAGTTCGTGCGCAGTGCTCGGCATGATCCGTCCGCCGACGAGCGCAGCACCGGCGCCCCCGCGAAGTTGTTCCCATTGCCTCAGGAAGTCAGTACCGCCGCATGTTGCGTAGTGCTTTTCCCTATCTCGCCCTGCTGATCCTGCTGGGAGCGGTCGCTTGGTCACTGTCGTTTGGCACGCTGCCTCCGGCCGACTTCACCTTCTGCAACGGCACGGAAATTCAATCGGTCGATCCGGCCATCGTCACCGGCCAGCCAGAAGGGCGGATCATCCAGGCCATCTTTGAAGGGCTGGTCAACTGGGATCCCAGGACGCTGGAGCCCTCGCCCGGCGTGGCCGATAACTTCCGCCGGGTCACCGTACGCGACGAGCGAGGCAACGAGACGACGAAGTGGGAGTTCGAAGGCCTGTCCGACGATCAGCTCACGTACACCTTCCACATCCGCGAAAACGCCAAGTGGTCCGACGGCACGCCGGTGACGGCACACGATTTCGTGTATAGCTTCCGGCGGTTCCTCGATCCGATGACGCCCAACCGGTACGTCTTTCAGCTCACCAGCTATGTCCACAATGCCGACCGGTATTATTCGCCCAGCATGTTGCAGCCAGGCGATCCGGTCGAGATCGAGCTGTATCCGGAGCGTGACCTGATCGGTATCCGGGGCAAGGTGCTGCGGGGTTACACCTTTGTCGAAAGGGTATTGCAGGGCGAGGCCCCCGATCCCGAGGACGAAGACGCTCCGCCGCGACAGTATCTCTATATCCTGGAAAAAGACGGCAATCAGCACCGCTTTCTGGCCGGCGGCGAGCCCGGCAGCGTCCCATCCGACGTGACCGTGTGCCGGCAGGTGCTGCTGGACTTCAGCGAAGTAGGCATCAAGGCCCCGGATGACCATACCTTTGTCGTTACGCTGAAGAATCCGACGCCGTACTTCCTCACCCTGATGGGCTTTTACCCGCTGTTCCCGGTGAACGAGCGGTGCATCGAAACGTACGGCTCGCCGGCCTGGACGCGGCCGGAGAACATCGTCAGCAACGGTGCCTTCATCTTGAAAGAGCGGCGGCTGCGCGACCGCATCCGCCTGGTCAAAAACCCGCACTATTGGGACCGCGACAACGTGCGGCTCAACACGGTGGACGCCCTGGCCGTGGAATCGTACGTGACGATGCTCAACCTGTACGAGTCGGGCGTGGCCGACTGGATCAGCACCGTGCCGGCGACCAGCGTCAAGACACTGCTCGCGGAAAAACGTCAGGATTTCCAGCCCAGCCCGATGATGACGGTGTACTTCTACCGCATCAACGTGACCAAGCCGGCGTTGAACAACAAACTGGTGCGGCAGGCGATTTCGCTAGCGATCAACCGTCAGGAGATTCTGGATACGGTGACCGGGGCCGGCGAAGTCGCGGCCTACAGCATCGTGCCGCCGGGCATCCCCGGATATACGCCCGCCACCACGGCCCCTTACAATCCTGAGCGGGCTCGGCAACTGCTGGCCGAAGCCGGCTACCCCGGCGGCGAGGGCATGCCCACGCTTGAAATTCTTTTCAATACCTCGGAGGATCACGCGGCCATCGCCGAAATGATCCAGCAGCAATTGCGCAAGACGCTGAACCTGGACGTCCGCCTGCGCAACGAGGAGTGGAACTCGTACCAGATCAGCCAGCAGCAGTTGCAGTACGACATTTCGCGGTCCGGCTGGATCGGCGACTACCTGGACCCGAACACGTTTCTGGACATGTTCGTGACGGATGGCCCCAACAATCAAACCGGCTGGAAGAACGCCGAGTACACCCGGCTAATCGAGGAAGCCGCCGCCGGCTTGTCCGACATCCAGCGCGACACGCTGAGCATCGCCGTCGGGGTCGCCGGCCCGGTGTCCATCCCCACGCGGATGGACTTGCTGCACCAGGCGGAAGTGATCCTGATGGACGAGCTGCCCGTCATTCCGCTGTACTTCTACGTCTCGAAGAACATGGTGCGTCCTTACGTCCACGGCTTTTACAACAACCTGCAGGATGTCCATCCGCTGCGTGCAATTTGGGTCGACGAAGAAGCCAAGCGGAAGTTCTGGGAGGAGCACGGACGCTGATGGGCTGGTTCATCATCAAACGCCTGGGCTGGATGCTGCTCACGTTGTGGGTGGTCTACAGCGTATCGTTCGTGCTGATGCGGAGCGTGCCGGGCAGCCCTCTCTCCGCCGAACGGAAGGTTTCGCCCGAGATTGAGCAGAACCTCAAACGCCGCTACCGGCTCGACCAGCCGCTCGGCGTGCAGTATTGGGACGACCTGCGACGGATCGTGCTGCACGGCGATCTGGGCGCGAGCCTCAAGATCCAGGACTTCAGCGTCAACGAGATCATCGCGCAGGGCTTTCCCGTCTCGGCATCGCTGGGCATCCTGGCGTTGGCTTTTGCCCTGACGCTGGGGCTCAGCGCCGGCATCATCTCGGCCGTTCGGCGCGGATCCCTGGCCGATTTTTCGATGATGACGATCGCCACCATTGGCATTGCGCTGCCCAACTTTGTGATCGCCGGCATCGTCATCATTCTGTTTGTGTTCTTGTGGCCGCTGTTTCCGCCGGGCGGGTGGGGCCGCATCTCGAATATCATCCTGCCGGCCTTCTGCCTGGGGGCGCCGTACGCGGCGTATATCGCCCGGCTCACGCGCACCGGCATGCTCGACGTGCTGAGCCAGGACTACATCCGCACGGCGTTTGCCAAGGGGCTTTCGGAACGAACCGTCATCCTGCGGCACGCGCTGCGGGGAGCCTTGCTGCCGGTGGTCTCGTTCCTGGGACCGGCCATTGCCGGCGTGCTCACCGGATCACTGGTGGTGGAAAAGATCTTTGGCATCCCCGGCCTGGGCGTGCACTTTGTGAACGCGGCCCTCCAACTGGATTACCCGCTGGCGATGGGCCTGGTGCTGCTGTATACGACGCTGCTGTACGTGATGAACCTGCTGGTCGACCTTTCGTACGCCATTCTCGACCCGCGTGTGAAGCTGCACTAAGCACCAACGGCAACGGTTGAACGCCGCCTGGTCCCCCAGGCCCGGCGAGCTTGGAAAAGTGATCGCAACGCATGACTGAAACAGAACAACCACCGGCGCTGCCCTCCACGCAGTCGGCAGAACTCCAGCGTTACGAACGCCTGCTGGCCGAGGCCGAGCAGATCCAGGGCATCTCGCTGTGGCGTGACGCCTGGCGGCGGCTGCGCAAGAACCGCGTGGCAATGATCTCGCTGGGCTACCTGATCGTGCTGTCGCTGTTGGCCGTGTTGACACCGCTGCTGCCGCTGCAACCACCGCGGCAGCAGATCACCAAGCTCGCTTTCCAGGCGCCCACGGCCTCGCCGCTGTTTATCAGAGAGTACAAGATCGCCGAGAACGAGCCGGCCGAAAATCCGGACGAACCGCTGCCTACCCAAGCCAAGATCGACGCCGACGGCTTTGGCCCGCTCAACTGGTTCGATCGCAGCCTGTTGGCCGCCCGTCGTGCCATCTTTGGCGAGTGGTGCTTCAACTCCATCTGCGGTCGTGACCGCCTCGGCCGTGACCTGTTCGCCCGGCTGTTCTGGGGCGCCCGGGTATCGCTACTGGTGGGCCTGGTCGCCACCCTCGTGGCCCTGGTAATTGGCGTATCGTACGGCGCAATTGCCGGGTACCTCGGTGGTCGCGTCGATAACGTGATGATGCGGATCGTCGACGTGATGTACTCCATTCCGTTCATCTTCGTCGTGATCTTCATCATCAGCATCCTCAATACCGAAGACGTCAAAGCCCTGATGGCCAAGTGGGGCATCGACCGCCTGACCGTGTTCTTCCTGGTGGTGGGGGCCATCTTCTGGTTGACGATGGCCCGCGTGGTGCGAGGGCAGGTGGTCTCACTCCGCAACGAGCAGTTTGTGGAGGCCGCCCGGGTCATTGGTGCCAGCCGGCGGCGAATCATCTTTCGCCACGTGGTGCCCAACCTGCTGAGCGTGGTGATCGTGTACCTCACGCTGACCATTCCGCAAGTGATGCTGTTCGAGGCGTTCCTGTCGTTCCTGGGCCTCGGCGTGGAACGGCCCGACGTCTCGTGGGGCCTGCTCGCCAACGAGGGCGTTGAAGTGATAACCCCGGTCCGCACCGTGTGGTGGATGGTGGTTTACCCGGGCTTGGCCTTAGCCATGACGCTGTTTGCCCTGAACTTCCTGGGCGATGGCCTGCGCGATGCCCTCGACCCCCGGATGAAGAACCGTTAGCACAGCTTGCCACGCCGCAGTACGGCCGCCGGCAGGCCGATCCCATGACGCCGGGCAATGACGCCGGATGCCCGGCTGACTGCACCTGGAATACTCCATGCTGCTGGAAGTAGAAGATCTGCGAGTCTCGTTTCAGACCGATCATGGCCTCGTGCGCGCGGTCGACGGCATCAGCTTCAGCCTCGACCGGGGCGAAACGCTGGGCATCGTCGGTGAGTCGGGCTCGGGCAAGAGCGTGACCAACCTGGCCATCCTGGGGCTGATCCCGCAGCCGCCGGGCCGCATCGAGTCGGGCCGGGCCAATTTTCGCGGCCAGAACTTACTGACGCTCCCTCGGCGTGAGTTGCAGAAGATCCGCGGCAATCGCATCGCGATGATCTTCCAGGATCCGATGACCTCGCTGAACCCGTTTCTGACCATCGCCCAGCAGCTCACCGAAGTGACCATGCTGCACCGGGGCTGGAAGTACAAGCAGGCCCTGGATCACGCCGTGGAGATGCTCGAGCGGGTAGGCATCCCCGCCGCCAGCCGCCGCGTGAACGATTATCCTTACCAGTTTTCCGGCGGGATGCGGCAGCGGGTGATGATTGCCATGGCGCTCTCGTGCCAGCCCGATTTGCTGATCGCCGACGAGCCGACCACCGCCCTGGATGTCACCATCCAGGCGCAAATCCTGGAACTGATCCAGCAGCTTCAGAAAGAGGAGGGCACCGCGGTTATCCTCATCACGCACGACCTGGGCGTGGTGGCCAACGTGTGCCGCCGGGTGAACGTGATGTATGCAGGGCGGTTCGTGGAAGAAGCCGACGTCGACGCGCTGTTCGCGCAGCCGCGGCACCCGTACACGCTGGGGCTGCTCAACAGTTTGCCCCGGCTGGACGAGCAGCGTGGCGCTCGGCTCGATCCCATCGCAGGACAGCCGCCCGATCTGACGAACATTCCGCCGGGCTGCGTGTTCCATCCCCGCTGCCCATTCCGTATTGACCGCTGCCCCCAGGAAGTACCGGCGCTGACCGAGCGAATCGACCACCGTCGTTACGCCTGCTTTGTCGACGTGCAGCACCAGGCACGCGTTGCGGTGAAGGAGAACGGATGAACGCAGCTTCCCCGCCCTCGGCCGAAGTTTCCCACCGCCCCCAGGCAGCCGGCGAGCGGCCGCCGCAGCCGCTGCTCAAGGTCGAGAACCTCAAGGTGCATTTCCCGTTTGCGCGCGGGCCTATCTGGAACCGCCACCGGGGCGTCGTACGCGCCGTCGATGGCGTATCGTTCGAGGTTTTCCCGGGCGAAACCTTGGGCCTGGTTGGCGAGTCGGGCTGCGGCAAGTCGACCACTGCCAGGGCGATTCTCAATCTGGTGCACCCCACCGCCGGGCACGTCTACCTCAACGGCCAGCGGATCGACGGCCTGAACGACCAGGCCATGCTGCCGTACCGCCGCCAGATCCAGATGATCTTTCAGGACCCGTTCGCCTCACTCAATCCGCGCATGACGGTGGGGGCGATCATCAGCGAACCGATGAAGATCTTCAACCTGGGCACCGAGCACGACCGGCGGCTGGAGGTGCTGCGTCTGATGGAGTTGGTGGGGCTCAATCCGCGGTTCTTGAACCGCTACCCCCACGAGTTCTCCGGCGGGCAGCGGCAGCGGATCGGGATCGCCCGGGCGTTGGCCGTGCAGCCCAAGCTGATTTTGTGCGACGAGCCGGTATCGGCCCTGGACGTGTCGATCCAGGCCCAGGTAATCAACCTGTTGATGGAGTTGCAGCAACGCCTGGGGCTCGCCTACGTGTTCATCGCCCACGACCTGTCGGTGGTGCGGCACATCTCGCACCGGGTGGGCGTGATGTACCTGGGCCGCATCGTGGAACTGGCCACGGCGGACGAACTGTACGCCCGGCCGCGGCATCCGTACACGCAAGCCCTACTGTCGGCGGTGCCGATTCCCGACCCGGCGAAGGAGCGCAAGCGGCAGCGGCAAGTGCTGCGGGGCGATGTGCCTTCGCCTGACCGCGAGTATCCCGGCTGCTCGTTCGCTGATCGCTGTCCTTGGGCGGAACCGCGCTGCACGCAGTCGCCACCGCCGCTGGAGGGTCAGCCACACCCGGCCGCCTGCTTTGTGGCCAACGATCCACGGTCGCCGCGACGCCAGTAATGGGGGGACCGGCCTCTCTCATCGCCTGCGGACCGTGCGCTCTGGGGTGCCGATGCGCACGGCAACAACGATCATGCAGATTGCTCCGGCAAATGGCCGATATACACCTGCTGCAATACGGCCATGCCCCCCAAGGGGCGGATGGCCGCTGCCGGAACCGATGCCTAGGATTGCATATGTGGTTGCCACCTGCAGAGGGTTCTAGCGGCGGTCCGGCCGCGGCGTTTTGTTAGCCAGTACTCCTCCAGGCAGCACCCAACCGCCCCGTTCGTGTGGCATTGGCCCCCAAGAGCCATCGGTGGGGGTAAGAGTAAGTGGCCTTTTCGGTTCCGGCGCGAACCTGATCGGGGCCTTTGCTCTCAACGTGTTTGCTAGCTTACTGTTTTGTCGATCAAAGTCGAAAAACATGAGGGATGGTTCTTTCATGGAAAGGGCCATCTGGCTAAAATATGACTGATTCCAATTGAAAAGGTGGCCCCACGCGCGGGTTACCCTCATTTGGGACACACACGTCTGCAATGCCGGAACAAGGGGCGCATGTCTCCTACGGAATGGATCAAGCGCATGTAGACACCCGTACAACGACCTTGGCGGGTGAACGGATTCGTGTCTAGGTGTGCAGAGTCCGCAGATTGCCTGTAGACGACGGTCGCGCTGCGCGCCTTCGATGACGAAGACGCTCAAGCTTAGGGTCGCCGTCTATCCTCACCGAGTTCGCCGAACCCGCTAAGCGATCGGTGCCGAGATACCCAAGGAACATTTCACGATGATTACGCAAGTGCCTTCGAAGGCAGACCTTATGACCGGTAACGGTTCAATGCCCGAAGTTTCTGACAGCTCCGTCAAAGACTTGGTCCAGGTTTTCAAGCTGCTCTCGGACGAGACCCGCCTGCGCATCCTGTTCTACCTTTCGCGGCAGGATGAGCTGCACGTGCGGGCCTTGTGCGAGTTGCTCGAGCAGAGCCAGCCCGCGGTCAGCCACCATCTGGCCCTGTTGCGTGTCGCTGGCTTGATCGAGCCGCGGCGTGAAGGCAAGCACAACTTCTACCGCCTGGTGCGCGGCCGGATCGAGAAGGTGCTTGAGATGCTGTTCGCCGTCATGGCCAACGGCAATCACCAGATCCGGTTCGAAGATTACGTGCTGACCTACGAGCCGACCGATCCGGAAGCCGAGGCCGCCTACTAAACGCCCGCTGTCTGGCCAGGCCGGCGCTGCCAACGTGCGCTGTTGGCGGCTCGCCCGCCATAACGCAGCATCTTTGTAAGCGAACCATTCCAGAGCGAGCAGTCGCGACGTCAACCATCGCGGCTGGCTCGCTCTTTTTGTTTTGTCGCCTTGCTGACGTGCTCTGGCCATCGGCGCCGGCATCGCCGCGGCAAAAATGCGGCTGGCATCCCGGCAAACCGGCCTGGAACGCCCCCCGACCATCTGCTATGGTCCGGCCCGTTTCGTCGGCCTGCTGGCTGCGGGCATGCCCCCAGCGCACGTGGCGACTGCCGCCGCGCCTGTCTGACGTGCTGGGGCAGGCCGGGCCGACCTTGTCTGTGCCGCGCTGGCTCTGCTTGCACCGACTCTGGCTCAATCCCAAGAACCAGGGCAGGGGAGAGCCGGCGTAGCGGCGACACCTGTGGTTCGCTTCCGGGACGCTGAACGAGGGAATGGATATGCGCCGACTTGGGATTGCGTCGCTGCTCGTCGCCACCGTGTGGGCCACTTGGGCCGCGCCGCCGGTAGCCGCCCAGGGGCCGTTGCAACGCATGAACTTGTTCAAGCGGGTATCGGCCGACCCCGAGGCCGATTACTCCCTCAACGAATCGCACGGCCCGTGGCTGATCATGGCTGCCACCTTCTCCGGCGACGGCGCCGAGCAACAGGCCCGCGAACTCATCCTGGAAATCCGCAATACGCTGAAGCTAGAAGCCTACCTGCACCGGATTGTCTTCGATCACAGCTCCGAGCAACTGGTCGGCCTGGGCGTGGATCCCTACGGCAAGCCCAAGCGGATGCGCTATCTGAACGACTACAACGAGCAGAGCCAGCAATACGCCGTGCTGGTGGGCAACTACCCCAGCCTGGAAGATCCGACCGCGCAGCGCGATCTCGAACGGATCAAGCTGGCCGATCCCAAGGCCCTGAACATCGTCGAACTGGCCAAGCAGAACCGCAAAACCTATCAACAACTGATTGGCCTGCGGCTCACGCAGAAGGTCACCGATACCCAGAAGCTCCAGGACAAGCTGTCGCAAATGTACAAGGGCGACGGCAAGATCATGATCCGCAATACCACGCGGAACTACGGTCCGATGGGCAGCGCCTTCTTGACGCGTAACCCGCTGCTGCCCGACGATGAACTGCCGGCCCACCTGGTCGACAGCTTCGTGTACGAGATGAACCGGCCGGTCAAGCACAGCCTGCTGGAGTGCAAAGGCAAGTACTCCGTCAAGGTTGCCACGTTCACCGGCACGGTGATCGTCAACCAGAAGCAGATCCGCGAGATCGAAAAGCAGGGCAAGTTCAGCAGCCGGCTGGCCGAGGCCGCCTTGCGAGCCCACGAACTGTGCGAGGCCCTGCGGCTCAAGGGCTATGAAGCCTACGAGTTCCACGATCGCTGCGCGAGCATCGTGACGGTGGGCTCGTTCGACGAGTTGGGCAAGCAACTGCCCGACGGCCGGATCGACCTGAACCCCAAGATCTACGAAGTGATTAAGGAGTTCAGCGTGGACCCGATCAAGGGCGGCCCGCCCAAGAGCCTGATCGGCATCCCCTTCGACGTGCAGGCGGTGCCAGTGGTGGTGCCGCGGCGAAGCCTGGCGGCCGACTACGCCCGCAACTGATCGCTGTTGGCGGGCCTGCGCGGCGAACAATCACGGCGGCTCCGGTTCCGTTCGTCGCGCTGTTTGCGGCTAGATGCCGCGCGGCAGGCCATTGTCAAAGCGGCGGGGGCTTTGCGAGAATGGGCAGCTACTTGCTTCCCATTCCGATTGCTGCCCTCCCTGCCGGAAACTGCGCCGTGAACGAACTGACGCCGGGCCGCGCCCTCCGCGAAGCCGTTGAAGAAAACACGATCCAGGTGCCCGGCGCGTTCAACGCGCTGACGGCCCGGCTGATCGAAGAGTACGATTTCGACGCCGCCTATTTCTCCGGAGCGGCCTTCTCGACCGGTACGCTGGCTCTGCCCGACGTGGGCCTGTTCACCCTCACCGAGCTGGTGCAGCAGGTGAGCTACATCACGCGCAGCGTCAGCCTGCCGATTATTGTCGATGCCGACACCGGCTTCGGCGGCCCGCTCAACGTGCAGCGCACCGTGCTGGAGCTCGAGCTGGCCGGGGCCGCGGCGATCCAGCTCGAGGACCAGCAGCTCCCCAAGCGGTGCGGCCATCTTTCGGGCAAGGCCCTAGTTGAAGTCGAGGAGATGTGCGCCAAGCTGAAGGCGGCCTCCGAAGTCAAGCAGGACAGCGACCTGGTCATCATTGCCCGCACCGACGCCCGCGGCGTCACCGACCTGGAAGACGCCATCTATCGGGCGAACCGCTACCTGGAAGCCGGTGCCGACTGGATCTTCCCCGAGGCCCTGGAAACGCCCGAAGAGTTCGAACAATTTGCCCGGGCGGTGGAAGCCCCGCTGGTGGCCAACATGACCGAGTTTGGCCGCAGCCCGCTGTTGAGCCTGGAAGACCTGGCCGACCTGGGCTACGCCGCCGTGCTGTACCCGGTGACGCTGATGCGGGTGGCGATGAAAGCCGTGGAAGCGGCGCTGAGCACGCTGGCCGAGGAAGGCACCCAGGAAAGCCTGCTCGATCTGATGCTTACCCGGCAGGAACTGTACGACCTGATCGACTACACCGACTACGAAGATCGCGACCGGACGTACTTTGAGCAGGCCAAACGCTCCGGCAAGAAAGAGTAGGGCGGTTGTTTACAACCACCAGCTAACCGTCAATACGCTCGACGGCTGCGATGATTCGCCTGGCTACGGGCGTAGCGTCACACCGCCTGCGATTCACCTGCGTCTTTAATGGCTCGGGGCGATCGAAAGTAGGGCGAGCGGGACGTCGCGTCGAACGAGAAGCGCGTCTGGTGCTGAACCATTAGCCACGCTGGTTGATTGCTTACAATCACCCTTGAAGTGTGATTGAGGCATTGTCTTGTCCGCTACAGCGCTATCAGACGGCGCAATCTCATCGGCAGGCGAAGGGACAACAGGATCGGCGGGTACAGACGGTGCTGGGCCAAGCCATACCGCAATTGCCAGGAATACTAAAGCGATCACGAACGTAATGCACGGCAGAATCAGCCGCTTCGAGTACCATTCAGCCCAATGCTCCATATATCGGGCAGCGAACTCTTCTTGAATGTAAAGCCTTGCCTTAAGTGATACCCCCTGCCCATTCAAACGTTGCTCCCACCTCAAGTCGCGGCCCGGCTGTTGCAATTGAATTAGCGCTATAACCACCGTAATAATCAGCGTGACAATTGCGACACCTAATATTGACTATTGCGCGGCCAAAGGCCGGTAATTTGGCGTGAAGTTCGCGGTTCTGCTGCTCCGAACTAGTCTACCCAGTTTAGCAGCGAGAGCCCATCATGCGTCCCAACGGAAGTGCTCACGACCTGGAGATACGCAGCCGGCACGCAGTCCAACTCATGGAAGAACTAGGCTTTTCGGCCGCCGAGGTCGCCGAGATGGTGGGGTCAGCGAACGCACGGTGCGACACTGGCGGCAGCAGGCCCGCGAAGGCGGTGAGGAGGCGCGATCTGGCGAACCATGCCCCGAGAGCATCGATACCTTGCGGGACGACGTGCTCAATTCCTATGGCCTGCTCCCCAAAAGCTGGTCCAGCTGCTATGAGAGTCCTTTGGCCCC
>ERZ777003.2502-NODE-2502-length-21082-cov-12.021591_pt1 | contig 21082 bp, 15 predicted proteins | sample MGYA00374956_ERZ777003 | MGnify/ENA primary metagenome ERZ777003 (study PRJEB29302, sample SAMN06268252) | bioreactor metagenome | isolation source: Joint BioEnergy Institute, California, USA | place: USA:Joint BioEnergy Institute, California, USA | collected... | reverse complement strand
ATCGCTGCCAACCGCCACCTGCCGATCCCCTTCAGCCTGTAGGGGCGGATGGCAATCCGCCCCGGGCGCGCGGATCGCGTCAGGAATACCCGGGCGCATCGCCATTTGCCCCTACATGAACCCTTCGTCGCTTCGTCGCGCTTGCCCCAATGGCATCGTCACCGCCGGCACGGTACAACCATCACCGTGACCACGCCCGATCCAACCGAATCCAGCCAGCCGCCGGAGTCCTGGCGCCGTTACAAGGTGACGGTCGCCTACCGCGGCACGCGCTATCACGGCTGGCAGGAGCAGGGGGTGCCTGAGACGTACAAGGGCACGCCGCTGGAAGACGGCGGCATCCCGACGGTACAGGAGATCCTGCGCCGCGCGCTGGTGGAGGTGGTGCGGCATCCGGTGTCGCTGACCGGATCCTCGCGCACCGATGCCGGCGTGCATGCCAAGGGGCAGGTGGCGCATTTCGACACCTTCCGCACACAGATCCCGATCGACGGCCTGTGCCGGGCCGTCAATGCCCGCCTGCCGGAGGACATCGTCGTCCGCCGCATCGAGCCGGTCGACGCGTCGTTCGATGCCGTCCGCTCGACCGTCTCCAAGCGCTACCAGTACCTGATCTGGAACGCGCCCCAGCGGAACTGCTTCATCCCCGACCTCTGCTGGCACCGCTGGCAGCGGCTGGACATCGATGCGATGCGCCAAGCCGCCGCACTGCTGATCGGCGAGCATGACTTCGCCAGCTTCGCCAAGCCCGGTCACGGGCGCGAATCGACGATCCGCACCGTGCTCGCCTGCGACGTCTCCGCCCGCGGGCCGCGCGTGGTGATCGGCGTCGAGGGAACCGGGTTCCTGTGGAACATGGTGCGGATCATCGTCGGCACGCTGGTCGAAGTCGGCCAGGGCCGCTACCCGCCGCAGCGCGTCGCGGAGATGCTGCAAGCCCGTGACCGCACGCAAGCCGGCCCCACCGCGCCACCACAAGGCCTTTACCTGCAATGGATTCGCTTTGCGCAGTAAGGCCAGGGTCTTTGCGCCTCCCTCGCGTCTATCGCACTTTCGCGGTCGCCGCTCCTTCATCGTTCGCTACAGGCCGCACAAAGCGAAAACGCGCCAAAGTCGCACACAGATTTCCAGCACCATAAGCCTGATCGGCCTTGCCCGGTTTGACGGCGTATCGGATGTCTAACTCAGCCGGGCAAGCCGGTGCTGTGTGTCGGCTATGCCGGCAATGTTGTGCTTCCCTCCGACAGAAGGTGATGCCCAGTGTCGACTGATACCCTGACCCAACCCGCCATGACCCAGCATACGCTGCGCCTCTCCGTACCGCGCGCCAAGGCGATGCGCGAGATCCAGGCCGCGCTCAAGATCGGCCAGGCCATCGCGGATCAGCGGATCCGCGAGCGCCATGAGCTGGATCAGGCCCGCGCCGAGAAGCAGGAGTGGGTCCAGCGGACAACCGAACTGCTGACGCAACTGTTCAACAGCTCGCGCGTCGCCGATCGCTGCAACGACTGGACGGCGCGCATCCTGCCGGAGTATGCGCCGCTCGAGGCGTTTATCGATCTGTTCCATCAGGAGATGGAGCATCGCCTCAACCGGCTGCGTGCGGTTCTGCGCCGGCTGGATGATCTGCCCGATTCGCGAACCACCGTGCACGCGGCCGTGCCGGATGCCCCCGACGATCAGCCCGAATCGCCACAGCAAACACCCATGACCACCACGCTACCCCCTGTCGTGACACAACCTGCGCCCGCCCCGGCGCCGACGATGCCGGCTTCGGCTTCCCGCACGCTTTGTCTGCTGCTCAACTGCGGCGGCGAAGCGACGCTGGAGCAGTCGATCCGCACCTTCGCCCAGCAGCTTGGGCTGACCGTTCAGCCGATCGCGCGCGGCGAAGGGATCGCCGCGATGGAAGCGCTCGACCCGGATCGTCAGGCTGGCTTTGCGATCGTACTGGCCGGCGGGGGCGAGCAGACGATCGCCAACCATCTGTTTGAGCTGGGCTTCTGCACCGGCCGGCTGGGCGCGACGCGCGTCTGCGTGATGCATGACGGCGCCTCGACGTTCACAGCCCCGCAGGGCCTGAAGGCGCTGGCGGTCGATGGCAGCGAAGGGTGGCAGCTTCAACTGGCGCGCCTGCTGAAGCGCGCGGGTGTCGAGATCGATCTGAACCGGCTGCTGTGAAGCGCAGCCCGGTGGCATGCGCGTTCCCTGCGCTTTGCACGATCTGCCTATAAGTCTTTTCCCACCGTCTCCTGGGCGAAGCGAAGGACGACCATTTCGTGCGCAACGCACGTGCCACACTTCAATGGGCTGGCGGTGGTTCCCTGGTCATGGGCTGGCCGTGGGAATGCCACTGCCGCCAGGGCAGGCGCGTCGTCTTGCCGTCGCGCGTGGCGACGATCGTGGCTTGCGCGTCTTCCGGAGGCAGCGGATCGACGGCGACGGTCCAGGTGTGATCCTCGACCTGCGCCGCGATCTTTCGATCCGGCAACTCGATCACAACCTGCGAGCCGGGCGTGACTTCGCCGCGCAGCGTCCCGTCCCGCCGCGCCGTAACGATCACAAACGGCAAGCCATCGGCCAGGCTGCGGTTGTACGCCACCAAAGCCGCCAGCGGCTGATCCTCCAGCGGCGCCTGCGCCGGTCCCTCCGCCATTTCGCGCACCATCTCAGTCAGCGATCTGTCATCCAGATGCGCCGCAAACCCCTGCCCCCAGAACGACCCGTAGTTGCCATGGCAACCGCCGCAACGATCGTTGAAATAAGCGATTGGCGCAAACGCCCGCCGCTCAGCGGCAGGGGCCTCGGCTGGGGCGGTCGTCGCCGGTGGCTGCGCATCTTCGCGCACAGGCGTCTCCGCCAGCACAACGGCCAGCCACCCGCCTGTCATCAGTAGACCGACGATACCCATCCACAGCATTCGCATGGTCCGTGAGTGTGAATCCGCAGGGCGGAAATCGCAATCGGCAATCTGAAATCTGCGATTTGGGATCTCAAAATTGATCTGAAAGTTGAGCTTTGAGATTTCAGCGCTCAGATTCTCCCCTTTGATCCCCTCGCTTTCGCCAACGCCTCCCAGCGATTACCCTTCTGCAGTGGGCATGAAGATCGTTCACATCATCACGCGCCTGATCATCGGCGGGGCGCAGGAGAACACGCTGTTGTCCTGCGAAGGCCAGCACGATCGCGGCCACGAGGTGACGCTGATCACCGGCCCGGGCCTCGGCCCGGAGGGATCGCTGCTGGAGCGCGCCCGCAATTACGGCTATCGCGTGATCGTGCTGGACGAGATGCGCCGCGCGATCCATCCCGTGCTGGACTACCAGAGCTACACGAAGCTCATCCGCCTGCTGCGCGAGCTGAAACCGGACATCGTCCATACGCATTCCAGCAAAGCCGGCATCATCGGCCGCTGGGCCGCCTATCGGGCGCGCGTGCCGGTGATCATCCACACAATCCACGGCCTGGCTTTCACGGCATCGACTTCGCGCGCGGTCAACTGGGTCTACAAACAGCTCGAAAAGCGGACCGCGCCGATCACGACGAAGATCGTCTGCGTGGCCGACGCCATGGCCAGGCAATCCCTGCAAGCCGGGATTGGCCGGCCGGAGCAGTACGTCACCGTCTACAGCGGGATGGAGACGAAGGAGTTCGTCAATCCGCCCATCCCCCGCGCGGAAATGCGCCGCCGGCTTGGCATTGCCGATGAGCATGTGGTGATCGGGACGATCGCCCGCCTGTTCCACCTGAAGGGGCATGAAGACCTGCTGGAACTGGCGCCGCAGCTTTGCAGCCGTTACCCAAATTTGCGGTTCATGTGGGTCGGCGATGGCTCCCTGCGGAGCCTGTTTGAGCATTCCATCCAGCGGATGGGCCTGACCGACCGGTTCATCCTGACCGGCCTGGTCCCGCCGGCCCAGATCCCCAACTACGTCGGCGCGATGGACATCCTCGTGCATCCCTCGCGGCGGGAAGGACTTGCGCGCGCCTTGCCGCAGGGCAGCCTCGCCGGATGCCCCGTCATCTGCTATGACATCGACGGTAATGCCGAAGCCTTGCAGCATGAAAAGACCGGGTTTGTGATCCCTGCGTTTGATACGCAACAACTTGCGGACGCCATCAGCGTATTAATGACCGACCCCGAGCGTCGCGCCGCCATGGGCGCAGCCGGTCGAGCCTTTGCTCTGCAGCGGTTCGACACCCGCACCATGGTCGATGCGCTGGACGACGTGTACACCCGTGCGGCGCAGGGGTCGGGCCGTCGCGTCCCGCAACCCCGTGTATCGGAGCCCGAAGCATGACGCCGCACCCGCTGACACACCCCCCGCGCCGCTGGTGGACGTTGTCGATCCTGCTGGCCATCGCCGTGATCGCCTGGCCGCGCATCGCGCCGGCTGCCGGCGATCCATTGCCCCTGCAGGCTGCCATCGCACAGGACATCTTCCACCTCGACCGCGAGATCGCCGATCTGGTCATCCGCCGAGCCTCCGTGCCGCCGGCGCAGCGGGCGACCTTCGACCTCGACCTGGACCTGCGCATCATCCATCGCTGGATGTACGAGCAGCTCTCCCGCGCTGAAGATGCCGATCTGCAAGCCGCCCTTTGGGCGCGCATCCTGGCGATGGGCGAGGCGCGGCGACACCTGGATGACATCCGCCGCGCCGCCGGCGGCCAGGCATGGACGCGCACGCAATCCGAAGCCATGGTCCGCCTGCATCAGCTCAGCTTCAAGCTGCCCAACCTGCAGAGCATCGGTGAGCTGGACAAGCTGTCCGCCGACATCGGAAGTGCGATGCTCAACATCGCCTCGCCGACGCCGGTCAATCCCGTCACGCTGCCTGCCATGCGCCCGAAGCGCGAGACATCGCAGCGGCAGCAGACCAACCGCGAGCTGACGCTGTCTGAGCTGATTCAGGAGGCGCAAACGGCGCCGGTCGGTCCCGGGCTGCGCGTGCAACTGGTCAACATCGGCCGGCTGGCGCAGGAAGCTGCCGATGTCGATGCTGATTCGGAGGAGGCCACGCGTCTGACCCGCCTGCTGCGCGACGCGATGGGCATGGTGCGCGGGCTGGCGAGCAACACAGGCGTCTCGCCGGAGAACCGCCTGCAACTGGAAACTCAGTTGGCTGAGGCGTTGGCGCTCTCGTCCGATCCGCGGTTGAAGGAGATCGGCGCGGCGCGGATGGAAGTGTTGCGGCCATACCGCCAGACGCTGACGCGCATCGGCCAGCTTCAGCTCACGCCGGCGCTGCGGCAGCGCTTCGCGCCGGCGATGGCATGGGCATCAGCCAATCCATCCGATTCGGACAAGGTCTTCGACGCGCTGCAGGCTTATGTGGAGCTGTCGCAGCAGCGCGAGAAGCTGCCGAAAGAACCGCCGGTTGAGCCGTCGCTGCGCAAGAGCTTTGAGCAGATGTCGGCCGCCCTCGTCGAAAGCGACGAGGCCTTCCTGACAGCGGCTGCCAGCCTGACGGGCGGAGGCGGCGTGTTCGGCATGGGCCCGGATGAGCTGGTATCCGAAGCCAAACGCATGCGGCGGCTGGTCGAGTTGCTGGAGCTGGTAGGCGAAGCCCCGGCGACGATCAAACTGCTCGAAGGCTATCGCCCGCGTCCGATGGGCGGACTGGAGCGTCGCATGCAGGGACTGGCGATCGCGGTGGCGTCGCCGGCTGCCGTCGAGGCGCGCCACAACAACGAGCGGACCTTCCGAGCCGTTATGGAGCTCGGCCGCCTCGCCCGCACTTTGGAACAGAACTCCATGAGCTCACTGCCGCAACAGCAGGCCGCGCCGTACACGCAGGGCTACGCTCAGGGATTCGACCAGCGATGGCGGGCGATTGTGCAGGAGCAGGCGACGGTCGTCGCCAGCGGGCAGGAGATCAATCCCGATCGCCTAACAGAGCTGCGGCGCATGGCCGATCTGGTCGAAGCCGTGCGTGAAGCCATTACGCTCAGCGGCGACCCGGGCAATTGGGCGGCCCTGTCGCGCTGGGTGGACTGGACGATGACGCGGCGGCAGTTCGAATCGATCCTGACGCCGCTGCAGCAGCAGTTGGCATCGGCTGTGCGTGCCGCAGCCGAAGGCACAAATCACGACAGCGCCGAGCTGCAGCGCCTGCGGGCACGCTACAATCCGATCGTGGCGTTTGTCCGCCGTGCGCACAGCCGCGGCGAGCAGTGTGCCGAGCTGCCCGACGGCATGACCGGCGCGGCTGCCAAGCTGGTCACACCCCTGGCCTCCGTGGGTGAACCCGAGCGTTTCGCCGGCCTGGCGGCGCTGGTGTGGATGCATGGAGATGTCGAGCAAGCCGACGCGGCGCTGCGCGCGATGGCGGCTCGCGTCGCGCCGGCGGTGGGGATGCGCTATCGCGAGGGCGGCCGCCGCGGCGGGCGATGAGCGAACTTTCCTGGAGCATGACAGATGGCGACGATTCTGGTGGTTGGCCCGCATCCCGATGACCAGGAACTGGGCATGGGCGGGTCGATTGTGAAGCTGGCGCGGCAGGGGCATCGCGTGCACCTGCTGGATGTGACCAACGGCGAACCGACCCCGCGCGGCTCGCCCGAAATCCGAGCCCGCGAAGCCGCCGCGGCTGCGAAGATCATGGGCGTCGAGCGCACGCTGCTGGGCCTGCCCAATCGCTTCGTGGAACACACGATCGAAAACCGCCACAAGATGGCAGCCGCCTATCGCCAGATCCGACCGGACTGGATCTTCCTGCCGTATCCGATCGACGCGCATCCCGATCACGTCGCCGTCACGCGCATCGGCGAAGACGCACGCTTCGACGCCAAGCTCACGAAGATGCCCAGCATCCCCGGCGAACCGTGCTATCCCAAGCGCATCATCTACTACTTCTGCACACACCTGCGCATGGATTTCAAGCCGACGTTCTGCCTGGACATCAGTGACACGATCGACATCAAGCTGCAAGCCATCCGCGCGTATGAGTCGCAGATGGTGCAGATCAACTCGGATGTCCCGGAGATGGTCAAGACGATGAACGGCTACTTCGGCGGCAGGATCGGCACGAAGTACGCCGAGCCGTTCTTCACGTATGAGGCGCTGGGGTTTGGGGGCCTCGATCAGTTGATCTGATTGGCGTTTTGTTGTTTGGTGTTTTGTGTCTTGAGCTGGTCCTGCCTACTGCCTACTACCCAAGATATTTGAGGACAAAATCCGCATGGCGGCGGGTGGCGCCTTGTTGGGTGCGGACGACTTCCTGGGCGCGCTGGCCGGTGGTTTGGGCGGCGGGCGGGTCTTTGAGAAAGCGACGGACAGCCGATTCGAGGGCGTCGGCTGAGTCGACCTCGACGATCGCATCGGCTGCGCGGAACTTCCGCATCGCGTCGGCGAAGTTGTGCGTGTAGGGGCCCACGATGACCGGCTTGGCGAGCGCAGCCGGTTCAATCATGTCGCTGCCATGCTGACGATGCCCCAGATCGACCAGCGTCCTGCCGACAAAGACGACATCCGCCAGGCTGTAGAACTTCCGCAGCTCGCCCATCGTGTCGCCCAGGACGACGGGCGGCGGAGATTGCGGATTGCGGATTGCGGATTGCGGATTGTCACTGCCTACCGCCCACTGCCCACTGCCTGCTTCGCCACCGCTGCCTGCCGCCTGCTGCCGGCTGCCTGCCGTCTCCGACCGGCGAACGCATGTGAACCCCGCGTCGACGATCAGCTTCGCGACCTCATCGAACCGCTCCGGTTTCCGCGGGATGATCGCCAGTTGCAGCGTCGGGAAGTTAACCAGCAGGCGGCGATAGACCTCCAGCACGATCGATTCTTCGCCCGGACCTGTGGATCCGCAGATCCAGACCGGCCCAGCCGAGCGGTCGATGCCTACCTCGGCTGCCAGTTGGGCGTCGCCGTCAATGCGATCAGCCACAGTGGCGGTGTCGAACTTCATCGTGCCGGTGATATGGATGCGATCGGGCGGAGCGCCGAGCGACCTGAACTGCTCAGCGAAGGCTTCGTCCTGCACGCACAGCTCAGCGAGCTGTCGCAACATCGGGCGGACGAGGACCGCGCCGCGGCGATAGTTGCGGTAGCTGGAGGGAGTGATCCGGCCGTTGACGAGGATCACCGGAATGCCGCGCTTCTTGCAGTGCGCCAGGAAGTTGGGCCAGATCTCCAGCTCGATGAGCACGACGACGGACGGCCGAAGCTGGTCGAGCACGCGGCTGATCGCGCACGAGAAATCGAGCGGATAGCGGATGAGCGTGACATCGGCCTGATTGCCGTAGAGCTGCAGGCCGCGCTCATAGCCGGTCTGCGTGGTCGTGGTGACGACAAACTGCAGGCCCGGCCGATCCGCCCGCAGCAGGTCGATCAGCGCCCGCGTCGCGTTGATCTCGCCCAGGCTGACGGCATGGATCAGCACCGCCGGCCTGGCCAGGTCGCGCCGCGACAGGTCGATCCCGCGCCCCATCCGCTGGCGAAAGGCCGACAGCACCTTCCGCCGCGACGAAGGCTTGATCAACCAAAACGGCGCCGACACCCCGACGCCAAGACCATAGGCAAGGTCGAATCCGTTCATCGAAGTACGTCCGCCCATCTCATGAAGCGATGTCCTTGAGATACGTTAACGCCTCGGAGGGATCGCTGATAACTCGGCACTTGTATGTCTGATCGAGATGAAACGGACCGCGTGTAAGCGTGTCGCGCAATCCCCTCTCCGTGAAGAACGCGTCGCAGTATGGAAGCGCTGCCGTAGCGTGTTGATGGTCCATCAGATCATTGGGGTCGTGTGGACGACGCATCCAACGGTTGGTTGCGTGGATCACTCCCATAATATGGTACTGCGGAAAGCCCTTCGTGATCCTGCCCATCTTCAATCCCGTAGTGATGATACACGCAAGCGACACAGCTAAATCTGCGGGTGACGCCTCCGGACCAAGTGGTGTTCGGACACCTTGTCGGAAGAGGTCTTGAGCGAAATCCACGATCTCCCGTGCAATGATGTCTGTCATGTTGCCGACTTCGATAGTATAGACCGATTTCAGACTGCGAAGACTCTCACGTGTCCAGTTCGACATTAGATTCTGTATGAGAGTGTGCAGCTCATCCGAAGTCGGTTTGACCCACCCTATCGTCCCCTCAATCAGATCGGAGAACCGCATAAACTGGGTCATGCGCAGCCAGCGCTTTTGTAAGAAACGGTTTAGGTCTGACGGAAGATTAGGGCTATCGGGATGCGGCATCCCCGCGACGTGCGAGACCGGTGCCCAGATGAACCGATCCGGTGGTGGCAATGTCTGATCGCCAAGTAACTCTGTCCAGACGAAGTGACTGAGCTGAAGAGTGATCCGCGCGAGCTGCTCTACAATGCAGACCCCGCCGCAAAGCTGGTCAATCACCAAGGCTGTTCGCTGGCGCGATGCTGAATCTTGCTTTAGGACTTCCCGATAGACGGGGTACGATACTGGACATAGAACGCGCCCCGACCGCACGAGCTGGATACGGTGTTCCCACAGGTCAGCATATATAGGGCGGGCAGGCTGGCCCAAAGCTGCGTCTCGCAGCCAGATCCAATAGTTCATGTCCAGGTAGATGCGGTGACGGGTTAGGACGCTTTCCGCAACACGCCTTCGCATGGCCCGCCGGTACATGTCGACATCCACTGCCGGATCAGCCACTAACGGGTCCATCCCCGCGGATTCTTCCTCCGCCGATACCCGCTCTAATCGCCGAAGCATCGCGGGCGAAAGCTCAGCGTCGGCAGTCGGGATATCCTCGCTGGACGTCTCAGTTGGCACAGCATCGATTGTCCTTCTCCACTGCTCCCGCTGCAACTGACACCGATTTGTGGGCCGGCACGTGCCCCTTTGCATTCTCCATCACAGCGCATACAGTATTGGTCATCATGCAGGTACCTTTCCTTGCCCAGCAATTGACCGAACATCAGAACACCTGGCTGCCGGTGCTGATTCTCCTGGTCATGGGGATCGGCTTCGGGGTCGTGAACATCGCGGTCTCGCTGCTGGTCGGCCCGCGCCGGACCGGTCCGGGGAAGGAGACGACGTACGAGAGCGGCATGGTGCCGGTCGGCGACACCCGCCGCCGCTTCAACGTCAAGTTCTACCTGGTCGCGATCACGTTCGTCGTCTTCGACGTCGAAGTGGTGTTCCTGTACCCCTGGGCGGTGGCATTCCCCAATGCTCTGGCCGATTCGAGCAGCGTGCTGGGCCTGCCCCTGTCTGCCACGATCCTGCTGGTGAGCATGCTGGTGTTCATCGGCGTTATCCTGGTCGGATACGTCTATGAGTGGGGCAAGGGCGTGTTCAGTTGGGATTGAGTCCAGCGGCAACAACAAGATTGCGAAAACAACGCGGGTTTCCAGCCCGCGTTTTTCTTTGGAGAGATCCGGCAGGCAATAGCCTGCCCTACGCGCTCCTTTGTGGCACGGGCGTCCCCGCAGGTGTCCGCCAATGCACGTCCGGGACGGCCGCGCCACCGGCACCTTGTGAGAACGCGCCGCAACAATACACTGCTGGCCGTGCCGATCGATTTTTCTCCGTACCAAGCCGTTCTGCTCGACCTCGATGGAACGATCTTCCATGAAGAGCACGCCCTGCCCGGCGCGATCGAGACGATCCGCCGCCTGCAGGCTGAGGGCCGCAAGTTCGCCTGCCTGAGCAATTCCACGACAAGCCCGCTCCGCATCGCTCTGCGCCTCCAGCGGATGGGTGTGGAGGTCGATCCCGATCAGATCTACACAGCCGCCGCAGCCGCGGCTGACTACGTGCTGGAGCGCGTGGCCACCGATCACCCGGGCGTACGGCCGCGCGTCTACAACCTCGCGACCGAGGGCGTGCATGACATGCTCGACACGCTGGTCGACTGGGTGCAGACGCCGGGCGAACCCTGCCATGCCGTCATCGTCGGCACGCCCACGGGCGTCTATGCCACCGAAGAGCGCCAGCGGACGGCGCTGATGCTGTTGCGGCACGGGGCACTGCTGATCGGCATCTGCGCCGATCGCGTCTACCCCAGCCCGCGCGGCCTGGAGTTTGGATCCGGGGCGCTGTCGTCCATGCTGGCCTATGCCGCCAACACCGAGCCGATCTTCGCCGGCAAGCCCAAGCCAATCTTCTTTCAGAAGCTTTGCCAGCGGCTTGGCGTCGATCCCGCCTGGTGTGTGCTGATCGGCGACAACCTCGAAAGCGACATCATGGGCGCCAAAGGCGTCGGCATGCGGACGATCCTCACCCTCACCGGCGTCACCCGCCGCCGCGATCTGCTCAACCTCCCCCCGCAAGCCCAGCCGGATCTGGTCGTCGAAGATCTGACGGAAGTGGCGTAAACACGCTGTCCACTATGGCACGCGCCCACGCCAAGAAACTCAAGATGATCCACGAATTGACACGAATGACCGTGAATTGAAACAGCATTCGTGAAGATTCGTGTCCATTCGTGGACCATCATGGTCCGTTACCCTTCCTGATGCTCGGCAGTACAATCGCTGCTGGCATGACGGAAACACAGGCGCCGGCCGACGGCACGGGACTGGTTGCACTCGATCCGCTGCTGAAGAACTACCTTCAGCCGCTGCGCGAGCGCTACAGCTACTACCAGACCGTCCGGCGCAAATTCGATGAGACCGGCGGCCTGCTGGGGCAGATCAGCCAGGGGCATCACTACTTCGGCTTCAATCGCGGCGAGCTGTATGGCAAGCCGGGGGTGTGGTACCGCGAATGGGCGCCGCATGCGCTGCAGCTTCGGCTGATCGGGGACTTCAACGACTGGGATCGCTTCGGCAATCCGATGGTGCGCGACCAGTATGGCGTGTGGTCGCTGTTTCTGCCGGATGAGAAGTATGCCGATCGGCTGGTGCACGGCTCGCTGGTGAAGGTGCATGTCGTGGCTGAGAACGGCATGTCGATGGACCGCATCCCAGCCTACATCCGGCGCGTGGTCCAGGTGCCGCATGCGGGGATGCAGTTCATCGGCCAGTACTGGAACCCGCCGCAGCCGTATGTCTGGCAGCATCCACGGCCGCGCCTGCCCGCCGGTGAGGGGTTGCGCATCTACGAAGCGCACGTCGGCATGAGCAGCGAGGAGGGGAAGGTCTCAACCTATGCCGAGTTCACCCGGAATATCCTGCCGCGCATCAAGCGGCTGGGCTACAACGCCATACAGCTCATGGCGATCCAGGAACACCCGTACTACGGGTCGTTTGGCTACCACGTCAGCAACTTCTACGCGCCGTCGTCGCGTTTCGGCGAGCCGGAAGATCTGAAGCGCCTGATCGACACCGCCCATGGCATGGGGCTGCTGGTGATCATGGATCTGGTGCATTCCCATGCCGTGAAGAACACGCACGAGGGGCTGAATCTGTTTGACGGCACGGAGTTCCAGTATTTCCACGAAGGCCCGCGCGGCCATCATCAGGCGTGGGATTCCAAGCTTTTCAACTATGGCCGCTATGAGGTGCAGCGGTTTCTGCTGAGCAACTGCCGCTACTGGCTGGAGGAGTTCAATTTCGACGGCTTCCGCTTCGACGGCGTGACCAGCATGATCTACCTCGATCACGGCCTGGGCAAGTCGTTTACCAGCTACGACGACTACTTCGGCGCCAACATCGATCGCGACGCATTGGCCTATCTGCAGCTTGCCAACGAGCTGATCCACGAGCTTCGCCCCGACGCGATCACGATCGCCGAGGATGTATCGGGCATGGTGGGCATGGCCCGGCCCGTGGCCGAAGGGGGGATCGGCTTCGACTATCGCCTGGCGATGGGCGTGCCGGATTACTGGATCAAGGTGCTCAAGGAGCGGAAGGACGAGCAGTGGGATCTGGGGGAATTGTACTACACGCTGCTGAACCGCCGCCGCGGCGAGAAGCACGTCGGCTATGCCGAGTCGCATGATCAGGCGCTGGTCGGCGACAAGACGATCGCCTTCTGGCTGATGGATCAGGAGATGTACTGGCACATGTCCCGCTTCAGCCAGTCGCTGGTGATCGACCGGGGCATCGCGCTGCACAAACTAATCCGTCTGATCACCTTCAGCCTCGCGGGCGAAGGGTATCTGAACTTCATGGGCAATGAGTTCGGCCACCCGGAGTGGATCGATTTCCCGCGCGAGGGGAACAACTACTCGTATCACTACTGCCGGCGGCAGTGGAGCCTGGCGGATGATCCCAACCTGCGCTACGGCGGCTTGCAGGAGTTCGACGTCGCAATGCATCAGCTCGATCGCGACTATCACATCCTCACCAGCCCGCTGATCGAGCAGCTCTGGATCCACGAGCAGGACAAGCAACTGGTCTATCGGCGCGGGCCGCTGGTGTTCGTCTTCAACTTCCACCCGACGCGCAGCTACTCGGATTGGCGCATTCCCGTGCCCGAGCCGGTGGACTATCGGTTGGTGCTCAACAGTGAAGCCCAGCGTTTCTCCGGTCCGGGCCTGGTGCAGGAGCCGATGGTCTTCCCCTGGCAGAACGTGCCGCACGCCGGGCGGACGCAGAGCATTCAGATCTACGTCCCGGCCCGCAGCGCGCAGGTGCTGGCCGCCGCGCCGCGGCCGACATTTATGCCCGCCCGGGACAACCCGCCCGGCGTCACAGGACCAAGCCGGTCCTGATTCGCGCCTCGCTCGATGTACTCTCCCACCCGCCCGGCTATCGTGCAGGCGACACGGATCCGCCGGGAGCTGCCGCCTTGGCCATCGCATTCGACATCGACGGCTGGGAGACCATCCGCAACACCTACAACCGCTGGTGGAATCACGCGCTCGATCGGCCGATCATCCCGATCACGCTGACCGGCTTCGATCCCGGCCGGCCGATGCCCGACGCGCCGCTGCTGTCGCAGAAGACCTGTGCCGATCTGACCATCCCCGTTGACGCGCTGGTCGATCGCCTCGACTGGGAGCTGTCGACCCAGCGGTATCTGGGCGACGCCTTCCCCTGGATCAACATGCACACCTTCGGCCCGGGCGTGCTGGCTGCCATGCTCGGAGCGAAGCTCGACAACTCCACCGGCGGCGTGTGGTTCCATCCGCCAGCCGACATCCCCATCACCGATCTCCACCTGGAGTATGACCCGGACAACATCTGGCTATGCCGCATCCGCGACCTGTGCGCCACGATGATGAAGCGATGGCAGGGTCAGGTGCTGGTCGCCATGACCGACCTGGGCGGGGTGATGGATGTGCTGTCGACCTTCCGGCCGTCGGAGCAATTGCTGCTGGACCTGTACGATCATCCCGATCACGTCCAGCGGGTGGTGTGGGAGATCCACGAAGCCTGGCATCGCGTGTTCGAGGACCTCAACAGCGTCCTTCAGCCGATCAACCCCGGCTACACGGCGTGGTGCGGCATCTATAGCGATCAGCCGTACTACATGCTGCAGTGCGATTTCTCGTACATGATCTCGCCGCAGATGTTTGAGACCTTTGCCAAGCCGGAGCTGGCTGCCAGTACGCGGCGGCTTTCGCGCAGCTTCTATCACCTCGACGGCCGCGGGCAACTGCCGCATCTGCCGGCGCTGCTGTCGATCGACACGCTCGACGGCGTGCAGTGGATCCCCGGCGACGGCGCGCCCAACGCCGCGCATTGGCCGGAGGTCTATCGCGCGATCCACGCTTCCGGCAAGCTCATTCAAGTCACCTATGGCCGGCTGGACGAGCTGGAGATCGTGATGCAACAGCTCGGCACCAATGGCGGCAACATCCAACTCCAGGGCTTCCGCGCCCCCGCCCAGGAAGAAACCACCCTCCGCCGGCGGCTGGAACGATTCGGCATCGGATGAGGCGTCGAACCGCAGTTGAACGCGAATCTGTCCGATGGCTGAAGAAACAGCCGGTCCGCTGAACCGGACCCTACGGGGCGCGACGCGCAATTTGTAGAGCCCGATTGAGCGTACCGGCTATGTTTCGCGTTGCTGACGGTCTCGACCGGCGCTACACCCGCCGCCGACGGACGAGCATCAGTGCCCCCACGCCCAGTAGCCCGATCGCCGCCGGCTCGGGAACGGCCACGATCTGGATCGCCGCGATGCCCGGCTCGAAGCTGCCATCGCCAGCCTGGATGACAAACGAGCTGGCGGTGTTGTTCACGAATCGGATCGTGTCAGCCGGCGTCGGGTTGCCGCTCGCCGGCGGCTGGGTGTCCACCGCCAGCACGTTGGGCGTGTTGCCGTTGTATCGGAAGTAGTAAACCGTCGAATCGACCGCACCCGTCGCGCCATCAGCCAGCGTCAGCATGATCGACTCGTTGGCCGCGCCGCTGTGGAACATGTAGACGTAAACGTCATACACCGCGTACGGCACGTTCGAGATCGTCACGCTCACATCCTGGCGAACGTACGCGCGCCGCATCGTGTGTTCGGCGTTCTTGTAGCCCCAAGTCTCGTTCCGTAGCACCATGAACGCCCTGTTCAGGTCGTTCACCGTTACCGTCAGGCTGGTCGGATTGCCGCTGTCATCGACCACCCCGCTGAAGCTGCCAAAGACATCGCCATTGGCGTTGTGGGTGACGACGAGATTGTTCCAGTTCGCCTGCGCCACGTCCGGATAGCCGACAACATCCGTCGTCGACAGGACACTGAGCGCACCCGTGTCATTGTGCGGTGTGAAGCTTAGCCCGATGCTGGCCGCATGGGCGCTGCTGACAAGAGCCAGGCCGACGAGCGCGGCGGTGATGGGTCGGAAATGCATGGATGACTCCTCCGCGGGAAATCACATCAATCCAGCCGAGGAACCCGCTTCCCGGCTGAACGGCTTCATGAAGCTGCTCATGTGAGAGTCGAGCGCGACGACGCCACGGGACGGCTGCCGGCAGATGATGGCCGGCGCGCCATAGCCAAAGCTCCGCGCCGCTGCCGTGATGATCGCGGCCAACCCTATCAGCGTTGAAATGATCTCGAAGACGATCGGGCATTCGACGGGCGCATGCCCGCTGCATCGCTGACGTGACATGACCGTCTCCAATCGCGGTCCAGCGGCGCGACGGGGACCCATCGGCACGGCTGCAACATCAGGGAAACAGGGGGGGACGCCTGGGGGCGGTCCACTTGTCCCGCAGCAGCCGGCGGGCGGCTTGGATGTGATAGCCGCCGCCACAAAGACCGTCGGGCCCGCTTACGCCATTCCAGAGCAATCATACGATCGTTCAAATACCGGTCAATCATTTTCCTTAGCTGCCGACTGCACTTTAAGAATCATGCGTCGAAAACCATGCAATACATGGCTTGTGAAGTATTTATGTGACATGGTGTGCCCAAGCCCGCCGGCCCCCCGGTGGACCGGCTCGCCCCCGCCTGCCGACATTAACCTTTTGCAGGCTTAACGTGTCTCATTCATGCCCCCTGCGGGTATCATTCGAAAAGGCAACGATTTACCTGCTGCCCTCAACCCCGACGTGCCTATGACTCAGCCGACTGACCATCCCACGCCCGAGCAGCGCTCCGCCGCCCCCACCCAGCGCCACCCGCGCCGCCGATGGATCCTCATCAGCCTGGCCGCGCTGGCGGGGCTGGTCCTGCTGCTGGTCATCTTCGCCCCGACGATCGCCAGCACCGGCGCCGTCCGGTCGTTCATCCTGGGCAAGGTGAACGACAACCTGAACGGCACGGTCGCCGTCGATGACTGGAGCCTCGGCTGGTTCACCGGCCTGTCAGCCCAGGGCGTCGTCGTCCGCGACGACGCCGGCAACGAGGTCGCCCGCCTGGCGTCGCTGCGGACGGGCCTGAGCGTTTGGGAGGTCGTCCGCGGCGCGTTCCACCTCGATGACGTCACCATCGACGGCCTGCAACTGAACCTCTCGCGCGACGAATCGGGCGAGTTGAACATCGCCCGCCTGGCGAAGCAGGATTCCGACACCACCCCGACCGACGAGCCAGCCCGGCTGCCCGACCTGCGCGGCCGGATCACCATCACCAACTCCGGCGCCACCTACATCGAGCCGGGCATGGATCAGCCGGCGCGATTCACCCTCGCCGGCGATGTCACCATCACCGACATCAACGCGCCCATCGAACACGATCTGCAGATCACAACCCAACTGGCCGACGGTCGCCCCGGCCGCCTGTACCTCACCGGCCGCATGCCGATCGCGCGCGACAATCAGATCCACATCGACCTGTCGCAACTGCGGCAGCGCGTCCGCCTGGAGAACATCGAACTGGCCGCCATCGCCGGGTTCATCCCGCCGGATGTCGGCGTCTCGACGCTCACCGGCGCCGCCAGCGGCGATGTGAGCATCTCCGGCGCTGAGCAGTCGGTCGATGTCGCCGCGACGCTGCGGACGAGCGGCTTCGCCTTCGGCGGGGCGATCCTGGATGGCGATGTCTACCGCTCCAGCGCGCTGAACATCGAACTGCCCGCCACCACCGTTCACCTGCCTGCCGATGGGCAATCGTTCCAGCAGGCGCGCTTCGCCATCGGCCAGGGCAGCGAAGGCCAGCAACTGCGCATCGCCCTCGATCAGGGGCAAGTCCTCATCCGCGGCGACGTCCGCGGCGAGTCGCTGCTGCGTCTGGCGCAGAACCTCGCCCCCGGCGCGCCCGGCAGCGCGCATCTCAGCCTCGATCTGGATCTCGGCGCGCTGGCTGAGCAATTGCCGCATCTGCTGGAGGTGAAGGAAGATCTGCGCCAGATCCAGGGGCATCTCAATGCCGTCGTCGAGCTGGCGATGACCGAGCAGCAGGCTACGCCGCGCATCGAAGTCAATCTGCGCGACATCTCCGCGCTCAACACGCGCACCGGCCAGACGGTTCGCATCCAGCCGATCACCCTCACCGCCACCGCGACCAGCCTCGGCGGCGGGGGAGCTGTCCCCGACATCCGCAACATCCGCATCGCCCTCGACACCGGCGACGGCGGATTCGCCAAAGCCGACATCCAGGGCCCGAATCTCGGCAGCATTCGCGGCGAGCTGACCGCCTCGCTGGATCGGCTGCAGAATGAGCTTTCGCAGTTTGTCGGCCTGGGCGATCTGCGGCTCGCCGGCGCGCTGACGACGCGCATCAGCACGCAGGGCGATCTTGCTCAGCCGGGATCGACGGCTGTGCTCAATGTCGTCACGACGTTCAACAACCTGCACATCGCCGGCCTCGATGCCATCCCGCCGATCGATCAGCAGGAGTTGCAGCTCACGCTCATCGGCAACCTGTACCGCGGCGATCGCGGCGAGCCGATGCTCCGCCGCATCCGCGGCGCTGTCGCGACGCTGCGAACCGGCAGCGCGCAGGATCCAGCCGTCGATATCGAGCTCGCCGGTGAGATCGACTTCCGCCCGACCGCCGGCGGCGTGACCGTCGAAGCCCCCAACTGGCAGGTGCGCCGCTTCGTGATCGACCTGCCCAAGGCCCAGCGGGATTCGTCGGCGCTGCAGCAAATGCTGGCTGATCGGCAGATCGCCATTCCCTCCGGGCGGTTCACGCTCGAAGCCCATGGCTCGTACACGGGCAACACGCTCAGCCTGGCTGATCTCAGGTTCACCACCAACGAGCTGACCCTGGCGACGACCGAAGGTGTCAACATCGTCGAAAGCCTGACGACCACGCTCGCCACAGCCGGCAGCATCGCGCTGGGCGACGACGCGACGCGCATCCTCCTGTCGCGCCTCGAGCTGTCCGAGCCGCGCAACTATCTGGCCTTGCGAAAGACCAGCCGCGGCGATCTGGCGATTACGCTGCCGGCTGGCGGCGGATTCGCAGCCGCCGGACAAGTGCGCGCGGATGTCAGCCTCGGCATGATCGCGGGCATCGTGCGGGCGCTGCAGACCGACAGCGGCGACGACTCAGCCCTGCCCATCCGCCGCGGCTTCGCCACCGCGACGCTCAACTTCGATGCCGACAACGGCCAGACGCGCTTCGATACGAACCTGGCGGTGCGCAACCTTGTGCTGCTGGCGCGCGGCCAGCCGCTGGAGGAGCAGTCGCTGGAACTGGCGATGGCCGGCACGGCGACGGCCGATCTGTCCGATGTGCGCTTCAGCAACCTGAAGCTCACCAGCCCGCGGGTCAGCGCCGAGTTTGCCGATCTGCGCCTGGCGCTGGCGGACCATGGCGACACCGCGCCGCCATGGGCTGCGATCCTCAGCGGACGCGCCGTCATCGACGTGCCCGATGCCGGCTACGCCTGGGCGCTGATGGAAGCCTTCGCGCCGCCCGTGGTGCCGCAGGAGGGCAAAGCGCCGCCACTGCAGCTCACCGCTGGATCGCTTGCTGCCCGCATCGAGCTGTCGCAGCAGGATGGCCGCCTGCGCGTCAATGTCAGCGAGCTGACGACCAGCGACCTCGCCTTCGCTCGCGGCGATGTGAAGCATGTCATGCAGCCGGTGCGCGTCGTTGCCAACACCGAGCTTCGCCCGTCTGAAGACGGCACGCTCGCGGGCCTGATCCTCGATGCACTGGATGTGCAGCTTGGCTTTGCGCAGGTACAGGCGGTGGAGCCGGTGCGCATCAGCGGCCTGGAGCCAGGGATGGCGCCCGACGTCGCCGGGCGCATCCGCGCTTCCGGCGAACTTGAGCCGACCTTCGTCCTGCTCAATGCCCTTTCCGGCAGCAGCGAACCGCCTGCGTATGCCGGCCGGTTTGAAATCACACAGCAGTTCAAGACGCAGAACCAGACAGTGGCTGCGGCGCTGGAGGCGACGATCACCGGCTTGCGCGCTTTGGCGGAGAATTCGGCGGCGATCGAGGATGAGCTGCGCCTCGCCAGCCAGATCGAGCTCGACATGCAGGCTGAAGCTCTCACATTGCGCGAGCTGACGCTGGCCATGCCGAAGACCAGCGCGATCGGCCTGAGCGGCGGCGGGACCATCCGCCAGTTCCGCACGGATCGCCAGCTCGATCTGCGGTTCGATCTGTCGTACGACGCCGAACGGCTGTGGCAGGTGATCTACCCGATGCTGTCCGCCACGACGCGCGCCGAGATGGCCGATGCACGCATCTTCGGCACGGAAAAGCAGACGATCGTCATCGGCGGCAGTTATCCCGCGGATAAGCCGTTCAACGAGGCGATCCGGACGGTCACGGCATCCGGCGCGATCAGCCTGAAGACATTCCAGGCGACCGGCTGGGATATCCGCGAGTTGGCTGTACCGTTCAAGCTCGAGAACGGCCGGCTGCAGATCCAGCATGCGCCGCAGACGCCCGGCCAGCCATACCGCTGGACAGCCCAGCTCAACGGCGGCCGGCTGAACCTCGCCCTGATCCAGGTCGATCTGTCCAGCGATGTGCTGCGCGTCACCACACCGGAGAACTACAAGCTGATCGTCGATGCGTCGCTGAACCCGGTCCTGGCCGACAAGTGGTTCGGCCGGTTCATCAACCCGATGCTGGCCAACGCCGAGCAGGCGCGCGGGCGCGTCGATGTCATCATCGTCCGCTGCGAAAACCTGTCGCTGGAGCAGTTCGCCACCCTCGGCGAAGCCGGCGATGCACGCATCAGCCAGCCGCGCGCCAGCCGCGAGGGCGATGCCTTCGAGCAGTGGCGGCGTGGTCAGCAGCCGGGGGCCCAGCCAGTCGTCGCCGTCACCAACAGCGGCTCGGCGCATCTCAAGATCTCGGTCACCGACATGCAGCTCGGCTCGCCGCAGACACAGAACCTGTTCCACCTGAACATCGTCAACGCCGACATCAAGGACGCGGACGTGTTCATCGAAAATGGCACGATCCGCTCGAACGTGCCAGTCACGATCGACAAGCGGGCGACGATGGTCTTCAACGGCGCGGTGAACCCCGGCAGCTCACAGATCCTCGACATGATGCTCGATTTCCCGACCGAGCTGCTGCCACGCCAGCTCAAGGAGATGATTGGTGACAAAGGCCTGCAGCGCATCCCCTTCCTGAAGGTGCCCGTGACCGGCTCAGTCCATGGCGCCAATATCGATCTCCTGGGTGCAGTCCAACAGACCCTCCTGGGCGGCGACCGCGGCCTGGAAGGTCTGCTCGACCTGATCATCCGCGACAAGGACCGCGACCGCCAGCAGCAACAACAGCCCAACCCCCAGACGCCCCAAGGCAACGAGCCCATCTCCCAGCCGCGGCGGTAATACCGGTATTCACCGCAGAGCCGCGGACAGCGCAGAGGACAAAGGCGCATTCACCACGGAGACACGGAGAC
>ERZ777003.2498-NODE-2498-length-21127-cov-9.181521_pt1 | contig 21127 bp, 21 predicted proteins | sample MGYA00374956_ERZ777003 | MGnify/ENA primary metagenome ERZ777003 (study PRJEB29302, sample SAMN06268252) | bioreactor metagenome | isolation source: Joint BioEnergy Institute, California, USA | place: USA:Joint BioEnergy Institute, California, USA | collected... | reverse complement strand
CCCACCCTCAAGAAGGTGGTCACTGAGATTCAACCTGGCCATCGGGTTCAGGTGCTCTTTCCTCGAAGCATCTCTCACGAAGGGGATGAACACAATTGAGATAACCTAGAGAATATCCAGATGGACATTTGTGGGGCTCTATGAGAAGGTCAAGTCCCTGGTCCACTCTTTTAAAAATCACAGGAACCTTCTATCACGAAGCTGAGGAGAGCGAGCACCTCGAACATCTCCAGCCAGGCGACACCATCGACTATCGCTCATGTCTGACCCGCTGGGTCGAGCGGATCGATGAAGATGAACCTATCATCTTGAAGCTGGCTTGTGAGCAGGCTCCAGGACTCCGATTGACGGACGAAGTCATCCTCGGCGAGTAACCTGATCGAGGTCACTCTCTAAAAAAAGCATCTCCTTCCGATGGAGGTAGATGAATTGTTGCACTGAATCAAGATCGAATCCACTCGAAGACGTCATACTCCCTCTCTCCTTCAGTCTTATCGATCTTTTTGAATCCGAGACGATGATAGAGGTTCTGCGCGGCCAGATTATCCGGCCCGACGGTCAAGTAGAAGACCGGTTCCGGATAGCAGATCGACTTTCCAATGTCGACGAGATCGGGAAAGTCAGGATCTTCCAGGAGGATCTGGTAAAGGAGATTCTTCATCAGGCCAAGGCCGCGGTAGGGAGTGGCCGTACAGACGTTGTAAATGTAATAGCCGTTCAGGACAGCCCGGTACTTCTCCGGAAGTCTCTCCTTATTTGTCGTCAGGAAGACAGAGGCGATGACCTCCTTTCCGTCAGTCAGGAGATAGATCCGACTCGGTAGATCGACTCCAATGTTGTCGGTGTCGAAGGAGTTGAAGAGTAGATCGATTAAGGAGTCGAGCATCTCAGGATCGACCTCGGCCTTGATCTCCCGGGACAGGTCGAGAATGTTGACCAGGCGACGTGTATCGACTGATCTCGGAATCATGATCTTATGGAGCTCGAATCCAGGATGAGCTCCATTCATCTCCAACTGTGACATCTTTAAGCTGTAGGAGGAAATTGAAAACTGGACTCCGTGAGTCGAGATTTCCCAACCAGTTCAGATGTCTCAAGCCGATTCTCCCAAGTCCTACATCCCGACTGGAACGACCCCTCAGCTTGTTATACAATCGCTCAATGACTACTTGGGCATCGAAATAGCGATACCTGGAACCTGGAGTCCAACAATCTTCTACTCCGATTTGAAGGCGTATCCCGTCACGAGTAAGAAGGTCTTGGCCAAACTCGTCCGAAAAGCGAACGAGATGGAGGCGAAGGGATCGAACTTCTCCTATCTTAGCTTCTTCGAGGAGTCGAGAGGGAAGCCTCGTCCCGGGATGACCGAAAAGAAGAAAGAGATCTGGAAGGTCTTCGAGCAGGGATCGATCATGCTCTACTTCGAGCCGGTCTTTCTTCGCTTTCTCGCCGCTCCAGACTTGTCCAAGGAAGACGAGATCATCCTTCAGTATCTCAGGGTCCTCTCCCAGATTCCGGTCGTTCGATGGAATGAGGTGGTGAAGGGACTCGGAGCCTGTTGTCACCAGTTCTTCGAGAAGGAGCCAGAACTCTATGCTCGTCTCGTCTTCACTCAGAAGAGTTCTGACCCCGAGTCGATGACCGATGATGAACTCTTGGCAGCAATCGGTTCGAAGCTGTCACCGACTCGCTATCGAGGCCAGATCTGTCTCGACGATTCTCGCTCTACTCTGATCAAGCGGTATCGAGAGACGATCTCATAATTTTACGTCCTGAGGACGTAAAATTCTACTGCGACTGGGGATTGGTCACAATGTTGTTGTAGGGAACGACCATGCTCGTAAGCCCGTTCGTTACAGTGACCTTGTAGTTCGTTCCCATCAAGACGGAGCCACCATTCTGAGGAAGTTTCAGAGCAACGGCCTGGCCTGGTCGGAAGTTGATCGACAGTGCTCCATTCAGTCCACGGACACTGGCAATGTCGTTCCGTGTGTCGAACTTGACCCACCAGCCTCGACCTGAATTCTGATAGGAGAGACCAGAATCATAACCGACTGGAGGAAAGTAGATCCAGAGGTCATTCGGACCAACAAAGTCGGGAGGATGAGTCGAGAGAGTCTTTGGTGCGGGGAACGAAATCGCACGGGTGCTGCTAGTCTTCGATCCCATCAGCTTCTTTTAATCAAGGTGATAATTTCTAGAGAACTAAGTTCAACCAATTGAGAGTAGAATGTGTGACAACGCATCGCATCTGCGTCCACTTGAATGGTTAATAGTAGCTCCTCCAGCATAGAGGAGATCTTATCTTTTATTATGGGCACTAGACTTCTGTCTGGTGCGACTTCATTAGAAGTTTCTGATCCGTTCGGCAATGTCATCTATAGACTCGAGGAGCACCGGAATAGGACTGATGTTGGAGATTATCTCTAATCGGATCACATCGAGTAGAAGTTCAACCGACCCTTTGAGAGTTTAGAAGTTGACATATCGTCGGTAGAGTTCGGCGCCCTGACGGAGCTTGCCTGCCGTCACAAAGATCGACTCGGTCATCAGAATGTAGATATGATCAGCAACCTTCTTGATGATATCGATCTCTTGAATCGGTGTGGTCTCATTGCGTTGAAGGCGATAAAAGACTTGACCAATCTCATGACCGGGAAGTCTGGGCCGGTGATCGTAAGCACTAACCCAACCACCGCTCTCGTAATAATTAAGTCGCTCATCCTGTGCAGTCGCTTCAGAAAATCCGCCAATGAGGTAAAGTTGGACGGTCCACCAACCGAATCCTTGACCAGCATCCAGAGACAGAATTCCATTCATCGTGGCCTCCCGATCATCCTGTTGGGCAGCTTCCAGAATCACCTTCATGGCAGCATAAGCATCATTGTACATCTGAATACGATAGACTGACTGAGCGTAGATCCAGGGAAAGATCTCCTTACGAACATTCATCAATCCGCGGTTCAAACCAGGATTGGCTTCACACACTCAAAACATCCTCGATAGGAAGATACTGCAACTGCTCGAGGATCAACTCAGCCGGTTGGTTGGTCAGGTCCATCTTTATAGATATATGTGTTTTTAATGACATCGAGCATCTTCTCGTCGGTGGGTGATCTACAATCGAGCTCTCTCCTTCTGAGGGAGAGGGTCCAGAAGTTCCCTTTGGTCTCAAGTTTCTGTAGGGCCGAGCCTGCGAAAATCGAAAGGGAAGAGCAAAACTTCATGACCCAGTCGAGCGCGACTCTGCAGAAATTCTCTTCTTTCTTAAGAGAGATGTCAGCTCTGGTTGTTCCTCAATCGGCCTTCTCCACTTCTGATGCGAATCGTGCCATCTTGACAAGCATTATTCTGAGCGTCCTCGTTACTCTCGTCCTCTGGGGCGTCCAGTCGATCTTCCATTTGAACTGGTTCTGGACCTTCGTCATCTACATTGGTCTCCTCTTCCTCCTTTTCTATCTCATCTTACCGAAGATTTCAGGTGGAACAAAAACGGGAGTGGTGATCTCTGGACAACAACAGTAGACCGCGTCCATGAACTCCTCCTTCCTTGATCAAATTGATCGAGGAAAATCAGAAAGGAGAGGTGAGAATCTCTCACCCGCGACAAAATGTCTTTCGCGAGACACACACCTTCTCTCTCGGAGGTCCTTCCCTTCACAAAGGGAACTGCTCCGGCACCTCCGATTGCAGTCAGGCCGACTTACCAGAAGAAGAGAGGCTACAAGCTGAATCGAACTGTACAGATTGCGGGAGTCGACTGGTACCCTCGTTTCGTTCGAAATGATGAACTGGTCTCTCTGTCCGATGTCATTCCCTACGAGGAGCTCAAGAAGATGTTTCTCGTCTGTGTGAATGTTCCTCGTCCTGCTGACTGGAAGAAGCAGGACCAGCCAATCCGGTTCTTCGCCGCCTTCAAGTCGGCTCTCGATTTCGTCCACTACATCAAGAAGATTCCGCCAGAGCGTTGGTCTTTCTTCGAGTACATCATGGGCTCACAGAACCAGAAGCTCTACTTCGACGTCGACATCAAGATGGAGGAATTCCTCAAGATCGCTCCTGGTGGTGATATCGACAGCTTTGCACGGGGACTGATCAGTGAGCTTGTTCATGGAATCGTGGAAACCTTTGCCGAACGAGGTGTTCAGATCGACCTGACTCGAAACCTGCTTCTCTTCAGTTCCCATTCGACGACCAAGAGGAGCTTTCATATCATTGTGGACGGCTACGCTGTCGTGAACAATGAAGAGAACTTCATCCTGGCCTCTGAGGTGCTCGACGGCTTTCCGGAGATCTATCGGAACTTCATCGACACCGGAATGTACTCATCTAAGCAGCAGCTCCGTCTCTACGGTTCCCAGAAGACGGGAAGTGGTCGTCCGAAGGTCTTCGTTGAGAAGTGGTTCTATGGAACGACTCTGATCGAATCGAACTTCTACCAGGACCTGAAGAGAGCGGCTCATGATCCAGCCTCCCTCGAGATCCTGAAGTTTACGACTCTCTTTCTCGCCTCCTGCGTGACTGTGACGACTGGCTGTCAGCTCCTCCCGGCGGTGATCGAGCCGGAGGTGAAGGTGCGAGCAGGTGGACGTCCTAAGCTCTGGGCCGAAACTCATGCCTTCGACAACGACTTCATCACTGAGGAGATCAAAGATGCAATTCATGTTCGAGCCGACCCGCGGCTCTTCGAGATCTACAGACTTGGCGAGATCAAAGGATCACTCATCACCTTGATCCGTCACTCAGGTGTCTCGAATGACTGCAGTCTCTGTAACCGTCGACACGACAACGACAATGCCTTCCTGACCGTCAACTCGAAGGGCCACGTCTACTTCCACTGTCACGCATTCCGTCGTCATCAGAAACGAGATGCTCAAGGAACAGTTATCGGCCCCACCTCCAAGTACATCACCGATGTTTCCGATCTCCTTCCGCCCTCGGAGGGATCGGTCGAGCTGGAGAAATTGGCCGACGCTCACCGCAACTCGATTCTTCAGCAGATCATGGCACAGATTCCGAAGATTCCTCCCTCGATCGAGCAGCGTTCTCAAGTCCAGCCTCCGAGTGTCATGACGAAGCATCAAGAAATGAGGCTGATCGGGAGTCAGCCGAACTCGGTGATCAAGGCTCGGAAAGGTCAGTACTAAAAACTTCTACCTCTCAGAAAGAGATAGAAGAAATGGAGATGAACAAACAAGATCGAGAACGGAGCCAGCCACACAAGTGTTCGGACAGGTTCCTCCAACAAAGGTGAGATCCTTCTTCGAGAGTTCGATCGCGGTTGGACCGAGAAGACAACCAGGTTCAAGATAAGCTCGCGAGCCAGTTCGGCGACTCTGATCAATGATGATCCAGTTACTGAGAGAATAGCTCTCGAACTGTCACCTGAGGTTGAAGCTTCTTGGCCCAACGGAAGACGGCAGCGAGGGGAAAGAAGACAAAACGACGGTTGACATTATATCTAACTCGATCGTAGTCAGGATCCTAGGGATAGATCATCGGGATCTTCTTCTGGAGCTTCATCTCGACACCATTCTCGTGAAAGCGGCTCAGAACATCACACGAACGTCGCCAAGGAGGACACTGTTCAAGGGAAGTCATCTTTAGAGAAAGGGGAGAATTCTCGGCCCGTCCGGCCGAGAATTCGGTTTTTTAGATATCCTATGCGGCGCTCACCTTCCACTGCGACTTGCAGACGACGCACTGTGCGAAGACGGTCGGAGGCTCATCAGCCCTACGAGTCTGGACTAGAGTCGTTCTGACCTTACCAGAACCACACTCACATTGAATCGTCGAGCGCTCTTCGATATCCGGCTCATTCTTGATGAGTTCGATCTGGACCTGCTGGGTGGATCGATGGACGTCCTGAGACGAGTGTTGAAAGATAATGGAGGACGGATTCGTTGGATCGGCCGCCTGCATCAGAACGATTAGTCGTTGAACACCTCGTTCGTAGATCGCTCGTGTCAGATTGTCTCGATCTGCTGCTCCCGCTGCCAACTCCGCTTCCGATGGGTCGCGTCCCGGAAAGAGCATTTCGAGGACGGCACCCTGGACTCCTCTCGTCTTGAAGGCTGTCTCGACACTGCTGCGGCGTTGCTGGTTCAGGACAACTTGAGGATCGGGTGGAGCCGGTGGAGCAATGTCGGACTGACCGGGAGGTGGCTGAGGGATCGGATAGGCCTCCTTGATCGTCTCCTGAACTCCTTCGAACTGCATGAGGTAGATCAGGTCTGGGATGAGCTCGACTTGCCAGAACGGCCTCAGAGTCTGCTCAGGAATGCGCTGAAGCCACTGGAGATCATTCAGAGTCTCCTGAGATGGGGCCTGTTCAGGCTGTTGCGGAATCGGGGCTGAAGGAGGAGCTGGGGCTGCGGCTCTCCTTGCCTTTGCTCCTCTGAGTGATCCAATCGTGACATCAGTGAGTCGACTCATTCCTGTTCCAGATTGTGAGAAGAAGGCAAGAGAGAATTTCGAGGCTCTTTTTTCTTCACTTTCTCACTTTCAGAGACGTGGGATAATGGCCGCTGTTTATCAGAACGTTCTTTACAGTTTGGTTGTATAGGTGACTGAAGGTACGTATCCAACTTTACCTCATCTCATCCGAAAGGTGGGCTCTCGAGAGGTCAACCGAGGGCCAAAATAGAATCGATAAATCCGAGCTTCCAGGATCGGCAACCCCTTCCTGGATTCTCTCTCCCTAGTAAATAGTTGCCCAGAATGTCGAGGCCTTCTCTTCAGGTTCCTGCTTCAGGGTCGCCTTCCACTCAACCTGAGATCATCCAGATTCCTCGAACTAATCGACGATATCAGCTCCCAGAAACCGGACTCGATCTTCCAACAGAGTTGACTCTGCCTCAGGCGACGGTCTCTCGGCAGACCCTGATCGACTTTGGCAACGCTCTCGGCTTCGCCATGCCGACTAGCCTGAACCGTCACGAGATGATCGAGAGAATGAGACAGCTACTTGATTCGATTGGATATCAAACTGTTGATGAGATGACCTTCACACGAGACCGGCCGGTCCATCTCGAGTACATTGGAGCGGCAGAGGCTCCGGTTAGAGGACCCTCCCGTGATATTCAGCTTCCTGAGATCATCCCCTTCACTATCTTTGCGACTCGTGAGTCGATGGTCGATTTCGTTCGAGCACAGAACCTGAACGACCAGATCAGTACGAGCTCGGGTCGACTCAAGGGGGATCTCGCTCGCGACATTCGTGAGTTCCTGACGAAGCAAGGATATGCAATCGATTCCCGTGGTAACTTCGTTCGACGAGGGGGCGTCACCATCACGGGTGGTTATAAGTTCATCGATCTAGTCACACCCGAGGTTTATGTTGAGTTCCTCGGAACTCCTGGTGCCGTCCCGGTCACCCAGGAGGATCTTGTTCGTCTCAACGTTCCCTTCAACTCGATCGTCAGCTCATTACCTCGCCATCGTTGGCCCGACTTCGCGGCGTTCGTTCAGGATTTCAGTGCAGCTCTCGGAGTGAACCCTGCACTTGCGACGACAGTTGCTCTCTTAGGACGACTCTCCCGTGAACCGAACAGTGTCTTGACTGCGATACTTCAAGGGCTCGGCTCGACCCGTCGTTACACTCGAGTCGGCGAACGTCTCAATGCGATCCACAGCTTCTTCAGAGCTAAACTTCAGTTGACTCCGCGAACCTATCCTCGTCGTGAACAGTTCCACGGTAATGCCCTGACGACGATGAGCTTCATGGAGGCATTGAACGGTGGATACACCTTTGGTGTCGACCAGTATCGTGAAGAGATCGACAATCTTCTCAACCAGAATGCAGTCCCACCGAGTCATCGCAAGTTCCTTGTCGAAATGATCCAGAATCATCCAGAGATTTTCCCGGTGATGCGTCTCTACAACTCAAACGGAACCAGCCTGGCGACCTCTCTTATTCATCTCTACTATCCTGAGCCGCCGAGTGAAGTCCAGACTCTCTACGCCTTTGCAGTGAATTATCCGCTGATCTTCCCCGAGTCGGACGAGAAGAAGGCACGTCGTCAGCAGCTGAACAAGTTATCACGACCCTACATCCAGTCCCTCTACGGGATCTACGAGACAAACGATCTCGAGATCATCCTGGACACACCTCAGCACCCACTCGAACTCTATCTCATTGCAATTTCGAAGCTCGAGCCTGAACAGCTTCCGTCTCTTGTCGCGAATTTCGGAATGATCGTTCCGGAGCACCTTCTGACCCGAGAGATCCGAAGCTACGTTCTCCTTTGGATGCCTCAGTATCGGCAGATCATTACTCGTGTCCCACCCATTCCGAGCCTTTCCGAGGCGATTTCCCAGCAGCCTGAGTCGGTCCAGACTCTGATCGATGAACTCGCGATCTACACTGACCAGGAGATCATCACATACTTTGGGTACACTGGTGGCTTCGATAGCAGGAACGCCCTGATCGAGAACGTCTTCCGCACGATCAGCGAGACTGGCTTCATGGTCTACAAGGAGATCGATACGGATAGGGCGACCAACACGGAGACGGTCATGTTGACAGAGATCCAAGACTTGATGCGTCCCTACCTCGTCTTCGGAACTCCCTTCAGCTATCGGGTCCACGAACTCGACGAGTTCATTCAGGCCTGGCGCAACAGCGAGGGGTTTCCTCGGATCGACGGCGAGGGTAACTACACCATTGCTCAGGTCTCACGTCTTCAGTACCTCCTTCCTCTGATGAGGACGATGAATTCTCAGCACGCAACAAAGGTCGAGCAGATCCTCGAGCTGATTCGTGAGAAGATCCTTGGAACAATGCGTCGGAGTGCCGAAGTCGATGAAATTATACGAGATCTGCGCCAAGCCTCGCCGCGTGTTCGAGAGCTCCTTCGGGAAATTTTCTTCAAGGTTTTCTACGCCGGTATGTACATGCGAAGATGGCGAGGTCCTGGTAACAGGTATCCCCTTCAGTCGGCCCAGACTCGTGGAGGCAGTTCACCTGATCCTAAGGTCTCTTTGACGCTGGGCCAGCTCTATGAACTTATGAATCTCCTCAGAACGGAGGATGAGGGGACCTACAATGACTTAATGAGACTTCCAGAGATCTCCTATAATACTGGGGCAGACGACCTGGTCATCCGGCGGAACCGCCTCTTCGAGACGATTCGAACGGTCTACCGAGGTGAACTTTGTATCCGTCAGGCTAGTCAAGGTCTGGTGATCTCGGGTCATTATTACTTGGCAGTCTGCTTCCGAGAGGTCATTCCTGATTTCAGTCCCTACGACGTCGAGGCGATCTCATAGACCAGATTCATGTCAGGGACTAAAAAAGCTTAATTGAACCGGAGAGGTTCGATGAGGTAAAAAATCTAGACCGTCTAAAAGATAAGAGATGGCCTCGGTTCCGGTGAAGGTCTTCACAGCTCCTGTGAAGGGACGTCAAATTGATTTCTATGACTATGGAGGTTCTCCTTATCCCGCTCTTCATCCGACTATCGTCCCTCCCGAAATGGTCACCGCTTTCACAATCCCCTCTTCTCGGATCTTCTACCTTAACCCTCAGGGGGTAAGGATTCCTTATCTCGCTCTCAGTGATCCAGAACAGACTCGAAGAGACGTCGCTGCCTGGCTCGAGAATAACAATCTCCCTCGCGTCTACGTGGAAAGGACAGTCGAGTCATTAGGTGACCCTGAGGTCGATCTCTTCAGCATTGCCGAGGGTAACAAGGTCACAGTTCGACCGGAGAATCTCGATCGATATCTTCGACAGCTCGGCCAGGTTCTCGACGACTATCGGGGGCAGCGGAACGAGACCCAGCGGTTCGGCCTCGTCCCGAACCGGCGACTCATAGAGCAGATGTTGGATTATCCTTTCAATCCAGCAACGGACTTTCTTCTGGCCTCTCGTTTGGCGGAGAACCCGAATCAAGCCGAGATCCAACGGTTTCTGGATCAGAGAGGAATCATCCACTTCTCGGCTGACGACATCGTCAATCTTCAGCCGATCGAGATCTTCTTCTACCTGACCCGCTTCTACGGTCCTCCTGTCAAAGGTGATCTTAACTCAAAGATGATTCAGAGAGGCTACTCTCGTCGGGCAACGAATCCCCGAGCCAGAGAGATTGTCCGAGTCCTTCCTGAGAACATCGTGACTTACCGGGCCCTTCGTAAAGAGTTCGATGCCTATTTCAATCGAATCGTTCAGAATCCCGAAGATCCGGTGATCTGGCAGAGTCTGAGCGCAACCGACAAAGAACGATTCTATCGGAGCTTCTTCGACTATCTTCGACTTCTTCGTCGTCGCGAAGGTCTTCCTCCACTTACTCTCAACACGATCAAACAACTCCGACCAATTAACGAGGAGTCGATCGTAGGTCTTCTTGCCGACTATACCGATCAAGATATCGTTCATCTCGTCGGCAACTCGATCGACGAAGAGAACACTCGTGTCGAATTCCTCCATAGCGCAGCCCGCATTCTTCTCGAGACACGCGTCTTCGTCATGCAGCCGTATGAAGCACGCCTCTGCAACAACGCGGAGTCAGTCTACACAGCGGATCTCTTTTCTGAGCTGGCCTATCCGTTCATTGGGCGTGGATCCTTTGCAACTGGCTTCGACTGCTATACTGTGGAGGAACTCTTTGCCTCCTGGGAACTGCAACGAGATGCCAACGGCGACGTTACCTTCATCGATCCGCTCAGGCCGGCCTCGACCTTCCGGGTCCCCGAGCTGATCGAGTTCCGGAATGCTCTTCAGGCCGGCCGAGCCGGCATCGCCATTCCCCAGGATATCGTCCGAAGATTCGACGATTACATTCGACAGGCCGAGACCCAAGCAACTTCCGATTATCCGAAGATCCGACAGCTCCGCCAGTGGGCGAACCAGAACCCAGTGAACAAGGAACTGATGAGAAACTACTGGACGACCTACTTCCAGATGGGAATGTACATGCGCCAGTGGCGCGGTCCCGGCCATCCTTACCCGGTCGAAAGAGCAGCAACTGGTCGTGAAGAGATGGTCGGAACCGATCGGGAGATCCAGATCGCAATGAACGTTCAGAATCAGAAGATCCAACTCGAACAGATTGTCGCCCAGATGCCTCAGAACATCCGAAATCTCATCAATGATCTTGGAGTGGTCAAGCATGTTGCCGATCGAGTCGAATCGGATCGTGTCAAGATTGGAGAGAGGTACAACCGAGTTATCAACCTGGGCAACTACTGTATTCGAATGGCGAGTGGTCCTTGGAGTTACACCGGCGCCTACTACCTCAAGCAGATCCTGAACGAAGAGATTCCCGGCTTTGATCTCGGGACGAACGTCGATCCAATCATTTAGATGTCAAGATTTGTTAGAGCAAAGCTCTGACGAATTTATCGAGGATCCTGAAAAGATGGCAGCGGTAATTCGTGAGTTGGAGTCGGCCAGTCCGGAAGTCCTCTGGACTCTCATTGATGCTTATCACGTTCGGGCTCATGACGGTCAGTCAATCAGAAACGAAAAGCCTCTCGACTTCATTCTTACCTGGCTGAAGCCAGATTCTCGTGCTCCAGTCATCGACGATCCACTTCTTGCGATTCAGACGGGCCGTCGATTTAATCCAGAGACCTCTCGGGCCCAAGAGACGGTTGACGAAATCGTCAACGAACGAGTTCCCATCTCTGCAGCAATGACCTCAGACTTCGCGAACTGGCCGATGCAACCCTTCTGGCCAGTCGACTCTCCGAACAAGTACGATCCTTGGGAGCTTCTTCAAGGTTATCTCCGGACAGCCGATCGTGCCTCCTACTTCTTCGAGCTGACGGGAGAGCCGGCGAGCAACTTCCTGAATGAGACTGAGAGAATCTTCTATTTGACCCGCGGTTACGGCCGTCCGAACAAGTACATCTCCCCGACCGATCTAAGACTCCGTGAGATCTTCATGTCGGCCGCACCAACCGCTCTGATTGCTCTCTCTGATCTCCTCGGAATCTGTCCAACTCTTCAGGATCCCGAGTACATCCTCGCTCAGCTGAGTGACCTTGACCTGAGGAGTATCGATACCTTTCATCGTGTTACGGTTCAGAGATTGACCGAGTGTCTCGAACAGGCACGCCTCTGTCCGGAGACCTCCTCTCCTCTCGGCTCCTATCGGTCCCCTGGCTCCTTTGATGACGTCTGCACTCTGGGCTCCTGTTCCCGTTCGACCACCGGACTTGAAGATTGTAATCCAGATCGACTCAGATGCTTCACCTCGTTTCTCAACTCGATTGGAGTTCTTCCAATCTTTGAATACGATCCAAGTCTGAACGTCTTCGTCTCAAACTTGAGTCAACTCGGAAGCTATCGGGAGGTCATTCCGGACAAGAAGTGGTCCTATGATGAGGTCAAGAACATGCCCGACTCCTACGTGACTGGAATAATCTCTCTTCTCCCAGATCAGGAGCTTCTTCGGATCGAGGTGCCCTCTCGAGGAAGATTCGCTGATACCGTCTCGACGGCTCGTCTCTCCGATCGACTCCGAGACAACTTGGTCGACGGGGCTTCTCGGTTTCTTACTCAGAAACAGTACTTCCTTCTTCCCGACAACAGAATCGGTTATGGCCGTCGAGTCGATGATGAACTCGAGGAGATGTCTCGAGACGAACTTGAGGCGAGCATCTTGAAGTATGAGGCTCTGATCGATCCATATGAGCACGCAATGAGTCCTGAGATGGCCGAGGTTCTTCTTGGATCCAATTCGAACGAGAAGATTCGACAGATCATCTACAAGACCCGAGCTCTCGCCGTCGAGAACGAAGGATTCATGAACGAACTCACTCCTCAACAGAGAGGAACTCTGATCGGAGGATTTGAGCGACTTGTCCGGACTGGAATCGACTCGGAAGCTCTCGAGGAACTCGTTCGATCTCAGGGACCCTTCGCACTGAAACTGCTCCTCCGGGCCGCCGATGGGTCGCCGGTTGCGGTTCAGTTTGAGGATTACTTCAGGAACTGGTCCCCGACGCTGCGAGAGATCATCAAGAAGACGCTTCAGTACTATGTTCAGGTCCTGTCGACCTGAACCTTCGATTCTATTTTCATGAGTCCTCATGAAAATGGTTCCTTTTAAAGTTTAGGCGGTACTAGAAAGAGATGGCCCAAGAATTGAAATCGAAATCGGCTGTGGAATCGAGAGGATCCAAGAGCTTATCACTTCCCGAACCCCAGCCACCACTAAGAGCCTGGAACGATATGACAAAGATGAAATCGATCTCCACCAACAAGCCCCGATTCAAGAAGATTACTCGAATTGGTGGCGGTACCTATGGACGAGTCTATCAGGCGGCGCCAGATCGAATGTTCGCCTCAACTGCATCGATTCCAGCTGGATCTCTCCTTCCGCTCGGATGGACTGATCTACCTCAACTTCCCGGACAGCTCGTTGCAGTCCCCGATCGACTCGAGCCAGCAGAGGAGTACGTTGCTGTCAAGAGAAACTTCATCGCTCCAAGTCTGAAGGAATCGATCGGCTCACTTCGTGAACTTGACATTCTGACCCTGGTGAAGGGCCATCCCTACTGCATTCAACTGAAAGATGTCTTCTATGAACCTCCCTTTTCCGATGGGTCTCTCTCACCTGCCAACAAGGACTGGGTCTCCGATAAAGCCTTCTTCGTCCTGGAGAAGGGTCAGCTCGATGGTGACAAGTACATTCGTTCACCTCTTGCTCCCCTCGTCAATGATCGGAAGATGTTCGCGACTCATATCTTTCTGGCAGTCGAGTTCCTTCATTCTAGGGGCGTCTATCATCGAGATCTGAAGCCGGCCAATGTGATCTGCTTTCTCAACTCGAAGAATGAGCTGGAGGCAGCCAAGTTGGCCGACTTTGGACTCTCCCAGTACTATTGTCGACAATCGATAAGTGTTCAAGGTTTTGTTACTCTCTGGTACCGGGCCCCTGAGATCTCCCTCAGTCGCGATTACGATTACAAGGTCGATGTCTGGAGCCTCGGTTGTATTCTCTTTGAGCTCTTCTCCTCAGGTAATCGGAAGTTCGTTCAACCATCGACTGAAGATGCTCTGATCAACGCTCTGATCGAGAGGCTCGAATTCCCAAGGGAATCTTACTTCTTGGCACAACAGATTCATGGTAAGAAGATCACCCGATCATACGAGGCTCTTCAGCAGATGAGGAAATCGATGGAGCAGCTGCTCGACTGTACCGAATCACAGATCGCTCAGTTCAACTCGGCTCAACTCGGAGGCAAGCCGAACTTTGGCACCTATGCTGAACTGGTCGACCTTCTTCAGAGGATCCTAGTGGTCGATCCAGAGAAGAGATGGTCTGTAAGTCAATGTCTGAATCATCCCTTCTTTGATGGAGTTCGAGAGCTGATCGACTCGACTCGTTCTCGCTTTGGGATCAATCGAAATGGTGAATGGGTTCTGGCCCCGGAACCTCGTCTCATCTATCACCAGAGTCCAGTTCGAACTCGAGCAATGGGATGGTTTCAAATCATCTACTCAAACAGGTTCAATCATCCGATTGCGAACTGGTATTCTCACCGAATCTTCTACCACGCAATCGAGATGCTCGATCGTTATCTCGTCCTGACAAATCAACAGGAAGCTTCGGAGAGTGACATCGTCGTCTGGGTCAACACCTTCTGCTTCATGTCGGCGAAGTACTTTCGTGTTCTCGTCACTGAATTCGGGCTGGTCTTCTTCACGGTCGGGATCAAGCAGGAGGAGTTTCATATATTTCGATCGATGGCTCAGAACTTCGAGGAACACGTTGTTCGCGACGTCTTCAAATGTCAGATCTATCAGCCAACAATCTACGAGACGGCGAACGATTTCTTGACGGAGAATTCGATTGCTCATCTTTTGAGATTGATCATCCGAGGAGAGATCACCCCCGGGACGAGTCTCCGATCGCTCTGGGCATCACAATACCAGGTTCTCTGCGAGATCAATCGAGAGAAGTCTCCCGTGACAAGTTCAGGAACACCAGTCATCAGTCTATCTGGTCATTGAGTTCGAAATTGACCCAAGATAACTCGAATCGAGAGAGATGTATTCCCCTGCATGGATCCCACTACCATTCTTGAGAAGTTCAAGTCGCGCGAGTTCAACCCGAACCACGGTGAAACTCAGAAGACTCTGGCCGACTTCAACTCGATCGAGGAGGTCGCCGCCTCACTCAAGGAGGAGGAAAGCATCAACAGCTATCAGCTCATCTCTCGAGTCCTCTACTTGACCGGCGTCCCGAAGGAGAGGGCGACTCTGGCTGCCCTTGCCCTCTCTACATTCGTTTCTGAAGGACATCTTCCTGACTTGACCTCTCTGGTCGGCCTTCCGATCGGTCTGATCATGGTGGCTTGCGGTCACCATGGTGACTACGACGACCTAGTTCCGCCGGTTCCGGTAGTCAGTCTCGACCAAGGTCGGACCTGGCTCGGCTTCGATGGAGGTAATGTCGAGTCCTATCCTCTCAAGACCTGGATCGCCCGACGCTTTCACGAGCTCTGCAGCTTGATGCCTCTCTATCCGAACGAGGATCGCTACAAGCATGACTTTCGTTCTTGGGCTCTCTTCGAACCGACGGCAACGGGATTCCAGGTCAAGCCGGGATCGGTTCACCGAGTTGGTCGGCGTCCGATCGATGACGACGTCAAACAATTCAAGAAGGCGATCGAGATCCTGGAGAAGGCCGATCATGTCAAGCCGGTCCAGGAAGTTCGTATCGAGATCGTTGTCATGAACGTCCCTCCTCCGTTCGTCATTTCGGGGCAACAGACTATCCCATCATCTCGTCCTCCTTCCCGTGGGACGGCTCCCTTCATCATTCCAGGCCAACAGATGGTCACTCGGCAGATCGTTGCTCGAAACGCGGAGACGGGTGAACCGCCGGTAAAGAAGGCACGGAAGGAATGAACCCCATGAGTAGGTAAAAAACTTTTCGGTCCTCAGGACCCAGAAGTTTAGAATTCGCGGATGCCCAGTGCAGCCAGTCGAGCCTCCTTCTCTCCTCGCCAGTCCTCGAGTTGTTCGATCAAAGCCTGACGGTTGTACTGGTCGGGAGTCGGGGCCGGGGAGGGAACCTTGCGCGACGAGACGTAGCCATAGAGTTCACGGTCCGGAATCTTCGAGAAGTCAAAGTATCGAGTACAGTCGAGGAAGCCTCCCTCGCCCTGAACACTTGCGTGGCAGACTGCATATGGATTCACACAACGACGCCCACGGGGGCCTGCCCTCTCACCAGGACGAGCTCGACCGAGATTACACTCGAGGGGCTGTCGTCCAGCCACTTCGACCGTATGAACGATCTTTCTCACTCAGGGGAGCGTCAGGGACGAACCAGTCATCCGAGTCTCCATTCATCGGGAGAGGTCGCGACTCAATTCCATTCCTAGAATCCCAGTGGGAAGTCCAGGATAGGCCGTGTTCTGATCAAGAAATCCAGAACCTTGTCCAGAGTAGTCCTGTCCAAGTCCGTATCCACCTCCCCGACCGGTACTGGGCCCGATTCCAGAGATTCCCTGACTACCCGCCCAGTTGTACTGAGTTCCCTGTCCGAGGAGGAGATCACCTCGGTTGAACGACTGAGCCCCTGTCTCAGGTTGTTCCATTCCAGCTCCTCGAATGATGGAGCTGGGATAATCATTCGTCGATGAAGAGACACTGAAGAATCCGGTAGGCATGATCGAATACTGACCACCAGTTCCTGAAGCGTCGTCAGAGGAGGAACCTGTCGCTTGAAGAGAGTAACCATTATCAGCTCCGAAGGTAATCGGTCGAGGTTTGTGACCACAGCCGCAGCTGTATCCTGTCGTCTCGGCTTGAATTGGCTTCGGCTTCTTGCCACAACCACAGCTGTATCCTGTCGTCTCGTTTCGGATGATGCGAGGCTTCCGTCCGCATCCGCAACTATGACCAGTTGTGAAGGTGGCTCGAGATCGAGTCGTCGGACCAGCAAACGATCCTGGTGAGACGACTTGGAAGGCGACCTGTGAGACGGGAGTCAATCCAGCAACCAATCTCAGCTGATCGAGAGGAACAGGAGCGCGACCTCCTTTGTTCAACTCAGAGGGAAGACGACGGCTCTGCTCATCAACCTCGACCACATAAGTGTGTACACCACTCCGAGGAGGCGGGTTTGGGGGCTCATACTCGAAGATCACATTACCCTTCGAAATGTCACCACCCTTGATATTGCTGACCTGATAGTGCATATAGGTTCCCTCTGGCGCGGAGAGATCATAGAAGAGGAGCGTGTATTCACGCTTAGGATCACCCTGAAAGCTGACCGTGAGAGGTTGCTGTGCGACCTGAAGAGGGAGCGTCTGGTTGCTCCTCACTGGTGTCTGACCGAACTGGACGAACATTTCCTTTTCATCTGGGAGAATTCTACGAAGGTTTCTCTTGATTGTGGGGCAGGTGAGCCTTCAGGAGAAGAGAGAATTGAGACGAGACTGTCCTCTCACAGAAGATCCGCAGTCTCATGGAGCTCTCCAAGCCCAAGCGAATCATCAAGTCGTTCTACGACGCAACCTCGTGGAAACCAGCTCTTCTTTGATCTGGGCTCTCTCAGTAAGGAGGAGCTCGGAGCTGAGGCGGAACGAAGTCGAGAAGATCATGAACACGATCAGAGGATTCGGCCTCAAGAAAGAGATTGTCGAAAAGGCGAAAGAGTGGGAATTCACGACGAAGCAATGGAAGAGACTTCGTGACATGATCAAGAAACAGTATCCAAAGGTTCGCGAGTGGCAGCTCGATTCACAACCTGGAGAAGATCTCGTTACCATCGCTTGGAAAAACGACGATCATAACTCAGCATCCGCCGGCCAAGAAGAAGCTCGATGGCTATACTTCAAAAGGACTGGCCTGCCCGCACCCCATCTGCCGAGCTTCGTCGAGAGGAGAAGTTCTTGCAGCACCGGGCGACCTTGCCAAGCTTCCCGGAGAAGCGGTCGCTGTCCTGATGAGTCTGATCGTGGCGATTGGAGGGGATGGCATGATCAGCTCGACTACTTCATCAAGATCCTGTCGGAGGAACGTCCTGATCTCCCTGTTCTTCTCGACCCAGTTGAAAAGGTCCTCGAGCGTCATGGCCGGACCACTGGTGGCTTCCTTTCACCACCCAACCGTCTGCTGCTTCTGAGAGACCTTCAGGCGATTGTTGGTCATGGGCTCGGCTCATACAGAAAGTTCAAGGTCGAGACGATCTCTGAATCGAATGAAGAGTTCAATGAGAAGATGAAGCCAGGTTCGATCAGCCTCCCGACTACGACACTCTCAAGCGTGAACTTCAAACTATCTCCGTCTAAGAAGCTTGTCAGTCCATTTTCGGAATCCATTCAACATCAGGACCGATCGAATTATCTTCATTCCGCGTCCGGGGACCTGATCAGGCCAGTCATAGGATCGAACGATCTCGTCTCCAGTGATTGGATCCTGGAAGAGCCAATCTGCGGGACAAAAGTGTTGGCGATCTGAACCAACTAGTCGAACGATCTTGTTGTCAGGATGCCACCAGAAGCTTGGAGCAACAATTCCATCGTGAGAAGCTCGACCGAGAAGTCCACCCCAGAGACTGAAGGTTGAGTTCGAGATCACAAGGTAGCGGGACGAGACCAGAGTGAGGAAGTCATCACTAAGAGAGCCCCCTGAGCTCAACTTGGCCTCCGGATCGATCTCTGAGAGATGTTCCTGACACCACTTTCGGTCATCCGTCACGACGACGACCGGATACCTACGAGGAAGATGATGAAGTCTTCTCAACCTCTTGATTGCGGCTCGATAGTAGTCGAGAGAACAATTAAGAGGAGGATCGAAGAATCGTTGGACTGGATTCGTCTTGATACAGTCCGTCCTCCGGATGTGAATCGTGATCTGGTTCCTCGACTTCTCTCTCTTCTTGAGAGGAAAGAGGATTCGGAGCTGATCTCTAATCGGTTCGAGATACTTGATACTCTGTCGATATCCATCGAGACTATAGGTCCTTCCGTCAGATGGAACAACGATCTGATCGAAGTTACTTGTCTCGGGAAAGTTCTGGTCAGCCAGAACCTCTCGGCGAAGGGGTAGTTTTAGGTCGAACAACTCATAGAGGGGAAGTTTCTTGATCGTGTCTGGGAAGACGACACGACACCGATTCTGCTTCGCTGTTGCAACTGTCGCGGCGATCTCGAAGAGCTGATTACCCATCCGACCCATCTGACCAAGACCTAGATAGGTGATCGTTGATGGATTCTCGATCTTGTATCCAAGAGAACGAGCGAATTCAATCTCATCTAATTCAGGGACGGAAGGAACCGATTTTGACTGAGCTGGACTCTGTAACATGATCAGGAGGACGAGACCAATCAACACCAGAATGATGAGGAGAAGAAGGAAGGCTCTCGGCATTTTCTATGAAGCTTTCAAAACTGAGTCTGAGTTCTGGCCTGGGGTTGATCTGGCAAATCCTCAGATGGAGTCGACAAAGCTTCCTGTCAGTGAGCAGGTCGATCCCTTTCTCAAGCTCATCGAGGGGATCTATCAAGATCTCGACAAGTCGACCTTTGATGAAGTTGCTCTCGACCTGATGATCCAGTTCTATGAACTTTGCTCAGACTCCAAGATCTCGCATGCGGATGATATCAAGATGCTCGTCTCTGTGATTAAGCAGAAGGACCTACTGACTCTCAAGGCGTCTATCAGGTCGATTCTCGGAAAGGAGGCTGCTCAAATCAAGAAGGATACAGCAGCTCTGGCTGTGAGCCTTCTTGAAAATCTCATCACAACGCTCGAGCAGGCCACGCCGACTGATGCCCTGGATCCAGTGAACGAATACCTTGAGATCGCGCGTGATCTCATCGCAGAGGATCCGTCTCTTTTTCAGAGGATCGAAGCAGTGAGCATTGTTCTGAATAGCTATGGTTGGAAAGACGGTCTCTTCCTCTATCCTCCCAAGCTCGAACTGTTGGTCCAAGATCTCCGAACTGTCCTGTCGACGGGTCGTCCTCCTCTGAAGCGGTCGAGCTCGATGACCGATTCGCAGAAGCTTCGGATTCTGCGATCCGATCCCCTGGTGATGGCGGTCGTCCGTTCTCTCATTGATGACGTTCTTTCGCCAAGCACGAATCTCGACAAAGCTGTCACCGACTATTTCGATCTTGTCGATGGCCTCGCTGTTGAGCGACACGAAGCGAAGGCCGAAGTTGCTCCGGTCACCAAGATTCTTCTCGATTATGGCTGGACTCCCAAAGGGTTCGGACAGCCAGTCGATCGTCAGATCCTCGCAAGGGACCTGCGGGTCGTCTCAGGTGAGATCAAAGTCTAAAAAAACCTCCTCCATCCTGAAGGATGAAGAAGTGATTCGGGATTCAGGTCCACCTTCCCAATTTATTCCAGCCATGGAAACCTCTACCAAGATTACCTACGCGACTCTCTCCAGTGACGAGCTCGTCGGTCGAGCTCGAGCTGCCACCACCTTCGCCTCGATCGGAGGCAAACAGGTGCAGTCATTCTGGCTTTCGCCTTGAACAACTTCAGCATTCCAAGATTCTTCTTCGGAATCAGCCTCATCCTCTCGATGGCCTGCCTCTACTTCTCCTGGAACACGTATCATCTCGGTCTCAACTTCGAGGAGCTCTATCGCGATTTCAAGGTCAACTGGGAGGACCGGATCGGGGTCGTCAGCGCTTTCGAGGAGAACCTTCCTCTTCAGATGGGCTCTCTACATGCCAGCAATCAGCAGCATGAAAGTTCAAGTGACTACGCCGACGGACGCCCAGGGCAATTCGTGGTCGATTCAAGAATTCTGCTAGATCTCTCTTTTCTATCCTCGGGATAGGAAATTCAACCAATAAATCGGTCGACAAGTTCTCGAGTCAGGTTTTCGGCGACGTAGAAGCACTTGATCTTCCCCTCAAACTCCTTCTGGACGTCGAGGAGGAGTTTGAGGGGAAGATTGCTCCCTCATAGGAGGTCTGATCCTTCAGTTCGGTCTCGAGGATCGAGCGGATTTGAGATGTCTTCAAGAGACCCCGACGATGAGACTCGGTGTACTTCTCACCCTCTTCGAGCCGTCGGTTGCAGCCGGACCTGACTGCAGTGAAGCAGTCTCGGACTCTCCGCCTCGTGATTGAACGAGACCAGACAGAGGACGACGCCTTCTCTCCTCGAGGTTTCCCGAATCATCTCTGGGATCTC
>ERZ777003.2490-NODE-2490-length-21169-cov-18.552524_pt1 | contig 21169 bp, 15 predicted proteins | sample MGYA00374956_ERZ777003 | MGnify/ENA primary metagenome ERZ777003 (study PRJEB29302, sample SAMN06268252) | bioreactor metagenome | isolation source: Joint BioEnergy Institute, California, USA | place: USA:Joint BioEnergy Institute, California, USA | collected... | reverse complement strand
GTATCGCCCGTGCGGCCGTAAGGATCGTCGGCTTCACCGCGCGCGTAGCGGTTAAACGCCGCGACCGTTTGTTCGAGCACTCGCGGATCAAGCCCTCGCCGCCGCGCGACCGCCGCCAGCGTGTCGTCCTGGATGGCAACATCGGGCCGGAGCCGCAGATAATCGGCCACATAGGCGTACGCGATATCCGGCGCGGTGGAGATGAAGTGCGGCCAGGCGGAGTAACGCCTGCAAAGCCGCCCATCCAGTAGCAGAAAGGCTTCTTTGTCCGGCTGGGGGACGACCGCCAGTTCGCGGGCTGGGCTTTGCCGCTCGTTGGCGAACCGCTCGCCGCGGCGGTTGATCAGGATCGCTCCGTCGTCGAAGAGGGCATCTTCCGGGTGTTGCCAGGTGACGAGCAACCGTTTGATGTACGCCCGCATGATCGCGGCGGGCAGCCGCCTGGCAATCGCCCCCAGCAACCGTCCCCAGCGGCCGCCGACAGGCAAGCAACGATCGAACGGCTTACGCACCGGAGCCACAAACCGTAGTTCCGGTCCATAAGTGATATCCATGTTGAGCAGGCGGGCGCCGGCTTCTTCGGCCAGGCGGTGACCATCGCCGGTGGCGTAGGGATTGATGCCTTCCACGGCCGAAAACGCTTCGCCTTTGAATCGGGCGATCATGGCGCCGTTGCCTGCGTAGTCGCCAGCAGCCAGGATCACACCCCGCCGGGCGCGATACGTTTGCAGGCGACCAGCCACTAGGGCCTCAACTCCGGCCACGCGGTCGCCATCGCGAACCAGCCGCTGCACGTCGGCCGAGGTTTGCACCGTGCCGCCCAGGGCCTGCAATTTCAGTTGCAGCGCGACGATGTAGGCCCTAGCGCCTGGAACCACGTTGTGCATGCGCGGTACGCGGTTGGGCGGTTCGGGACTGGGGCCATAGAACGAGAGGCCCAGACCTTCGAGCCAGGCCAGCGTGTCGGCCGCACGTTCGAGAAAGAACCGGCGAAGCGGTTCATGGTTGCAGGCTTCGATGGTCGCCGGGGCGAACTTGGCGGCGTCCTCAGCGTGCTCGGCCGGCGTATCGGAGATGCCTTTTTGCTGTTGAAGTCGTGTGCCTGCTGCCGTGAACGATCCCACGGCGATGCCGGTCGTTCCGCCCAGAACTGGCCGCTTTTCGAGCAGCAAGACGCTGCCGCCGTGCTCCGCCGCGGAGACCGCTGCAGCCAGGCCGCTGCCGCCTCCGCCCACGACAATTACATCGTATTCCGGTGGATGCAAGTCAGGCATCGCTAATTGGGACGCGCCCCTCTGCTACGTGGCCACCGACGAAACGGGAGGGCGACCTAACGGTCAAGCCAGCGGACGAGAGCGCTGCTACCGGCCGGCCTGGATCCCATACTGCCAGCGCACGGTGGTCGGGGCAACCGCTGGCACGTCTAGGGGCACGATGGCCAACACGTTTTCAGCGTCGGCCGTGCTTGAAGCCGCAGGCACCTGCAGCGAGGCTTGGGCGGCATCGGCGGTGATGATCGCCACCGCCTGACCTTGCACGCTCAGGGTGATGCCTGCGGCCGTCGATTCGGCCGCCACGCCTTCGCCCAGACGGTAAGAGCTGCCAAGCGTGCCGGGCGGATCGTTGGCGCGGCAGGCGACGTCGAACCGTAGTTCGCCCTCGGCCAGCGCTTCGACCGAAAGCGACCAGTGGCTGCGGCCGGCCATGCCCACGGCCAAGGCGACCGTGGCCCCGGCACCGCGCGATTCCAGGTGCAGGTCTTGCAGCGGCGGGCTCGGCGGCCAGGGATTGGTGTCGTCGCCTTCGATGGTGGCCAGCAGCAGGTTTTCGTTGCCTGCGGCGTCGAGCCACATCACCTGGTGCACATAGCGGTCGCCGCTGCGCGCGAACCGCAGCCGCAACCCTGCGGCCGAAAGCGTCAAAGGGCCTGCTGCCATCGCTGCCTACGTGCCTACGAAGTGGGCGTTTCCTGTCCCACCCGCCACCGCAAGTAGGAGTCGAGGAAGCCTTGGATGTCGCCGTCCATCACCGCCTGAAAGTTGCCCATCGTGTAACCGGTGCGGGCGTCTTTCACGCGTTGATCGGGATGCTGGAAGTAGTTGCGGATCTGCGAGCCGAAGCCTACCTTCGCCTGGCGGTCGTACTTGGCCGCCTGCTCCTTCTCGCGTTTTTCTTCTTCGAGCTGCACCAGCTTGGCGCGGAGCATCTTCATGGCCATGGCACGGTTCTTGTGCTGGCTCCGCTCGTTCTGGCACTGCACCACGACGCCGGTGGGAATGTGGGTGAGTCGGATGGCGCTGCTGGTCTTGTTCACGTGCTGGCCACCGGCACCCGACGCCCGGAACACGTCTTCGCGAATGTCTTCGTCGCGCAGCTCGATATCGACGTTGTCGTTCACTTCGGGCGACACGTCGACGGCGGCGAAGCTGGTCTGGCGTTTGCCTTCGGCGTTGAACGGGCTGATGCGCACCAGGCGGTGGATGCCGGTTTCGCCCTTCAGGTAACCGTAGGCGAACGGTCCGCGGATGACGATGGTGGCGTTGTTGATGCCGGCTTCTTCGTTGTCCTGCCGGTCGAGCAGTTCCACGGTGTAGTCGTGGTCTGCCGCCCATTGGCAGTACATCCGCAGCAGCATTTCGGCCCAGTCGTGGGCGTCGGTGCCGCCATCGCGGGCGTAGATCGAGAGGATGGCGTTGCGGTCGTCGTGCGGCCCGTTGAGCAATGCCCGCAGCTCCAGGTCGGCAAGCGTTTGCTCCACCCGCGAAAGCTCCTGCTGCACCTCGGGCGCGAAGCTCGGATCTTCCTCGGCCATCTCGACCATGGTTTGCAGGTCTTCGGTGGCGCGGATCAGCTCCGTGAGCGGCTTGACGATCGCGTTGAGGGCCTTGAGCCGCGAGACGACCTCTTGGGCCTTCTCCTGGTCGTCCCAGAAGTTGGCCGCCGACATCTGCTGCTCCAGCTCCTCGATTTGGGAAGTCTTACGAGCGTAGTCAAAGAGAGTCCCGCAGTTGGATCAGCCGCTCTTGGATGGCTTCGGTGCGGTCGTGCAACTCCGACATGGAACTTCCCTTCAAAACGCAAAAGCGGCCAGGCAATGCCTGCCGCGGTGGGTAGCAAAACCAAGCGGTGTGCCGCCGCGGCCGACGATAAATGGCCACGGTGTCCACCTTTGTAAAGTCTACCGCAAAGGCCTTGGTGGAAAAGACCGCTCGCCGCGATTAGGGGAGCGGCACACGGCCAATCAGGCCGGCGGAGCAGGTAGCGCGTAGAAAGCTCGCCGCCTGGAGGGCGAACTGGCATTTCGCGAGCCGGCGTTACTCCGCCCGCGTCGATGCGAAATCGACCACCGCCCGCGGCTGTTCGTGCGGACGCCGGACGGGCACCATGCCGGTGGGCGGCAGCCGCAGTTCCAGGCCGATCGGGAGAATCTCCGGATCGGGCAGTGCCTGGCGGTTGAGCTCGTAGATTTCCTGCCAGCGGTCGGCATCGCCCAAATGCTGGCGTGCGATGTCCTGGAGGGTATCGCCGTCGCGAATCACGTGGGTGGCCGCACTCACGGTAGGCAGCCGCCGCGTGGCCGATTCAAAGCCGGTGTAGCCTTGGGCATCGCCGTAACGCGGAGCCAGTTCGGGCGGCTCCTTCGCCATGGCCAAGGGATCGCGCGGCCGAGCCGGGTTGCCGATGCTGGCCGGCAAACGCGTGGTCTCAGGCGATGGTTTCGCTGCGGCCGCCGCAGCGGCGCTGGTCGCGGCACTGGCCAAGGCATCGGGCACGAGCACGCTGGCCGCGCTGGGTACGGGATGGATCGTCGCCGGAGAATCGGCGGACGGCTGGGCCGTGGCACCCCCGGCATTCGCGGCAACTGCGTTTGCCTCGGTGTGGGCGAGACTGGCCGTGGGCGAAGAGCTGCTGGGCCAGTTGGCGACCGAATTAGGAAGCGAAATGGCGTCCGGATACGGCGCAGCTTGCCACTGCACCCCCGGCACACCCCACGACCGCTCGGCGACCGGGGGCGTCTGGGAGCCTGGCTCCTTGCGAAACAGCGTGGCGCCGACAATGCCGGCAGCCAGCACGCCGATTGCGGCCAGGGTTCGGGTAGCGCTGACGCTCATGAATACGCATGCAGGGATCGCTGCGACAGCGGGACTTCCTGCTGCGTCTGCCGCGCACTGAATCGACATTTGCTGCCTTCCGTGGGCAGCCGGCCGGGCTCCGCACTGCATGTGCAGAACCCGTCCACCTATCGTTATCGTCCCTCGTTTCTCTTGCAGAAAAGCCTTTGTTGGGGAGCGGGGGGCAATTTTTTCGGGATACCGTATCGGTTGTAGCGGTTGGGTAGGTGGCGCCAGCTGGCAAAGCACCCGCTGGCGAGGCTGGGGGCATGCTGCCGCGCGGCGGCCGGGCATGCCGTTAAGCTGCGAGGTGGCCATGCGTGGCCGAAAACAGGGCAGGCTGGGGTGCCACTTGTGGGGAGGAGAAGCCACGCCCGGCAAGGCGGAACACTTTCGCTGATTCGCCCCACCTGCTGGCACCTCGGCAGCATTATCCGGCGGTGGCCCGATGGCGGCGAAGAAACGGCAGGTGTCAACCGATAGTAGGTTTCGACAACACCCGTGTTGGCAACCCCGGCGAGTGCTGCGCCTGCTGGCTGCTTTCGGCTTGGACCCCGGAAGCGGACCGGGCGGTGCGGCTCACCCCAGCTCGTCGGGGGCTGTTCCTGGAGAAGCATGGATGACTGCCAGTTTTCACTCCTTGGAAGAATTGCGCGACTACGTCAATAAGACGTTGTGTAGTCGCGAACAACTGGAGCCGAACGCGTTTCCGCTCTCCGAGCGGTTGCTGGTGCAGCGCGACAAGCCTTGCGGCATGTACTTCTGCCTGCATGGCCCCAGGGCGGTGAAGTTCACCGCCGTGTGGGACGCGGTGCGCAACCTCGTGATGTTCTACGGGGCGACCGGCGAGCGGTTCCAGACCACGCGGTTGATGCACGCGCCACCCTTGGCGACCGCCTGAGTGAACCACCGCGTGGAGCCCGGTCTCTTCCGCTGCTCGTTAATGAGCTTTTCGAACATCGATAGCGATTTCAGCTCCGCGACCGCGGGCCATAACCCTACTGGCTTGCCCAGCCAGCCGTGATGCCGCTAACCAGGCGGCCGTCCTGTCTTGAATCGCTACGCCCGGCGGCGCCGGAACGGGTGGGGACGAACAGCCGTCTCCCGTAATGCCCGAGCCGGCGTCGCCGGGCTTTCTTGTTGCGTTTGCCGACTTGTGCCGCGGCGACTTGCAGATGCCAGTCACCGCGCGTTCGGATACATGGGCGGCGCTGTTCTAGCGGTTGGGTAACACCCCGGGCGCTGCTCTCAGGAGTCAGCCGTGATGGCTGGCGAGGCCACCCGTTCGGAAGATGGCGATCGCTAGGGCGTAAGTAATCGCCTTGCTACATGTTCATGACATGGGTGCGCCGGTGCCTGCTACCGACGCTGCTGTTTCTTTGCGCCGCTGAAGAATAGCCCGCCCCCGACCTAGCGATAGATGCAGGTTTGCCGCCGGTTGAAGTCGTGCGACGTGACCACGGTGGCCACCACTTTGGCGATCTTGGCGCCGCCATGCACCGAGGGCTCGATGGGCGAAAGCTGGGAGTAATCGGCTGCCTGGTCGCACACCAACCGCAGGTCGATCACCGGCAGGCCGTGCGTGAACGCTTCGCGCAGGATCACCTCGTTGAACATGCCCAGGGCCAGCCGTTCGGGTTCGCCCAGTCCCGGCACGCTGTCGTAGATGGTGCAGACCGCGGTGGGCAGTTGATGCTGGAGCACGGCCCGCAGCATGGCTCGGTAGTTCTCGCGAAAGGTGTCGCGCACCTGCCCCAGCTCAACCAGAGCCTGGTTCACCGTCGTGGCAGGCACGGTCAGCACGCCGGCATAGCCCAACGCGTCGTTCCCGCCCACGCTTACCACCAGGTGCGTGGCATCGCTGGGCAACGTGGCCAACTGGTCCGGCACATCGGCGGTGATGTCGCCATCGACGGCGGCCAGCGTGGCCTGCCAGCCGGCCAGCAAACACTGGCGCAGTTGCTCGATCACCGGCGGGTGCCCCGGTACGTAGCTGGCGTTGTCGAAGATGGAATCGCCCAGCAGCACGACATGCGGCACGGTTGCGGTTCCTTGGCTGGTTCTGGCTGCGGAGGCAATCATTGCCTGGCGTGTGCGGGTACGCGGTTTCCTGGGGTGTGAACGCGCATGCGGTCACGGCGTGGCCGCATACCCGTTGCCGCGCCGCGTTGACGCCGCCGCGTCAGTACGGCGGTTCAAAGCCCTTGGAGGCGCGTTTCTTGCGGACAATGCCCACCACCAGCGCCAGCAGGATGAAGGCGATGTAGGCACCGATGCCGCCCCAGCCCAGCTTCGCCCAAACGACGTAAATGCTGGACAGGGTAGCGATGCCGGCGGCGATGAACATCAGCGTGTTCCACGTCAGTCGCGCGAGCCCACGCGGCAGCTCTTCCTTGAGCAGCGTCCGCTGATTCATCAGGAAGAAGAACGACAGGTAGGCAATCGGCAGCAACATCAGACCAAACGCCGATACATACACCGCCAGGCGGAACGCGGCCTGGTCCCAGATGAACGGGCCCAGGGCGCCGGTGGCTGCGGCCAGGCAACCCAGGCGATGGCCCCAGCCGCTCTCGGGCAGGTCGAAGATTTCGACGATCACAAAGCCGGAGATCAGCATCAGGATGGTGATCGTGGAGAGCGTCATGCCGAGCACGCCCAGACCAAACACCAGGTTGGCGACCTTGGGGCCGGTGAGCGGTTCCAGGGCCCGGGCCAGGTCGAATGGGCTGCGGTTGATGAGCATGGAGGCGATCCGGCGGTCGGATTCCGGCAGCCGGTTGATCTTCTCCCAGATGAGCTCGCGCTCGAAATCGGCCTTCAGCGCCTGCTCCGTCTGCTTGGAGATGGCCTTGCGGTCCTCCTCGGAGAGGCCGGCCAACGCCTTTTGATACAGATCGTCGACGGTAGGCAGCCCGGCCCATTCGGCGGGCTGATTCTGCGAGGCCGAGATCTCCTGCACCAGCGGCTTGAGCAGGTTGTAGAAGTTGTTGCGTTCCTTGGCCGAGGCCACGATCGGCTTGCCCTCGGCATCGGTCTCACCCAAGAAGCCGGGCACCGTTTGGGTGTGGAAGCTCTGGGCGGCGGCGACCACCACGCAACTGGTGGCCAGCACAAATGGGATGAACATGCCGGTGGCCAGGTCGAAACGCACCAGCCCGCGGAACTCCTTGGTCCACCGTTTACGCAGCAGCGAGTAGGGGAACAAGAAGGTCATGTTGATGCCCACCGCCGTGGCGGCCGCGCCCACGATCATGTCGCGCTGCTCGCTGATGATCACCTGCCGCCAGTAATCGGCGTGCGCGGTGACTTCCAGAATCGGCTGGAACCGCGCGCTGGGACGCCACAGCGTGGAGATATCGGGGATGAAGCCGGCGAACAGCTCGCTCCAGTTGAGCTCGTTGCGGATCGCGAAGATCACGCCGAAGAAGCACAGCACGATGCTGGCCACCATCAACTTAAGGATCAGCTCGTACAGCTTGACGCCCCAGCTTCCGCTGTTGTAGCTCCAGGTGATGATCGTGGAGAACAACAGGATTACGCTCACGATGACCAGCGTGCTGCCGTTGCCGGCCAGCCAACTGTCGGAGCCGTAGGTGGCGGCAAACCACTGCGTGAGCGAGCCGTTGGTGCCCAGAATGCCCGGCAGCAGGTTCTGCTCGACCACGCTGGTGGCCAGGCCGTATTGCGGTAAGCACCAGAACATGTTGGCCGCGAGCGTGGCCAGTGCCCAGCCCCAGCCCAGCACCGGGTTCACGTAATGGTTGATGGCCCGGAACGGCCGCTGCTGCGTGGATAGCGTCACGTAGGCCATGGCGCTGAGCATGATGATGCCCAGGATCATGGCCAGCGGCTGTACCCACAAGAAGGAGAAGCCGGCGACCACGCCCAGGTACAGGCTGCCGGCCAGCGAGCCGCCGCCCAGCGTGATGGCGCTTTGCAACCAGCCGGGGCCGGACATGCGGATACACGCGCCTAGGGTGGCCAATGGCCCTTTGGCCTGTGCCTCCAGCAAACGTTGACGGTCGGTCTCCAGCGGCTGTTGGGGTGAACTCATGGGCCAGTCGTTGGGGCAGACAAAAAGGGGGCAAAAAGGCGGGCCAAGCAGCGCGGTGCAGCGCATGCCCACGGGGCGGAGCGATCCGCAGCAGGGGTTCATCTTAGTTGGCTGGCGACGATATTTCGACCCATACCGGGCAGAAACGGAGCAGGGCAGGGCGGTTGCGTCAAATTGACGTGCGCGGGTGTTGATGCGTTTGGACGCCCGGTAGGGCTAGCCTCGCAGGGCCGGTTGGGGAACAATGCAGGCCTCCCCGCCCCCGAGCATGGCGTTGTACGGATGACGGGCCGTGCGGATGGGCGGCGGGCGCGCGGCACTTTTCGATATTCCACGGAAACGGATTTGCCATGAGCCAGGCTGGTACCGAGACGCGCACGCTGCACTGGGTTGGCGATATCGACGGCCACCTGCGGATGATCGACCAGACGCTGCTGCCCACGCTGTTTGTCGAGATCGATTGCCGCAACACGGAACAGGTGTGGGAAGCCATTCGGAGCCTGCGCGTCCGCGGGGCACCGGCCATCGGCATCGCGGCGGCTTACGGGGTGTGCCTGGGCGTGCAAGGGCCCGGCGATGACGAAGCAACCCTGTTCCGCCGCCTGGACGAAGCGGTGAGCTATCTGGCTTCGAGCCGTCCCACGGCCGTGAACCTGTTCTGGGCTTTGGAGCGGCAGCGGAAGTTGGCGGAGAGCCTGCGCGGCAAGGTGGGCCCCATCGAGATCCGCCGGGCACTTCTGGCCGAGGCCCATGCGATCCTGGAGGAAGATCGCCAGATGTGCCGGGCGATCGGCCGTTACGGGGCAAGTCTGCTCAACGACGGCCAGGGCGTGCTCACCCATTGCAACGCCGGCGGCCTGGCCACCGCCGATTACGGTACGGCGCTGGCCGTGTTCTTTGCCGCCCACGAAGCCGGCAAGGTGCTCCGCGTGTATGCCGACGAAACTCGGCCGCTGCTCCAGGGCAGCCGGCTCACCGCCTGGGAACTCCAACGGCGCGGCATCGACGTGACGGTGATCTGCGACTCGATGGCGGCCCAAGTGATGCGCGAGGGCCGCGTGCATGCCGTGGTCGTGGGGGCCGATCGCATCGCCGCCAACGGCGACACGGCCAACAAGATCGGCACCTACGGGGTGGCCGTGCTGGCCGCCGCGCACCATATCCCGTTCTACGTGGCCGCGCCCAGCAGCACGTTCGATCTCTCGCTGCCCAATGGCGATGGCATCCCCATCGAACAGCGGGCGCCGGAAGAAATCACCGAGGGGTTTGGCCGGCGGACGGCTCCCGAGGACGTCAAGGTTTACAACCCGGCGTTTGACGTAACGCCTGCCCGGTTGATCCGCGCCATCATCTGCGAGAAAGGTGTGATCGACCCGGTGACGCCCGATAGAATCAAAGCCGTGTTGGCAGGGGAAACCTGAACCGCGCGCGGGAGCTTTCAGCCAGCGCGTGGCCGGACCTCGTAGGCCGTGGCGCTGCCAGGCCAACATGGGTTCCCGGTTCGCGCTCCGCGCAGCAGACCCTACTCTTGAGTTCAGCACGTTCATTATCCGGGGCGACTCATGCCGATTCCGGTTGCCGATCCGATCGTCATCGCTCCCAGCCCTACGCCGTTCACGGCCGCTGATGCGGTCGACTACGACGGCATCCAGCAGAACGTGGCGCGTTGGCGCAGGACGCCGCTCTCGGGTTTGATGCTCAACTCGGAGAACGGCGAGGAAGCCTTTCTGAGCGAGTCCGAACGGCTGAACATCATCCGCACGGCGCACGAGGCCCTGGAAGGCGAGAAGTTCATCGTCGCCGGCATCGACTGCCCATCGGTCACCGAATCGCTGCGGCTGGCCGAGCGGTACGTGGAAGCCGGGGCCGAGCTGGTGCGGCTGCGCATCCCGCGGCTCACCGACAACGTACGCGGCTACTTTGAACAGTTGGTACCGCGGCTGCCGGTGCCGGCGCTGCTGATCAATCAACCGGCTCCAGGCCAGTTCGCGCAGAGCCTGCCATTGGCGGTTGGCACGCCGGAGTTGATCGGGCAGGTGTGCCAGATGGACAACGTCTACGGCTACATCGCCGGCGGCAATATTCGCTTTGAGTACCGCACGCGGCAGTTTGTGCCGCGTGACAAGAAGTTCTGGATCGGCAACGGCAGTCTGCTGGTGCCTGGCGGCGCGATCGGTGCCAACGGCGCTTGCCTGATGCTCGGCAACGTGGCACCCGGCGAATGCCTGGAAATCATTCGCCTTTCCATGCAGGGCAAGTTCGCCGAAGCCCAAGCGATCCAGGTGCGGCTGATCGAAGCCGATCATCGCATCCTCGAACGGGGCGCGGCGGGCATCAAGGCGGCGCTGGATCTGCTGGGTTATGTGGGCGGTCCGCCGCGGCAACCGTCGTTACCGCTCACGGCCGCTGAAAAAACGCGCCTGCGCGAAGCGCTCGTGGTGGCCAGGCTGCTTTGACCTGGAATGCAAACGGTCTCAGCAGACGTGGTTGACCGTCCGCTGAGACCGTGCGTGTGATCGTCTTATCGAACGAGTGGCGAACTAGCCCAGCCACGACGGCATCTGGCCGGCCGGCGGAAGCTGGATCACGTCCACGCTCTTGATGTGCGGATGCGCGGCCACTTCGGCCAGGGCTTCCTCCGTCGGGACGCTGTCCAGGTTGAGCACGCCCACGGCGTCGTTGCCCGGGGTATCGCTGGCGCGTCCCACAGCCATCTGGGCGATGTTCACCTGGTGACGGCCAAAGATGGTGCCCACGCCGCCGATGATGCCCGGCACATCCTGGTGGCTGAAGATCAACAGCGTGCCGTCCAAGTAGCCTTCCAGGCGGTAGCCGTCCAGTTGGACCAGGCGGAGCATCTTCTGGCCGAACACGGTGGCGGCGGCCGAGTACTTGCGGACGTCGGTCTCGAGTTCAGCGACGATCAGGCTGCGGAAGCCGCCGATCTCGCTCCGCGATTCCTCCAGCAGCTCGATGCCGCGTTCACGCAGCAGCACCTCGGCGTTGACGATGTTCACCTCTTCTTCCAGGGCGTTTTCCAGCAGGCCGGCGGCAAACGCGGCAGTGATCAGCCGGGTGTTCTTGTCGGCGATCTCGCCCCGGTACTGCAGACGCACCCGCTGCGGCTGACCGTGGTGCCACTGGGCCATCAGCAGGCCCAGGCGGTAGCCGATGCCCAGCTCGTTGCGGATGGCTTCCAGTTGCCGGGCATCCAGCGGCGCCATGTTGACGGCGTGGCGGATGGCGCCGGTGGTGAGGTAGTCGATCAGCAGTTCGCACGCTTCGACGGCGACCTGGGTTTGGGCTTCCTCGGTACTGGCGCCCAGGTGCGGGGTGCAGACCACGCCGGGCATGCCGAACAGCGGGCTGTTGGTGCAGGGTTCGTCCTCGAACACGTCGAGGGCCACGCCGGCAATCTTGCCCGACTTGAGCCCTTCGAGCAGGGCGGCCTCATTGTAAATGCCGCCGCGGGCGCAGTTGACCAGCCGCACGCCCGGCTTGAGCAGCTCAAGCTGCGGCATGTCGATCAGGTTGCGGGTTTCTTCGGTGAGCGGGGTATGCACGGTCAGGTAGTCGACCTGCGGCAGCATCGCGTCGACGCTCTCGACCGGTTCCACGCCCAGCATGGCGGCCTTGTCGGAGGTGAGGAACGGGTCGTAGCCCAGCACGCGCATTTCGAAGGCCTTGGCCCGGGCGGCCACGGCCTGGCCAATGCGGCCCAGCCCGACCACGCCCAGGGTCTTGCCGGCCAACTGGGTGCCCATGTAGCTCTTGCGGTCCCAGTTGCCCTGGCAGAGGGCCTGATACGCCGGAGCGATGTTGCGCGACATGGCCAGCATCAGGGCCATGGTGTGTTCAGCTGTGCTCAGCGTGTTGCCACCGGGGGTGTTCATCACCACGATGCCGGCGCGGGTGGCAGCGGCCTTGTCGATGTTGTCGGTGCCCACGCCCGCCCGGACGATCGCCTTGAGCCGCCGGTTGCCGGCCAGTACGTCGGCGGTGAGCTTCACACCGCTGCGGCAGATGGCTCCGTCGAATTCCAGCAGCGCCTGTCGCAGTTCTTCGCCTTTGAGTCCGGTGCGGATTTCGTACTCGATGCCCGGTGCCTCATCCAGCATGGCGAGGCCTTCTTGGGAGAGCGGGTCGAGAATGATGACGCGATGCATTGGCAGCCTCTAAGTCCGACAAAGCGCTGAAAAACAGGGGGTGCTCAGGCGATGATACCAGTTATGGGGCGGCTTCAACATGCCCCCAACCGGGAAAGATAGCAGGCTGCCGACAGGCTGCTTAAGTGCTTGTAGCAAAATGGGATACTGCCCGCTGTGCCGGCACGCGCCGATCTGATTTTTACCGCGGAGAATGCTGCCGCCGCGCGAGCCATCGGCGAGGCCTTATTGGTCGCCCCCCGGCGGTGTTAAACGAGCGTATTCCGCCAATAGCGGGGGCCGTTTTCCAAGATCAGACGGCGGGCATCAAACTTGCAATCATACGTTAGTGACGCATTGCCACCTACTTGCGCCCCAGCGCTTGGGCAATGATTCCTTCAGGGGGAGGACAGGGCCGCTAGGCCATGTCCGCGTAAGCTAGCAAGCCCGGCCCATTTGGGTTGAGCCGATCGCGAGCCCCCTGCTATAAGGTTGCGCCCCACGTTCCCGAGTCTTCTCTCGTTGCCTACGTCGCACGAATCGGGTTGCTGTCTCCTTTGCCCATCCAGGAGCAAGGCCTGTCATGTCTAGGTTGGATTCCATCAGCAACTTCATTCGGGCTACGGTGTCGCTGGTCGTCGTGGGCATGGTCAGCGGCGGGGCCTGGTTCGCCTATTCCAAGTACACCGAGCACGAACAGGCGATTCGCGAGCGCGACGAGCTGCGCGAGCAGGCCAAACGCGATGCCGAGGAACTCCAGCGCCGCCAGCAGAAGATCGAGCAGCAACAGCAGGAAATCACCCGGTTGGAGACCTCGCTCCGGCTGCTCAAGTTCGATCAACGGGTGGCCCAACTGGAGATCGTCGACCAGTGGAAGAACGAGAACGGCGAGCCGATCACGCGCGTGCGCTTTGCCGAGCTGGATAACCAGGGCAAGCCGCTGCAAACGCCGCGGGAATTCAACGTACGCGGCGAAAAGGTGTACGTCGAATACTGGGTCGCCAAGTTCTTCGATGAACACGTCGAGAACGGCGTGGACATGAAGAACACTTCGATCTGCTTGTTCCGCTCGATCTTTGGCGATAAGGAAAAGCCGGCCGAAGGCCATCTGCTGGACGACGCCGATACGCTGACCATGGCGTACGCCCGGGGCCGCGAGGTATCGCCGCTGGAACACGACATCTGGGAGAATTTCTGGGAGTACGCCAACGATCGACGCAAGGCGGCCGAGGTGGGGCTGCGAGCCGTCCATGGCGAAGCCGTGAACGTCAAGGTTCAAAAGGGCAAAACCTACCGCATCCAGTTGCGGGCGTCGGATGGCTTGAGCATCATCCCCGAGGACGACGCCCCCGCGGCGGCTCGCCCGACCACGGCTTCGTAAACGCGCGTTTGAGTGCGGATGGCGGCGAGCGGAGCATAGGGCCGGGGGTTGGGCGGCGGCCGTGTCTTGATTCGCAGTTTTCTGTGCTGCGGGCTATTTTTGTGAGGCCGTGGCGGGAACCTTCTGCGCCTGGTCATCATCGAAGAGGGTGGCTGGTTCGTTGCCTGTCCCTTGGTTCTGCCAACCGCATTTTGCGTCGAGATGCCCGCGATGAAACCGTTCTTTGCCGCCAGAACGCTCGCCACTGTCGTAACGTATCTCACGATTGCAGCTTATGTTGCGGCACAGCCGCCGGGCGATCAGGCCGGAGAAAGGGCTTCGGCGCAGCCGCCAGCTAAAGTCGGCGATCTGCCGGTCACCAAGGTGGTGATGTTCAGCTCGGGGGTGGGCTTTTTCGAACACTTGGGGCAAGTGGAGGGCGACGCCCAGGTCCGGCTTCAGTTCAACGTGGACGATGTAAACGACCTGCTCAAGAGCATGGTCGTGCAGGATTTGGGCGGCGGGACCGTGTCCACGGTCAACTACGAGTCCAAGGAACCCATCACCCGCACGCTCAGGACGTTTGCCATCGACCTGACCGATAACCCGACGCTGGGCCAGTTGCTCTCGCAGGTGCGGGGCGAACGCGTGCAGGTCGACGCCCCCAACGCCATTGTCGGTGTGATCGTGGGCGTGGAAACCCGCGAGGAAAAGGTGGGCGATAAGGGCGAGACCGTCCAAGTCGAGTACCTGAACCTGCTCACCGACGATGGGTTGCGTCGCGTGGGCCTGGCTTCGGTCACCCGCATCCGGCTACTCAACGAACAACTGGATGCCGAGCTGCGCAAGGCCCTGGCGATCCTGGCCATGAGCCACGCCACGGACAAGAAAACCGTCAGCCTGCACTTCCGCGGTGAGGGCAAGCGTCCGGTACGCGTGGGCTACATCCAGGAAACGCCCATCTGGAAAACCAGTTATCGCCTGGTGCTCCGCGACAAAGAGCAGCCGTTGCTGCAAGGCTGGGCGATTGTCGAGAACACCACCGAGTCGGACTGGAACAACGTCGACCTGACCTTGGTCAGCGGCCGGCCCATCTCGTTCACGATGGATCTGTACGATCCGCTGTACATCAAACGGCCCAAGGTCGAGCTGGAGCTGTTCTCCTCGCTGCGGCCGCAAGTCTATGGGCAGGATCTGGTCGAGAAGCAGCAGATGTTCCGCCAGCGGGCTGCCCGCGAGGGCTTCGAAGAGTACAGCGCGGATGCCGCCGGGCGCGCCGTTGCCGCTGCGCCGAGTGGTCCCACGGCCCCGTCATCGCATCCTCCCGTTATGAACGCCCGGGCGAAAAGTGCGGCCGCTCCGTTCGATATTTCGCAGGGCGTACAATCGCTCGCTCAAGCAGGCGAGGTCGGGCAGCTTTTCCAGTACCAGATTCAGAACCCGGTGACGCTGCCTCGCCAGCAGTCGGCCATGCTGCCGATCGTGCAGGGGCAGGTCAAAGCCGAGAAGGTTTCGATCTACAACCAGAACGTGCAGGCCAAGCACCCGCTCAATGGGTTGCAACTGACCAATACCACCGGGCTGCACTTGATGCAGGGGCCGATCACCGTATTCGACGGCGGCGCGTATGCCGGTGACGCCCAGATCCAGGACCTGGAGCCCGGCAGCCGGCGGCTGATCAGCTACGCCGTGGACTTGAGCACCGAGGTTGCCCCGGCCGGCAAGCCGCAAACCAGCGACGTAACGGGCATCAAGCTCGTCAAAGGTGTACTGCATATCACGCGGCAACTGCGCCGCACGCAGGAATACACGATCAAGAACTCGGGCTCGGAGCCCAAGAAGGTGCTGATCGAGTATCCCAAGGTCACGCCGTGGAAGCTCGTCGAGCCGGAAAAGCCGGAGGAAACCACGCGCGACTTGTACCGTTTTGCCGTGACGGCCAAGCCGGGCGAACCGGCCGTGCTCACGGTTCGCGAGGAGCAGACCGTCGACGAGCAGGTCGCCCTGACCAATATCAATACCGGTCTGATCGTTGTTTACATGAACAACAAGGCGGTGTCGCCGGCCGTGAAAGAAGCCTTGGCCGAAGTGGTCCGGCGCAAGCAGGCCCTGTCACAGCTCTCCGAACAGCGGCAGCGGCTCGAATCCGAAATCAAGACCATCGACGCCGAACAGGCACGCATCCGGCAGAACATGGCACAACTCGACCGGACCAGCGACCTGTACGCTCGCTACGTGACGAAATTTGCCGAGCAGGAAGACACCATCGAAAAGCTGCGTGGACAGATCCGGCAGCTTACCGATCAGGAGTCCAAGGCCCGGCGCGAACTGGACCAGTACCTGGCCGATCTGACGCTTGAATGATCGGCCGGCTGCTGGCCCCACTGGCTCCGGCAACCGCTAAAAACCTGCGGCGGCACCGCCACGGCGATCGTCGGCCACGCCGTGGAAGGTGCCGGTGGCCGGGTCGATCCAGATCGAGTGGGCGTCGCCCTGCTCGACCGATTCCGGATTCACCTGGTGCCCCATCGCCCGGAGCGTGTCGAGCACGTCGCGATACTTGGGATCGGCGGCCCCTTCGAAGCGGACCAGGTCGGGCATCCATTGATGGTGCAGCCGCGGTGCGGCCACCGCTTCGTTGAGCGGCATTTCAAACTCCAGCACGTTCAGCACCACGTTGAGTACGGTGTTGATGATCGTACGGCCGCCAGGGCTGCCGGTAACCAGCAGCACTTTGCCGTCGCGAGTGACAATCACCGGCGTCTGCGAACTGAGCATCCGCTTGCCGGGCGCGATCAGGTTGGCCTGCGTGCCGATGTTGCCGCGGCGGTCGGTATGACCGGCTTTCCAGTTGAAGTCGCCCATCTCGTTGTTGAGCAGGAAGCCTGCCCCGCGGACCACCACGCGCGAGCCGAAGCTGTACTCCAGCGTGTAGGTGTTGGACACGGCCATCCCGTTGCCGTCGATCACCGAGAAGTGCGTGGTGCTGTCGCCTTCGCCGGCCAGCGGCAGATCGCTGGCCAGGTCTTCACTGCGGGTGGCGCGGGTGAGATCAATGCCGGCCGCCAGCCGTGCGGCGTATTCCTTGGTGGTGAGGTGGGCGGGGATATCGACGAAGTCGGCGTCGCCCAGGTAGCGTGCCCGGTCCAGGTATGCCCGGCGCATGGCCTCAATCATCAGGTGCAGCGTCTTGGCCGAGAACCGCCCTTGGCTCTTGAGGTCGAACCGCTCCAGCACGTTCAGCATCTGTACGATGCAGATGCCGCCGGAGCTCGGGGGCGGCGGGCCGTAGATGTCGTAACCGCGGAAGGTGCCGTGGATCGGGCTGCGAACCTTGGCCCGATACGCGGCCAGGTCCTCCAGCGTGATCAGGCCGTTGCCGGCCTTCATTTCGGCCACCAGCTTCTCGGCCACTTCGCCCTGGTAGAAACCGGCCGGGCCGCGTTCGGCGATCGCGGTCAGCGTGCGGGCCAGGTCGGGCTGCACAAGGCGATCGCCCGGCTTCCAGCGGCGGCCCTCAGGATGGCCGAACACCCGCAGCAACTCGGGGAAGTTCTTGCTGGCCTCGCTTTTGAGGACGGAGTTGAGCGAGCGGGCGAGCGAGGCGTCGACCTCAAAGCCTTCGGCCGCCAGCTTCACGGCCGGCATCACCAACCGCTTCCAGGGCAGCTTGCCGTATTTTTCATGCGCGAGTGCCAGCCCGGCCACGGTACCCGGCACGCCGACAATCTTGCTGCCAAACCGCGTTTCGCCCAGCTTGAACATGTCGCGATGGGTAGCCGCCGGCGCGGTTTCGCGGTAGTCGATGCACACCGGCTGCTGGCCCGGCCCGGGGTGGACCATCATGAATCCACCGCCGCCAATGTTGCCGGCTTCAGGCCAGGTGACGGCCATGGCCAGCGCGACGGCCACGGCGGCGTCCACCGCGGTGCCGCCTTCTTTGAGCACTTCGACCCCCACTTCGACCGCCGGGGGCGAAACCGCCACCACCATGCCCCGCTTGCCTTGGGCCTGGTGCGCCGCGAACAATGCCGCGGGCGAGATCAGCCCGGGCAGCAAGGCCGTGACCAACAGCGCGGTCAGCAGCGTGGCAGCCGAGCCGCGTAACCGGCGAACCAGGGAGTAACAGGCGGTACGGCAAGCAGGCGGCATATCAGTCTCCCAAAGTCGGTACGGTGGGGCCGATGGTGGCGTGGGGGATACGGTGCCAACGTAATCGCCGGCCGATGGGATGCAATCGTCCTCCCGCCCGGCGGCCCGCACGGTGGCATTTTTTGTGGCACGTTCTCATTGTAATTGCCGCAGGCACGCCCTGGTGGCCGTCATCCGGCCGCTTTTAGGTCAGCCCTACGGCCGACCAGGCCGCGCGGTCCGGTCGCTTCCCCGGCTACCCCCGCTCGCCGGTACGGGCATTTCCTGGTACAACGACCTCTTTGCAGCGCAGGCGGGGATCCATGGCCCCGGCAGCGGCCCGGAAGGTAGCACCTGGTGAGCGATTCGCACGGAAAAACTCAGAATCGACCGGCTCCGATCGTGGCGGTCGATATCGGCAATACCCGGCTCAAGCTGGGGCTTTTTGAGCTCCAGGCGGGCCTGGACCCGTGCACGTTGCCGCAACCCCAGCGTACGTTCGACGTGACGGTCGATCAGCTGCCGACCATCGAGGCGTGGTGCCGGCCCTGGCGGGTGGACGAGCTGGCCTGGTGGGTGGGCAGCGTGCAGCGCGATTACACCTCGCGGCTGCTGGCCTGGCTGCGGCAAGACCGCGATACGGCGGTCACGCTGCTTTCGTGCCGCGACCTGGACCTGCAGACCGCGTTGCCCCGGCCCGACATGGCCGGCATCGACCGGCTGCTGGCGGCCGTGGCGGCCAACTGCGTGCGGCCGGCCGATCGCGATGCCGTGATTGTCGACCTGGGGACCGCCATCACCGTCGATTACGTCCGCCGCGACGGCGTATTTGCCGGCGGCGCGATCTTGCCGGGCGTGGCCATGTCGGCCCGCGCCTTGCACGAGTTCACCGACCTGCTGCCGCTGGTGCCGATGGCCGAGTTGCAGGAGCCTCCGCCGGCACTGGGCAACGACACCATCAGCGCCATGCGGTCGGGCTTGTTCTGGGGCGCGGTCGGCGCTGCCCGCGAATTGATCGCCCGCATGTCGGCGGCCTCCGATCCGCCGCGGGTGATCCTGACGGGCGGGGCCGCCCAGAGCGTGGCTTCGCTGCTGGCGCCCGATGCGCTTTACGAGCCGCACCTGGTGCTGGCCGGCATTGCACTCACCGCCCTGGCCCATCAGCGGCCGACGTGATGGACTGAGCATCGCGGCACTGCCCCCGCGAACCGCCTGTTGAACCTTTGAAAGACCGATAACGTTTTCCAACCCTTCTACCAGCGACCAGCGATCAGCCATGCCTTGGATTACCGAACGCGCGCCGGAAATCACCCGTGCCCGGATGGAAGAACTGCTGCACCAGGCCATTGCGGAGTGCCGCTCCCGGTTCACGGCCAAGCCCAAGCGGGTGTTGCTCCTGCCCCCGGATATCACGCGGATGCACTCCGGTGCCGGCTGGATCACCGAGTTCTTTTACACCCAGCTCAAGGATGAGGCCGACGTCCACGTGATTCCCACGCTGGGCCAGCACGAGCCGCACACGCGCGAGCAGAACCGGCAGATGTTCGGCAGCATTCCGCACGAGCGGATTCATCCGCACGACTGGCGCGATGGCTGCGTTCACCTGGGCGACGTGCCGGCCGAGATGGTCAAGGAACTGTCCGGCGGCGCGGCCGATTGGGCCATCCCCATCTGGCTCAACCGGCAACTGATGGAAGAGCAGTGGGACTGGATCATCAATGTCGGCCACGTGGTCCCGCACGAAGTGCTGGGCTTTGCCAACCACAACAAGAACTACTTCATCGGCCTGGGCGGCAAGGACCTGATCTGCGCGGCCCACATGGCCTCGGCCTGCTACGGCATTGAGAACAACCTGGGCAACCTGCTGACGCCGGTCCGCCGCTGCTTCAACTGGGCCGAGGAACAGTTCCTGAACAAGCTGCCCGATACCTATGTGCAAGTGGTGCTGGCCCGCAACGAAGCCGGTGACCTGGTGCACACGGGCGTGTATATCGGCGACGACCTGGAAACCTACCTGGGCGCGGCACGGCAGGCGCGCGAAGAGAACATCACCGTGTTCGACGAGCCGCTGCAGAAAGTCGTCTGCGTGATGCAGGGCGACGAATTCTTCAGCACCTGGGTGGCCAACAAGGCCGTGTACCGTACCCGCATGGCGCTGGCCGATGGCGGCGAGCTGTTGATCATCGCCCCCGGCTTGAAGCGGTTTGGCGAACAGCCCGACGTCGACGCGTTCATCCGCAAGTACGGTTACGTGGGCACGCCGCGGGTGATGGAGCAGTACCGCAAGAACGCCGATATGCAGGACCTGGCCCACGCCACGGCGCACCTGATCCACGGTTCGTCGGAGGGCCGGTTCACCATCACCTACGCGCCGGGCCACCTGACCCGCGAGGAGATCGAGCAGGTGAACTTCCAGTACGCCGACCTGGAAGAAACCTTGAAACGCTACCCGATCGACCAGTTGAAGGAAGGTTTCAACGAGCTGAACGGCGAGCGGTTCTTCTACATTCCCACGCCGTCGGCCGGTTTGTGGGCCACGCGCGATCGGCTGTACAACCGCGCGAGCGGGTTTGGCGAGTAAGCCCAAGCGAGCGCACCCCATCGCGGCGGCTCATGCCCATACGGCAGACTGTCGCGCTAACGTGAATGGCCCGATAGCGCCGTCCCTCGGGGCGGCGCTATCTCTTTGCGCTGCCGGGGATAGGGACCGAACAGCGCAATGGCACGTCGTGCGGCCACAATTGCCCATCTAGGGATGCCGCATACAATGCCGGCAGCCTTTTCCAACGCGGCAATCCGCGAGCCGGTATGCGTCCTGCGATCGAAGCAGGCGGCGTGGACGGTTCGCTCCCATCACGTCTACATGCCGCAACCTCACTCGCTCTCATCTGGAGGCGACTGGCCATGTCGATCGACCGATCTAACTGGATGGACCACGTGCGGGATGTGATTCGTTCGCGGCATTACACCTGGCTGCCGGAAGGCCTGGGCGGTGAGCCGGTCGATGTGGCGATGACGTACCTGGTGACCGACATCATGCACGTCTGCAAGGCGGCCGGCATCTCGTTTGAAGAAGTGTTGCGGGAAAGCCGCCAGCGGTTTGAGGAAGAAGAGCGCCAAGCCCGTGAACAGGCCAGCGCTGAAGTGTAAGCGGGCCGCCGCGGACCAGTTGTGACCTGCGGACTTGGTCGCCTCAGGCCGCCCTTGGAATGTGAACGACCTCATCAGGGCCTCGCCAATTCTCGTTCGGCGATGCCCAGCGATATGAGTGCGCCTACCGGCTACCCACGCGCGCCGTGCGATGCGGTTCGGCGTGCCGTGGGCCTTTCTTTTAGTAGGTACCGTGGCCGCGTTTTCCAGCTCTTAG
>ERZ777003.2488-NODE-2488-length-21186-cov-5.626946_pt1 | contig 21186 bp, 14 predicted proteins | sample MGYA00374956_ERZ777003 | MGnify/ENA primary metagenome ERZ777003 (study PRJEB29302, sample SAMN06268252) | bioreactor metagenome | isolation source: Joint BioEnergy Institute, California, USA | place: USA:Joint BioEnergy Institute, California, USA | collected... | reverse complement strand
TGCAATGGCACGTCAAGTCCACCACCAAGGCGCAGCAGGGACTATACGAATACGATGCCGTGTCGCGCCTGCGCGATTCCCAGCTGGGCGACGAAAAGGTCAAGGACATCCGCAACTACATCGTCAAGGGTGTGCTCTGGGAAGCGTTCACGTCCGAAGTTCCGGTGGTGCTGCTCATCGATGAAATCGACAAGGCCGACATCGAATTCCCCAACGACCTGCTGCGCGAGCTCGACCGCATGGAGTTCCACGTGTACGAGACGCGCGAAACCATCGTGGCCCGCCATCGCCCGCTCGTCATCATTACTTCGAACAACGAGAAGGAACTGCCCGATGCATTCCTGCGCCGCTGCTTTTTTCACTACATCCGCTTTCCCGACCGCGAGACGCTGCGACGCATCGTCGACGTCCACCTGCCGGGGCTGAAGCAGGAGCTGCTGTCGGCCGCGCTCGATACCTTCCTGCGCATGCGGGAAATGCCGGGACTGAAGAAAAAGCCTTCCACTTCGGAACTGATCGACTGGCTCAAGCTGCTGCTGGCAGAAGACATCCCGGCTGACGTACTGCGTACGGCCAATGAAGAGGCCGCCATACCACCCCTTCATGGCGCCCTGCTCAAGAACGAACAGGACGTACACCTCGTTGAACGCCTTCTTTTCATGGCACGCGGGACCCGCCGCAACTGACCCATGCTTGCCGATTTCTTCACGCACGTGCGCGCGCACCAGGTACCCGCTTCGATCCGCGAGTACCTGACGCTGCTCGAGGCCCTGCACAAACAGGTCATTCCACCCTCCATCGACGCGTTCTATCACCTGGCACGCCTCATCCTGGTGAAGGACGAGGCACATTACGACCGCTTCGATCAGGCTTTCTCGAGCTATTTCCGCAACGTTGAAGCCGCCCTTCCCGACAAGGAAATCCCGCTCGACTGGCTAATCAAGAGCTTCGAGGCCAGCCTCACTCCGGAACAGAAAGCAGCGATTGAGAAACTTGGCTGGGACAAGCTCATGGAGGAGTTTCGCAAGCGCCTGGAGGAACAGAAGGAGCGACACGCAGGCGGCAACAAGTGGATAGGCACGGGCGGCACGTCACCGTTCGGCCACAGCGGCTATCACCCGGAAGGCATCCGCATCGGCGGAGAAAGCCGCCACCGCAGCGCGGTCAAGGTGTGGGAGCGCCGCGAATTCCGCGACTACGACCATACGGTCGAGCTGGGCACGCGCAACATCAAGGTGGCCCTGCGTCGCCTGCGCCGTTTCGCACGCGAAGGTACCGAGCTCGAGCTCGACCTGGAGAGCACCATCGACCAGACGGCACGCAATGCCGGCTATCTCGACATCCGGATGGTGGCCGAACGCCGCAACGCGGTGAAGGTGCTGATGCTGCTGGACGTGGGGGGCAGCATGGACGATCACGTCACGCGCGTGGAGGAGCTGTTTTCCGCAGCCAGCTCGGAGTTCAAGAATCTCGAGGTGTATTACTTCCACAATTGCGTCTATGAGCATCTCTGGCGCAACAACCGGCGACGGCACACCGAGAAGATCTCCACGCTCGACGTGATGCACCGCTTCAACGCCGACTGGCGCCTCATTTTCGTGGGCGACGCGACGATGAGCCCGTACGAGATCACCCACACCGGCAGGTCGGTCGAGTTCTACAACCAGGAGCCCGGGGCACTGTGGCTGCAGCGCCTGACCCAGGCGTTTCCGCACTTCGTGTGGCTCAACCCGGAACCGCAGGGACTATGGGAGTATCGCCAGTCGATCTCGCTCATACGGCAGCTGATGCACGACCGCATGTTTCCGGTGACGGTCGAGGGTCTGACCGAGGCCATGCAATTGCTGTCGAAATGATAAAACGTGTAAAAAGCACTGTTATCCGGGCGTGCCCGCCCGCAAGACGCTCGTAGCCCCGCAGCCGACCTCCTGTGCCGCCCTGCGTGTGGTGCTGGGCTACACTCAGCGTCACTTGCCACGAGCCGATTCTTTCGCGAGTTCGAAGTTATGGCCCAATTGCTCAGATCGCTGTCAGCCGGCGCTGTTGCCGCCCTTGTAGCACTCGCCAGCCTCTTCACGGGTTATCCGGCCAAGGCCGCGGAAACCGCAGCGGCACCACCGGACCCGGCTGCACCGGACCAAACCGTGGCGGCCCCCACGAGTGCCGCTGACAATGAGCAACTCCCACCAGGAGTCCGCCGTATCCGTTCCGTCGAAGGCATCACGGAATACGAGCTCAGCAATGGACTGCGGGTACTGCTGGCGCCCGACCAGTCCAAGCCCACCACCACAGTCAACATGACTTACCTGGTTGGCTCGCGCCACGAGAACTACGGAGAAACCGGCATGGCGCACCTGCTGGAACACATGCTGTTCAAGGGCACGCACAACATTCGCAATGCGCTGGCAGAGTTTTCCAGGCGAGGCCTGCGGGCTAACGGCACAACCTCACAGGACCGCACCAATTACTTCGCCAGTTTTGCGGCCGATCCCGACACCTTGCGCTGGTACCTGGGCTGGCAGGCCGACGCCATGATCAACTCGACCATCCTGCGCAGCGACCTCGACACCGAAATGACTGTCGTGCGTAACGAGATGGAGCGCGGCGAGAACGATCCGTTCCGAATACTGCTCGAGAAGATGCAGAGTGTGGCCTTCCAGTGGCACAACTACGGAAAGAGCACCATTGGCGCGCGCTCCGACGTGGAGAACGTCGATATCGATCAGCTGCGCAAGTTCTACCGGCAGTACTATCAGCCCGACAACGCCGTGCTCATCGTTTCGGGCAAGTTCGACGTCAGGCAGACGCTGGCCGACATCGCCCGCGATTTCGGTCGCATTCCGCGGCCCGAACGCAAACTCCCCCCGCAATATACGGTGGAGCCTGTACAGGACGGAGAGCGCTCGGTCACCGTACGACGCGCTGGTGGCGTACCCCTGGTGGCGGCGATGTACCACTCGCCGCAGGCAGGGTCACCCGAGTCGGTCGCCATCGACGCCCTGGCCACCATCATGGGCGATACACCTTCGGGTCGCCTGTACCACCAGCTGGTGGTGCCCGGCAAGGCCGCTGAGGTATTCGGGTTTGCCTTCGACCGACGCGATCCCTCCACGGTCATCTTCGGTGCCCAGCTCGAGCCGTCGATGGACCAGTACACGGCCCTGTGGACGCTGATCGATACGGTCGAATCCGTCATGCAGGCGCCCATCACCGAGGAAGAGCTCGAACGCGCGCGCAACAAGCTGCTGCTCGACTGGGACCGCGTCTACAGCGACCCGCAACGTCTGGGGGTCGCGCTCTCCGAAGCCATCGCGGCGGGCGACTGGCGCCTGTTCTTCAAGCGCCGCGACTGGATCCGCGACCTCAAGGTCGAAGACGTACAGCGGGCCGCCGAACGCTGGCTGGTGCGCAGCAATCGCACCGAAGGCCGTTACGTACCCACTGAAAAACCGGTGCGCGCGCCCGCGCCCGAGGAAATCGACCTCGATGCTCTGCTGAAAGACTACACCGGCAATCCAGACTACCGGGAAATCGAACCGTTCGACCCTACGCCCGAGAACATCGACGCCCGCACCGAGCGTCGCTCGCTGGAGCTGGCCAACGGACGGGTGGAGATGGCACTGCTGCCCAAGGCCACTCGAGGCTCCCGCGTCAGCGCCCAGTTCAAGCTGCGTTTCGGCGACCTCGAATCGTTGCGCGGGCAACGCCTGGCGTCACAGGCCACCGCTGCGCTGCTGGATCGTGGCACCCGCACCATGTCGCGCCAGGAAATCCAGGACCGCTTCGACCAGCTTGAAGCGAATGTGGCCTTCGCCGGAGCCGGAACCGATGTCGTGGTCTCCATGAGCACCAAACGCGACAATCTGCCCGCGGTAGTCGCCCTGGTACTGGACATCCTGCGCAACGCAACCTTCCCCGAAGATCAGGTGGAAGAATACAAGCGTTCGGTGCTGGCCGCCCTGAACGACGCCATGACCGACCCCAACCAGCTGGCAATGCGGGCGCTGGCGCGCCATGCCAACCCCTGGCCCAAGGATGACCCGCGCTACATTCCCACCTTTGGCGAAGCCGTGCTCGAAATCGAGAACCTGAAACGCGAAGCGCTGGTGGCGTTCCACGAATGGTTCTACGGCGCGGGCAACATGTACTTCACGGCTGTCGGCGACTTTGACGCCAACGAGGTGCAGAAAGCACTGGCTGACGGCCTCGCCGGGTGGCAGCCTGCCCCGCCATTCAAGCGCATCCCGGATCCTTACCACGAGGTTCCCGCCGAGCGTTTCGTCATCGACACGCCTGACAAGGCCAACGCGTTCTACGCAGCTCTCCTGCCTTTCGCACTGCAGGACACCGATCCCGACTACGTCCCCCTGTACCTGGCCAACCACATGCTGGGCCTGAGCGAAACCTCCCGCCTGTGGATGCGCATCCGTGAAACGGAGGGGCTGTCCTACGACGTACGCAGCATCCTGTCGGTGTCGTCCTACGAACCGTCCGCCGACTGGACCTTCTACGCGATATATCCACCCGACACCTTGCAGCGGCTGGAGCAGGCCTTCAACGAAGAAATCGACCGCGTCCTCACCGACGGTTTCACCGAAAACGAGGTCAAGGAAGGCGTGCAGGCGCTGCTACGGCAACGCCAGCTCTCGCGCGCACAGGATGGTGTGCTTGCCAGCGTCTGGCTCGAGTATCTGCAGCTCGGGCGCACATTTGCCTGGTCGGCTGACATCGACCGCAAACTGCAAGCCTTGACCGCTGACGATGTCAACGGCGCAGTGCGCAAGTACCTCGATCCATCCAACCTGAGTTCGGCCATCGCCGGCGACTTCACGAGGGCGGCCGCGGGCCGTGCAGCATCGCAGTCGGGGGCGAAACCCGCCCCATCCTCATCGAACAAGAACGGACGCGATGCCGGCAGGAAACGCAATTGACCCTGCTCTGCGGCTCCGATGTACGAGCCTGGCCGCTTGACCTCATCACACGTCCGTTCTGCCGTCCGTTCCGCCTGAAAGCAGACTTTCGGCCCTGCAACAAGAAGCCCCCGCAGCACATGCTGCGGGGGCATCACGACCTCAGCCACACCTGGCACGGAGCATTGGCGAGAGCCCAGCGGCGCCTCACGCGCCCTCAGGTTACTGCAAGGTGCGCGTGAAGACGAACTTGCCGTCCTGCCAGTCGACAGGAATGACGTCCTTCTCGCCGAATTTGCCTTCCAGAATGAGCTTCGCCACCGGATTCTCGATTTCCTGCTGGATGGCCCGCTTCAACGGACGCGCTCCGAACACCGGATCGAAGCCGGCCCGGGCCAGTTGTGCCAGTGCCGCATCGGAGACCTCGAGGCGCATGTTCATCTTCTCGAGACGTTCCCGCAACCGTTGCAGCTGGATGTTGGCAATCGCCTCGATATGCTTGTTGTCGAGCGCGTGGAACACCACGACCTCGTCGATGCGGTTCAGGAATTCAGGCCGGAAATGCTGGCGCAATTCTTCCCAGACCACCGCCTTGACCGCCTCGTACGGCTCGCCCGCCATGTTCTGGATGTGCTGAGAGCCCAGGTTGGACGTCATGACGATCACCGTATTCCGGAAATCGACCGTGCGGCCCTGGCCGTCGGTGAGACGCCCGTCATCAAGCACCTGCAACAGCACGTTGAACACATCGGGGTGCGCCTTCTCGACCTCGTCGAGCAGGATGACGCTATACGGTTTACGCCGCACGGCTTCGGTAAGGTAGCCGCCCTCTTCGTAGCCCACATAGCCCGGAGGCGCCCCGATCAGGCGCGCGACCGAGTGCTTCTCCATGAACTCGCTCATGTCGATCCGGATCATGTGGTCCTCCGAATCGAACAGGAATTCGGCGAGCGCCTTGGTGAGCTCGGTCTTGCCCACGCCGGTGGGGCCAAGGAACAGGAATGAGCCATACGGACGGTTCGGATCGCTGAGACCCGCGCGCGATCGGCGGATGGCGTCCGACACCAGGCGTACCGCTTCGTCCTGACCGACGACGCGCTCGTGCAGCCGCTCTTCCATGTGAAGCAGCTTGGCGCGTTCACCCTGCATCATCTTCGACACCGGGATTCCGGTGGCGCGCGACACCACTTCGGCAATCTCTTCCGCGCCGACCTGCGTGCGCAACAGCTTCATGTGTTGCTCACCGTCGGCCTTGCCTTCGGCCTGGTTCTCGGCAGCCTTGAGACGGGCCTCGAGCTCGGGCAGTTTTCCGTACTGCAACTCGGCCAGCTTGTCAAACTGTCCGCGGCGCTGCAGCTCGGCCATTTCCGCGCGCACCTTCTCGATTTCTTCCTTGATCGACTGTGCACCCTGGACGGCGGCCTTCTCCGCTTTCCAGATTTCCTCGTAGTTGTTGTACTCGCGTTGCAACGACTCGAGTTCGGCCTCGATGGCGTGCAGGCGACGTTGGGACGCTTCGTCGGTCTCCTTCTTCACCGCCTCGCGCTCGATCTTGAGCTGGATGATGCGGCGGTCGAGCCGATCCATGACTTCCGGTTTGGAGTCGATCTCCATACGGATACGTGCCGCCGCCTCGTCGACGAGGTCGATGGCCTTGTCGGGAAGGAAGCGGTCGGTAATGTACCGATGCGACAGTTCGGCCGCAGCCACGATGGCGGGGTCGGTAATTTCCACCCCATGGTGCAACTCGTAACGTTCCTTCAGGCCGCGCAGGATGGCGATCGTGTCTTCCACCGTCGGTTCGTCAACCATGACCTTCTGGAAGCGCCGCTCAAGGGCGGCATCCTTCTCGATGTACTTGCGGTATTCGTCGAGGGTGGTGGCGCCCACGCAGTGCAGCTCGCCGCGCGCAAGCGCGGGTTTGAGCATGTTGCCGGCATCGATGGCTCCTTCGGCCTTGCCCGCACCGACCATAGTGTGCAGCTCGTCGATGAAGACAATGATCTGCCCTTCGCTTTGCGCAATTTCCTTGAGCACGGCCTTGAGGCGTTCTTCGAATTCGCCCCGATACTTGGCCCCCGCCAGCAGGGCAGCCATGTCCAGCGACAGTACGGTCTTGCCCTTGAGAGTTTCAGGCACCTCACCGTTGACGATACGCTGGGCCAGTCCTTCCACAATGGCGGTCTTGCCCACGCCGGGTTCGCCGATGAGCACGGGGTTGTTCTTCGTGCGCCGTTGCAGGATCTGGATGGTACGACGGATTTCGTCGTCACGCCCGATGACCGGATCGAGCTTGCCCTGGCGGGCGCGCTCGGTGAGGTCGATGGTGTACTTCTTGAGGGCTTCGCGCTGCGACTCGGCTTCAGGCGAGTCGACCGACGCGCCGCCGCGCACGGCTTCGATGGCCGCCTCGAGCGCGGACTTCTGCAAGCCCGCCTCACGCAACAGCCGTCCGGCTTCGCCCTTGTCGTCAGCAAGCGCGAGCAGGAACAGCTCGCTGGGGACATAGGTGTCACCCCGCTTGCCAGCTTCCTTGTCGGTCTGCAGCAGCAATGCCTGCAGCTCGCGGCTGACCTGCACGGTGCCGTCGCCGCCCTGCACCTGAGGCAGGCGCCTGATGGCCTGCTCCAGAGACGATTGCAGGCGATTGACGGCGACGCCGGCGCGCGCCAGAAGGCTGCCCGTGCCGCTTTCAGCATCGCTGAGTAGCGCCATGAGTACATGCACGGGCTCAATGTAGGGATTGTCATTTCGCGCGGCCAGGCTTTGGGCGTCGGCCAGGGCCTGCTGGAATTTCGTTGTGAGTTTGTCGAAACGCATGAGTCTCTCGCAATATAGTGCGCCATGTGAGGTGAATCATGCGCTGAGGCCCAGGCATGATTCTCGGCTGATGCATGCAAGATGAGGTCGTAACAGGCGGTTTCAACCCGCCCGCGGCACATTTTCAGGCAGGACCGGACCGGCATGCGAGAGAGATCAGGCCACCGACAACGCGGCGGGAATGGCGCACCATCCGCCACGAGCGCATGCTCCGGCAACGCAGGCCTGCACCGCAGCCATCAACATACTGCAAACGCGCTGGTGCGTAAATCGCGGGGCAGACTTCAGGCGCGGGCCGCAGACTGACGGTAAATGGCGAGAAACTGCCGGGCGATGTCACTCCAGGCGAACTGGCGAGCGCGCGCTGCACCGTGTTCCCTGAGCTGTGCATACAAATCCGCGTCGTCCGTCAATTGACGCATCAATTGCGCCAGTGTCTGCGCATCATGCGGATCTTCGAGGATCAAGGCGTCGGTACCCGGCTCGACATAACGGGCGAAGCCACAGTACCGCGCCCCACTCATGATCACCGGCAGACCGTACGCCATGGCTTCGAGCGGTACCATGCCAAAAGCATCGCCTCGCGTTGGGAAAACGCAGAAGTCGGCCGCAGCATATATGTTGGAGAGATCGGACTGTCCGGGCCACACCCGGACCCGATGGGCGAGCCCGGCGGCCTCGGCCAGGTGGCGCACGCGCGCGGGCATGTCGCCTTCCCCGCCAACTACCCACAGCCGCACCCCGGGCACTGCCGGCAATGCTTCGAGCAAGGTTTCCACCCCCTTGCGCACGGGATCGTTCGCCACCAGAAGCGCGATGCGCTCGTCCGCGGGCAGACCCAGGGCCTGACGGGCCGCTACCTGCTCCGGGATCTGCCGGGGCAGGTACACACCCGGGGTAATGACGGTTACCGGTGCGGTCTCCCGGTAGGCTGCCGCGATCTGCTCGGCAATGAGTTCGGACGCCGCGACGATGACCTTGCCCGGCCGCGGGCGCATGCGCGCCGCCTCCATGGCCAGGTAACCCAGCCAGCGCGGACTGGTGTGTACCGCCAGCCAGTTCTTCCATCCGTGCCGCACGTGCAGGCGCGCATACCGTACGGGCATCACGTGGACGCCGTGCACGTCTCCGAACCCGCTGTTCTCGTGCGTGTGGACCACATCGAAACCGCGCACCAGCGACTGGCACCGACGGGTGAAATCGGCCAGATTGAGCCAGCGCGGCAAGTACTTGCCGCGGGGAACGATCGTATGGTTCACAACAAGCCGGCTGTCCCATTCCTGGCAGAACACGTGCACGTCGCACAGCCCCTGCAGCGCCCGTACCAGGTGTTCCCCGTAGGCTTCGGCGCCACCGAAGCGTACCCCGAAGCGCCGTGTCAGGAACGCCACGCGCAGCCTGCGCTGCGCACCCTCGTCGCATGCGTTGACATCAGTCGCGGCAGCACCACTGGCAGCGACATGCGACGACACAGACACCCGCGGCACGCATGGCCGCAGCCCGGAAGCAGGTTTCGACATCTAACCCTCGTGCAGCGGCACCGGCCTCACCTGCCTGAGACCGCGCTTGTCTTCATAGCGGGTAAGCAGCTTCTGGACGAGCCCGACGAAATGCGTGGAGCGCACGACCGGAACCCGTGCCAGCTGAAAGAGGTCGTCGCCCGCACGCGCTCGCCCTCGCTGGGTAGTGGTTGCACTGGCATAACCAGCCTCGCGTACCATGGCGACGTGTTCTGCGCCGTAATGGCCATAGGGATAACAGAAGGCCTCGACGGGCTGCTGAACCAGGTCTTCAAGGATACGCCGTGATCGGCAGATCTGTTCGCGCGCATGGTCCGGGGCAACGCGCGCGAGATCGACATGGTCGAGCGTATGCGAGCCCACTTCGTGCCCGGCTGCCGCCCATTCACGGATTTCCTCGCGGGACATGAGCGGAGCGCTGGCCACACCGGCTTTCGCGTCCCAGAAGTTCGTGCCACCCGGATGCCCGGCCACGAAGTAGCAGGTGGCCGTGAAGCCTAGCCGATGCAGTACGGGAATGACGTTGCGGTGCACGTTGCGGAAACCGTCGTCGAATGTCAGCCCAAATACCTTGCCGTGGAGCTCGCCACGCAGATAGGGCATCAGATCGCGCATGGCCAGGCCGCGGTACCCAAGCGCCCCGAGCAGGCGCATGTGCCGCGCGAATACCCGTGGGTGCACGACGAGGCTGCGAAATGGCGCACCCCGGGCCGGAGGGCGATCGATCTGGTGGTACATCAGGATGGGGATGGCTTCGGACACCGGCACAACCATTCAACTCATGCATAAGCGGGCGACCACAAGATTAATCCAAATGCACGTACCCTGCACGGGCGCCCATGCCGCGGATGCAATACACTGCGCATTTCACCCCATCAAAACCCTTTGCACGTCCGCCGTTCATTGCCTATGCTTCGTCCCACCGCGTCGCAGCCCCAGGCCCGAGCCCAATGGCTGGCCGAGACCGTCAGGCGCGCTGAAGAACAATGGGGGCCATACGAAGATGCCGCCATCGTACGCGATCTCGTGGCCCGCCCACCGGCTTCTCACGAACCGCTTGTCATTGCGCGGCAACTGGCGGTCGCCCAGCGTGAGGGCCTGACCGACAGCGCCCACCGCTGGGTAGCGAACGCCTGGGCCGCTCTCGCCGTGCTTGCCCTGATCGCCCTGCTCACGGGTTGGGGTGCCGCCCGTGGCGCACTGGGCGACGGCAGCCATCCGGTCAATCTCTTCTGGGCGCTGGGCACTCTCCTCGCACTGAACCTGGCGACGTTCGTCGTCTGGGGAATCAGCATGCTGGTCGGCGAACGCAGTGGTCTCGTCGGGCGCGTCGTGGTGTGGCTCGCGGGGCGGCTCACCCGCCTGCCCCGCCTGACCGGACAGGATTCACCGTCCGGTTTGGTCCGGCCCACCGCCGCCCTGCTGCCGGTTTCCCTGCTGGCCCTGCTGCGCCGGGCACGTCTGCAACGCGTGCTGTTCGGCCTGCTCACCCATGCCTGGTGGACGCTGGTACTGGCGACTTCCGTCGTGGCGCTCATCGTGCTGCTGTCTACCCGACGGTACGAGTTCCTCTGGGAAACGACGCTGCTTTCCCCCGACACGTTTGTCAGCCTGACGCGCTTCCTGGGCTATCTGCCTGCACGGCTGGGATTTGCCATACCCGATGCGGCCATGGTGCGCGCCAGCGACGGCTTGCTCCCACTGGGCGCGGAGGGGCATGCCCTGTGGTCAACCTTTCTGTTGGGCTGTGTGGTCGTGTACGGCGTACTTCCCCGCATGCTGGCGCTGCTGGCCTGCGCCTGGCTGGTCTGGCGCCGCCGGCACGGGTTCGCGGTCGACCTGGGTACACCCTCGCTGGTGGCACTGGAACAGCGCCTGCAGCAACGGGTGGCCGACATCGGCGTCGTGGATGCCGAACGCGACATCCCACAGGCAACCGGACCGGCATCGGCGTGGGCTCAGGAAGGCTGTCCGACTTTCCTGTCTGAAGACCTGCGTCGCCATACTGCGCGCGATGCCGCTGTGGTCGTCGGCATCGAACTGCCCCACGACGTGGCCTGGCCTCCAGCCTGGGTCGGCGATGGAGTGCTGGACGGCGGCAACATCGACGACCGGCACCAGCGCAATGCATTGCTCGGGCACCTGGCGCAGCATCGACCACAACGCCTGCTGTTGGTGTGCGACGTGAACCAGACCCCAGATCGCGGCACTCTTGCCCTCATTACCGAGCTGATGAATCTGAGCGCCTCAGGGCGTATTCTGCTGTTGGCAATGGGTTCGGGGCCACAGCGTTTCGAGCAGTGGCAGGTCAAGTTGCTGGGCGCCGGCATCGGGAACGACCGCCTCATCAATGGTCCCGAGGCGGCCATGCGCTGGCTTGCGCCCCAGCCTGCATGACACGACGGAGTGCGCGCATGGACAGCCAACCGTTGAAAATCGCCGTAGTGGGCCACACCAATACCGGCAAGACTTCGCTGATGCGCACCCTGTTGCGCAACCCCGATTTCGGCGAGGTCGCTGACCGCCCGGGCACCACCCGGCACGTCGAGGCGGCCGCGCTGCTTGTCGACGGCACCCCGTTGCTTGAGCTTTACGATACCCCCGGGCTGGAAGACCCGATCACTTTGCTGGACTACCTGGAGCAGCTGCAGGAGGCTGGCGAACGGATCGATGGCGTGACGCGAGTCGAACGTTTCCTGCAAACGCGCGAGGCCGCGCGGCGGTTCGAGCAGGAAGCCAAGGTTCTGCGGCAGATGCTGCACAGCGATGCTGCCTTTTACGTGGTAGACGCGCGCAGCCCGGTGCTGGGCAAGCATCGGGACGAGCTCACCATACTTGCGTGGTGCGCGCGCCCGCTGCTGCCAGTACTGAACTTCGTGGCACAGCCCGATACCCGTGTGCCCGAGTGGCGCGAGGCTTTGGCCCGCCTGGGCCTGCATGCAGCCGTGGAGTTTGACACCGTCGCACCCGCGCTCGATGGCGAGGAAACGCTGTACCGGAAGCTGGCCACGCTGGTCGACGCCAGGGCTGCCGGTATCGACCGCCTGCTCGAGAACCTGAGAAGGCAGCGTCTGCTCCGGCGAGCAGCGGCCACGCGCCTGGGCGCGGAAATGCTGCTGGATGCAGCAGCCATGCGCCTGACCACGCCCTCCGACGCAGCTTCGGTGGAAGCGCATCTGGCCCGCCTGCGCGAGGCCGTACAGCGGCGAGAAAACCGCATGGTCTCGGCCGTGTTGGCGCTTTACGGGTTCCGCGACCGTGACGTGGCGCGCACCGACCTTCCCGCCTGGCCGCAACGCCTCGAGATGGACCTGTTCCATCCGAACGCCGCACGCGACATGGGTATACAGGTGGGCATGGGTGCCGCTGCCGGAGCCGCTGCCGGGGCGCTCGTGGACCTCGCCGTGGGCGGGCTCAGCCTGGGGGCAGGCGCCCTCATCGGCGCTGCCGTGGGCGGCGTGTGGCAAGGTTACGAACGCCTGGACCTGGGCAACCGGCTGGTGGCCCGCGTGCGCGGCTGGCGTGAGTTGACCGTCGATGATTCCATCCTGCGTCTGCTGGCCCTGCGCTTCCTGTTACTTGCAGAAACCCTGGAACGGCGTGGACATGCCGCGCTGACCCCCATCGAACTGCCGCGCGGCGAGACACCCGACCTGCGGCGCGACCCGCTGCCTGCAGAACTGCTGCAGGCGCGCAGCGAACCCGACTGGAACCCGTTGTCGAAACGTTTCGAAGAAAGCGAGCGGCGCACGCGGGCAATTGATGGTCTGGCGCGCCAGCTTGAACAGATCATCGAGAAAGACCTCGGGACCGGCGCCGACCTGAGGTAGCTTACAGCTCTTCGTACAAGGGCAACGTGAGAAACTCCTCAAAACGCTCCTGCGTACTCATGCGTTCGAAGATCCGGGCCGCCCGGTCGTACGTGGGGCTATCGCCGGTAACCGCCTTCACCTTGGCCAGTTCTTCCGGAATCAGGGCGCGGACCAGCTCTGCGGTGATCTTGCGCCCATCCTCCAGCACGCCCTTGGGCGAACGGATCCACTGCCACACCTGCGAGCGCGAGATCTCGGCGGTGGCGGCATCTTCCATGAGGTTATGGATGGGAACGCAGCCCGTGCCGTCCAGCCAGGAACCGAGGTAGTGGATGCCCACGTTGATGTTGTTGCGCAGCCCGGCTTCGGTAATGGGCGACTGCGGGCTGAAATCGAGCAAGTCGCCCGCCGTGACGTTGACATCGTCGCGCTGCTTGTCGATCTGGTTGGGACGATCACCCAGCACTGCGACGAACTCTTCCATGGCCAGCTGCACCAGGCCCGGATGCGCGACCCAGCCGCCATCGTAGCCGTCGGTGGCGTCGCGGCGCTTGTCGGCGCGCACCCCCTCCAGGGCCCTGGCATTGCGCTCGGGGTCGTTGCGAATGGGGATGAGTGCACTCATCCCGCCGATGGCCGGAGCGTTGCGCCGATGGCAGGTTTTCAGCAGAAGCAGCGCATAAGCACGCATGAATGGCGAAGTCATCGTGACCAGGCTGCGGTCGGCCAGGCAGAAATCGCTGTCGTGCTTGAACTTCTTGATGCAGCTGAAGATGTAATCCCACCGGCCGGCGTTCAGCCCCGCGCTGTGCTCGCGCAACTCGTAGAGGATTTCGTCCATTTCGAACGCCGCCAGAATGGTCTCGATGAGCACCGTGGCCTTGATGGTGCCCTGCGCGATACCCAATGCTTCCTGGGTTTCACGAAAGATGTCGTTCCAGAGGCGTGCCTCGAGATGGCTTTCGATCTTGGGCAGATAAAAGTACGGACCACTGCCTCGGGCGATGAGCTCGCGCGCGTTGTGGAACATGAACAGCGCGAAATCGAAGACGCCACCGGATACGCGCTGCCCGTCGACCCGGACGTGTTTCTCGTCGAGGTGCCAGCCGCGAGGACGCACCAGCAGAGTGGCGACCTTCTCGTTGAGCTGGTAGAGCTTGCCATTCTGTTCGAAGCGGATGGTACGACGCACGGCGTCGCGCAGATTCACCTGACCTGCGATCTGATTGTGCCAGTTCGGCGTGTTCGAGTCCTCGAAATCGGCCATGTACGAATCAGCCCCCGAATTGAGGGCATTGATGATCATCTTGCGATCGACCGGACCAGTAATTTCGACGCGCCGGCATTGCAGGTCGGCCGGCAATGGGCTGATGCTCCAGTCGCCCGCACGTATGGACGCCGTCTCGTCGAGAAAGTCGGGGCGCTCGCCGGCGTCGAGCCTTGCGGCGCGTTCGCGCCGCGCCCGCAGCAGCTCCTGGCGCCGTCCTTCGAACTGACGATGCAACCGCGCCACCAGGGTCAGGGCGTCAGGCGTAAGGATTTCGGCGAATTCCGGGGATACCGGTGCAGTGATTTCAACCCCTGCGGGCAGCGATGTAGACATGCAAAGATCCTCCTTGGACTGACCGACGACAGATTGCATCGTTGGGCATGAAACAGTCGGTACCGCGGGCGGGAGCATGGCATCAGCCCTGCCACTCCCGTTGGCGGCATTGCTAGTGTATTGAATACCTTTTCGTATATAAACATTTTTAAAGTCTTTACATCTTTTACTTATTTCAAAAAATCGAAGGCGCGGGCTGGTGGCAGTTGCGATCCCCGCGCAGGAGCGGGAGCATTCCGTGGGACGTCTGAGGCAACTGGAAACCTTTGTCGCTGTAGCCAGCCTGGGCAGTCTGTCCGCTGCGGCGCGGGCCGAAGGTGTCGTGCCCGCGGTCATCGCGCGCCGGCTCGACGCACTCGAAGCCAGGCTGGGCGTCAAACTGCTGGTCAGGACCACCCGCCGTCTGACCCTCACCGAGGAAGGCCGGATCTTCCTGGACGAGGCACACCATATCCTGCGCAGCCTTGAGGATGCGGAAAGCCTGGTCGCGCAACACAGCAGCACGGCCACAGGTCACCTGAGGCTGACGGCACCGGCTGGCTTCGGCCGCAGGCACGTCGCCCCGCTGCTGCCGGAACTGCTCGATCTGCACCCGCGGCTCACCGCCTCGCTGGACCTCACCGACAGCGTGCTCGACCTGCATTCAGGCCGCTACGATTGCGCGGTCCGCATTGGCGACCTCACCGATTCCAGCCTGGTAAGCGTGCGTCTTGCCGATAACCGCCGGCTCGTGGTCGCCGCGCCGACCTACCTCGAACGCCATGGGGTACCGCGCACGCCGGGCGATCTGGTCCATCACAACTGCCTCACGCTCGAGGCGGAAAGCACGCAGAACCGGGGCTGGCTGTTTCGCAATGCAGAAGGCGTGTTCGTGCAGCGCGTACGCGGGGACCTGGCCTGCAATGACGGCGCTGTCCTGCTCGACTGGGTGCTTGACGGTCGTGGCCTGGCCTGGCGTTCGCTCTGGGAGGTACAGGACGCGCTGGCCCGCGGGCTGCTGGTCTCGGTTCTGGATGAGTTCGGGGCACCACCCAACGGAATCTACGCCGTATTTCCCGGCCGGCGTCATCTGCCCAGTCGCGTGCGCGCTTTCATCGGTTTCCTGCGCGACCGGTACGGCCGGCCCGAGTACTGGCAGACCAACGCGTCCGCTACGCCTCGGTCATCGCCCCCGGCCGGGCGCATCGGTCACGCCGGGAGCGACGCCACCGCTAACCCCGCATGCGGTGCGCCGTGACGTCGTCGAACGCCAGCAAAACCCGGCAGAATGCCTCGACCTCTTCCCGGAACGGCAGGGCCCCGGCGCGATTGATCAGGTGGAACTGGGCGAGCGGCTGCCGTTGGGCCAGAATGCGATACGACCACACCGCCTGGTCTACCGTACCCAGGGGATCGTGCGTGCCCCACACCACCTGAACCGGTACCGGAATGCCGCTTTCCCGACAGACCTGGAACAGACGGGACTTGGCGCGGGAGATGGATGACACCCATTGCAGCCGCCGTGCCGGATCGGCCATGTGGGCCACGGCCCTTGCGTGGGCGGGCGCCTCACTGCTGCGCACGCAGGCGGCAACGAGCTCATCGTCGACATGATGGTGTGCATACGACACCTGTTCCAGTGCCCAACGCTGCGAGCTGGCCGACCAGAGCGGCGTTGGCGGATACGCCAGCACGAACTTCTCCACGCCGTCGCCAGTGGGAGTCGCCGCCACGCTTGAGACCACGGTTACGGCACGGATCATGTGCGGATGATCATGCGCCAGCAGCAGGGCGGGCAGCGCGGCCGTGTCGTGCGCAACCAGATGGACATTTTCCGTACCCAGCTGCTGCAGCACGGTGCGTATATGGTTCTTCCATCCGTCGAGCGTCAGGCCGTCAGCCGAGAAGCCGGTGGTACCCGTTCCCGGCAGCTCCAGCATGATCACCGCAGCGCTTTCCATCAGCCGAGTTGCGCTGAAACCCCAAATGTGCGCCCCACTGCAGTACGGCAGCAAGCCGGGCTGGCCGCCATGGATCAGCACGATGGCATCGCGCGCGATGCGGTTGTACCAGACGGCGGTCACCGTACCCTCCAGCGGGAGGGCCTGATGCTGGACCGCACTCATGGCTTGCCTCCCGGGCCTGCATGCGCCGCGACGAAATCGGCCAGCAGAGCATTGAACTGGTCAGGATGCTCACGGAAGGGGAAATGTCCGGACTGGTTGATGACATGAAACTGCACCGCGCGCTGGTGCCGGGACACCATGCGGAACAGCTCAAGCCCGCGCTCAAGCACCGCGGTGCGGTCGTTGAACCCCCAGAAGATCTGGACCGGGCGCTGCAGGCGCCCTTCATCGATCCACTGCAGGGTTTCACGTTTCTGGCGGGCAAGCTGCGGGAGAAAGACGCGCTCCGCCAGCCCCTCGATGGTCATTTTGCGCACGCTCTCCTGGTATTTGGGCGATTGCAGGGTCTCGTACACCGCGTCGATCCAGTCGTCGGTTACCGCAGCTGGCGAGTAGCAATAGTTCTCGTAGACCCAGCGCGCCGCTTCGCGACTCCCTGCGGGGTACGGCGGGTTGCTGAGCACGACTTCGTTCGTACCCACCCCGGGAGACAGGGTGCCGCTGTTGACGACGGTGAGCGTGCGTACCATGGACGGATGCTCCAGGGCGATGCGTGCGGCCACGAACCCGCCACGGGAATGTCCTACCAAATGCACGGGCGGCAGGCCCAGTGCCTGAATGAAGGCCACGGCGTGGTCGACCACCGCCTGCATGGTGTAATCGTCATCACATTTGGGATTGCTGGTCAGCCCCTGCCCGAGCTTGTCGAACGCCACAACCCGGAACCTGTGAGCAAGCGGCATCAGATTGCAGCTCCATGTATGTGCCGTGGAGGCCGAGTCCTTCATTCCAAAATTGCCACCGTAGATGAAGACGATGGGCGCCCCCTCCCCGGCATCGTAGTAACGTGTCTGGATGCCATCGACGTTGAGCCATCGGCCCTCCGGCATGCTGGCGAATGAAGCCAACACCTGTGTCTCCTCATTGTCCGTATTCAGGGAATATTACGCGCAACCGGAACGCCTGTGCCACTACTCTGCCTGCCGGACCGCCGCGATGAAACAGTCCCGCCCTTCAGGTGACGGCGTCCCATTGCCGCTCGAAGTCCATTTCACGGAAGTGCTCCACGATGAAATCAATGAACGCCGTGGTCTTGTTTGGCAGGAACTTGCGTCGCTGGTACGCGATGCTGATTGGTATCTCGGGCAGCCGCCACTCGGGCAGCAGCGTGACCAGCCGGCCCTCGACGATGTCGTCGTAAAGCACATAGTTGGGCTGCACCACGATGCCCTGCCCGAGAAGGGCGGCAGCCGTGAGGATACGTCCATCACTGGCCTCAACGTGGTGCTTGATGCGCACTTGCGCGGTTTCATTGCCGCGCGTGAACTCCAGCCCCTGACGACCGTGCAGATAGGAGTAGACAAGCATGTTGTGGTGCGCCAGGTCCTGCACGGTTTGTGGTGCACCGTAACGTTCCAGGTAGGACGGCGCGGCGGCCACGATCAGGCGGGCTCGCGCCAGAGGACGCACCACGATGCTGGCATCCACGTGCTGGTCACGCACCCGGAAAGCGACATCGATGCCGTTGTCGATCAGATCATAGTAGCGGTTGGCCACCATGATCTGAATATCCACATTGGGGTATCTCGCACTGAATGTTGGCAATACCGGCACGATGTGCTTCAGGCAGAAAGACGCCGAACCGGTGATGCGCAGCACGCCCGCCACCTTCACGCGTGCCGCGTGCAACGAGGCTTCGGCTTCCTCGACGGCGGCGAGCGCTATCTTGCATTGGTGATAAAAGCTTTCACCAAGCTCCGTGAGCACCAGGTTGCGAGTATTGCGCTGGATGAGCCGCACCCCCAGACGCTTCTCGATGGAGGCCAGCAGCCGGCTCGCCGTGGAATTCGGAATGTTCAGTACCTCGGCCGCTTTCGACAGGCTGCCCTGTTCCGCGGTATGGACGAACAATTCCATCTCCTTCAGGCGGTCCATGATGATTTTTCCATTCTTGGAAATGTGTTTGTCGAAACGCTCATATGTTTCCAGGGGTGGCAAGCATACACTTCAGTCGCACGCATGAGTAGCGACGCAAGCAATGAAGGAGAAAGTCTTGAAGATCATGATCGCTGGAGCCGGCCTCGGCGGGCTGGTTGCCGCGGCGTCGATGCTGAAGCAGGGTTTCAAGGTCAGTGTGCACGAACAGGCTGAAACCCTGACCGAGGTCGGCGCGGGCATACAGATCAGCGCGAGCGCGGTAAAGGTTCTGATGAATCTTGGATTGGGCGACGAACTGGAAAAAGTGGGCGTGCGTCCTCTGGCCATGCACTTCAGGCGCTTCGATACGGGCGAAATGATGGGCATGGTGCCGCTCAAGGACCGCGAGAAGGAGTATGGTGCGCCCTACTATCACATCCATCGCGCCGATCTGCACGAGATCATACTGCGCAAGGTCCTCGAGCTCGATCCCGAATGCATCCATACCAACGCCCGGGTCGAAGGATTTGAAGAACACGCCGACAGCGTCACCCTGAAGCTGGCCAATGGCACGCGCGTGACCGGCGATGTGCTCGTGGGTGCTGACGGCATCAAGTCGGTCATCCGCAAGCAGGTCCTGGGTCCTGATCCCGTCACGTATACCGGCGACATTTCCTGGCGCGCCGTCGTCCCCGTGGATCGGCTGCCCGCGAATTTCATGGAACGTGTGTCGACCGTCTGGTGCGGACCCGGACGTCACGCCGTCATGTACTACCTGCGGAACGGCACCCTGGTGAACTTCGGCGGCGCCGTGGCGCGCGAGAAGTCCGCTGGCGACGAGTCGTGGAAGCAAAAGCGGCCCTGGGAAGAGCTCAAGGCCGATTTCGAAGGCTGGCACCCGATGGTGCAGGCCGTCATCGACGCCGTTGATCGTGACGAATGCTATCAGTGGGACCTGAACATCCGGCCAACGGCCTCGCACTGGAGCACCGATCGCGTTACCCTGCTTGGCGATGCTGCCCATCCCACCCTGCCCTACATGGCGCAGGGCGCGGTCATGGCCATCGAAGACGCTGCCGTGCTCACCCGTGCCCTGACCGAAACCGACTCCATTGCCGAGGCACTGAAACTGTACGAACAGGCGCGCATTCCACGCACCAGCCGTATCGTCAGCGAATCGACGTCGATGCGGGGCCTGTATCGCATCGAAAACCTCGAGCAGATGCGCAAATCCTTCCAGGAGAAAGACATCGCGAAGGCCCGCGGCCAGTGGCTGTACAGCTACGACCCCCTCAACGTCCCGCTGCGGCAGGAACCTGTCGGTACCGAAGCCGTTCATAACTGACAATAACGTTGCCGGCCTGGACGGGCCAGGCCGGCTCAAGGAGATTATTCAATGAGTGCCAGGCACTTCAGACGCGTCACCCTTACCTCGATCCTCGCCCTGGGCATCGCCGTGTCGGGCACGGGCTATACAGCTGCCGCGCTTGCGCAGCGGGCGCCCGGCTCCAACGTCATCAAGATTGTCGTGCCCTTCACCCCCGGCACTGGCGCAGACACGCTCGCCCGCACGATCGGACCGAAGCTCACGGAAAGCCTCGGCAAGCACGTCGTGGTCGACAACCGGCCGGGCGCGAGCGGTGCCATTGGCACGAACGCGGTCATTTCGGCAGCTCCCGATGGCAACACGCTGCTGCTCACCGCTGACACGCTGGTCATCAACCTGCACTTCCAGGACAACGTTTCCTACGACCCGTTCAAGGATCTGGTTCCGATCGGCCAGCTCGCGAACGTGGCTTTCGCCCTGATGGTGAACCCCTCGTTCCCGGCCAGCAACCTGCAGGAAGCCATCGAGGTGATGAAGTCCGCCCCCGGAAAGTACACCTATGCTTCTCCCGGCACGGGTACGCCGCAGCACATCGGCATGGAACTGCTGCAGGCGAACACTGGCACCAGCCTGCTCCACGTCCCGTACAAGGGGTCGGCGGGAGCCGTGACCGACGTGATCGGTGGCCAGGTTGACATGATGATGGTCCCGCTGCACTTCGCGCTTCCCTACGCCGAGGCCGGCAAGGTGCGTGTGCTGGGCGTGGCGCAGCCTGAACGCGTGCACTTCGCGCCCGACATTCCCACCTTCGAGGAACAGGGCGTGAAGGGTGCCAACCTCGATACCGCCTGGGTGGGCCTCTTCGCCCCGGCAGGTACCTCGTCCGGGATCGTCGACGCGCTTTACGAGGAAGTGACCAAGGCCATGCAAAACCCCGATGTCGTCACCGTCATCGAGAAGCAGGGCCTGATCGCCAAGCCCCAGCCGGCCAGCGAGCTGACCGCCACCATGCGCGCGGACCACAAACGGTGGGGAGAACTGGCCGAGATCGTGAAACGCAAGGCGGAAGAGGAACAGCAGGCCAAGCCGCAGCAGAAGTAAGCGCGGCCGGCACCTTCATTGACATCCTCCCCGGCCTTAAGGCTGGGGATTCCTACGGAGTGTTGCGTTGA